>Ga0182015_10002124_pt1 | contig 24643 bp, 21 predicted proteins | sample 712P3MmetaG_FD_120478 | JGI IMG/M metagenome (GOLD analysis project Ga0182015, IMG submission 120478) | Permafrost microbial communities from Stordalen Mire, Sweden - 712P3M metaG | ecosystem: Environmental > Terrestrial > Soil > Wetlands > Permafrost | place: Sweden: Stordalen | collected...
AGCTGGCCAACAGAAACATCGTGAGCAGCACAAAGGCGGTGCGAGTTCGCATAAGAGGGTCCTCATTTCGCGCACGAAGGGGGCGCTGGAGAATGGATCGGCCGTACCGCAAGAGGCGTTAGGCCCGAACCTCTTGAAATGCAATCTTGCGTAATCTCCACGAGGTCATTCTGAGTTACCCGTCGGTGCAGAAGATGTTCCGTGGTAAATGTTCCATTCCGAAGCGGTAGACTGTATCGGGAAAAATTCATGCCCGCGTGCTCATCCTGTGGTACCGCCGTTCCGGCAAGCGGCCGCTTCTGCTCGGCATGCGGAGCGCCCGCCGGCAATACGGACGATCTTGCGACTCTCGACTTCGCGACCGCGACTTCGCCCTTGCCACGCCCGCCTGCTTCGGCAACCTCGTCGCGGACCTCCAGTTCCGCCGAGTACATGAGTGAAGGCCGTTTCCTCCCTGGCCGCCTGCTGGCCGGCCGTTACCGCATCATTGCCCTCCTGGGAAGGGGCGGCATGGGCGAGGTGTATCGCGCCGATGACCTGACGCTCGGCCAACCCGTGGCCCTCAAGTTTCTGCCCGACGACGCCGCGCGCGATCCAGGGCTGCTGGAGCGTTTCAAGAATGAAGTGCGGATTGCGCGGCGCGTTTCTCATCCCAACGTTTGTCGCGTCTACGACGTGGGCGACGTGGAAGGCCACACCTTCTTTACCATGGAATATGTCGATGGCGAAGACCTGGCGTCGCTGCTGCGGCGCATCGGCCGTCTACCCGAAGACAAAGCCCTCGACATCGCCCGTCAACTCTGCGCAGGATTGGCGGCCGCCCATACCAAGGGAGTGCTGCATCGGGATTTGAAGCCTGCCAACATCATGCTCGACGGGCGCGGGCAGGTGGTGATCACCGATTTCGGTCTGGCCGGAGTCGCCGATCAGATTCGTGGCGACGAGGTGCGCAGCGGCACGCCGGCTTATATGGCGCCCGAGCAGCTTGCGGGAAAGGAAGTAAGCACGCGCAGTGACATTTACTCTCTGGGGCTGGTGCTGTATGAAGTCTTCACCGGCAAGCGAGCCCTCTCTCCCGGTGCGGACGGCGACAGAACTCCCAGCAGGCCTTCGTCCGTGGTCAAAGATCTAAATCCGGTCATTGAGCGCGTCATTCTTCGCTGCCTGGAGACGGAGCCATCGGCTCGGCCCGCCACAGTTCTCAGTGTGGCCGCGGCCCTGCCCGGCGGAGACCCTCTCGCCGCCGCCCTGGCCGCGGGTGAAACGCCTTCTCCGCAAATGGTAGCTGCATCTGGCGAAGCTGCGGGCCTTCGCCCACGAGCCGCCGTCGCTTGCCTCGCCGCTGTGCTGCTGGGTTTGGGCCTGGTCACTTTCCTCGGTATTCATTACAGCGCGCTGGAGAAGATGCGGCTGGAGTTGACCCCGGAAGTGCTCACGCAAAAGTCGCGCGAGATCATCGCCCGGCTGGGATATTCCGAGCGGCCCGTCGATAGCGCTTCCGATCTTCGCTACGACACCGACTTGCAGCAGTACGTAGAGAAAAATGACAAGCCTCATCCCGACTGGGATGCTGTGCTCGCCGCGCGGCCTTCCCTGCTCAGCTTCTGGTACCGCCAAAGTCCCGATGACATGCAGGCTGCGGGTTTTCGAGACCAGTTGCTAAACCCGGGCATTGTCACGCGCGATGATCCTCCGACCGTTGTTTCGGGAATGATCAATGTGGAGCTTGATCCCCAGGGACGGCTCACTTATTTTCAGGCGATTCCGCCGCAGAAGGAAAGTTCGAGTGCGCCTCCGCCGGCGTTTGACTGGAGTGTGCTTTTCGCCGCGGCGGGGCTTAATCCAGTGCAGTTTCAGAAGGCCGAGCCAACATGGAACTCATTGGCTACCTCCGACACGCGTGTGGCATGGACCGGGACGTGGCCGGAGACCGCGCGCCCACTGCGGGTGGAAGCTGCTGCCTGGCAGGGCAAACCGGTTTTCTTCTCGCTCATCGGCGACTGGACCAAACCGGATCGTACGCAGACTCCCGAGCAATCCACTGGAAAGAAAGTGCAACAATACCTCGTGTTTGTTTTAGTTGCGGGATTTTTCTTTGGAGTGATCCATCTGGCCCGGCTGAATTATCGCCGGGGGCGCGGCGACCGGGAAGGCGCTTTGCGTCTGGCATGGGTGATGTTTGCGCTCGAGATGCTTTTGTGGCTGTGCCGCGGGCATATGGCTAGCGACATCTCTACCCTTGGCACGCTCATCATTGCGGTGAGCACGGCGCTCTTTGTCTCTGGCACGACCTGGATGTTATATCTTGCGCTCGAACCGTGGGTGCGGCGGCGCTGGCCGCACACCATTATTTCGTGGAGCCGGCTGTTGTCGGGACAGTTTCGCGATCCGCTGGCGGGCCGCGACATTTTGTTTGGCGTGATGCTGGGCGTGGCCTGGATTCTCATTGTTCAGATCGGCACCATCGCAATGACGCGCCTGGGAGCGGCACCCGGATTGGCTCAGACCGAATACCTGGCCGGCGGGCGCGAGGCGCTGGGCGCCTGGTTGATGCAGATCCCGACTTCGATTCTGGGAACGTTGCAGTTCTTTTTTTTGCTGCTCGGTTTGAAATTTTTGCTGCGCAAAGACTGGCTGGCTGCCCTTGCCTTTGTTGCCGTCTTTGCGGTGCCCAAGGGATTTACTTCCTCGTATGTCTCGGTGGAGCTTCCGATGTGGATTCTGATCTACGCCATTGCGGTGCTGATCGTCTATCGCTTCGGGCTGATTCCGCTGGCTTGCGCGATCTTCACCATCAACATGCTGTCGAATGTGCCGTTCACCGCCGACTTCTCCGCCTGGTATATGAGCACTTTCGCTCTCACACTGCTCAGTGTCGTGGCGCTGGCGGGGTGGGGCTTCTACCAGTCGCTGGGCGGAGAGCCGTTGTGGAGGCCGGAAGCGGAAATTCTCTAACACGGGGGAGGACGGGGTAGGACGGTGGCGGAGCGCCCCCACGTTTTCCGCGACCATGAGAACGCCGGCCGACGGGTGTACAATTACTCTCCGCAAGCGACAGCCCAGCACATTCGTGACCCGGGCCGAACCTTATCTTTTTTGCTGGTCTGCCACCAACTCAAATGGAGAGGTGTCTTATGAAAAAGCTGCTATTAGCTGCGGTGCTGATGGCGTCCGCAACACTGTTTGCCCAAAGCCCGTTCGATGGGACCTGGATGACAAAACTGGATACAGCCAAGTTCCCCACCAAGCCCGACAAATACTCGTTGAGTAACAATATGTATGAATGTCTGACTTGCGTTCCGAAGATCGCGGTGAAGGCCGATGGAGACGATCAGAAGGTTACGGGACATCCCTACTACGACACCATCGCGGTGCACGTGGTAAATGCCAGTTCGGTCGAGATCGTCGAAAAGAAGGACGGGAAGGTGATGTATACCGACACGGCAACCGTATCGGCCGATGGGAACACGATGACAGACAAGTTCACCGATACGACCGAAACCAAGCCGGTGACCGGGGAAGTTACGTCCGCACGGGTGAGCGCCGGCGCCGCGGGTTCGCACGCGATGTCGGGAGCCTGGCGGACATCGAAGGTCGACAGCGTCTCCAGCAATGGGCTGACCGTCACGTATCAAGGCACCACGGATGGACTGAAAATGTCGGACCCCAACGGCGAGAGCTATGACGCGAAGTTCGACGGCAAAGACTACCCGATCGCGGGCGACCCAGGCCATACCATGGTTTCGCTGAAACGGATCGGGGCGGACACGATTGAGGAGACCGACAAGAGGGAGGGAAAAGTGGTCGGGGTCAATCACATGACGGTATCGAAGGATGGCAAGTCGATTCACGTCGTGTACTCCGATAAGCTGCACGGGACAACCACGACGGTCACCATGGAGAAGCAGTCGTAAGGCCTGTACCGGCGCGGAGGGCTTCGTGCGGCCCTCCGCGCGTCTCGGAATCAGATTGATCGAACGCACGCTTGTCCCTTAGTTGCTCTGTCATCCTCAGCGGAGTTGTTGCGCGCGGAGCGAGCGACAACGTAGTCGAAGGATCACTAGCAGGAATGGGACCGTGGAATCCCACGTCTCGCAAAAACGCGAGACATGGGGCCCTGGCAAAAGAAACACGCTAGCTCTTGTCGACGCTGATATAGAATCCGTCCCGCAGTCAAAAGTCCAAGAGCTACAACAAAAAATGCGGAGGAAAGAGTGAAAAAATCACTGTTGGTCGCTGGAGTGGTGGTTGCGCTAACGATCGCATGGTCCATCGGGCGGGCCCAGGGACAGCAAGATCAGCAAAAAGTAATCTTCGCTTCCGCCGAGCAGGCAAAATTCGGCGCCATGAACAACGGCGTCTCCACGGCTGCTATCTGGGGGGACGCCACTACCGGAGCGCACGGCACGTTCACCAAGTTCGCGCCGGGTCACGACTCTGGAATGCACACCCACACGAACGATGTTTGGATCGTCATAGTCAAGGGCGCTTATTTGTACAAGGATGAAGCGGGTGAAAAGCGCGTAGGGGCGGGCGATTTCCTGCGGGTTCCCGGAGGACACAAGCACTGGAGCGGCGGAGACAAGAAAGAAGGCGCTGTGTTCTATGAAGAGTCGTCCGGCAAATTTGATCTTGTGCCGGCAAAGTAGGCCGCTGTCGCATGCGACTGAACAGAAGTCAAAGTCCACTCTCAAGCTCTGTGACGGGAACGAGGATCGGAGATTTAGGGTGGCCACCCGCCCTCCAAGGATGCGTCGCGAATTTCGATGGTCATGGTTGGCTCCCTTGGTTGAAGGGTACGGGAAAGAGTGGGGCGAATCAACGGAAGCCCCAGAGGGATGTGCCGTGGAATCCCATCTCCGCAAATGGCGCGAAGTCGTTTATATTGCTGCTGGTGGATCTAGCAAACATTCGTCGTTTGGTCATCATCTCGATGTTCTCGGATGACGTGCTTTTTGGAAAACTGGTTCTTAAGGGCGGGAATGCAATAAGTCTGGTTTACAGATACGGCGCGAGGGGCTCACTGGATGTCGATTTCTCGATCGAGGGAGAGTTCGACGACACTGACGATGCCGCGAAGAGAATCGCGCGAGCATTGACAGACCGCTTTGATGCAGCTGGGTTCGTTGTCTTTGACTGCACATTTGGGCCCAGACCTTTAGCGCCCGACCCAGACAACCCTAAATGGGGTGGCTACCGGATCAAATTCAAACTAATCGAGCGTGAAAAGCACCGCCAGCTTAAAGATGACCTGGAAAAAATCCGGCGCAACGCAACAGTGATCGGTCCATCTCAGCAACGGACATTTACTATCGACATCAGTAAGTGGAATTTTGCGAAGGAAAAACGGAAACTCACCTAGAGGAGTTTGCTATTTACGTCTACACTCCCGCGATGCTCGCGATAGAAAAAATCCGGGCGATCTGTCAACAAATGCCAGACTACGTCGCTCGGGTAGCGAAAACAGCCAGAGCTCGAGACTTCTATGACGTACACGTAATAATCGAAGAATCCAAAACTGATTTAGCTGACCAGAAGAACTTGGAGTTGGCAAAGCACGTTTTCGCCGCCAAAGACGTGCCCTTGGAGCTCATGGGATTGATCGGTAAGTATCGAGACTTTCATCGTCAGGACTGGCCGTCCGTTGAGGCGACTGTCGGCCAAGAACTAAAGCCATTCGACTTTTATTTCGACTTCGTGCTCGGCATTGTCAAAAGACTAGAACCCCTTTGGATAAAATAGACGCCACTTGGAATCGTACTCCCGATCCTTGATTCCGTGAGCCAAGTAGAAATCCAGGGAGGTCCCGAGTTTCAAGAGCCTCTCGGTCCTGCTTTCCTCGTATCCAGCTCTTTCCATATAAAAGCCTATCGCCTGATGGTAAGGATAAACATAGTCAAGTTTCTTGAGGGTAGCCATCAGGGTGTTGACTGAAAGCCGGTCTTTCGCTGCTTTGTAAGCTTCCAGCACCTGATAAATACCGCCCGCATATGCAGGCCTGACCGTGATATCGATCAAAGTTCTTTCCAGCCTCGTGACTTCGATCGGTTCACCTGTATCCGCCGCAATTGGCCCAACTTCAAGCCGCCCAGTATTCTTGCCGCTCAAGAGCACCATCGTCCAATTTTCATACTTGAAGGTGTAGACTGATCGCCGCTGCTGACCTGAAAAGGCACGAGCCAGGGCTTCCGGGGTTAAAGCTGAGCTGGGTCTCGGTTTGGTGCTCTGCTCCTTGTTGATGTAGAGCACCTTTGGAATTTGGTCGGTCAAGCCGTGCAGGAAAACGGCCGTTCCATGTGATAAATAAGCCGAAGAGCGAAGAGAGAGGGCAATCGCGAAAGGAGAAGCCGTTCCCCAGATATAGCGGGTCGCAGAGCGATAATGCTCAGACACAATCTCCGCCGTTGAGAGCTTGCCAGCTTCAGCAAGGAAACTGATCAATCGAGACTTGTTGAAATAGTCGGGTATTTTCCAAGTCGCTCGATTCTGACTGAGAATTACACCCAACTCTCCCTCTGTAAAAACATGCTTGTTCATTGCGTCCAGGAAGGTGTATATGGCAGGCGCTGCTGCCCTTTAGGCTAAGGGGCTTAGGTGAGCGTGGGCTTGGTTTCGCCGGAAGTTAGTCGCAACTTCTTGTGATTACCTAGCATCTAAACCTTGACAACATTCCACTCAGGTCTTAGCATGGACCTGTTGGCAATCATAAGTGCATTGATTACAAAGCACTTATTTGATTCAGGAAAGATAACAGGAGACGATTATGGCCAAGATTATTGGAATTGACCTTGGAACCACCAATTCTTGCGTGGCGGTGATGGAGGGCGGCGAGCCCAAAGTTATCGCGAATGAAGAAGGAGGGCGGACTACGCCTTCCGTGGTCGGGTTTACCAAGACCGGGGAGCGGTTGGTGGGGCAGGTGGCGAAGCGGCAGGCGATCACCAATCCGGAAAACACGGTTTATTCGATCAAGCGCTTCATGGGGCGGCGCTATGACGAGGTGACGGAAGAGATCAAGATGGTGCCCTACAAGGTAGTGCAATCGGGCGACCACGTGGCGGTGCTGGCGCAGGGCAAGGAGCACACACCTCCGCAGATTTCGGCGCTGATTCTGCAGAAGCTGAAGAAGGCGGCGGAAGACTATCTCGGCGAGAAGGTGACCGAGGCGGTGATTACCGTGCCGGCCTACTTTAACGATGCCCAGCGGCAGGCTACGAAAGATGCCGGGCAGATTGCCGGGCTCGAAGTGAAGCGCATCATCAACGAGCCGACGGCGGCGGCGCTGGCCTATGGGCTCGACAAGACGAAGGACGAGATGATCGCCGTGTATGACTTTGGTGGCGGGACGTTTGACATCTCGGTGCTGGAAGTGGGCGAGGGCGTGATTGAAGTGAAGGCCACCAATGGCGACACGCACCTGGGCGGCGATAACCTCGATCAGCGGATCGTCGATTGGCTGATCGATGAATTCAAGAAGGATGAAGGGCTCGACCTGCGCGGTAAGGGGAATGAGATGGCTTTGCAACGCCTGCGCGACGCAGCCGAGCGGGCGAAGATTGAGCTTTCGACGACCATGGAAACCGAGATCAACCTGCCGTTCATTACGGCGGATGCCGGCGGGCCGAAGCACTTGGTGAAGAAGCTGACGCGGGCGAAGCTGGAAGGGATGGTGGAAGACATCATTCAGCGCTCGGTGGGGCCGTGCAAGCAGTGCATGAAGGATGCGGGCGTGGACACCAGCAAGATCAATGAAGTGGTCCTGGTGGGCGGACAGACGCGCATGCCGCGGATCCAGGCGCTGGTGAAAGAGCTGTTTGGCAAAGAAGGCCATAAGGGAGTGAATCCCGACGAAGTGGTGGCGATTGGGGCGGCGATTCAGGGCGGCGTTCTGGGCGGCGAAGTGAAGGATCTGCTGCTGCTGGATGTGACTCCGCTGTCGCTGTCGATTGAAACGCTGGGCGGGGTTTCGACGCCGATGATTCCGCGGAACACGACGATTCCGACCAAGAAGACGGAGACATTTTCAACGGCGGCGGACAATCAGACCTCGGTTGAGGTGCATGTGCTGCAGGGGGAGCGTCCGATGGCGGCGCAGAACCGGACTTTGGGCAAGTTCCATTTGACCGGAATTCCGACGGCTCCGCGCGGCGTGCCGCAGATTGAAGTGACGTTCGACATTGACGCCAACGGCATCCTGAACGTGACCGCGAAAGATACGGCCACGCAAAAAGACCAGAAGATTACGATCACGTCGTCTTCGGGATTGTCGAAGGAAGAAGTGGAGAACATGGCCAAGGAGGCCACCTCGCACGCGGCCGAAGACAAGGCGCAGCGCGACGCGATCGAAGCCAAAAATCAGCTCGACAGCATGGTTTATAACGTCGAGAAGATGCTGCGCGAGTCGGGAGATAAGATCTCGGGCGCGGATCGCGCCGATGTGGAGAACGCGATAGCCGATGCCAAGAAGGCGCTCGAATCGAATGACAAGGCGCAGATGGATAAGGCGCGGGAGACTCTGACCAAGGCTTCGCACAAGCTGGCCGAAGAGATGTACAAGGCGGCGCAGGCGAAGGCTCCGGCCGGTGCGCCTGGCGGCGCGCCGACCGACGGGGCAGGCGCGGCTCCGGGCAGCAACGGCAGCGGTCAGAAGAAGGACGAAGGCGTGATCGATGCCGAGTACGTGGACGTGGACGAGAAGAAGTAAGACGCTGTCAGCTTTCAGTTTGAACCGTGTGACGCGGGCAGGTTTGCCCGCGTCGCAATGTTTTGCTGCACCGTAGATAGATTCTGGAGAAACCAACAAATGGATTTTCAGGTGAATGAGCAGACTTATTTTCTAAGCCTTGCTGAAGATCACAGGCAGTGGCTGGTATTCGTCTCCACGCCTTCCGGTGCGCTTCCGATTCCTGTGTACGTGGACGCGCCGGAGGCCGAGCCGCTGATCGTGTTACAAGAGGAGAAGCACAGGTTGCCGAACTAAGAACATCAAGGACGAGCAACGCCAATCTGCAATGGCCACGACCACGAAAAAAGATTATTACGAGATTCTGGGCGTGAAGAAGTCCGCCTCGGCGGAGGAGATTCGCAAGGCGTTTCGCAAGCTGGCGCGCAAGTACCATCCTGACGTCAATCCTGGGGACAAATCCGCCGAGGAGAAGTTTAAGACGCTCTCTGAGGCGAACGACGTTCTCAGCGATCCCAAGAAGCGCAAGATCTACGACCAGGTCGGGTTTTATTCCGACAGTATTGACCCGGCGACGGCGGAAGCCTATGCGCGAGGCGGAGGAACGGGCGGATTTGCCGGAGGCGCACCGGGAGGATTTTCTGGCGGCGCGGGGCAGGCGGGGGGTCAGGGCGTTCCCTTTGATTTTGACGGTTTTGACTTCTCGGATTTGGTCGATAGCGCGGGTCGGGGCCGACGAAGCGGCGGCGGGGGCGGATTCAAGGACATTTTCTCCGGAATCTTCGGCGGCGGTCGCGGCGCAACGGTGCCGGAAGTTGGACCGGAAGCGGGCAACGACCTGGAATACCAGGTCAACGTGCCGTTCTGGACGGCCATCCGCGGGGGAGTGATGCGGCTCAACATTTCGCGGCAGGATGTCTGCACCAATTGCCACGGGCAGGGTTTCATCGAAGCGCCGGGCAAGTGTCCGGAGTGTGACGGGACGGGCCAGGTCACCCAAACCGGCGGGCGGATGAAGTTCAATGTACAGTGCCCGCGCTGTCACGGGACGGGCAAGAACATTTCCACCTGCCCCGCCTGCCACGGCGAGGGCACGGTGAGCCGCAGTGAACCACTGGAAGTGCGCATCAAGGCGGGGACGCGCGATGGACAGCGCATCCGGTTGGCTGGCAAAGGCAACGCAGGGGCTCACGGCGGCCCCGCGGGCGATCTTTATGTGATCATTCGCACAGACGAGCATCCTGTCTTCCGGCGCGACGGGGACGACATCTACCTGACTGTCCCCGTCAACGCGACGGAAGCGGCGCTGGGCGCCAAGATTGAAGTGCCGACCATCGATGGGCGGGCGCTGCTGAAGATTCCTCCGGGGACGCAGTCGGGACAGAAGTTGAGGCTGCGCGAAAAGGGCGTCCCTTCGGCCACGAAGGATGGAGTGCGCGGGGATGAGATCGTCGAGATCACGGTGACGGTGCCCATGCCGCGGGATGAGCGCACCAAAGAGCTGCTGCGCGAGCTGGCCAAGCTGAACCCGGAGGATCCGCGGGAAGAACTCTGGAAGAAAGTCATGTAATTTAGTTGACTAAGTCAACCTATCTCGCTCATACTAAATGCATGGCTTCCGCGGCATCCTCGCAAATTTCCGTCGACCGCATCGCAGCCGTGCGCCGCTTCAACCGCTTCTATACCCGTCAGACCGGGCTGCTGGATGAGGGCCTGCTCAGCAGTCCGCTTTCCCTAACCGAAGCGCGAACCTTGTACGAACTGGCTCACCACAAACAGTCGACGGCGGCGGAATTGTGCAGCACCCTGGGGCTCGATCCGGGATACCTGAGCCGGATCCTAAGTGGTTTCGAGAAAAACCATCTGATCGAAAAGAAGGCGTCGCCCAAAGACGCCCGGCAGACGCTGCTGGCGCTTACCAAGCGAGGGCGGCAGGTGTTCGAGCCGCTGAATGCGCAATCCGACGCACAGGTCAGAAATATTCTGAGCAAGCTGTCTCCGGCGAAGCAAGATGATCTTCTGCACTCCATGCAGACGGTCGAATCGGTTCTCAGTCCCGACGCCGCGGGCATGACATCGTACGTACTGCGGCAGCACCGTCCCGGGGACATGGGCTGGGTGGTGTGGCGCCACGGAGTGCTGTATGCGCAGGAATATCGCTACGACGAACGCTTCGAGGCGCTGGTCGCCGAGATTGTGGCGGAGTTTGTGATGAAACTCGATCCTGCGCACGAGCGCTGCTGGATTGCGGAAAGGGATGGGGAGAATGTCGGGACCGTATTTCTCGTGAAGAAGTCGCAATCCGTGGCCAAACTTCGCCTGCTGCTGGTGGAACCTTCGGCACGCGGGTTGGGGATTGGAAAGCGGCTGGTTTCGGAGTGCGTTGGATTCGCCCGACGAGCCGGATACAAGAAAATCCGGTTGTGGACGCAAAGCGAGCTGGCAGCGGCACGGGGCATCTATCAAGACGGTGGATTCAAACTGGTGCGCGAAGAAAAGCACGACAACTGGAGCCGGAAGGGTCTGGTGGCCGAGACCTGGGAACTGAAGCTGTGATTGTCGCTGGAAGGCGCGTTACGTCGGTACCTGACCTGCGTGACAAGAATTTTCGAAGTCTTCCACATTTTTCTTGCATCGCTGGGAAATTCCCGTAATCTCTAACATGCGAACTAACTCCAGCGTGATTTCCGGAATCTAACAAAACCGGAAAGCTCGAGCATGATCCAGCCGCTGCGGAGTAGCTGAGAGTGAGTCGCTTGAGGAGGAAGACATCGAAATTGGCAACAGCTAGCGCCCCGCGACAAATAGAGAATCCCCAGCCTCTCGCCGTCACCCCCAACCGGAAAAAATTCGTTCGCCTCACATTGTGGCCTTTGGTGGCCGCCACCTTCTTTATGGTGTCGGGCGGAACCTATGGCACGGAAGACATTGTGCACGGCGCCGGGTACGGACGGGCCATTCTGATTCTGCTGCTCACCCCGCTGCTCTGGAGCCTGCCTACGGCCTTCATGATCGGCGAGCTCTCGAGCGCGCTGCCCTACGAAGGCGGTTACTACGCCTGGGTGCGCCGCGCCATGGGAAATTTCTGGGGATTTCAGGAAGCCTGGCTCTCGCTGGTCGCGTCCATTTTCGATATGGCGATTTACCCCACGTTGTTCGTGGCCTACCTGACGCGCATGTTCCCGTGGTTCTCGATCAACAATCGCGGCTGGTGGGTAGCGCTGGCGGTGGTAATCGCGTGCGCGGCGCTGAATATTGCAGGGGTGAAGGTGGTGTCTCTGACGTCGCTGTGGCTGTTTTTCGCGCTGACGGCGCCGTTCGTGGCGATTGTGCTCATAGCTCCGTTTAAGATTGGCGCTCTCGCCAACGCCGTGACCAAACCGACGACTTCGAGCGTGGACATTCTTGGCGGGCTGCTCATCTGCATGTGGAATTACATGGGCTGGGACAACGCCTCGACCATCGCGACGGAAGTGGAAAAGCCGCAGCGGACGTATCCGCGCGCCATGCTGGTTGCCGTAGTGATAGTGGCCTTGAGCTATGTGCTTCCCTTCGCTGCGATGTGGATGACCGGACTGACTCCGACCGCGTGGGAGACTGGCTCCTGGGCGGACATTGCCGGCCTGCTAGGCGGGCCGCTGCTGCGCATCGGCGTTGTGCTGGGAGGAGTGATCAGCGCGTTTGGAATGTTCAATGCGCTGGTGATGAGTTACTCGCGTCTGCCGTTGGCGATGGCGCAAGATGGGATGCTGCCGGGAATCTTTGGCAAGCTTCAGAAGAGATCGCGCGCGCCGTGGGTTGCGATTGTCGCGCTGGCCATGGGATGGGCGATGTGTCTCGGGCTGGGCTTTGCCCGGCTGGTGACGCTCGACATTCTTCTTTACGGCTTTAGCTTGTTGCTGGAATTTGTCGCGTTGGCTGTGCTGCGCTTCCGTGAGCCGGATTTGCCGCGGCCCTTTCGCGTTCCCGGCGGACTGTTTGGAGCAATCGCGATCGGTATTCCGCCTATGCTGCTGCTGGGCTTTTCCATCATCCGCAGCGAACATGAACAGGTGTGGAATATGAGTTCCTTTGCCTTTGGGATGATTCTGATTGCCGCGGGGGTGGTAGCGTACGCGGTCAATCATTTACTGAAGCCGCAAGGATGGGCAGCCACAGCGGAAAAACCTCAGCCGGCGGCGTGAGTCTGTTCGCCACCTTAGAAAAAGAGGACCGGGAAATTCCCGGTCCTCTTCGTATTAGCACCTTTTTCCGAACTATGCAGCGGCTTTTGCCGCATCTCGTAAGCTCTTTACTTTGTCGTGAGCTTTCTGCACGCCGGCAGCCTGACGGCGAACAATCTGAGCGATATTTTCCGGCAAATCGCCAGTGACCGCCTTTTGATAGCTTTCCTTGGCATTGTCTTCGCCGGCCTCAACCGATTCCAAAATTGCCTTATCGCCCGCACCCATGCTGACCTTCGTGTCGATCCAGGCGCGGTGAAGCGTCGCCGAAACAGAGCCGGAAACCTTCTTGTCCGGTTTGCCCAATCGGATTAGTTCCGCTTCCAGTTCTCCGGCAAAGCGAGCCCGCTCCAGGCTTTGCTCGTTAAAGTAGGTCTTCAAGTCAGAGCGCTTCACGTGAGAAGCAGCATCCTGGTAGCCCTTCTGCCCGTCTTTGCACGTCTCAATAAGGTTTTCAATTACGCTGATAGCATTATTTTCGTCCATGAAATAACCTCCGCATGTTGGATGCAGGCAACGGGTGAGGGTTTGGCGGGATTCTGTCGCGTGATTAGGAAGAAAAGCCATCCTGCTCTAAAATGACATGACACTGGGATTCAAATGAAAAATATTAATGCAATCATCCAGTCGAATCAAGCGAGAGGCAAGGAGCTTATGAGCCGCATTTTGGGCTCTTCTGTGCAGTTTGAAGATGTATCTAAAGCGTTCGAAGAACTCTTGCCTGAACAAGCCAGGAATCTCCAGGACATTTGTAAGTTTTACGAGCACGAAATGCTCCTAGGCAGGGATTCGGGTGCATATTTCTCGGGCTGCCTTGCTGGGGCAGCAATGATTGAAGCTTTCCTGCTCCTGTTTTGTGTGCTTCAACAGCCAGCCGTTGAGCGCACCGAGAGCTTCCGCAAGTTTGCAAAAAAGAAGGGGCCATATTTAACCGTGATCGCTCACTGGACACTAAGAGAACTAATTCCGCTGAGCGAGGAATTGCAGTGGATTGGTGCAACTATGGTCGAGAAGGACTTAGTTGCTGCTTTGATCGACGGATATTATGAAATGCTTCCGGCGGTTAAGCCGGGCATCACGCAAGAAGAAATGGAGGGCGTCGTTGAAGTGTTCAGGAGTCGCCCAGATGTGGCCCTTCTTACTCTGATGCAAAGTATGCGAAACCTAGTACACGCGGGACGGTGCATTAGGCTAAAGAGGAACTTGCCTTCCGAGGACTTCGCGGACTGGGCGAAGCTGGTTATGGTCCTAATTGTCGAAGTCCGCGACTGCATGATCCTAAAGTTAAATTCGGTGTATCAGCAATATATAGTTGGCTTGCTCGGATCCCCTGGTGGGGTTGCTACCTTCTCCAAAGTGCTTAATCAGCTTGGAGGGGTTAGGTCGCCGAATAACTGAGACCGCCCGCTATGACCAAACGCAAATCGAAGGGCGCCTACATGATTTCCGCCGTGGCCGAAATGTATGGCATCCATCCGCAGACGTTGCGCCTTTATGAGCGCGAGGGCTTGCTCAAGCCGTCGCGAACCGAGGGCAACACTCGTCTTTACACCGACGAAGACTTGCAGCGGCTAGAGTTCATCCTGTCACTGGCGCGCGATCTGGGCGTGAACATCAGCGGCATGGCAATCATCCTGCAGATGCGGGAGCGTATGGAAGAAATGCAGAGGCAGATCCAGGAATTCGTGCAGTATATCCAGCAGGAAGTGCTCACCCGTGCCAATGCTGCGGCTGATCCGGCGAAGGGCGCGATTGTGCCGGTGCGGCGATCAATGCTGGCTCAGACGATTCAGCCGCCGAAGAAGCGGGGATGAGGCAAGCGGTTGGCAATTAGCAGTTAGCAATTGGCCACTTTGCATTCTGGCAACACAACTTCATTCGGGCAAAGATTTTAAGTGCCAATTGCTAACTGCCAATTGCTACTCCCCGCGTATCATAATGGATCACCACGCGTCTGCTGGATGCTGAGCGCCGAATGCTTTCCTTCAAGCTGATCTACAGCGACGGCTACTACCTGCCCATCGGAGCCCACGTCTTCCCCGCGGAGAAATATCGGCGCATCCGCGACCGGCTGCTGGCCAGCGGGTTCGCCGAGGCGAGCGACTTTCTCGAACCGCAACCGGCTACCGACGAGGACATTCTGCTGGTTCACACGGCGGAGTATGTCCACAAGCTGAAGACCGGCACGCTCAGCCCGCGCGAGGAGATGGAACTTGAGGTTCCCTTTTCTCCTGATCTGGTTCAGGCGTTCTGGCTGGCGGCTGGAGGCTCAATGCTCGCGGCGCGGCAGGCTTTGGCCGACCACGTCTCAGTCAACATTGGTGGCGGATTCCATCACGCATTCCCCGACCATGGCGAGGGCTTCTGCATGATTCACGACGTGGCTGTCGCGATCCGGCGCCTGCAGCGCGACGGCAGGATTCGCACGGCGATGATCGTGGATTGTGACGTTCATCAGGGCAATGGCACAGCGGTGATTTTCGCCGGGACGCGGGCGGCGAGCGATCCTCTGCCCTCTGCTTCGGGCTCACCGCCAGCCATGCACGGGGTTCGCCTAAAGAATGCGAATGCCGGCGATGTGTTCACCATCTCACTGCATCAGCACAACAACTATCCGATGTGGAAGCCGCCATCATCGATTGACGTTGATTTGCCCGATGGCATCGGAGACAACGACTACCTGGCCTGGCTCGACAATGCTTTGAGCTCTGGGCTGCGGCAGTGCGAGCCTGATCTGATCTGTTACATTGCCGGCGCAGATCCTTACCGGGAAGATCAACTTGGCGGCCTTTCTCTGACCATTGAGGGATTGAAGAAGCGCGACGAACTCGTGTTCCGCGTGGCGCGGGCTCGAGGTATTCCCGTGATGGTGACCTTCGCCGGTGGCTACGCTCGGGATGTGGAGGATACCGTGACCATCCACTCCAACACGGTGGTCGCGGCAAAGGAAGTGTTCGCGCAAAGAAGTGAGGGCGAGAAGTGAGTCTTGCCAGAAGATATACTCGATGGCATGATCGTCAGCCCGTCGGACCTTCCGCACAGCGAACTTTACAGCATCCTGCTCAATTCCGTGGCGCCGCGGCCGATTGCGTGGGTGTCAACGATAAGCGCCTCGGGAAAAATCAATCTCGCGCCCTTCTCTTTTTTTAATGCGGTTTGTGTCGATCCGCCGCTGCTGGCGTTTGCGCCCGGACTTCGGCAGCCCAAACAACCGCAAGCCGACCACGGTGAAGCCAAGGATACGTTGCGAAACATTCGTGAGACCAAAGAGTTTGTGGTCAACATCGTCACCTACGAGCTCGCCGAGGCGATGAATCTGACCAGCGGCGAATACGACGAGTCGGTCAACGAATTTGAAGTGGCGAAGCTTACTCCAGCGCCGTCGCAGATCGTGCGGCCCCCGAGAGTCGCCGAATCTCCGGTCAGCTTTGAATGCAAACTTCATCAGATTCTCGACTTCTCTCCTCGGCCCACCAGCGGCAGCCTGGTGATCGGCCAGATTGTTTCGGTTCATATGAACGATGCGCATATTAAAGAGGGTCGATTGGATCGCAATTCGCTGGACCTCATCGGACGCATGGGCGGGATTCAATACACCCGAACGACTCAGAGATTTGAGATGGTGAGGCCGAAGGTTGGGTAGTCTCGATCCTTCGCTGCTAAAATAGATCATTCAACTATGTTCGAGAATCTTCAGGAAAAACTGCAGCGCGCATTCAAGTCCCTTCGCGGCCAGGCCCGCCTGACCGAGGAAAACATTGCCGAGGCGCTGCGCGAAATCCGGCTGGCCCTCCTTGAGGCCGACGTCAACTTCAAAGTGGTCAAAGAATTAATCGACCGCATTCAGGCCAAGGCCGTGGGCCAGGAAGTGCTGACCGCGCTTTCTCCGGGCGAGCAGGTCATCAAGATCGTGCGCGACGAACTGGTCGAGACTCTGGGCAAAGACACGGCGCGCATGAAGTTCGCTTCGCAGCCGCCCACGGTTGTGCTTATGGCCGGACTGCAAGGCTCCGGCAAGACCACCACCTCGGGCAAGCTGGCGAACTGGTTCAAGACGGGTGGCCATCGTCCGCTGCTAGTCTCGGTGGACGTTTATCGTCCCGCGGCCCGCGAGCAGTTGAAAGTTGTGGCGCAAGCCGTCAAGGCTCAAATCTACGAAGGTGAAGTGGGCGAGGCGAACACGCCCGCGCAGCTCACGCAAGCGGTCGAGCGACTGGTGAAGGAAGCGCGCCGCGAAGCCATCGTTTCCGGCTGTGACGTGCTGATCGTCGACACCGCCGGCCGCCTCCACATTGACGACGACCTGATGAACGAGATGCAGTCGCTGAAGAAGCTGCTGAATCCCTCGGAGATTTTGTTCGTCGCCGACGCCATGACCGGGCAGGATGCGGTGCGCTCCGCCGATGAGTTCCACAAGAAGCTCTCGCTCACCGGCGTCATCCTCACCAAGATGGATGGCGATGCCCGCGGCGGCGCAGCGCTTTCCATCCGGCAGGTGACGGGGCAGCCCATCAAATTCATCGGCGTGGGCGAAAAGTACGATGCGCTGGAGCCGTTTCATCCCGACCGCATCGTGTCGCGCATTCTCGGCATGGGCGACATTCTCTCGCTGATCGAGCGCGCTGAATCGCAGATCGACAAGAAGAAAGCGCAGGAGATGGCTACCAAAGCCCTCACCGGCGACGGCTTTTCGCTCGAAGACTTTCGCGATCAGCTACGGCAAGTAAAAAAGATGGGCTCGCTCAAGAGCATCATTGGCATGATGCCGAGCATTGGACCTTTTTCCGGACTGCAGAAGGCCGCCGACAACGTTGACGAAAAACAGATCAACCGCGTTGAGGCCATCATCAATTCGATGACGGCTCACGAGCGCAATCATCACGAAGTGATCAACGGCAGCCGCCGCAAACGCATCTCCCGCGGCTCCGGCACCACCGTGCAGGAAGTGAATAACCTGCTTCGCCAGTACGCGCAGATGAAAAAGATGTTCAAGCAGATGGGCAAACCGAGCTTCGCGAGAAGGATGGCGGGGATGAAGCTGCCGGGAATGTAGGGTAGTTTCTGAACGTACGTGCCAGTTTGAGACAGTCGCCGCGCTGCGGCCACGGAGGTTCTTCCTGCTCTTCTTGACCACGTTCATTGGCTATCTGTTTCGTACACTCGCGAATTCGTGGAGATGCTGTGGAAGCAGCCGTTGGCCTATTGCAAATGCGATTGTAACCGCGGATCCCGAGCGCTTGACGGGGTTTTGGGGCAGCGTAGTAGAGATCGTCTACTCCTATCGCTTTAAGAATGAACTATACACAGGGCTCCACGGAGAACCAGTCATCGGGGGCTCGGATATCATTCAACGGTTTCCGAAGGGAAGAAGTCTCGTCGTGCGTGTCAAGCCGAGCCAACCCGAGGTCTCGGTTGTGCGCGAAGATGACTAAAGCGACGGAACCACGAAGCGGCTTGAGCGAATTGACGAGCATAATCAGAATACAGCAGGAAACCTAACGTCATGAAGTGGCGCTCTCTCGAAGAATCCTGTCCAGAGACTGACGTTCGCCCCCTGCGCAATATCTTTGCCGAGCGCAAGGACCTGATTGCGAAGTACGTTCCGGCGGAGACGCAGGCCGTTAACGCTCGAGCGGTTGCGGAGCTAAAGCAAAGACGCTTAGCCGAGAATATTCTGGCTGTCGGCACGAAGGTTCCCGAGTTTCACCTTCAAGATCACGACGGCAAAAGCATCTCATCCCCCGACCTGCTTGCCAAAGGACGGCTCGTTCTTTGTTTCCTCCGCGGGCGCTGGTGCCCGTTCTGCGTTGGTCAGATGGAGGCGATGAATCTCGTTATGCCAGAGATTGAGCACGCAGGCACAACGCTCGCGGCTGTTTCTCCTCAGACCGTGCGGCAATCGTTCTTCATGCGTGACCAGCACAAGCTGCGCTTCCCTTTGCTCTTCGATGCCGGCAACAAAGTCGCGCGGCAGTTCGGCCTCACCTACCGTGTGCCCGACGAGCAGAAAGCTGTCTATCAGCGTGCGTTCGTCAACCTGCCCTTCGTGAACGGTGACGACAGTTGGGAGCTGCCGATCCCAGCGACGTACATCATCGACCGCGACGGCACAGTGCTCTACGCTTCTGCGAACGAGGATTACACGCAGCGACCCGAGCCACAGGACATCGTGCAGGTTCTGACTGGAACCCTCAGCGGCTAAAGCCGATCTTGACGGCCCTCTTTACGGCACGACTGAAGTCGTGCCCTTCCCGAGCTGACGTGGAAAGTGCTGGGCACTGTCTGAATCCCAGGCTTTCGGTACACTGATACTTCATGAACTATATCTACGGCATCAATGCGGTCACCGAGGCGCTCAAGGCTCGGGGACGGGCTTTCCAGTGGGTGGGCATGGCGAAGGAGCGGCACGACATCCGCTTGCAGCGGATGATTGAAGAGTGCCGGCGCCTCGCGGTACCCGTGCGCTTTCTGACGCGAACCGAACTCGACCACATGGCGGGCAACGCGGCGCATCAGGGAGTGGTGGCCGTCACCTCGGCCAAGCAATACAGCGACCTCGATGATGTGGTTGGCGCAAAACGTGGGCGCTATTCTTTCGTCATCGTGCTCGATGGAGTGGAAGATCCGCACAATCTTGGCGCGCTCTTGCGCACAGCCGACGCCGCGGGCGCCGATGGCGTTGTAATTCCGGAGCGTCGTGCGGCCGCGGTTACCGGGACGGTCACGAAGGCCTCTGCCGGAGCGAGCGAACACTTGCCCATTGCTAAGGTTACGAACATCGCGCGCACAGTGGAAGAATTGAAGGAGCGCAATATTTGGACGGTTGGTCTGGACGAGCGCGGCCCGCAGACTTACGACACCCTCGACTACAACATGGATTGCGCGCTGGTTCTGGGCGCGGAGGGTAAGGGCCTGCACGACCTGGTGAAGAAGAAGTGTGATTTTCTGGTTTCGATCCCGATGCTGGGGAAAGTGCCTTCGCTGAATGTATCGGTCGCGGGAGCGGTGGTGATGTATGAAATTGTGCGGCAGAGGCGCGCGCGAAACCCCTCACAAAACCAAGAGGCGTCCTCGGGTGCGAAATGAAGTTGCGCGCCTTCCGCTTTTATTTCCTCAGTGTTCTCTGTGCCTCCGTGGTGAATGCGTTCGCTCTCGATCGTGAGGCGTTCACTTTCACCAACTACGATCTGAATGTCCGCGTCGAACCCGAGCAGCAGCGGCTGGGGGTGCGCGGCAAGATCACTCTGCGGAACGATTCGCAAACGCCGCAGAAAATCGCCGTGCTGCAGATTTCATCTTCGCTGGACTGGCGTTCCATCAAGGCGGGCGGCAAGCCGCTGCAGTTCGTAGCGCAACCCTACACTTCCGACATCGATCACACCGGTGCGCTTTCCGAGGCCATTGTCACTTTGCCGGAAGCAGTCCCGCCTAAGGGAACCGTCGAGTTGGAGATCGCCTATGAGGGCGTCATCGTGCTCGATGCGACGCGGCTTACGCGGATCGGCACTCCCGAAGACGCGGCTCGTGGCACCGACTGGGACCAGATCAGCGCGAAATTTACAGCCGTGCGTGGAGCGGGATATGTGGCGTGGTATCCGATCGCGACCGAAGAGGCCGACCTCTCCGAACAGAACAACTTGTTCGATGTTGTGGGCCGGTTGAAGGCGCGAGAGGCAGCCTCGAAGATGCACTTTCGCATTGAGGAGACCAGCGCGGGAACGCCGCCCCAGATTCTCATCAGCGGCGACATGTGCAACGTTACGATGATCGAACAGATGGGTCTGGCCCATCTTGCAAGCGTGGATTGCGAACCAATGTGGTTGGGCCCAATCGTCCCGACGTTAGTCATTGCCAGCTATGCGGTTTTGGAACGGCCAGACATCACCGTTCGCTATTTTTACGGTCATGATGCGGCGGCGACTGCTTATGCGGAGGCAGCCGAGCAAGCAACTCCCTTTATCATCGAATGGTTTGGGACGCTGCATAAGAAGGCGCAGACGACCGACCTTGCTGATCCACACGCTTCCCCCGTGGAAAACGGCGCATTCTTGCTCACGCCCCTGACCAGCGTCGATCCCAAGCTGGCGGGTCTGATTGCCGCACACCAACTCACCCATGCAGCTTTTTCCTCCCCGCGGCTCTGGATCGACGAGGGCCTCGCACACTTCGCGCAGGCGCTCTATCTCGAACAACAGAGGGGACGTCAAGCGGCGCTCGACTATATGGCATCGCACCGTTCCGCACTCAGCGCGGTCGAGAGCGACAAAGAGAGGCAGACAACGGCGCCCAGATCCGAAGATGAGGTGAAGCGGTCGTTGATCAATACATACGACGAGGAACTTTACCGCAGCAAGGCGATGTGTGTGTGGTGGATGCTGCGCGACATGATCGGCGATCAGGCGCTGAAGAAGGCACTCGCCGCGTACCATCCGGAGCAAGACAAGGAGCCTTCCTACATGCCGCGTTTGATTCAGGCGCAGACGCAGCGCGATCTGGAATGGTTCTTCGACGACTGGGTTTATCGCGACCGCGGCCTGCCGGACTTCAAAGTGGAATCGGCGTTTCCGCGCAAGACGATGACCGACGAATATCTTGTCACAGTTACGGTGGCAAATCTCGGCCGCGCCGGCGCCGAGGTTCCAGTCACGGTGAAATTTGCCGGCGGAGAAATCACGAAGCGGATTGAGGTACGCGGCAATAGCAAGAGCGTGATTCGAGTGGAGATCGCGAAGCCGCCGCAAGAAATTGTGGTCAACGACGGCAGTGTGCCGGAGAGTGACATGACGAACAATGTGTTTAAAGTCGAGGCCAGCAACGTTGCGAAGTGATTGGCAAATAGTGGTTAGTGGTCAGTAGGGTCAGCTGGCCACCGATCACTGGCCACTGACCACTTGCCTTGTGTAAAGCTGGCCAATACCGCCAGCTTTGCCGCGGCCGCACCGGAGTCGATCGATTGCATCGCTAGAGGCATTGCGTCGGCCAGATGATCAGCGCGTCCCGCCGCTACCAGTGCAGCTGCAGAGTTCAGCAAGACCACATCGCGGCGTGGAGATTTCTTTCCACTTAGAACCTCGCGAATGATGGCGGCATTTTCAGCCGCATCGCCGCCAGAAATGTCGGCGAGCGTGGCCCGTTTCATCCCGAACTCTTCCGGATCTACTTCGTAGGTCCTCACAGATCCGTCGCGAGCTTCGGCAATGCGCGTTGGGCCGGTGATGGTGATTTCATCGAGCCCATCGAGGCCATGTACGACGAGCGCACGACGCAGGCCCAGCATGCTGAGCGCTTCGGCAAGCTTTTCGACCATGTCGAGAGCGTATACGCCTACGACTTGTCCTGAAGCGTGCGCCGGATTGGTGAGCGGGCCGAGCAGGTTGAACATAGTGCGCATCCGCAGCTCGCGCCGAACTTTCTGCACCTGCTTCATGGACGAGTGCAGATCGGGCGCGTACAGAAAACAGATTCCAATCTCACGCAAGCACTGCGCGGCGCGTTCGGGAGGCAACTGGATGTTTACACCCAAAGCTTCCATCACGTCAGCCGAGCCGCATTTTGAGCTGATGCTGCGGTTGCCGTGCTTGGCTATGCGCACACCCGCTCCAGCCGTGACGAATGCTGTAGCGGTCGAAATGTTGAAGGTGCCGGCGGCGTCGCCGCCGGTGCCGCTGGTATCGACCAGAGATGACCCGGCCAGCGCGTCGCGGCCGGTGCCGCTTAGGTCGAGCGCGCTGGCGGACGAAATGGGCAAAGGGGTCGCCGCGGCGCGGATGGCTTCGGCGAAGCCGACAATCTCTTCGACAGTTTCGCCTTTCATGCGCAGAGCCGCGAGCAGCGCGGCGATTTGCGCATCGGTGCAGTTTCCCGCGAGCACTTCGGCCATCACGTCACGCGCTTCCGCCCGCTCCAGTGACTGGCCGTGATTGGCGATACGATGGAGGGATTCGAGGATCATGGCTGCACTCGGAATTGTAAGGTATAACCGCTCTTGACTTGAGAAATGACCAGGCAGCTTAAGTGTTAACGGCCGGGCGGTTCAGCCGGGGCAAGAAGTATTCGCGCCATGTCTCTGGCATGGCGGCCGTGCCAATCGCCTTCTGCAAAAGAGCGCGATTGTATTTCTCCCGGACGAAAAGCCGGTTCATTTCGGCGATCGTAATGCCGGGGTGATTGGGGGAAATGAGTTCGATGGAATCCCCTTCGCCAACTTCACCTTCCTGCTCCACCGAAAAGTAAAACCCGCTGCGTCCGCTACGAAGGAAACGCTCGAGGATGTCATCCCGTTGAAACCTGGCCGCCAGCTTGTAACAGGGCATCCGCGGCTGGCGGACCATCACGGTGGAGGAACCGACTCGAAAGCAGTCGCCAACGTGAACCTCGTCCTCGCCAAGACCCTCCGTCCGAAAGTTCTCGCCGAAGATGCCCCACGGTAATTCCATCTCGGGCAACTCCTGCCGCCAATAATCGTAGTGCTCGGAGGGATACGCGTAGACCGCCTTGTAGGGACCTCCGTGAACAGTGAGGTCGGCCTGCTGGTCGCCATCCAAGTTCAGTGTGCGCAGCGCGATGCGGCCGTGCACCGGCTGCTTGAAGATGCCGGTGTTGATGGTTGCTCCCTTATAAAGTACGAGGCGCGGCCGCGCGACGCTGACCGAAACTAATTTCACGGTTTGTACCCCAGCCGGAATGCGGTTCGGTTCCGGTCTCTCATCCCAATTTAGGTTTAGATGTACTGCCGATTGAAAGGACGCGGCCCGCCCGTTTGCCCTAATCCAGCCCCGTTCTATAAAATCAAAGGTTTGCTGCCCTCAGTCGATCGCCGCAAGCAGGGTCCTTCCGATTCTTAGACGAGCGTCATTATGAAAATCCATGAGTACCAGGGAAAAGGGATTCTTAAGAAATATGGTGTGACGGTGCCACGCGGCACGATGGCGACCTCGCGCGAAGAAGCCGACTCCGCCGCCAAGGAATTGTTCAGCTCCGGAGCGACCGGAGTGGTGGTCAAGGCGCAAATCCACGCCGGCGGCCGCGGCAAGGGCGGAGGAGTAAAGATTGCCAAGTCTGCCAGTGAAGCGGGAGACATCGCCGAAAAGATGCTGGGCATGAAGTTAGTAACGCATCAGACGGGCCCGGAAGGGCGCATCGTGCGGCGGTTGCTGATTGAAGAAACTCTGCCCATCGAAAAGGAGCTGTACCTCGGGATATTGGTGGACCGCGCGGAAGGCAAGCCGGTGTTCATGGCCTCGGCCGCGGGAGGAATGGAGATCGAGCAAGTGGCGGCAGAGAATCCCGACGCCATTCTGAAGCAGCACATCGATCCCGGCATGGGTCTGGAAGCGTTTCAGGCGCGCAAGATGGCTTTCAAGCTTGGACTTAACGCCAAGCAGATCAATCCTGCGGTGCAGTTTCTCTCGAATCTCTACAGGGCGTTTCTTGATACGGACGCTTCACTGCTGGAAATCAATCCATTCATCACCACTACCGACGGCCGGCTATTTGCGCTTGACGCCAAGCTGACCTTTGATGACAACGCGCTCTTCCGGCATCCCGATATCCGTGAACTACGTGACATTACCGAAGAGGATCCGCTGGAGGTTGAGGCGTCGAAGTACAGCTTGAATTACATCAAGCTCGACGGCAGCGTGGGCTGCATGGTGAATGGAGCGGGGCTGGCTATGGCCACAATGGATATCATCAAGTATGCGGGCGGCATGCCCGCGAATTTTCTTGACGTGGGCGG
>Ga0182015_10002125_pt1 | contig 24640 bp, 20 predicted proteins | sample 712P3MmetaG_FD_120478 | JGI IMG/M metagenome (GOLD analysis project Ga0182015, IMG submission 120478) | Permafrost microbial communities from Stordalen Mire, Sweden - 712P3M metaG | ecosystem: Environmental > Terrestrial > Soil > Wetlands > Permafrost | place: Sweden: Stordalen | collected...
AGGAGTAGACATGTCGCCTGCTGTTGACCCATCTTCGGTTTTCAATCAAGCCATAGCCGAGCACCTCGTGGTTGTCGGATCGCTGCGTGATCAGCAGGCACTACTGCAACGCATTGCAGAGGAGATGACGCGCGCGATCCTCGCCGGGAAGAAGGTACTATGGTGCGGAAACGGAGGTAGCGCCGCGGACTCTCAGCACCTTGCTGCGGAATTGATGGGCCGATTCCGGCGGGAGCGTTGCGCTTTTCCTTCAATTGCGCTGACTACCGACACATCAATCTTGACGGCCATCGGGAACGACTACGGGTACGAAAGGGTGTTCCAGCGGCAAGTGGAGGCACTCTGCAGCAAGGGCGACGTACTGGTAGGCATTTCAACTTCCGGGTCAAGCAAAAATGTCTGTGCGGCGCTGCATACTGCGCGGCAGATCGGCGCATTCACAGTTGCGTTTACCGGACAGGCTGGCGCGGAAATAGCTGCCATCGCCCATATTGCTCTTCGCATCCCTTCGGAAGATACTGCTCGCATACAGGAGGGACATATTCTCTGCGGACACATGTTGTGCGACTGGGTGGAACGATCCGTCTGCGAACAGCAGCCGGAATTGGCGAACGGCGTCGTTAGCTAAGCTAATCGAATGTGTTACCTCGAGTGCCCATATTTCAAAGTCTGGACGGTCTCGGCGATCGAGACAGCGACAGATATAATGTTCGTTTGCGAGGGTGGCCGCGATTCTATGCGCATCCCTGTCGTGCGCATTATCCAAAAAGGAGTTTGCCTATGAGTGCAATCCGGATTGGCAACCGGCTGGTCGGAGACGATCAACCGTGCTTCATCGTTGCGGAAATCGGAATTAACCACAATGGTGATGTTGATCTTGCCAAGAGACTGATCAGTGTAGCCTTGGCTGCCGGCTGCGACGCCATTAAGTTCCAGAAGCGGACCGTTGATGTAGTTTACACGCAGGAAGAATTGGCCAAGTCCCGCGAGAATCCCTTTGGCCCGACGAATGGGGACCTCAAGTACGGTCTCGAATTCGAGCGGGAAGAGTACGAAGAGATCAACGCTTTCTGTAAATCGGTCAAGATGCTCTGGTTCGCCTCTCCGTGGGACGAGTCCTCCGTGGATTTCCTGGAGCATTTTCGCATTCCGGTTTACAAGATCGCTTCCGCATCACTTACGGACGATCGGCTGCTGCGCCACATCCGTGCCACCGGAAAGCCGATCATTCTTTCCACTGGTATGAGTACCTACGCCGAGATTGACCATGCAGTCGAAGTTCTCGGCAAAGAGGATCTTGTTCTGATGCACGCCACAAGTACGTACCCAGCGACCTACGATGAGTTGAATCTGCGCGCGATACCGAAGATGGCTGCACGATATGGCGTACCGGTTGGCTACTCTGGACATGAGACTGGGATTCCGACCAGCGTCTGCGCGGCCGCACTTGGAGCCTGCTGTGTAGAACGCCACATAACGACGGATCGCGCCATGTGGGGTTCGGATCATGCGGCCTCTCTGGAGCCAAACGGCATCTCTCGGCTGGTACGCGATATCCGGTTGTGGGAGCAGGCAAAAGGCGACGGGATCAAGCGTGTCTACGAGCGGGAGTTTCCGATTATCAAGAAACTCCGCCGCGTGGGCGATACGGTCTGACCGCATGGTGCCGGAGAATCCTACAGCGGTTGGCCTGGAGACCATCCGGGCAGTGGCCATCGATGTCGACGGCGTACTTAGTGACGGCGGGTTTTGGTGGGGACCTGGTGGTGAAGAGTGGAAGCGCTTTTGCTTTGCCGACGTCATGGGGGTTTCTCTGGCGGGCCGTGCCGGACTTATTCTGGCACTCATCTCAGGAGAAAACAGCCCGTTAGTGGATCGCTACGCCGAGAAAATGCTTATACGTCATGTAGTCAAGGGATGCCGCGATAAGGCGGCGGCGCTGCGAGAATTCGCCGCCGTCGCTGGTGTGAAACTCTCAGAAATCTGCTTCATGGGCGATGACGTTAACGATCTGTCGGCAATGGCAATTGCGGGCCTATCTGCCGCTCCAGCAAACGCAGCATCTGTGGTTTTGGCGCGCGCGAACTTTATTGCCAGGGCTCCCGGGGGCAATGGGGCGGTGCGCGAATTGATGGACGCGCTGCTCGCCGCGCGGGGTCTGACCGCGCAGGAAGTCTTCATGAGGGATTGAAGCTTCCGCATTCAATGAGCTATCCCGAATCCAGTTTACGATTGGACCAATGAAGCTTTCCGATTACGTAGTCCGTTTTGTCGCCGATCAAGGGGTGAAGCACGTCTTTCTTGTCACCGGCGGCGGCGCCATGCACCTGAACCACTCACTCGGCTCCGAGACTGCGATCAGACCCATCTGCAATTCGCACGAGCAGGCCAGTGCAATGTGCGCCGAGAGCTATGCGAAGGCTACCAATGATCTGGGCGTCTGTATGGTGACAACCGGGCCGGGGGGCACGAACGCCGTCACGGGGGTTGCGGGTGGATGGTTGGACTCGACGCCCATGCTCGTTATATCCGGACAGGTCAAGAGGCCGGACCGCATGTTCGATAAGGAAGGCCGGGCACTGGGCATGCGTCAGCTCGGTGTCCAAGAAGTTGATATCGTCTCGATCGTCAAGCCGATTACGAAATATGCTGTCACCGTTCTCGACCCGAACGACATTCGCTACCATTTGGAGAAGGCCGTCTATATTGCCTTCCACGGCCGTCCCGGTCCGGTGTGGATCGATATCCCGCTCGATGTCCAGGCCTCACCGATTGAATCGCCCTCTGCTCTGCGCGGCTTTGATCCAGCGGAGTTGACGGAGCCTCCCGCTGACATGGCGCTGAGCGAGGAAATCAGGCGCCTCCTTCAGAAGTTAAACCACGCTGAAAGGCCCTTGCTCTTCGCAGGTAACGGTATACGCCTGGCTCATGCGGAGAAGGAGTTTGAACAGCTCCGGATGCTACTTGGAATTCCGACAGTGGCGACATGGTGCGCCGCCGATTTGGTCCCGAGCAACGATCCCCTCTATGTTGGCCGACCAGGTTCGGTTGCGGCGCGCGGGGCGAACTTCGCCCTCCAAAACTCAGATTTTCTGCTTGCGATTGGCGTACGACTGGATTTCGCAATCACAGGATACGCACCTCAGAACTTGGCTCGTGGAGCACACAAGGCAGTTGTGGATATTGACAAGGCGGAACTCAAAAAGCTCCATCCGCACGTGCAGCAGCCAATCCAGGCCGATGCAAAGAAATTCCTGACGGAGATTTTGAGCCAAAAAAACTCGATTCGGCTCCATGACCATTCTGCCTGGGATGCGCGCTGCGCAGATTGGAAAACTCGTTATCCCGTGGTCACAGAGGAGCACCGCAAACCGGAAGGACCAGTATCGGTCTTTCACCTTGCCGAAGTGATCGGCACCGAAGTCAAGCCCGAAGACAGGCTTGTGGTTGGGAGCTCTGGATCGGCCATTGAGATTTATCTGCTTGCCTTTCCTACGCTGCATTCCCAGCGCCTTTTTCACACGGCTGGGCTCGGCGCGATGGGCTATGGCGTCCCGATGGCGATCGGAGTAGCGACTTCGAATCCGGGTCGTGAGGTGGTGGCTGTGGATGGAGATGGCGGATTCATGTTCAATATTCAGGAATTGGAAACCATTCGCCGCCTGCAGCTGCCGATCAAGTTCTTCGTTATGAACAACGATGGTTATTCCTCGATTCGGGCATCGCAAAAAGCCTATTTCGGCGAAGCCAAACTGGGTTCCGATAAAAGCAATGGCCTCACCGTTCCCAGTCTGACTCAAGTGGCGGCGGCATTTGGATTGAGTTCAACTGTGATCAGAAATCAGGAAAATCTTCGCGCTGAGATTCGCCGCGTTTTGGACATGAAGGGGCCGGTGGTCTGCGACGTTCATGTGCTGCCGGACGAGTTGCGCGCGCCACGTCTTCAGTCCTATCAAAAACCGGATGGCTCATTCGTTTCGAAGCCCTTAGAGGATTTGTTTCCATTTCTTCCGCGCGAGGAGTTTCTGGCCAACATGATCGTAGACCCCTTGCCCGAATGAGGGCGGAGATCACCGAACGCACCCTTTGGAGTACGAGGACCGTCAGCGCACCCTGGTAATCTTAATTCGGAATGCAGTAGCAGACGCACTCATACCCGTCTGCGTAATAAGTGCGCATCGTAAATCGGGAATTGGGCAAGATCTCGTTCAATACGAGCGGGACACTCCACAAGTGATCCGGGCGGTGATAGAGGCAAACCGCCATTTTCGGGCGATGCCGCGCAATCGCTTCCCGACCTCCCTGCAGTGTGTCGGGCTCACTCCCTTCGATGTCGAATTTCATGCAGGTTGGCGCGATCCCACGCAGTGCCTCATCGAGCGTAACGATTTGCACTTCGCAGGTTCCGTCTGACGAGATCCGGGAGCTTGTGCCGCCAATCGTGAAACGAACGGTTTCGCGTCGCGAACCTGTCGCATATGGGTGTAGCGTAATTCGTGGATCGCCGTTGATGGCCGACTTTAATGCCGCGAAATTCACCGGATCCGGCTCAAATGCAATAATCTGGTCAAAATGATCGTCGGTAGCACGGCGAAATTGGGCAATGGTATCGCCATCAAAAGCACCGCAGTCAACGAAAACCTCGTTCCGGCCGAGTGGGAAAGGCGGGAAATACTGGACCCCAGAATTGATCACTTGCCCAGAGACATCCCCCAAGCGGAGTCGCATCTGACGGTCAAACTCCTCGCGTCCCTCGCCGTCCAGCAAGGCTCGTCCACGGCGGATCTGTTCATCGTGCTCGAGATAATAACTCGGTCGCTCCCAAAACCCATGCGGCAGCAAAAGATCTCCGTAGTCAGCGAACAACGCCGGGAACGGGACAATATTGGACGCTCCGAGAGTCTTGAGCTGGTTGACGCGGTCCATCATTCCTTCGGTGCGGCTCGGGTGCCAGATAGTAACAACGAAAGTGGCATTCGGGTAGCGCTGCACTGCTGTTGCCGGCGACTCGACGGGAACGCCTTCACAAACGGTGCCCCACAAGGCCGAGTTGTTGTCGCAGAACAAGACTGGGTGAACGGCCAGAGCGATACGTCGACCGAGATTACCGGCACCGAAACAGACAATGGGAGAAGGATGAGTCATTGGCTTAAGGATCCCGGCAGACTTCCTGGCGCTCTGGATTGACTTTCCAAAGAGAATAACACAGGAGAATTAGGCGCGCTTAAGCCGGTGATCGGGAATTGCATAGCAAACACCTTCCCAGCACTCTTCGGCGTAACGGCGTAAGAACAAGTTGTACTCAGGCGCTATGGACCGGATGAGATTGGGGATTTGCCAGAGGTGCTCACTTCGGTGATAGGTGCAAACTGCCAGGATTGGGTGATGCCGTCGGAGCAAGTCCGTCGCTCCGATAAGTGCTTGGGGTTCCGCTCCTTCAATATCCATCTTGATATAAGTTGGTGTGCCGGACCACGAGAGATCATCCAGCCTTCGACACTGCACGGAGAGTATCTCCCTCCCACCTTCCACGATCTGAGATGTTACTGTACCAGTGGCTGCAAAGGACACTAGGCCGTTTTTTTCACCGACTGCGCAAGGAACGACAGTTACCCGGTCCGCCAAGCCCATGTTTCTCGTTGCCGCCTCTAAGGCCCCTCGGTTCTGAGGATCAGGCTCGAGTGCGAATATACGTTGAAATCTGCCCTTCCAGAGAGAATTGAAGCTAGGGATTGTGTCTCCTTGAAAACTGCCGCAATCGACAAATACCTCATCGTCAGACGGCACAATCAGGTCCATCGGGAAGTATGTTTCCGAAGGACTCAATGACGGTGGTAGTGCGTCGTCGTCCAGCCAATAGCGCCATTCAAGTTGCCCGGCGAGCTCGCGTTGCGAGTCCTCATCTGCCAGGACTTCACGACAGGCGCTGATCTCATCGGCGTATGCGAAGAGCTTCTGCGGGAGGTCTATCCCAAAATTTGGAGTAAATACGTCTGCGTATTCCCAGAATAAAGCTGCAAAAGGCGCAACATGCTTGCAGCCTAGCGCCTTCAGTTGGCCGCGAGCCGGAGACCCGTTATAAATCGTGACTACGAAACACGCCGAGTCGCGATAGAGATCCGATGCGGTAGAGGGCGGAAGGACAGGCACCCCCTCGATGTGGGTGTTCCATAGCCGCTCGTTATTGTCGGCAAAGGCGATCGGCCGCAATCCCGCCTGTTTAAGGCCTTGAAGCACCAATCTGCCAAGCGCGCCCACTCCGAAGAGAACGAGACGCTCTTTATTTGGTCCGGCAAAGCTGGCGAAAGCCCGTTTTTCGCATGCCCGTACGGCCTCGAACGATTCCGACCCGATCTGCTGCAGAACAACTTCCAGATGATCTACTTTACTTTCGTTCGTCATTCGCCTCGTTATCCGATTTTGTTGACCCAAGGTATTCTTCATCGAGGAAAACTAGCAGTTTTTTCTCTCAGCCAAGCTGGGCGAGTGTCGGCTGTTTCTCTCCCCGTCGAGCCTTGGCCTGCGCAATGAATTCCGTGATTGTCTTAGCTACGAAGTCGAGCATCAGCCGAGTCAGACCCGGGTACACGCCAACCCAAAACACGTTGTTCATTACAAAATCGGTGTTACGAAGCTCTCCAGCCACGCGATACTCGCAATCCTGATAGGCAGGCTGCCGGAGGAGATTGCCACCGAAGAGAAGGCGCGTACCGATTTTGTTCGCATCCAGCACGCGAATCAGATCCTCACGCCGAAATGGAGCATCCTCGCGTACGCCAATAGGGAAACCGAACCATGCAGGGTCTGAGTGCGCTGTGGCTTCTGGTAACATCAGAGACTCCTCAAGCCCGGCCAACGCTGTCTTGAGATGATGAAAATTCTCCTTCCGGCGAGCGATAAACCCGGGCAACTTGTTGAGCTGAGAAGCTCCTAGAGCGGCCTGCATATCTGTGGCCTTGAGGTTGTACCCGATGTGCGAATAGGTGTACTTGTGATCATAGCCGCAGGGCAACGAACCTAATTGCCACTCAAAACGCTTGCCACACGTGTTGTCCTTGCCGGGCTCGCACCAGCAGTCGCGACCCCAGTCGCGAAAAGACTCAATCAGCACCTGCAGAGCCGGCTTATCGGTAAGAACGGCTCCGCCTTCTCCGGTTGTGATGTGGTGCGCAGGATAAAAGCTCAAAGTGGCAATATCGCCAAACGTGCCGACCTTTCGTCCTTTGTAGGTCGAACCGAGCGCATCGCAGCAGTCTTCGATCAGCCAGAGATTATGCTTCCGGGTAAAGGCAGTAACTGCGTCGAGATCGAAGACGTTCCCCAGCGTATGGGCGAGGAATACAGCCTTTGTCCGGTCGCTGCGCGCCGCTTCAAGTTGGCGCACATCGATCTCATACGCCGGAACGGTAACGTCCAGGAAAACTGGCACCAGACGATTCTGGAAAATCGGGTTCAACGTCGTCGGGAAACCTGCGGCCACGGTAATGACCTCATCGCCCGGCTTCAATTGCCGATCGCCGAGTTTTGGCGAAGTCAGAGCGCTGAGAGCGACCAGATTGGCCGATGAGCCCGAGTTAACCAGCGATGCGGAACGGACGCCGACAAACCGTGCCAGATTCCGTTCGAAGGTTTCCGCGAATCGGCCGGTAGTAAACCAACCGTCGAGAGCTGAATCGACAACCGCGCTGACATCAGCACCGTCGATCACTTTGCCGGAAACGGGAACAGGTGAAACTCCAGGAATAAAGTCTCCCGCGGGCGAGGATTCCAAGAAATATTGCGCGGCGAGGTCGAGAATCCGCTTGCGAAGCTGAGCCGGGGCATCCGTCATGGATCGATGGGGGTATCCAAATCATACCATTCAAACTGCCTGAGATGCGCTTGATTGCCGAGGTGAATAGCTTATGATGAGGATGATTTTGCCGCATGGTCCTAACCCCGCCGGTCGCGACAGACCCGGTCTCGCGTCTTCGCGTGCGTTGCTTAAGGACATCGACTGGGAGAGCAAATGAAGGCAGTGATTCTTGCAGGCGGCTTTGGAACGCGTCTCAGTGAGGAGACCACCATCCGACCTAAACCGATGGTCGAGATCGGCGGGCGGCCGATCCTTTGGCACATCCTCAAGCTGTATTCACATCATGGGATCAACGATTTCATCATCTGCTGCGGATACAAGGGATACATGATTAAGGAGTACTTTGCTAACTACCTCCTTCATATGTCCGATGTGACCTTTGACATGCAGAAGCGTTCGAGGGAAGTTCACCAGAGCGTCGCGGAGCCTTGGAAGGTGACGCTCGTGGATACCGGAGATCAGACAGGCACCGGGGGACGGCTGAAAAAAGTAGCTCGCTATATCGAGGGCGAGGACCCCTTCTGCATGACCTACGGGGATGGCGTGAGCGACATCGATATCTCGGCCAGCGTCGCTTTCCACAAGCAGCATGGCGGGCGGGCGACAATCGCGGCCGTGCAGCCGGCAGCGCGATTCGGCGCATTGGGCATGGAGGGAACGGTCATCACTTCGTTTCAGGAGAAGCCACAGGGGGAGGGCGGATGGATCAATGGTGGTTTCTTTGTGTTGTCACCGAAAGTGCTAGATGAAATCCACAACGATGCGTGGCTGTTTGAGAAGGAGCCTATGGACAGCCTCACCGCACAACGCCAGGTGCATGCATTTCTGCATCGCGGATTCTGGCAGGCAATGGATACCCTGCGCGATAAGCAACGGCTGGAGGAGTTGTGGGCCGGTGGGAGGGCACCCTGGAAGACGTGGTGAAAACCTGGCAGGGCTGTCGTGTTTTTCTAACCGGTCACACTGGCTTCAAGGGCAGTTGGCTCGCACTCTGGCTGAATAGGCTGGGCGCGCAGATTCGCGGGTACTCTCTCGATCCCTGCACCGAACCCAACCTATTCGACCTGGCATGCGTGGGCACCGTCGTCGATGATGTTCGCGGCGATGTCCGTGATTACGCCAAGCTCGAAGCTTCGATGATGGAGTTTGCGCCGGAAGTCGTCTTTCATCTGGCGGCGCAGCCGATCGTTCGGCGATCGTATGCCGACCCGGTGGGCACCTATGGCACCAACGTCATGGGTACGGTGCATCTTCTGGAGGTGATCCGGAAAACGCCAAGCGTGCGCGCAGTGGTGTGCGTTACCACAGACAAGTGCTACCAGAATCAGGAATGGATCTGGCCTTATCGTGAATCTGACCCGCTTGGAGGATATGACCCGTATGCGTCAAGCAAGGCGTGCGCCGAAATTGTCAGCGCGGCCTACCGCAGCTCGTTCTTTCCAATCGAGCGGGTGCATGAGCACCATGTGGCTGTGGCGACCGCGCGCGCTGGCAACGTCATTGGCGGAGGGGACTGGTCCGAGGACAGACTGATTCCAGATCTGGTCCGCGGATTCGAATCCGGACAACCTGTTCTGATCCGGCGCCCCAACGCCATCCGTCCCTGGCAACACGTGCTCGACCCCTTGCACGGCTATCTGATGCTAGCCGAGAAGCTCCTCGCCCAGCCCGCGCGATTTGCTTCCTGCTACAACTTCGGACCTGGCGATGAGGACATCTGGCCGGTCGAGCGCATCGCTACGAAGCTCGTGCACATGTGGGGCAACGGCGCGTCCTGGGTTCGCGATGCGGTTGCCAGCGTGCACGAAGATCATATTCTCCGGCTGGACGCCAGCAAGGCTCGCGCCGAACTCGGTTGGCAGCCAAAGCTGAAAATTGAAACCGCGCTGGAGTGGACGACAGCCTGGTACCAAGCTTGGAAACTGGGCGAGAACATGGCAGAGTTTACGAGGAAGCAAATCGAGGAGTATCAGGCACGTTTTGGTCGATGATCGGGAATTGCATAGCAAACACCTTCCCAGCACTCCTCGGCGTAGCGTCGCACGAACAAGTTGTATTCAGGGGCTAGGGACCGGATGAGATTAGGGATTTGCCACAGGTGCTCACTTCGGTGATAGGTGCAAACTGCGAGGATTGGGTGATGCCGTCGAAGCAAGCCAGTCGCTCCGACAAGGGCCTGTGGTTCCGCGCCTTCGATATCCATCTTGACGTAGGTTGGCGTGAGCGGCCACGAGATATCATCCAGCCTTCGACACTCCACGGAAATTGACCGCTCCCCACCGTCCACCACCCGCGACGCCATGGTCCCGGTGGATGCAAAGGACACCATGCCACTTTGCTGGCCGACTGCGTAAGGAAGTGCAGTTAGTCTGTCCTTCAAGCCCAGGTTTCCTGCCGTCGTTCCCAAGACTTCCCGGTTCTGAGGATCAGGCTCGATTGCGAAAATATGCTTAAATTTTCCGTTCCAATGAGAAGTAAAGCTCGGAAGTATATCTCCTTGAAAACTGCCGCAGTCGACAAAAACCTCCTCTTCAGAGGGCACCATCAGGTCCATCGGGAAGTATGTTTCCGAAGGACTCAATGACGGCGGAAGTGCGTCATCGTCCAGCCAATAGCGCCATTCGAGTTGCCCGGCAAGTTCGCGTCGCGAGTCCTCGTCTGCCAGAACCTCACGACACGCTCTGATCTCATCGGCATATGCGGGTAGTTTGTGGGGGAGTTCTATTCCGAAATTTGGAGTAAAAACCTCCCCGTATTTCCAGAATAAGGCTGCAGAGGGCGCAACATGCTTGCAGCCTAGCGCCTTCAGTTGGCGGCGAGCCGGAGACCCGTTATAAATCGTGACTACGAAACACGCCGAGTCGCGATAGAGATCCGATGCGGTAGAGGGCGCGAGGACAGGCACCCCCTCGATGTGGGTGTTCCATAGCCGCTCGTTATTGTCGGCAAAGGCGATCGGCCGCAATCCCGCCTGTTTAAGGCCTTGAAGCACCAGTCTGCCAAGCGGGCCCGCACCGAAGAGAATGAGACGTTCTTCGTTTTGTCCGGCAAAATTGGCGAATGTACTTTTTTCGCGAGCCCGCACTGCCTCAAACGATTCCGACCCGATCCGCTGTAGGACCACCTCCAGCTGATTTGCTTCACTTGTGTTTATCATCCGCTCTGTTTTTCCTTAGTCTGACTCTAGGTCTGACTCTATGCCGTTCTGAGGGGTTCGATCGGGAAAGTGATTTCCATTAACCGTGACTTGCTCGCGAAGATTACGTCCTTAGGTGAAATGCAACTTTATCCCGTTATGCCAGCCTGGTCAAGAATGCCTCTTCTGAATGCCTCTTCTGAGCAAGAGGTTGGAATCGCAGGTCACTTTAAAAATGGCATCTGCTCAGCCCGCTTTTCTTTTCGTATGGCTGAACCGCCAGGCACGCTTCAAGCCCCCCACGCTATAATTCTGAAGCGTGACAGGCGAGTGCGACTAAGAGCGGCCCGAAACAGGGCCATGCACTGGAGTGGAGATCTCTGCGATAAAGTCATTTCAGGTACAGTTCTGCCGATTGTCGATCAACCTACTTCGTCTCCGATCGCGAGTTGGGTTCTCAACTGGGGGCCGCTGAATGTCTGACGGCCACCCTGAAATCGCCCCGCTCCCGTTGAATTCATCAGGGATCGATCGTATTCGTCACTGGCTGCGAACCGTCCTGGGGGTTGATCGAGCGATTGGATTCACAGTTCTTGCGAGATTCTGGGGCAGCGCAGCCGGTCTCGTCACCGTTGCTTTAATCGCACGGTTCCTTTCCCCTGCCGAGCAGGGATATTACTACACCTTTGGAAGCCTGGTTGCCATGCAGATCGTTTTTGAGCTGGGCTTCTCCTTTGTGATCTTGCAGATGGCAAGTCACGAACGTGCCAAGCTGTCGATATCCAGTGATTATGAAATCACCGGAAACCCCACTGCCCATACCCGCCTCGCCTCTGTAATTCAGAAGTCGGTCCGCTGGTATTCGGTGGCCGCGCTGCTGATGTTCGCGACATTGCTTCCTCTCGGGCTTTATTTCTTTTCTACGCAAGACCATACCGGGCACACAGTTTCTTGGCTTTTTCCTTGGTGTCTTGCTGCGTTGATGGCGGTGCTCAACTTCCAGCTTGATCCATTGTTGTCTTTTCTGGAAGGTTGCGGATATGTGCCAGAGGTGGCGCGTCTCCGGTTCATGCAGTCGGTGACAGGAAGTCTGCTGGCTTGGCTCGCTCTGGCGAGCCGCCATGGCCTTTTCGCACCATCGATGATGTTGTTCGGAATGGCACTCTCCTCCTTTGTGTGGCTGTTTGGGAAGCACAAATTGTTGATCGGATTACTGAGGTATCAAGTTGGACCGAATCGAATCAGTTGGGGGGAAGAGGTGTGGCCATTCCAGTGGAGAATCGCTGTGAGCTGGTTTTGTGGCTACTTTATCTTCTGGCTCTTTAATCCAGTTCTGTTCGCATTCCGCGGTCCCGTGGAGGCTGGACGGATGGGGATGTCCCTCAGTCTGGCAAATGCGATTCAGGCCATCGCAGTTTCTTGGGTGAGTACAAAATCTGCGCCCTTCGGAACTCTGATCGCCCGCAAGGCATACGAACGGTTAGATCAAGTATTTTTTCAGGCGCTCCGACAGTCCGTTGCCGTCTCGATGTTAGGGGCTCTAACTGCGTGGCTTGGGTGTCTCTGCCTAAACCTGGAGCACATCCGTTTCGCTCAGCGCCTCCTGGACCCGATTTCCATCGCCATGCTGATGCTTACCATGATCACAAATGTCATCATCTTTGCACAGGCCTATTATCTTCGCGCCCATAAACAGGAAGTATTCCTCGCCAATGCGATCGTCGGAGCCTTGACCGTGACCGCATGCACCTTGATCTTTGGACGGCTATATGGTGCCAGGGGAATCGTGGTTAGTTGCTGCCTCGGCAGTTTCCCGGGACTGGCGTGGTCGACGTTCCTGTTTCAAAAGTACCGAAGACTCTGGCATACGCCTTAAGAACGCGCCTGAGGGCCTGAGGCTTAGTCAAGAACAACACGTGGGGGCTTTGGTATGATAGATGTTTCATCCGCAGGTCGGCCTGATCTTGCCGGTTCGTGTATGCCGGCAGTATCAGTGCAGACCGATTCTTAGCTTTCCCAATATGGCGACCGAAGAACCCCTTCTTACCATTGCAATTCCCACGTTCAATTCTGCACACTTTCTTCCGGATGCAATTGCGTCGATCATGCGCCAAGGCCTTGACGATTTCGAAATTCTGATTATCGACAACGCATCTGAGGACAACACACAAGAAGTCGTACGCTCGTTTGAGAATCCACGCATTCGATACCTTCGGAATCCCTCGAATCTGGGAGCTTGTGAAAACGGAAACCGCTGCTTAGCAAATTCCCGGGGACGCTATTTTAAATTGCTCTGCGCTGACGACGTGTTGCTCGATCGAGTGTTGCTAAAGCAATTGAATATTCTCGAGACACGGCCAGATGTCGCTTTGGTCACCTGCGGCTACCTGCCCACCGATCCTGATTTGAACGTCCAAGGATCCTGGTCTGCGTTTCCGGGGTCACATTCGGGGCGCCGGGTGATCAATTTCTGCCTCAGTCGAATGACAAACGCCGTCGGCGGCCCCTCCAATATCATGTTTCGGCGCGCCGCCGCCGCCGGCGTTATGGGAGACGCCAGTTACCGGTTGCTCGGGGACCTGAAGTTCAGCCTCCAGATTCTGGAACACGGCGCCTATGTGAATATCGATGAGCCCGGCCTCCGCTACCGTAGGCACCGAAACAGCGATTATGCAACCAATTGCCCGCCAGAGATCCATGTGCACGAATATCTGCGGCTGGTCAGCGAATTCAACTGGTGGAATCCGCTCAATTGTGCGGTGGCGTTTTTTCGTGGGGGCGTTGAGGCCAGGTGCGTGGTCAGAAAACACTGGCGGCAGGCGTGTTCTCCGGATCGTTTGGCAAGATCTATCGAGGCATTGGGCGATTGGGCTTACAAGCAGTTGCTTCGTTTATTCCATGAACGCAAGCCTGTTCCCGTCTAACGACTCGGAGGGGCTCGGGGAAGATCTTTTCACAACTCGGGATTTCCATTGAGATTATGTCAGTATCGATCATCATTCCAACATTTAACGGTGCGTCTCGCATCGGAAATTGCCTGGATGCACTTCTGGACCAGACGGTGAAAGGAGATGCAGAGATTCTAGTGATCAACGATGGCTCAACTGACGGCACCGCGGATGTGGTTGCTCGCCATTCCGGAGTTCGTCTCATTACTCAGTCGAATGCCGGTCCCGCAGCGGCGCGCAATCGCGGAGCTCTGGAGGCTCGGGGGACAATTATCCTGTTCACCGACGACGACTGCGTGCCAACGCCGGAGTGGCTGGCCGCCATGATCGAACCCTTCAAAGATCCGAGTGTCGTCGGAGCGAAGGGCATCTACCGCACTCGTCAAAGGAGTCTCGCGGCTCGTTTAGTGCAGATCGAGTACGAAGACAAATACCGACGAATGTCGGATCTTCCCCAGATCGACTTCATTGATACCTATTCAGCCGGGTTTCGCCGAAACCGGTTCCTGGAGATGAATGGTTACGATACGAGTTTCCCGGTCGCTTGCGCGGAGGATGTGGAGCTTTCCTATCGCATGTCTGCCCGCGGCTGGACGATGAGGTTTGTCCCGGCAGCCATCGTCTACCACACGCACCCTGATACGCTCTGGAGGTACTTAAACAAGAAATATAAATTCGCGTTTTGGCGCGTATTGGCGGTACGTAAGAATCCGAGTAAGGCTATGAAGGATAGCCACACGCCGCAGCTGATGAAGCTGCAGCTTCTGTTCGCCCCGGTGCTACTGCTTGCAATCGTTGGCGATCTGGTGGTGCACCCGAGAGTACCTTCTTCGCTACTGGTGTGCGCCGCTTTTCTAGTGAGCACGCTTCCATTCGCATGGCGAGCCCTCCCGAAAGACCCAATTGTCGGGCTGCTTTCTCCCGTTTTACTAGCCGCGCGAGCCTGTGCGCAGCTGCTGGGCGTCACGACCGGCCTGATCTACGTCCTCCGCAAACATGCTGAGGCTGCCACTGCGTCTCACGCTTGAAGTTTTGTATTCGGGATCCTTATTGGTGCAGCGGCAACTGACCCTTCGCGGTCCGTGTAAAATCGGCCCTTTGACCAATAATGAAGAAGACAAAAGAAAACAGAACCGCAAATCGATATGCTGTAGACAATGACCAGGAAATGAGGCGACGAATCGGCAGTCACACATCATCTGAGGCTACCAAAGTAGAAGGGTCCGCTAAAGGCCGCCTCCAACGGCGCACCTTGAGAATTTGGAAGCAAGACTATCTGCACTATAAGTACCTTTGGCCTAATCTTGAATGGGCCGCAAGGACAGCGCTGGAGCACATTGGTAGCGACTGCCCGAAAGTCATCGATATTGGCTGTGGACATAAGCCGTATCGTGATCTATTTCCCAGAGCTCAGCATTGGGGAATGGATCATGGAGTCGTCGACACCTCGCCGGACTTCGTGGGAGATGCCTTGCGTCTTCCGATCAGAGATCAATCTGTGGACATCGTATTTGCAACCCAAGTTATCGAGCACGTGACTAATCCCCACGTCATGGTACGGGAATGCAAAAGAGTGCTTCGCCCGAATGGATGCTTGATCCTGAGTGGCCCATTTTATTGGCCCCTCCACGAAGAGCCTTATGACTTTTTCCGTTTTACGAAGTATGGATTCGAACAGTTGTTGAAGGATGCCGGATTTTTGGAATGGCAGATCCTCGAGGACGGTGGGGACTGGGCTCAATTAATGTTGAGTGTATGTCTGCGGCTGAATAAATGGTTGTTTCCGTTGCGATGTGCTGTGAATCTTACTGGCGCCGTGCTCGATTCGGTAAGCAAATCGACGAGATTGCCGGCGAACTACACTGTGCTGGCGAGGCTTTGAGATCGCTGAACTTGCCAGAGAATTCCACCCATGCCGCACCCTATCGGATACGCCGCGGCATGATTTTCATGCCACAACTTCCTGCTGCGGTTCCCGGATGCACTGCAGGGAGATATTGAAGGGTGCGGAAACTGAAAATCCTGATAATGAGCACGCTCTACCCTCCCCATGTTGTTGGCGGTGCCGAAAAGGCGGCGGCTGAACTAGCGGAGGCCCTGGTTCACCGGGGCCATACGGTGGTAGTTATCAGCTTGCACCCAGGATCGAACGAAGTCGTCGAGGATCGGAATGGCGTGCGGGTGTATCGCCTCCCACTCGACAATTTCTACTGGCCCTTTGGCCGGAGGGAGAAGCCCAGTATTTTCCGTCGCCTCGCTTGGCACATTCGGGAAATGTGGAACCCGGTGGCGGCTCGCCGGATTGGCAAGATTTTGGATGCCGAAATGCCGGACGTCGTGAATACCCACAATGTCTGTGGGTTTTCCGTGGCCGCCTGGCGCGAGGTTAAGCGCAGGAAAGTGCGCTTGGTTCATACCCTGCACGATTATTATCTGATGTGTCCGCGCTGTACTCTGTTTCGCAATGGCCGCGTCTGCGAGAAAAGGTGCTTGGATTGCAAACTGCTGACTTTCCAAAAAAGAGCCTCTTCGCGGCTGCCTGACGCAGTCGTTTCTGTCAGTCAACACGCTCTAGACGAACATATCAGACGCCATTACCTCGAAGATGTGCCTTCAACGGTCATCTATAACATTCAGGGCGGCGCTAAGCTGCCGATTCTGCAGAAAGGTGACGCTGGGCCGTTGTCCGGCGACCTAGTTTTTGGCTTCATCGGAAGAGTGGAGCAAGAGAAGGGAATTGAAACACTTCTCGAGGCCACCAAGCAGCTGAATCACCCGAATTGGAAACTCAAGATAGCAGGCCGAGGCCTCGATGGCTACATTCAGAATTTGAGCAGGACATACTCAGATCCGAGGATTGAATGGCTGGGGTTTACTGATTCGTCGGAGTTCTATTCTTCTGTCGACGCAGTGGTTGTTCCTTCGCTCTGGGCTGAGCCCCTGCCGTATGTCGTCGTAGAGAGCCTCCACGCGGGAAGAAGCCTCATCTGTGCGCTATCGGGTGGTATCCCGGAGATTGCTCGACTTTCCAAGATGGTCGAGTTTTTTCCTGCGGGAAATGCGAAAGCGCTGGCGGAGAAAATGAATCTAGCCTTGGCTTCGCCGCAAGAATGGGGGTATTGCAAAGTCGTAAATGCTTCGAGACTCGACCCGTTTCGAGAAGAGTACGTTGCGGAAAGGTATCTTCGAGAATACGCTCCTCAAAAGACAGACCGATGAGTGCGCATATCGAGTACGTGTTGGGGTATGCGATGGCGTCTAGACCGTGGCACCACCCCGCGAAGGAGTCTTGCGGCCCTTCCGTTCGAATGACCACGCGAGTGCAAGAGCTAGCCAAAAGAGCGGTTCCATATAGGATTGCAGTGCTAGGTTAAAGACCGCGATCGCTGCGATACATGGTGCTGCGCCTTTCCTTCCAATGATTGGGTACCCGAGGAGGATCATGAAAAGAAGGAAGGCAGGCAATCCAAGCTCAGCGAGTACAGATACATACAAGGAATGAAAGTTCCCGTATTTACTATCCCCAAAGAAATCGCCCAGAACCCTGGGGGCACCTGCGAATCCGATGCCTGCAACCATAGTGCGGGTTGAGCTTGACCAAGTCTCAAGGCCCCTCTGTATCAATTGAATGTGATCTCCTCCCGATGTACCTTGTTCGCCGGAGAGCCGGTCCGACACCACGTCTGAGACCTGCCACAGTTCGAACAGTTCCGTGATTTGCGTTCGGTAGACGAAACCAACGACCAAACAGACAATCGTGAGCGTGGCCACTCTAAATGCTGCTCGCCGCGTCATCAGATGTTTCCAGAATTCTTTAGAGGATACGTAATATGCGAACCAGCAGAGCATGGCGGATCTAGACATAGCGAGCAAAATGAAGAAGCCTATGGCAAAGCGAAGAAAACGTGTGTAGCGCGTTTTGGTGGCAAATCGATCAAGCAATACCAAATACATCACCAGAATAAAGCCGGCGCGGTTTGCATCGACGCAGAAGCCCGACAACCGAGGCGCGAAAAAGAATGCTGCACTGGGCGCAAACATGGATTCCATGGACGAGCTGGCTTCATCCTCCAAACGCATGGCCCCATGGCTCCAAGCAATGTATCCTCCGATGCAAAAAATCAGCCACACGATCAAGGCGAACGTGACTGCGCGTAGAACCAGTTTTTCTGGCGCGGGATCGGTCAGTATCCTCACTGAAATGTAATATCCCAAAACAGACACAAGCACTAAATCAGCAAGAGCCACGATGCCCCGGCCCGGGTTCACTCCGAAAATGGTTGCAGCAAAGGAAACCAGAAGGAATAGCGCAAATATGATGAGAAAAGGAATTTGGCGGCGAAAAGCCGGGCTAATCGTTATCTGAGACCTTCCGCTCAATCCCATGAACAGCAGACGAATCAAAACAACCGTTGAAGCAAAAAGCAAAAATGGAGTCAGTCTAAAAAAACCATGCCCTGCCAATAGGTCGATGCGATCGGCGCCGATCAACGCGACGGTTCCAACCGCGGAGACGTATTCTAGCCTTTTCAACATGAGTGAAAGCCGATGACCTATCGGTCAGAACTTCGCAGCGCTCCGCTACCTGCGTGGGACGAATATCGCACGTCGAAGTTCGCCATGGATCATCAAGATGTACTTGTTAGAGTATTGCAGGAGAGGGCGTCTCGCAATAGCCTGTACTCAACGCGCACAAGTGGTAGACGCGATCCGGCGGGCTAAAATAGGCAAATGCGCCACGTTAAGATACCATAGAGGTCTGCTCGACTGAGTTTCCGCCCAATATGTGCTCACCAGAGAATCGCAGAATTCCTACCGCTGAGATAGTGAAGGCGGCGCCCTCTCGTGACCTGCGCGCCGATTCCGTTGACTCAGCGGCGCTCGCAACGATCCCGCCGTTCTTGTCGAGGATGTTCAGTCCTACAATCGTTTGCGCTGTTCTGATAGGCGGCACATTACTGCTCGGCCTCGTGAGCATCGCCGCTTCATTTCTTTCGTTCCAGTACCTACATGCAAAGGCACTCGCTCTTTCCAGAAGCCAGGCTCTATTTTTCACTCCGGATTTCTACCAGCACATGCGCGTCCGCCTGCAGCTCGTGGGAGCGTTCAGCCTTGCTGTGACGGCTGCAGGTTTGACCTTTCGCCGACGAGTGTTCCGCTTCCTCGAAATACTCATGGCCGATGCAGCCATGTTCGGAAGTACGATTGCTTCCGAGTGGAAAGCAATACCTGCTCAGCATCTCTGGGCAATCGCGGCTATTGTCTTTCTCGCTTCCCTTCTCCGAATCCCGCTTTTGTCCCAACCCATGCGCTACGACGAGGCCTACACCGTAACGACGTACGCTTCGAGGCCGCTTTACATCGGGCTGTCCCTTTACACGCAACCAAACAACCATCTGTTTCACACTTTCTTGGTCCACCTTGCCTATGTATTATTCGGCAACCGTCCCTGGGCGCTCCGTATGCCAGCACTCGTTGCGGGGCTATTGCTGGTTCCGGCAACCTACATTGCTGCACGCAGCCTGTACCGCACTGAAAGTGCAATCCTCGCTGCCGCCCTGACGGCAACCTCTTCTGTGTTGATCGAATATTCCACAAACTCCCGAGGCTATTCGCTCGTATGTCTCTGTTTCACCTTGCTCATTCCGATCGCGGCGTACATGATTCGCAATCGGGGATGGACCCCCTTGTTACTTTTTTCCATTTTTGCGACTCTTGGTTTCTACACCATCCCGATCATGCTGTACCCGGTGGGTGGAGTCGCGGCCTGGGTGCTGCTCTCCGCCGCCGCCGGGGATGCTAAAGGTCCCAAACGCGTTGTCAGCGGCTTATTTGCCGCCGGCCTTCTCACCGCCGTGCTAACCACGGTGTTGTACAGCCCGGTGTTTGCTGTATCTGGGCCAGCGTCTGTGTTCGCTAACAGTATCGTGCGGCCGCTGCCTACCGGCGTCTTTCTAAGAGATCTTCCGCTGTCGTTTGTGTCGACTTGGAGATACTGGAACCGTGGATTACCGCTGCTCCTAATCATTACTCTAGCGGCTGGTTTCGGAATCTCCTTGATCTGCCATATCCGCTGCAGTCGCTTCCGCATCCCTTTGGCGTTGGCGCTCGTAGCCTGGCTCGTGCCCGTACTCTTCATCCAACGCGTTGTACCTTTCGAGAGAGTTTGGACGTTCGCTCTTCCGCTCTATTTCATCACATCCGCGGCGGGTCTCGCGTTAGTAGCTACACGCCTCATGAAGTCCTTCCCCATTCGACATGGGATGACCGTCGTTGTGGTTGCGGTGTTCTTGTGGACAGCTTGGTATGTGCGGAGAGGTGACATCGTTTATTCCACCAATGAGGGCAGAGGAATGCAGGACACAGCCATCTACCTCAAGCCGCGGCTGACCACGGGAGACTCGGTGTTGGTTGCGCTTCCGTCGCTAGCTCCACTGGAATATTACTTCTTAAAGCAGGAGATCCCGATCGCTTATTTGAATGCCCCCGAATCGCACCGCCTATTCGTAGTGGTGAACCACGTCGCAGACGACACGCTCGCCAAGGTATTTGCGAGCAGGGAAATTGACCCACCAAAGCAGCCGGCCAGACCGGTCGCCCAGTTCGACACTGTCGTCTTGTATGAAATCCAATAATTACCGATACCGTTAGGAATTAGGTGGGTCATGCTCGTTCCTGACCGAAGAAACCAATTCCTGGTTACTCTGTTGGGGCGACGGCCAGTATTGAGAACTGGTGGGGATCTGGCCAGTCCAAAAGTTGGTCTCTAGCTGGGCCCGTCCTGGATAGGTGGCAAATTCGCCATGATACTCCGCTGTCTTTCGGATCATGAAGAAAATCGTGAACGCGAATGTCGGGAAAACATTAGCCAGCAACCGAGAGATGCGGCCCGGAAAAGGATAGAACTGGGCCCCGCGGAACTCTGTGAGTTGGTAGCCGTCGGGGAAGCAAGCATTCAAGAAAGCGAGAGTGTCGCCCTTAGAAAACGGCCTCACATGCGCTGAGCAAACCTTGTGCTGTGTAGGCTGTTTGCCAATAAGTAGCAGGAAACGATTGTGCAGCGAGCAAATGTTAGGAACCCCAAACAGAAAATGGCCGCCTAGCTTAAGGGAACGCGACACCTCGTGAAAGATCCAAAAAATCTCCTTGGTGTGCTCAAGGACCTGATTCGCAATGATCAGGTCGGCCTGACCATCTGCAAGCGGTAAAGCGTCGCGCTCGATATTGGCCACATGAATGGCATCAGCCTTCCCGGCTAGAGACTGTGCGTATTCCGTCCCGCCCTCCACTGCAATAAGTTTCGCCAGCGGATGAAGGCGCCTGACGATTTCGAGATCTCTCCCCGACCCAGCACCCAAATCGACCACGACCTTGACGTCGGTGAGGTTGCGAACAAGTTGCTCTACGACATGGGGTCCGTAGGTCTCCCGCTGGTCGGTGAACTTGGCCAGAGGATGCGATCCGCCAGCGCTCCCGAACAAGGGCCTTACCCTCCCGTTACTGCTCATGGCTGCGACCCCCAAAGTACGAACTCCATAGAGAATTATAACGCTCCATGAGTATGCTTTAGGTCTGTGGAGCGGAGAAGCGCTAGCGGAGAACTGCGAATTTCATTCTTGCCCGCACTCCTGTGTGAAAGCTGGAATAGGTAGCCCGGACGCGCGCTGGCACCGTGAATGGTTGATTTGCCGGACGACCTATTCGTTATCAGTTGAGTCAAGCCCGAGTCCCCAGAACTCGCTTGTCGATTTCCTTATATCTACGCTTTAGTTAGGATTTCCGATCACAATCCAATCGAATACATCAGAGGCTCCCGTACAGGAAACGATGAAACCCCATGTTCCTTTCCCGGCGAGGCTGATGCCGCCTTTCGTCGTTTCGTCAAAAACTAGAACTGCGGGCGGGGAACCGAACGGTGAAGGGAAGGTGACAGTCTGCGCGCCGGATGAGCAAGCTGACGTTCCTGCCACCTGATTGGCGGTATTTTGGTTCACGTGCTGGAGGTATAGGCTACTCGGAACGAAATCGCCCAAACGGTCAATGTAAGTGAATGTGGGAGTAAAGCCACTCGCACCGGGACTGGTGACCAGTGGCGCTATCCATGTACTGGGGACCCCGTCTGGATTCAGGATTGCTCCGGTTCCATTATTAAAGAATTGCCCCCCGATGGCCGTAAAAAACGCCGCCTCATTATCGATCAAGTAGCCTAGAATCCCCGAGTCGGCGCCGTCATTGGCGTAAACCCCTGAGAGGTTCATGTAGCCGTAATTTTGCAACCAGCGACTCCGCTGCGCGATATAGCAATTGACCAGGCTTACCGCATTTTGCGTTCCGGCTGCGCCATTCTGCACGGCCCAGGATCCGTTGTAGTCCAGGGAAGTATTGACGAGATTGAAATTAACATTTTTTCCTGGCTCGATCTCAAGCCCAACGCCCACGTTGGCTTGGATCGCGCTATTGAGGATTGTGAGGTTTTCGCCTGTCTGGGGTCTCGTGCCCGATACATAGATCCCGGTTCCATTGAAAGAAATGCTGCTCTCAAAGATAGTATCCACCCATGCACCGTTACCGAATTGAACGCCCACCCCGAACGCGCCAGCGGAGGATAACTTAAGAGTTCTGACGCGATTGATATTGTCGTGATCGTCGAGATTCGTACGTGGATCGATTGCAGTCGGCGGAGCGCATCCGGTATCGTCTGATCCGCCAAGATAGATGCCGCAAGTCTTGGTACTTGCACCTGGGCCGATCAGGGTCAAATCTTCCAGCGCACCTTCCCCTGCGAAACCTTGCGAACCCATGGCATCTCCCATAATAATTGCGGCGCCACGGGTGGGCGTCCATTTCAAAAACGTACTGTCTGCCGAAGCTCCGTGAAGCTTGACACAACGCGGCTTCACGATGCTGCTTGTTTGTGTATAGGTTCCGGCTGGAATGTAGACCTCGCCGCACCCAATTACAGAAATAGCGCTATTTGTCCAAGCTCCTATTTCAGATCCGCGACACCAAGCTGGCCGGGCCGATGAGCCGCACAGCCCAGCGTTCATTGCGCCGTTGAGGTCGCGAATGTGGTAGTACGGCCGGTTCGCGCCGTCATTGAATACGGTCTGATCGACAACACTCTCGGAGTTTTGGTCGCCCGCACTCGTAATGGAAACCTTCTCGGCCGCAGCGATCTGTGGGGGTACCGGTCCCGGCGACACGCCTCTCGACTGTTGTGCGCTCAACAGCGGGATGATTCCGAAGATCAAAATTGCCACACAGAAGGACCACAGTCCAAAGCTTCTCAAGATAGGTCTCCCAGCGAAAGTGAATTCAATTGCCAGCGGTTCCATCTCGCCTGCAAAATTATATGGATTGTTTCCCGTCCGCGCTCTACCATTTCATGGACTGCCGCCGGCAAACGGTTTGACTCGCCTGTGTTAACCGACTGATGGTCGTAATTACCAGCGACTCGTTGGTGACACGACCGACTCCAAATGAGTCTCCGAGGAATTGTAAATGAAGTTGAGGAAGCTCGAAGAGGTGCGATAACCATTGTGGATGCTTCAGTTTCCGCCAAAGAGAACAGAGGCGCACCGCCCGCATAACATCGCTTGCCAATTCGAACACACTCCCGAAAACGCGTTCCGTGCCTAGCCCGCTGTTTTTGCGCTAGATGCGACTGAGTGGAGGAGCGCTAACGGAAATTGGCGCGAATTTCATTGCTGCCATGTCACTCCTGGATAAAGGCTCGCTATGCGGTAGCCCCGATACGCGCCGATGCCCGAACCCGCGATGTTCATTTGCCAGACGACCTGGGGGCTGTCAGTTTGGGACGCCTCTATGATTAGCGACCCCGCAAAGTCGGACGGCGCGCTACTATCAAACTCGACATCACCGTTACTCAAAACATCGATACTGCCGCCCCAAAAGGAAAAAAAACCTGGGAGATACTGCCACTGCAAGCTGGCAACATTTGTGCTCTCGTCCATTTGGAATATCGTGGCGCGGCTATAGCAATTCGGCGCTGGTGGTGCGGGTGGTCCGCAGGGCAGTCCATCGGAGAGGATCCGAGCGTTTCCATCGTCGTAGACAGCCATAGTCGTCTGGGAACCATTGACGCTCAAAATGTTCGGATAATGTTGTGCATAGAACCAATCGCTCGGATTACCACCCAACAGAGTGAAGTCTCCATCTGGTCCTAGCTTCCACAAAACATTCCCGGAGCCGGTCCCGTTTGCGTAATCAATCTTCAGAATCCAGCTTTGGTTACGCATTGAGACGAGCAGATTGCCGTCAGCCGTGTAAACGAGGGCATTACTGTGCGTCCAATCGGGCAATCCAAAATAAGGGTAGCGATTAACGTCCAGGTGATCGAAGGACGACCACGCCCACGCCACGTTCCCGTTCAGATCGATGTCAACCACAGCGTCACCAACGACCTGGGTGGTTCCAGGGTAACCGGGCAAATCAGTGAAGCTTTTCGCTATCTCACAAAGCGCGATCCAGTGGCCATTGGGCAAAACTAATACGTCATGGTGGAATGGGTTCCCGCCGGTCAGTCCTAGCGGCGGTGGGATAGTAAAGTCATAGAGATTGGCTTGAAGCGATTGATTCACTTTAGTGTACGAAACATCGCGAATAACGTTGCATGCCAGGTCGACTTCCTGCAAATCCAAAGGACGAACGATGATGAAGTGCCCGTTTTGCAAGGGTTTG
>Ga0182015_10002126_pt1 | contig 24617 bp, 16 predicted proteins | sample 712P3MmetaG_FD_120478 | JGI IMG/M metagenome (GOLD analysis project Ga0182015, IMG submission 120478) | Permafrost microbial communities from Stordalen Mire, Sweden - 712P3M metaG | ecosystem: Environmental > Terrestrial > Soil > Wetlands > Permafrost | place: Sweden: Stordalen | collected...
CTCCCAAAATTACGGCCATGTCTTCCAATCCTTCTTCCAGATTCAAACTGGGTGCCCCAGGTTCGCGAGGTCGTTTGAACGACCGAGTTAACCTGGGATATCTATAGTCTTTGCCTCGCCTCTAGCCAACGCGGGTGCCCCAGGTTCGACGCGTTTTTTGCGGCTAACCTGGGATACCTATAGCTTCTCAGTTCTTGGAATATCTACAGTCTTTCCCTTCCTCTCGGCAACACCCCTGTGCCCCATCAATCGATGATCACGCCAGCGACCTCGATGAGTGGGATACCAAAACCCTCATCCCCGTGTCCGATCACTATTTCTCTGGCTCAGCTTCCGCCCCGCCGTCTTTCAGTGTCCCCGCAAGCACGCCTAAACTCCCATCCGTCTTCGGCGCATTCAATCCAAGCATGTGCGCCAGCCACGGATACAAATTCACGTTCTCAAAGGGCTGCACCGTCTTGCCAACCACTATATCCGGTCCCACCGCAAAGAAGCTTGCCTTCATCTCCGCTATCTTCTTTGGGTCAAGCCCATGCATTCCTACCGACGGCGCATGATCGTCCTTCCCCGGCGGCGGACCATGCGCCCTGATCGCATACGGTCCCGTCGCAATCACCACCGGATCACCCTCCCGCGGATTCTCGCTGTAATTCAACCCCGCCGGAACGTCCTTTCGTCGGAACACGATGAACTGACCCGACGCCTTCTTCAACTGGCTGTAGACCCGCGCCCGATCCTCTTCCGTCTTCCCATACAGCAGGCTCCCAACCGTCTCAAATCCCGTCAGGTCGGCAAACGCATCCAGCGTTACCCACCCCCCATCTGTCTTCACCATCCCGTGATCGCTCACCACCACCAGGTCCACCGGCAACTTAGTCTTGTCCAGCCCCGCCTTCAGCTTTCCCACCAGCGCATCCACCTTGAGCACCGCCGCCTTCGTCTCTGGCGCATCCGGCCCAAACTCATGCCCCTCGTGGTCCGGCTCCGAGTAATAAAGCGTAATGAAGTGCGGCCTATCCGCCTCCGGCAGCTTTAACCACGCAATCACCTGCCCAATACGCGCCCCCGGGTCAATCTTGTCGTCAAATTTCAAATAGTAGCTTGGCTGATAGCCCGCAATCTTCGCCTCCGATCCCGGCCAGAAGAGGCACGCCGTACGCATCCCCTGGCTCTCCGCCAGGCTCCACAGCGGCGTCCCCTCATACCAGCCCCCATCCGCCACTGTCGCCGCATCGCTCATCCCAAACCGCGTACCGCGCACCGCGTCATAAAAACTGTTCGCCACCAGCCCGTGGTGCTCCGGATACAGCCCCGTCACAATCGTGTAATGATTCGGAAACGTCAGCGACGGATAACTCGGCAGCATCCCCTCCGGAGCCCACACACCCTGTTTCCCCAGTGCCAGCAGGTGCTTCGCCCCATCCCGCTTCGCATAGTCCCACCGGAAACCATCCAGCGAAACCAGCACCACATAGTGCTGCGCCTTCGCCCTATCCGAGTTCGGCCCATTCTCAACATGCAACACCGGCAGCGCCCCGCCTGGTGCCCCAACTGAAGGTTGCCCCGCTGCATGATCCGCCGCCGCAGCTGTTTGTCCCCATGCAGCAGGGGCGCCGACGAGAATCGCAACCGAAAACGCAGCCCATATCAACCCTGCCCGCACCCACTGTTCTTTTCTCATTCCACGCATGCCCATCGCTTCTCCCTTCTCCCGATCAGGGTATCGCAGCCCGACCCACTTCAGGTGCTCCGTCCCGCTTTGAAATCATGCAGAGGAGCTGTAGTGCCAAATTGGCAAGTCTAGAGTATTCCCTCATCCATCTGGCAATGCTTCGAGACGAGATCGTCATAGACTAAAAGAGTCCTGCTGAATGGACCCAATGCTGCGTTTTGCCCAGCGTAATGTTATCGTTTTCGCTTTTGCCCTGTTGACTCTGGCAGCGGAGGCACTCTGCGCTCAGGAATATAGCTTCCGTAGTCTTGGCGTCGCTGAAGGCCTGAACAATCTCGCGGTCCGGCGAATCTACCAGGACAGCGTCGGCTTTCTCTGGGTTAGCACTGAAAACGGCATCTTCCGTTACGACGGAGATCGTTTTGAGGCCTTCTCGGAGGAACAGGGAATTCCGCTGAATCCCGGAGTCGCCTTTGGCGATGCCCCCGACGGGTCTCTTCTCGTCGGTGGATCCATTGGACTTTATCGCTTGTCGGGCAACCGCTTCGAGAAGCTTCAATTGGGTTTCAACTCCATCGGCTGGGCACAAGGCATCCAATCCGATGGGAAAGGCCACACCTTTCTCGGCACCGACGTCGGGCTCGTAGAACTCTACTCCCAACCTGGGCAACCTCAATTCGGCGTGCGTAAGTTCCCCCAACCCGCCGGATCATCCGGGCCCGAAGCCTATGGCATTTTGGTCGATGGTGACATCCTCTGGTACGGCTGCGGTCTGCAACTCTGCCGCATGGATGCCCTCGGTACCCGCGTCTTTGGACGTGAAAGCGGCCTGCCCGATCACGAATTACAAGTAATCCAGAAAGACGGCGACGGAAATCTCTGGGTGCGAGCGCGGAATGCGGGTGTTTTCGAGTGGCCAGCCGGCAAAGCGAAATTCGAGAGACCTGAATTGCCCGTTCCACCCGAAAACATCAACGGCGTTCCCGCAGTCGACCGCGATGGACGAATCCTGCTTACGACTCCTGAGGGGATGTTGATCGGCGATAAGAGCGGGTGGCGAAAAATCGATAGATCCGTCGGCCTTCGCGGGACTGTGTATTCGGTGTTTGAAGACAGGCAGCATTCTCTCTGGATTGGATTGGCTGGCCGAGGCTTGGCCCACTGGCTTGGGTACCGGGAGTGGGAGGGCTTCTCGGCCGAGAGCGGCCTCGCCAGCGACCTTGTGTATGAAATCTTGCCGCAAGACGACGGGTCCCTGCTGGTGGGCACTGAAGCGGGTTTGTTTCGTGGAGAGCGTCGGCCATCCGGAATGGCGTTCAAAAGCATTGCGGGTCTGGATGGCTTTCCAGTACACAGTCTGCAAAGGGCATCCAATGGGGACATTTGGATCGGGACAGAAACCCGAGGCGCGGCCCGCATCGATGCTCGAACAGGCAAGGCGGAGTGGTTTGGTGAGAAACGCGGCCTTGCCGGCAAGGCTGCATACACGTTGCGCTTCGACCGGGAACAACGCCTATGGGCTGCCACGGAGTCAGGCCTCTTTATGGCCAAGCCACCTTACAGGCAATTCTCTCGCGTAACCGAATTGCCCTCCACCCGCATCTGGGCGTTTTCTGAAGGCACGGATGGCACCCTTTGGGCTGGAGGCGCTGGCGGGCTCTATGAATATGCCGCCGGCAATTGGAAAAACCTGACGCGCGCCGATGGCCTGAGCAACACTGAGGTTCTTTCCCTCGGTGCGGCGCCAAACGGCGTCATGTGGGTCGGATATCGATTTGGAGGCGGCATCGACCGTATCCATCCTCAACCTGCCGGCATTGCTATTGAGAGGGGCGTTCAAAGAAACGGAAGCGACGGGCTTGTTTACTTCCTCGATTTCGATCGACGGGGTCGCTTGTGGGCGGGCACCGCGCATGGCGTCGACATCTGGGATGGCGCCCGCTGGAGCCACTACGACACCAACGACGGTCTCGTCTGGGACGATTGCAACCTCAATGCATTCGCCGCCGAGCCAGACGGCACTGTGTGGATTGGAACAAGCGGCGGACTCGCACGTTTCAAGCCGCTCCCCCATCGCGCCTCCGATGCTCCGCTTCGGGTTGTGTTCACCAGGCTTTCCATGGGACAGTCCGATATCTCCGGACTCAGCGACCCATCCTTTGACAGCCATGTCAACTCTCTTATCGTGCGATATTCAGCACTCAATGCTTCCCATCAGAACGAGGTTGCCTTTCGCTACCGGTTGAGCGGCGCAACATCGAATTGGACTGAAACGGCTACACGAGAACTGCAATTCGCCAATCTTGCCCCTGGATCCTATCGGCTCCAGGTCGAGGCACAGGACAGCGAAGGGACATGGAGCGGCCACGTCGCTGAGTTCCCCTTTACCATCCTGACTCCGTGGTACTTCCGATGGTGGTTTATCTCCCTCTGTCTATTGGTCTCTCTTTTAGCAGTTATGGGAGTGTTCATTCTTCGTTTTCGTGGCGCGCAAAGGAATCAACGCGAGTTAAAGAAGCAGGTTGCAGAGAAGACCGCCGACTTGAAGCGTGTCAATGCGGAACTGCTCTTCCTGTCGTCTACCGATCCGCTCACAGGACTCGCGAACAAGCGAGTGTTTGACAAAGCTCTCGGTTTCGAATGCGCTCGCCTGCTCAGATCGAACTCCGAAGGATCCCTGCTCATCATCGATGTCGATCACTTCAAGGGGCTGAACGATACCCAGGGCCACCAGAGAGGCGATGAATGCCTCACGGCTCTTGGCGCCGAGCTCAAACGGCTTTGCAGGCGCAAGTTGGATCTGGCCGCGCGCTGCGGTGGCGAGGAGTTCGCCATGATTCTTCCTTTAACGAAATCCGCGGATGCGGAGCGCATCGCCGAGTCCGTGCGGCAGGCAATCGCCGATCTGAATATGCCCCATCCCGCTTCGCTGGTCGCCCCATACCTCACTGTGAGTGTGGGCGTGGCAACGGCGACACGGGATTGGTGTTACACACCCGAATCTCTCTTGGCCGCCGCGGACAGGGCGCTCTATGCCGCAAAAAACGCCGGACGGAATCGGGTGTGTGTTGCTCAACACGAGATCGCAGCAGATGAGACCTCGGACCCTGCTAGCGTCGAATTGGCCGGACATCCAAGCTGAGTCTGGTATTGAATCCCGGGTTGATCGACCCCCATAAAATCGGTCTGTCGTTAGCTAATAATATGTCCGGTGCCTTTAGCAAATGAAGTGTCCGTCCCGTAAAGGCGTAAGGTGCGGATTGCCGGCTACACGACGGAAGTCCAGAACCGGCCTGAACTGGTTCTTTAAGCCGTATTGCGTGGCAATCCTCATCGATCGTCTCGCCTGTGCAATGACGTATCTTGGGAGATGTGGACACGGCATTCCCACAGCCCGGCGATATCGTCCTTCCTCTGCAAACTGCGACCTCCCCAGGCGGCGAGGCGAAGACTGAAACCAGTCCCATCTCGACAGTCGATCCGGCGATTCCGCATGAGTTTGTCGAGAAACTATGGCGTACCGCCGAAGGGAGTGCCTGCGGCATTGGGCCACAGGAATTCGCAGTCATTCTCGACAGCGTGGGGAGACGGTGCAACCATGGCCTGCCTGCGGGGATTGATCCAACCCCAAGCCAGAAAATGGAGTTCTACAGCGCATTGCGATTGGCAGAGCTCGCGCTGGCCCACGCTTGCGCGATGGGATGCGAGATAGCATGGGAGCGCTTCCTGGGCCGCTATCGTGCACCTGTAGCGCAGGCAGCCACGGCGATCACGCGATCGTCGTCTCTTGGTCAGGATCTTGCGGATTCGCTCTATGCGGAGTTGTTTGGGCTCAAGGATAGCGAAGGCCGCCGCATTTCTCCATTGGCGAGTTACTCCGGGCGCGGATCGCTGATGGGTTGGCTGCGCACCACGCTGGTCCAGCGCCACATCGATTTTCATCGCCGCACACACCGGGAGGAGCCGCTTGAGGACCTCGATCCGCCAGCCTCGCCAATTGAACCCGCGACACAGGATGTCGATCTTCTTGGCCGGGCGGTTGCCAGCACGTTGAAGGCGCTCGATGCCACGGATTGCTTTCTGCTTTCGTCTTACTTCCTTGATCGCCGCACTCTGATTGAGATTGCCCGCTTGCTCAAGGTGCATGAGGCAACCATCAGTCGCAGGCTCAACCGTTTGGTTGAGCAGACGCGAAAGCATCTGCTGCAAAACCTCCGCGCTGAAGGACTGAGCGATCGGCAGGCCGAGGAAGCGCTGGGCGCCGATCCGCGCGATCTTGAAATAAACCTGCGTAGCTTACTGCAAAAATCTTCACCGGCTGCGTTCCCAGTACAGAGGGAGCCGGCGAGACCAGAACCGAGATGAGCGAACTTTTCCAACCCGGCCAGCACCCCGACGCGGACCAGCTCAGCGCCTTTGCCGAGCAGGCGCTGCCTGCGCATGAGCAGCAACAAATGCTGGCGCATCTGGCACACTGCGCCTCGTGCCGCGAGATCGCGTACTTGGCTGAGGAGGCCGAGCTTGAAGAACTGACTGCGGCGCATCCGGCTGTCACTCAGGCTCCAAGCGTGAGCAAGTCGCGGTTTCAAGGGTGGTTCTCGGGATGGAATCTGGCCTGGGCGGCGGCCGCAGCGGTTGCCTGCCTGACCGTCTTGGCAATCCAACTTCATCTCTTCACAGTCCGAAAGAGCGGAGAGAACACAACTACGGTTGCTTCCAATTCATCCCCGTCCAGGATTGCGCCATCGGCATCACGGGAAACAACTAAACTGCAGCCAAGCACGCCCAGGGAGAATCTGTCGCGGGGTTCATCGAAGAATGTTTCGGCGCGGCCCGATATCGATACGGCTTCGGAGCCGGTAACGATTGCGCTCTCGCCCCAGAATGTGGACTCAGCCACCTTGACCGGACGCGATGCCGCCGAGTTGGTGCGCATGCAGCCTGCCCCCGCAACGTCCGCGGAGAAATCTGCCTCTGCCGGAATTCCAGCGGGCTCTGCAAATGCGGCTGCCACAACACCACAAGGTGCCGGCGCTGTGACTGTAGTATCCGGTGCCGATGCTGAGGTGCCGATGGACACGGCGGAGGTTTCCGCAACACTCAATAATGAATTGGTCGGCTCCAAGGCGTCTTCTCAGAGGCCGACTGAACTTCCAAGTCATTTGGCCGCGGTTTCAACGATTTCCAACGGGCGCATCGCGTTGGCAATCGATGCGGCGGGCGCATTGTTCGCCAGCAAAGACGCCGGGAAGCATTGGAAATCTGTGTCGCCGAAGTGGACGGGCCACGCAGTACAAGTCGCATTTGTCTCTGCGAGGCAGCCGGAGGTGAATGCCCCACGCGCTGCCGCATACGACCGCGCCGCAATCACTTCTCCGGCTTTAGCAGCCAAAACGCAGAGCGAGGCCCCACCAGCAATTCCGATTGGAGCCTCGACGGTTTCAGGCATCGTCACCGATCAGACAGGCGCGCGAATTGCTGGCGTCAAGGTGACGCTCACCAAGGTCGACAGCGCCGACCGGCGCGATGTGACAACAGATAACATCGGCCACTATGCGATCGATCAGCTCTTGCCTGGCGAGTACGCGTTGGAAGTAAGAGCGCAAGGATTCCAGCCTTGGCGACAAACCGGAATCGAGGTCTCCGTCTCGCACCCGGCAATTGCTGATATCAAGCTCAAGGTCGGCGCGGAAAATGCGGCGGTCACCGTCGTCGCGGAAGCTCCTTCTGTTCAAACTGATTCCAACCCGGTTTCAACCCCCATCAAGGGGGAACCGGGAGCCGCATGGCCGGCGGTCTTTCAGCTGACTACGGACACCGGCGCCGTATGGACCAGCACCGATGGACGCCACTGGAAACACAAATAAGTATCTGCTGAAATCCTCCTGGTCCGGCTCACCCTCTCCTCGCAAATACCAGACATAAAGAACAACCCGCAACGGCTCCCTAAAAATATTTCGCTTCCCGGTGCAAGATCCTCCACAGCTTCCGTTCCCCGCTCAGAGACGAAGCTTTTCCGCCGTCTCGCAACTCGGAGTTTCTGCTGGGGGAGTTTCGATGAAAGCCATCCGCATGCGGTGTTTGCTGTTGCTGTCTGTCCTGCTTTTCACCGGCCTGGTTGCATCGGCAGAAACCGCCGCGCAGCTGCCAACCGCGATCTATGAGCACGGGCACTTGTCTCTTCAGATCCCATTCCATAGCCCGCGCATCGGCTTTGGAAGGCTTTCCGTAGAGATCCTTGACCCGGAAAATCGCCCGCTGGGTCACACCGAAAGAACAGCTGAGACAACCGGCAAAGACGGCACGTGGCTCGATAAAGTTGAGAGCGATTCCCCGCTTCCACTCAATGATCTTCTCTGGCAACGCATACGCTATCGTTTCACCTACGACGGTGACTCAATTCCCGCCTTCGAAGGAACAGAATCCATTTCGCGGATTCTACTGCGGCCCGTGGTAAGAATTCTTGGTCAGAAATCGTATTTGGCGGGCAGTCAGGCGGAGATGCGCATCCTGGTTACGGACACAAAAGGCCAGGAAATCCACGGCAAAGGCTCCGTTAAAGTTGAGTTGCTGATTCCCGGACGCAAAACGGAGTTGCTCTTCGACGGCGCATTGAATCGCGGCGGGAGCGTTGCGGCACAACTCCACTTTCCCGTCAACCTGGCTGGCAGCTATCAGTTGCATTTCATTGTCGAGACAGCTCTTGGCTCTGCTGAATCTACCGAGAGTGTGGAGCTGAAAGACAAGGCTTCAATTCTGCTTACAACTGAGAAGCCGATTTATCAGCCGGGGCAGACAATTCATGTGCGCGCGCTGGCTCTTGATCGCGCTCATCACGAAGCAGTGGGTATGCGTGGCTTGCTGTTCGAACTCGAAGACCCGCGCGGCAATCTGGTTTTCAAAAAGACGACGCAAACCGACAGGTTTGGAGTTGCCAGTGCCGACTTTACTCTGGCGGACGAGGTGAATCTCGGCGCTTACCATCTGCGCGCGTTGATGGCAGAAGCGGATGCTGAGCCCGTCAATCGCGCCGAGGTTACGGTGAATGTGGAGCGGTATGTGCTCCCAAAGTTCAAAGTCGCTGTCGAGTTCACTCAGAAAGACGGCAAGCCCAGAAAGGATTACCGCCCAGGCGATCATGTAACCGGAACTGTGCGCGCGCATTATTTCTTTGGCAAACCGGTGGATAATGCGGAGATCGATATCAAAGCATCCGCAATGGATGTGGCGATCGTTGATGCAGCCACCGCATCCGGGAAAACGGACAAGGACGGTAATTACAGCTTTGATCTGACCTTGCCGGATTATTTTGTGGGGCGCCCCATCAGCGCCGGCGCGGCCCGAGTGCTGGTCGAGGCTACCGTCAAAGACGCGGCCAGCCACGCTGAGTCGCGTGGAGAGCCCATCACGGTCAGTCCGTCCGCATTGCTGGTTACAGCCATTCCAGAAAGCGGCAAGCTCATTCCGGATGTCGACAACCAGGTCTTCATTCTCAGTTCCTATCCCGACGGAACACCGGCTCGAACAAGCCTGACCATCCATTGCTCAGGCCTGCCGGAACTGCGGGTCAGCACCGACAACGCCGGCGTCGCGATGATTCACCTCCCCGCGCGCATCGGAGATGACTCCTTCGCAATCCATGCAGGCATCGGCAAAGAGTCTCTTCATATCGAGGCAGACGATCATCGCGGCAACCGGGCGTCAACGAAGATCGATCTTGGATATCGCGAAGGCGCAGACCAGATTCTTTTGCGAACCGAACAAGCGCTTTATCGCGCCGGCGATGTAATGCACCTCAAGGTCTTCTCCTCGCGCGAACGCGGCGCCGCCTATGTCGACATTGTGAAAGATGGCCAGACATTTCTAACGCGCGATCTGGAGTTGGAAGCTGGCGAGGCAGATCTTGATGTGTCGATAACGCCACAGATGGCTGGTTCGCTGGACATTGATGCCTACCTCACTGGCCGCGATGCGCAGCCGGTTAGCGATCACCGTTTGGTCTTTGTTCAACCGGCCGATGAACTTCATATCGAAACGGATACTGATGGCACGGAGTACAAGCCGGGAGCCGAAGCACGGGTGCATTTCCGCGTAACCAACGCGCGCGGGCAGGGAGTGAGCGCGGCGCTGGGCGTGCAGGTGGTGGATGAGGCCGTCTTCGCGCTGGCCGAAAAGCAGCCGGGCTTTGCCAAGGTCTTCTTCTATCTTGAGCAGGAGGTGATGAAACCTCGCTTCGAGATCCATTCCCTCTCGATGGACGATCTTGTAACCCCGGCCACCACCCTCAAGCCGGTCAAATGGACCGAAGAACAGTCCCAGAAAGACCTTGCCGCCCGTGCGCTCTTTTCCGCCACCGAGATGGCGCAGCCCGACAAACTGGATACGGAGTTCGGGAGAGCCCTGCCACATGAGAACGCCGAGGCCTATCGCACTCGTTATCAGGCAGCTTTCGATGATCAAGTAGACCGAATTGCCGCGCAACTGAATGAGGAAGCGGGGGCGAAACCTAAGCGTGACGATGTCATCCGGCTATTTGCGCGCTTTGTCAGGGAACGCGATCCGCTCACGCTGGATGCGTGGGGGACCGAGCTGCGTATCGAGCCACGAGGTTGGTGCAACTCCTGGGCTTGCAACTATCTTGTGCGAAGCGCTGGGCCGGATAAGCGATTCAACAGCGCTGATGACCTCACCCAGAACATCGCTTTTCACACTGGCACGGACGTCGATCAACTTCGAAAGAGTCCTCTGTTAGGTCTTGTGATCGAACACGATCGCGGACCGTTCAATGGTCGTGCGGAAGTAACCGGAATTGTGACCGACGTGACGGAGGCCCGGATTCCTGGCGCGAAGATTGAATTGCGCGAAATCACCGGCACGAAACTCATGCATGTCACGGCAGATGAGGTCGGAAGATTTGCGATTTCTGCCGTTCTTCCAGGGAGATATGAAATCACCGTTTCGGCAGAAGGGTTTCGGGCTTCATCAATGCAGTTTACTTTGGATGCGCGCGATAGTGCGATTCTCACGACCAAGTTGATGGTCGGCTCGGCATCAGCATCTGTGACAGTTGTAACCGGCGCGGATGCGGAGGCGCCGCTTGACACTGCCGAAGTATCAGCGACATTGAACAACCAGTTTGTCGCCTCCGCTGGTCTGACGGGCAGGGATGCCGCGGAGCTCGTGCGCATGGTCCCGGCAGGGAAAGCGAACGCTGCCGGCCAATCTGGTGCGGCCGCTCCTCACATTCGCTCCTATTTCCCCGAGGCACTTTACATCAATCCGGAGATCATCACCGACGGTAAAGGCGATGCCAATATTACGATTCCAATTGCCGATTCCATCACCACCTGGCGCATGGCGATGCTGGCCTCCACGGAGTCCGGCGCGCTCGGAACCGGAACTTCGAGCCTGAAGGTCTTTCAGGATTTCTTCGTCGATCTGGATCTGCCGGTTACGCTAACCCAGGGAGATCGCGTCTCGATTCCCGTCGCAGTCTATAACTACTCAGGCAACGCCGGAGACGTGAGCTTGAAGCTCGACGAAGATGATTGGTTCTCGCTTGTCAACGATAGCTCTGAAAAGACAATCCGCGTTAATTCGGGCCGCGTGGGAAGCGCGCAGTTCACGATTGAGGCAAAGCGCATCGGCAAATTCAAGCTGACAATCTCGGCAAAGATGACCGGGGAAAAGCAGGATATCGTGGTGCGTGAAATCGAAGTGATCCCCAATGGACGCGAGCAGAATATGGTTTTCAATGGCCGGTTGGAAAACACCGTCAAGCAGGATATCGAGTTTCCGCCGGTTTCCATTCCCGAAGCAAGCAAGCTCTTTGTCAGGCTTTATCCCGGGCCCCTGAGCCAGATCATTGAAGGGATGGATAGCATTCTGCGCATGCCCGGCGGATGCTTTGAGCAGACGTCGTCGAGTACCTATCCGAATGTTCTCGCGCTCGATTATATGAAGCGAACCAAGAAGCTCACTCCCGAGGTTCATGCCAAGGCCGAGGGATACATTGCCAATGGCTATCAGCGGCTGCTTACCTTTGAAGTCCCCGGCGGAGGGTTCTCATGGTTCGGGCAAGCGCCCGCCAACAAGATTTTGACTGCGTACGGACTGATGGAATTCAACGATATGGCGAAGGTCTATGACGTTGATCCTAAGCTCATCGCACGCACCCAGGATTGGCTGGCTAGCCAGCAGCAAGCGGATGGAAGCTGGAAGCCGGACACGCAGTTTATCAACGAAGGCGCAACCAATCGCTATAACTCCGATGCCCTGCGCATCACGGCCTACATCGCCTGGGCGCTGGTTGACACAGGTTACAAGGGAGCGGCTGTTCAAAGGGCACAGAAGTATATCGAAGGCAATCTTGGAGCGCATGCAGATGCCTACACACTTGCTGTGATTTCAAACTTTGCCGTGGAATTCGGGCAAGATGGCGGCTTCACGGAGAGGTCGATGGAGTTGCTGCTGGACGCACGCACAACCAAGGATGATCAATCGTGGTGGAGCGCGGAGGAGACGGGAGTTTATTCGACGGGCACGAGCGCGGCGATTGAAACGACCGGGTTAGCCGCGCAAGCACTGCTCAAGTGGGGCCAATCCGCGAGTGTTGCGCGTCAGGCGCTCGCGTTCATTGCGTCGAAGAAAGATGCGACCGGCGCGTGGGGCTCGACGCAAGCGACCATTGTTGCACTCCGCGCCATGATTCTTGGCACTGAGGCAAAGGCCGCTGACGCTCGCGGAACGGTCGAGATTGTCCTGAACGGAAAAACGGTGCAGACCCTTCAATTGAATTCCGATAACTCCGACCTTTTCCATCAATACGTATTCAAGGGAGCAGACATTGGCGACGCAAACTCCGTTGAAATCAGATTCGAGGGCAAAGGCGGGCTTGGTTATCAGGTTGTCGGGCAATATTTTGTTCCGTGGCCGGCGCCGACACGCGATGCGCTTTCGATTGATGTTGCGTACGACCGCACGAGGCTTGCGCAGAACGATATTGCCACTGCGACCGCAACGGTGCGGAACAATCTTGATAAGACGGCGAAGATGGTGATGATCGACCTGGGAATTCCGCCGGGTTTTGAATTGCTGAGCGAAGATCTGCAGAAGTTGCAGGAGACGACTACGCAACAGGCAAGCGGACGCCTGGAAAAGTTCTCGCTGACCGCAACCCAGGCGATTCTTTATCTGAATGCGCTGGCTCCGAACCAGACCATAACGGTGAAGTTCAGACTCCGGGCAAAATATCCTATTCGCGCGAGAACTTTTCAGTCGCGCGCCTACGAGTATTACGATCCGGAGATCGGCACGACTGCTGCCCCTGCGCAGCTAGAGGTCGTTCAGCGAGATCCGAAATGAGACAGCACAGCGCCGACTTAAACAACACGGCCATGAATTGAAAAATGGCATTCTGTCCGGCCGGTAAACCTCGCAGTACACCACTGGGGAATCGGATAGCGTTCTGGAAGTCGGATTCGTGCTCGACAGCGCCGAATTCTACCGCCCTCCTGTGACAGCCGATACGGAACTTCGCAATGGGTGTTCTGTTTTGGTTCGGTCTTCCGGATCTGGCGAAAGTCAAAGCCAAAGAGCTAAACTGATCGGCTTTCAGATTGAGAAAACCTGGGATTGAGCCGCTACTAGAACTAGCACTCACCGGGCGCAGCTCTTCCGCGCCCATGCACGATCCGCGCAATTCTCACCGCTCCGCGAATTCCAGCCTGAGAAAATCACGGGACTCGACTCTGGAAAAGCAGCACGAAAGGAAAAGGACCCATGGCACTCGTCAAGAAGGCTGCCGTACAGGCAACCTCTGTCTCTGAAGGAAGGCTCTCGGCTGTAACCACCCGCGAAGCGGAAGCGCAGCGCAAAAAGGCCAGGACGCTCGCCAAACAGCAACAGGCGGCTGAACGCATCGCCGCTGCCACCGGGCAGTTGGCCTCCGGCATCGCCGAGGCATCGTCGGCAGCCGAGGAACTGAAGCGCGCCAGCGATCAGATCGCAACCGGCGCCGAAGAAGCATCGAGCGCCGCGCAGGAGTCGCTGGCAGCCTTCCAGCAGGTTGGGGTGTCCATCACCAAGCAGTTGCAGAATGCCGAACTCAGCCGCGGCAAGGGCGAGGTCTGCCAAACGCTCATCGTGCGGACGAGTGCGGATGTTGCCGGCCTGATCGCTAATGTCGGAGTGGCTGCGCAGCGCCAGGTTGCCTCCGTAGCCATGGTTGTCGAATTGGAAAAGCAGGCCGCCACCATCGGCGACATTGTCAAGGCTGTGGCGCGCATTGCCGACCAGACCAACCTGCTCGCTTTGAATGCAGCCATCGAGGCTGCTCGCGCAGGTAAGCACGGCAAAGGTTTCGCGGTGGTCGCCGACGAAGTGAGGACGCTCGCTGAGACTTCGGAAAAGAGCGCCAAGCAAATTCAGGAATTGGTCGGGCAGATTCAGACGGATGTAAAGAAGATCGCCGACGGCATCAACACCTCCGCCAAGACCATGGAAGAAGAAGTCGAAAAGGGCAAGACGATCACGTCGCAACTGGAACTGATCCGCCTCGACGCAATCGAAATCGTGAAGGGCATCCAGGAGATTGGCGCCAACGCCTCGCAATCCAACATTGCTTCGCAGCAGGCGCTCAAAGGCTCGCAGAGCATTGCGGCCGCGGCTGAAGAGCAGTCTGCCGCCGCTGAAGAGTCTGCCAAGACTGTTGCGGAGCAAACGCAGGCATTGGCCGAGTGCGAACAGACGGCACAGGCACTGTCAGAGCTGGCTGAGGATCTCAAGAACTCGACCGATGTTGCCAAGAGCGCCGAGCAGGTGGCTTCTTCATCCGAGGAGTTGTCCTCCGCGGTGCAGGAGATCAACCGCTCCAGCGCGCAGATCATGACCGCTCTCGGCCAGATCCGCAAAGGCGCCGAGGTGCAATCTTCAGCATCCGAAGAGTCCGCCGCAGCCACCAACCAGATCGAAAAGGGGTTGGAAGTTGCGCAGAAGCGCGCGACTGCGAGCGCGGAAAAAGTCGTCGCCATCAAGAACCTGTTGGGCGAAAACAAAACGGCCGTCAACGGGTTGATCACGGGTCTTTCCACTTCTGCGGTGGCCTCTCGCGCCAGCATCAAGCAGATGAACGACCTTGAACTGGTGTCACGGCGAATCGACAAGATTGTCGAGGCGATCAGCACGGTGTCGATCCAGACCAATATGCTGGCTGTCAACGGCGCTATTGAAGCTGCGCGGGCCGGCGAATTCGGCAAGGGCTTCGTTGTAGTGGCCACCGACATTCGCAATCTGGCCCATGACTCGTCAGAGAATGCCGACCGGATCAAGGACCTGGTGAAGGCGGTGCAGGATCAGATTGGGGTCGTGGGACGCGACCTGAACGAGATCGTGGCGGCGGCAATCTCCGAGGTGGAGAAAGCCAGGAGCACGACGACAGACCTGGTGTCGATCGAGACCGACATCCTGGTGGTTGAAAAGGGCACGCAGGAGATTCTTGCCGCGTCGGAAGAAATCGCCTCTGCCATCACCCAGGTAAAGAAGGGCATCGAGCAGATCTCTGCCGCGGCCACCGAAGCCGATAAGGCAGCCACTGAAGCAGCCGGTGCGGCCCAGCAACAAGCCAAGGGCGCCGAAGATTTGGCAGCAGCCATCGAAGAGATCTCTTCTCTGGCGGACGAACTGCAGAGCGCAGCGTAAGGGGACCCCACCATGACGACAAGATCATCGAAGCAGCACATGAATGGGACGGCGCTTCTTGAGGAGAGCACCCTCGACAAGCGCGCCCCCGACAAGCAACCGGCTCGAGCGGCCGTCGAAGAAACCCAAATCGGCGAGCGCGTCTCTTCCGCACAACCGGCTGAGGCGGACGTCGAAGAAAACAAACTCGACGATCGCTCCTCAAATTCGCAGCAGGGCACTCAGCAATTTGTCACCTTCATTGCCGGCGACGAAGTCTTCGCAGCCGACATGGTGCCGGTGAAGGAGATCATACGGGTTCCGGAAGTCGTCAGAGTGCCTCTGGCTCCGGCCGCGTTGGAAGGGTTGGCCAACCTGCGCGGGAAGGTATTGCCCATCATCTCCTTGCGCCGGTTGTTCGGTTTTCCCGAGCTGTCCCATGACGACTCGACGCGCGCCCTGGTTGTCGATGTGGGCCAGCCGCTTGGCTTCGTGGTGGACCGGGTCTCCAGCGTGGTTGGTGTGGATTCCAGTCACATCGAAGACGTTGGCTCAATCAAGACCACGGTGAATACCGAAGTGCTTTCCAGCCTGATCAAGGACGTCGGCGGCCACGCCATGATCATGGTGCTTGACTTTGCCAAGCTCATCGAGAGGGAGTTCTCGCAGATCGCGGCGATCTCAAAGAACACCAGCGGGGCCGGTGCAGTTCAGGCCAATACGCAGAGCGAAGAAGAAGACTCAAGCGATGAGCTGCAATTGGTCAGCTTCGATGTCGACGGTCAGGAGTATGCCATCGCCATTGAAGATGTGCAGGAGATTGTTCAGGTGCCGGAGGCGGTCATTCATGTTCCGCGCTCGGAGTCTCACGTTCTCGGCGTGATGACCTTGCGCAGCCGACTGCTGCCGCTGGTCAACCTGCGCAGCATGTTTGCGCTTCCGCATCGCGATGTCGACGAGAAGAGCCGCATCGTCGTGCTTACCCTTGGAGGCGTCTCGGTGGGCGTCGTCGTGGATGCGGTCAGCGAAGTGCTTCGGGTCTCAAGATCCGGAGTGGACGCGCTTCCCGCCATGCTGGCCCGCGAAGGGAATCTTGCCGAGGTGACTTCAATCTGCCGCCTCGACAATGGAAAGCGTCTGGTATCGATTGTGACCGCACGCAATCTCTTTGGCCATTCCGTCATCAAGGAGGCATTAAGCGCCGTGAACGAAAGTGAACTCGAAAGCGATCGCGAAGACACCAGGCAGGACGACAATCTGGACGACGACGAACAGGTGGTCATCTTCCGCCTGGACAAGGAGGAGTTCGGTGCGCCGATTGCCAGCGTGCAGGAGATTGTCCGGGTACCGGAAGAACTGGTCCGGGTACCCAGGGCGCCATCGTTCGTCGAGGGCGTCATCAACCTGCGGGGCACCGTGCTGCCGGTGATCGACCTTCGCCTCAGGCTTGGTCTAGAGCAAGTGGAGCGCACCGATCGCCAGCGGATTATGGTGTTTCTCATCGCCGATGTGCGCACCGGCTTCATCGTCGACCAGGTGGCCGAGGTCTTGAGAATACCCAAAGCCGCAATCGAACCGGCGCCGCAATTATCTTCCGAGCAAAGCCGGCTCTTGAGCCGCATGGCCAACCTCGAAAAGCAGAAGCGGATGGTGCAACTCATCGATCCACCCCACTTGATGGCGAAGAAAGAACTGGTAGCGCTGGCCGCGGTCACTGGATAGACCATGATCAAGCTGCTCATTGTCGACGACTCGGCGCTCATGCGCCGCCAGTTGATGACTCTGTTTCAGGCCGAGGGGGGCTTTGAGATCCGCCAGGCCAGAAACGGTGACGAGGCGGTGAGGGAAAACCGGGAATTCCAACCGGATGTTGTGACGCTTGACATCAACATGCCGGAGATGGATGGATTGACCGCGCTTTCCCTCATCATGGCCGAGAGGCCGGTTGCGGTGGTGATGGTTTCCTCGCTCACCAATGAGGGAGCCCTGGCCACATTTGAGGCGCTGAATCTGGGTGCGGTCGATTATGTTGCCAAGCCCGGCGGAACCATTTCTTTGTCCATCGACAGAATTACCGAGCAACTGGTTGCGAAAGTGCGAAGCGCCGCACGGGCGCGGCCAAGGGGCAAGGGATTTAATGCGGCCGGGGTTGTGCGTCGCATGCGGGAGGAGCGCAAGAAGACGATTCAAGAATCTTCCGCGCCGAAAGGCCCTGCGGTGGCCAGCGAAGGCATGCTGGTGATCGGCGCGTCTACCGGCGGACCGCGCGCGCTGGAGATTGTTCTTTCGGGATTGCCGGCAGGTTTTCCGTGGCCGGTGCTCGTGGCGCAGCACATGCCTGCCGCGTTTACCAGGGCCTTTGCGGAGCGGCTGAATCAGTGCTGCGCTCTCGAAGTTGTCGAGGCGGGCAGCGCCTTGGCGGTCGAGGCCGGAAGAGTCTACATCGGACGGGGCGGAGCGGACACCCTGCTCGCAACGCGGTCTGGCCGGCTCACCGTTTTGCCCGCGCCTGAGAATCCGGAGTATCTGTGGCACCCGTCGGTCGAGTTGCTGGGAAGATCGGTGCTGCAACACTACGATCCAAAGCGAACAACGGCGGTGTTGTTGACCGGCATGGGCCACGATGGATCGGATGCATTCACCGAAATCAAGAAGCGCGGCGGCCACACAATTGCCGAATCTGAAGACTCGGCGGTGGTGTACGGGATGCCTGCGGAACTGGTCAGAAAGGGCGGCGCAAGCATGGTCCTGGCCGTCGAAAAAATAGCCGTGCAGCTCTTAGCCTGGGCCGGCCGGTAACAGTTAGATTTCCGCGTAGCGTTCAAGCTTGCCGGGCGGGTGAGGAAGAGAATCATGGGCCTTGTGAAACAGAAGATCGTTAAGCTGGCAGAGCGCGACAAGCCACAGGCTAAACGGGGTTGCATCGAACTTGCATCGGCCCTGGAGGATGCGGATGCCGCTGAAAGGCGACAGGCTGCGCGAGAAATCGCCCAATGCCCAGATTCCGCTAAGGCGTTGGTGAGCCGCCTGAAGCGCGAGCAGGACGCGGCGGTACGTGAGGTAATCCTCACCACGTTGGTTCGCCTCAACGATGCGCTGGCCGTCAGTGGGCTCGCAGAATGTCTGCGCAGCGACGACGCGGCACTGCGCAACGAAGTGATCGAGTCGTTTAAGCAACTGGGCAACGATGTGGCGCCCGTCCTGCGGTCGCTGCTGGCCGATCCGGATCCGGATGTGCGGATCTTCGTCGTCAATATCCTCGATTCCGAGCGGCATCCGGAAGTCGAAAGCTTGTTGATCGATGTGATCGAGCGGGACGCGCATGTGAATGTCTGCGCCACTGCGGTGGATCTGCTTTGTGAAGTAGGCACTGAGGCGGCCATCGATCCGCTCGTCCGGCTCAAGGCCCGCTTTCAGTCCGAACCTTACATCCAATTTACCGCCGATCTGGCGCTCAAGCGCATTCGTGAGGTCTGACCCAGCCATGACCGCATACGCGGCCTTTCCAGAATCCGGGCCAACCATCACGATCGAAGACTTCCTGAAGTTCAAGGAGTTCTTCTATCGCCGCACTGGCATCAGCTTCGAGGCGACCAAGCGCTACTTTGTCGACAAGCGCCTCGTCGAACGCATCGTGGCTACCGGGACCGGCAACTTTCGCGGCTACTTCACCATGTTGCGTTTCCAGGCTTCGGGCGAAGAACTCCAGCAGCTCACCAACCTGATGACAGTCAACGAAACTTACTTTCTGCGCGAGGAATATCAATTCAAGTGCCTGGTCGATTCCATCCTTCCGGAGATCGTGCGGCACAGGATCGGATCGAATGCGATCCGCATCTGGTGCATTCCCTCATCCTCAGGGGAGGAGCCCTATTCGATCGCTATGTGCTTGCTGGAACGGTGGGCCGGAATTCGCGAGTGGGATGTCGAGATCGTCTCGTCCGATATAGACACCAGCATCCTGCGCCGTGCGCGCGCCGGCCGCTATTCGGCCCGCTCCGTGCAGAATGTGCCGCCTCGTTGGCTGGAAAAATACTTCAAAGAAGCCGGCGATGAATACCAGCTCTCCGACGACTTGCGCCACGCGGTCGAATTTACCAGGGTCAATCTCTCAGAGGCCGCCGACACACTCGACTACCGCAACTTCGATGTCATCTTTTGCCGAAATCTGCTGATCTATTTCGACGACGTTTCCAGAACCACTGCGGCAGAAACCTTCTACGAAGCGATGAATCCGGGCGGTTTCATCTGCCTGGGGCATTCCGAATCCATGAGCCGCATCTCCTCTTTGTTCAAGGTGCGCAAATTTCCCGACGCGATCGTTTATCAGAAAGGCCTGGAATCTCGATGAGACGCATTCTAATCGTCGACGATGCAGCCACAGTGCGCATGTATCACCGCGGCATTCTCGAATCCGCCGGTTACACGGTGGAAGAGGCATGGAACGGAATCGAGGCTTTGGAGAAGGCCCTCGAATCACCGTTCGATCTTTACATCGTGGATATCAACATGCCCAAGCTCGACGGCTACGGTTTCCTGCGCGAGCTGCGCCAGCAACAGATCGCTCAGCAGCCGGCCATCATGGTATCTACCGAAGCCGCCGCGGGCGACGAGAAGGCGGCCTACCAGGCCGGCGCCAACAGCTATCTCATCAAACCCGTTCGGCAGTCTCAGCTCCTTTCGCATGTCCATCTCATGCTTGGGGAGGCAAATCAATGAGCCCCTTGCCCCCGAACCCCTTATTGGAGCAGTTTCTCTCTGAAGCCCGCGATCTGCTGGAAGCGACCGGCAATAAGCTGATGCAATTGGAAGACGCCCCCAACGATCCGGGCATCCTCAACGAACTGTTCCGATGCGTGCACACCTTGAAGGGCAACAGCGGTCTGTTCACTTTCCCAGAGATGACGCGCGTGCTTCATGCAGGTGAAGACCTGCTGGGGATGGTGAGAAGCGGCAACGCAGTCTATTCCCGCGAGTTGGCGGACCGCCTGCTCGACGCGATGGATTACGTCGGCCTGCTTTGCGGCGAAATCGAGGCTACGGAAAACATCGATGCCTCGCGCGCTCTGGAATCGCAGCACATTGCGGAGGCGTTGCGAAAGCTGATGCCGAGCCTGATGCCGAATCAAGGCGTGATCGCGGCCAATGGTTCGAACGGCGTCGCTTCCATGGTCGCCAATGCCCAAACCCCCCTTGCCGATGATCCGTTCACCGTGCTGCCTCAACTTGCCGGCATTCCGGAAGGCGCGCGGAAATCGGTTCTTGCGCAGTGCAGGCAGGCAGATCTACTGCATTGGATTGCCTACAGACCCCAGCGGGAATGCTTCTTCCATGGGGACGATCCGCTGAACAGCGCACGACAGACTCCAGGACTCATGTGGGGCCGCGTCCTTGCGCCTGAGCCGCTGCCTCCGCTCGACGAATTGGATACTTACAGCTGCCTGCTCGGATTCGATCTGCTTACCAATGCTCCACGCGAAGAGCTTGATCAGTATTACCGCTATCTGCCGGACCAAGTCGAAATCACTGCCGTCCCCGCACTGTGGCTCGTGAATGGAAAAGCCGAAGTGAATGTGCCGGGCAAAGCGTCATCGACAGCCAATCCGGCTCGGTCGCGCTCTCAGGATGACCAGGCCGCCTTCAACACGGTTCTCGCGGCCCAGCGCCAGATTCTTCTTCTCGACGATCGCCCCGCATGGCACGCTGGACGTCTGAAGGCAGTTGCGGGGGTGCTGGCCAATCTGAGCCAGGGAGTGGGCGATACATCGGCCCGGATCGACATTCGAGCGGCACTCGCCGAGGCTCTGTCGACTGGACACAACACGCTGCTGCTGGCATGGCTGGACGCATGGCTTGCCGCGCACGACATCGTCAAGGCCGAGGCCATTTTCCCGCGCATGCCCGGCACTGACGGCGATTTCGCTCCCGCTGAGGCCGAAGCGACCGCGGATGCCGGTCCCGCCCCGGAGAGCGATGCCGGAAGAGTTCCGGCGGAGGATGGAATCAAATTTGGCCGCCGTGCCGAGGACTCTCTTACCGGCCCAAGAAGCCTCAAAGTCGATCAAACCAAAATCGACCGGCTGATGAACCTGATTGGCGAACTCGTGGTCTCCAAAAACGCGCTGCCTTACCTTGCCGAGCGGGCGGAATCCCAATTCGGCGTCCGTGAACTCTCCCGTGAAATCAAAGGCCAGTATTCGATCATCAACCGCATCGCGGATGAAATGCAGGACGCCATCATGCAAGTCCGCATGATGGCTGTGTCTTTCGTCTTCCAGCGCTTCCCGCGCCTGGTGCGCGACACCTCCCGCAAACTCGGCAAGGAAGTTCAACTCGTGCTGGAAGGGGAGCAGACCGAAGCTGACAAGAACATCATCGAATCGCTTGCCGATCCGCTGATGCATATCGTTCGCAATAGTCTCGATCACGGCCTGGAGACTCCGGAGGTCCGCCTCGCCGCGGGCAAGCCGGCAATCGGCAAGCTGACCATCCGTGCCGCGCAGGAAGCGGACCGCGTCGTGATTGAGATTGTCGACGATGGCAAAGGCATCGACCCCGCCGTGATCAAGCAAAAGGCCTATGAGAAGGGAATCATCGACGAAGCGACACTTGAACGTATCGGCGATCAGGAGGCGATTAATCTCATCTTCGCCGCCGGCCTGTCCACGGCTGCGGTAGTCTCCGACCTCTCCGGCCGTGGAGTGGGAATGGATGTGGTTCGCTCCGCCGTAGAGAAGATCAATGGCGCCGTCGTGATTGAGAGCGAGTTGGGCAAGGGCACCACAATCAGGATTTCGCTGCCGCTCTCAATGGCAGTCACGCAGGTCATGGTCATCGAATCCGATGGGCAACTGTTCGGTGTACCGATGGACCATGTGGTCGAGACGGTGCGCGTTCCCAAAGACTCAATCCACACCATCAAGCAGAGTCAGACGGCCGTTCTGCGCGGTCGCATCGTGCCGTTGAAAAGTCTAAACGCCCTGCTGGGAATTGCTGCTATCCCTCGCTCGAATTCCGACGATGAACTAGCTGTACTGCTCGTTCAGGCGGGTGCCCTGGAGTTGGGCCTGCTCGTCGACGGATTTCAGGAAACAATGGGCGTCATTCAGAAGCCTTTTAATGGCCTTCTGTCCGGCCTCTCTGCCTACTCAGGCTCAGCCCTGATGGGGGACGGGTCAGTGCTCATGATTCTCAATATCCGGGAGATCGTCTGATGCCTATTGAATTCAAAAAGAACCGCGCAATATTTCGTGACGAAGTGAGTGTGGAAGAAGCGGAAGCGTTGCTCGAATGGCTCCAAACCAAACCCACCGCAAAAGTGGATCTATCGGCATGCAGCCATCTGCACACCGCCAACCTGCAAGTGCTGATGACGGCCAAAGCCGGCATATCCAGTTGGCCGAAGAATGCGGAATTGCGTGCGTGGCTTGAACCAGCATTGAAATCCGTGGATTGAGAGACTCGCATGGCAAAGACAATCCTGGTCGTCGACGATTCAGTCACCATGGTCATGAGCCTCAAGAGCACCCTGTCGATGGGCGGATTTATGGTCGAAACCGCCAACAATGGCCAGCTTGCTCTCGACAAGTTGAAAGCTGGATTCAAATCCGACCTCATCCTCACCGATATCAATATGCCGGTGATGGGGGGCCTGGAGATGATTGGGAAAGTGCGCGCCCTGCCCGGCTGCAGATTCTTTCCGATCTTGACGCTGACCACCGAGAGCGAGACCGCCAAGCGCGACGAGGGCCGGCGTCTTGGCGCAACCGGCTGGCTGGTGAAACCGGTATCCGGCAACGATCTGATCAAAGTCGTCAAGCAGCTTTTGCCGGGGACATAAACATGCCACGGCCCAGCAGCAGCCAGATCGAACCTGTTTTCGCTGGGTGCGCGGCTTGTCATTGAGGGAGATCGGGAAATGGCTGACAACACGTCGAAGCGCGGACAAGTCCCGAGTTTGTTGCGGCATGTGCGCGTGCTTGGCATTCTGGCAGGACTCTTGGGAGTGGTTTGTATGCTCCCGCCCCTCCTCGCCATTTTCGGCACACCGGAACAAACTCTTGTGCCCCATCGGTATTTGTTCGGGCCGGCGCATATCGTCATCTTGTTAACCATGGAAGCGGCGATCTTGTGGAACCTGAAACAGCTCAAGAAGTTTATGATTCACACATTTCGGCTGAGAGACTATAGCGTCGAAGAGTTATCACGGATCGTCGAAACTCACAAAGCAATCGCAACCGACATTGAGGATTCCAAACCCTACATCGACGTGATGCACGAACAAATCGGCGATTCTTTGTCCGAATCCGAGCGCGAAGTCGTTGGGGTGATCGAGCAGATCGATGCGCTGATTATGAGGACCGGTAAGCAGAGGGAGCACATCGCACGATCTGTGAATAGCGCTGGCGAACTGACGAAAAACACCCAAACTCGGATCGAAAGCAACAGGGAGATCATCGGCGCGATCGAAATACAGTTGGAGGCTCAGTCCGAGGGGTTGAATAATAGCTTCGAGCGCATTCAAGGGCTGGCCCGCGATGTTGGCGCGTTGACGCCGCTTATAAAAGTCATCACCTCCATCGCCCAACAAACCAGCTTGCTCGCCCTGAATGCCGAAATCGAAGCGGCGCGTGCGGGTAGCTCAGGCCGCGGCTTTGCCGTGGTGGCTTACGAGGTGAGGAAGCTCGCAGTGCTCTCCAACCAGGCCGCCGCCGACATCGCCGCAAGGATCAATGCAACCTGCAACAGAGTGGACAACGAGATGGCCGACGCTCGCGCTTCGCTCGAACAGCAAGCGACCAGCAGCGCGATGAGTCATCTAATTACCGATTTGGGCGAAATGCAATCTGAGTTCTGCAAGAACAGCCAACTGCTTCTGGATGTGATCACCGAAGTGGATGCGAGTTACGCGGAGAGCGCATCGCGGCTATCGGAGGCGCTTGGGCACATCCAGTTTCAGGATGTTATGCGCCAGAGAATGGAACATGTGCAGGCGGCGCTGGTGGAAATGCGCGACCACTTGTTGCGGTTGGCCGAAAGGCCGGATCGTCCGGGCTGCGATGGTCTCTTCGATACGACGTTCAAGACATTGCTGGAGTCCCATCTCAACAGCTACAAAATGGCCAGCCAAACCATCACCCACTTCGCCGTTGTCGGCGGCAATTCCGATGGCGACCACAGCCGCCCGGCCATCGAGCTGTTCTGATCTGAGATTGCCTCACAGTCGAAGCGAGAGTCTTTGGTATACGAGTCGCGCTTTCCTTCGAAC
>Ga0182015_10002127_pt1 | contig 24613 bp, 21 predicted proteins | sample 712P3MmetaG_FD_120478 | JGI IMG/M metagenome (GOLD analysis project Ga0182015, IMG submission 120478) | Permafrost microbial communities from Stordalen Mire, Sweden - 712P3M metaG | ecosystem: Environmental > Terrestrial > Soil > Wetlands > Permafrost | place: Sweden: Stordalen | collected...
ATAGCTGCCAATGATTACCTTGTTCCACCGACCCAAGACGCGCTCGACCCGCTTCATATTCTTGCTGGAAGAACTCGATGCGCCTTATCAGCTCCGACTGGTGACCACGCGAACCCGCGATGGCGGTGCCATTGACCCGGCCAACCCGCATCCGCACGGCAAGGTACCCGCGATTTCAGACGACGGCACGATCGTGTTTGAGTCGCCCGCCATCGCACTGTACCTGACGGACAGGTTTCCGAAAAATCACCTGGGTCCGCAGGTGGGTGAACCGGGACGGGGCGCCTATCTTTCGTGGCTCTGCTATTACACCGGAGTGTTGGAACCCGCGTTCATGTCGAAATTCATGAATGTCGAGGTGCCGCGCGGAACGGCGGGCTGGGTTCCGGTCGAGGAAGCCATGCCCGTGCTCATCAAGGTGCTCTCTGCGGGCCCTTACATGTTGGGGGATCGCTTCAGCGCCGCGGACGTCCTGTACGGCACGACTTTCGCCATGTTCGCGCAGAGTCCGATGATGCCGAAATCCGCCGTCATCGAGGATTACGTGAAACGCATTGTCGCTCGGCCGGGATACTTGAAGGCGCAAGCGCTTGACGCCGCCGGCTGATACGCCACGGTCCCGACAACTCACAACCGAATGTCGGCCGCTCACGAAAGTCAACATTCACGGTGCGACTTCAGTCCGCTCGCGTGCGGCAGCTCAGAGCTTTTTCAGAATCTCGAGCGCGAGGGCGCGATCTACACCTTGGTCCTTTTGCTCCGATTCGGGCGTCTTCCCCGTTTTGAACCACTGCGAGTTCGACCGCGCCCGGACCTGAAAGCAGGCATCGCCCTTCCTGACGCTGAAGCCCGCGGTCATTCCATGCGGTTCCGTGAAATAGGCATCGTCACCAATACCGCTCACCGGCGTCTTCGTGATTCCAGTCATCGGGGTCTTGCCGTTCTCGAAACTCTTCGCCGTCATCAATGACACGGTGACGTTCCTTGCGCTTGCCGCCGGCGCTCCTTGCTCACTCCAGGTGCAAATCGTCGTGTTGTTGGGCATTAACGGTTGACCGGGCCCGACGGAGGCCCCGAGTGCGCTCGATACCTGTGGCGCAGTCAACAGCGCACAGGCATCGCCGGGCGTGCCCGCGTTCACCGCCACGGCATTGCAGAGGCCCATGAGTCCCGCAATGATCGGCAGGCTTGCGATTGAATGACAGTGGCGGATGAGGTTCATCAGTGCGGCCCTCTACGTGCAACTTGACCACTCGATCCAAAAATCGAGAACCCGGAGCATCGTCGGATAAAGGACTCGATCGGGTCTCCGAGATTGGTCGATTATCGATGACGATCTTGGGTGAGCGCAAATCCGGTGGTTTCCCGGCCATTGGCCTTGCAACCTCGGTCTTTGGCCTTGCAACCTCGGTCTTTACGATAGATTTTCTCTATGGATTTCAATCATAAGATCGATTGGATTCATCGAGGCCAAGGCGTTACCTTGGCGACACGCGGTGAAAAGACACTGATCTCAATCGGAGGGAACATGGAAACCGAAGGCAAATGTCCATTCTCGGGCGACGCTCGCAAACACACGCTGGCCGGCGCCCCATCGAACGCAGACTGGTGGCCCGATCAACTGAATCTGAGCATCCTGCACCAGCACTCCGCCAAGTCCGACCCCATGGGTAAGGATTTCAACTATGCAGCGGAGTTCAAGAGCCTCGACCTGAATGCCGTCATCAAGGACCTCCATGCCTTGATGACGGATTCGCAGGACTGGTGGCCTGCGGACTTCGGCCACTACGGACCCTTGTTCATACGCATGGCATGGCACAGCGCCGGCACGTACCGCACCGGCGATGGTCGCGGCGGCGCAGGGAACGGCAGCCAGCGTTTTGCTCCCTTGAACAGCTGGCCGGACAACGTCAACCTCGACAAGGCGCGCAGGCTCCTTTGGCCGATCAAGCAGAAGTACGGCCGGAAAATTTCCTGGGCCGACCTGATGATTCTGACTGGCAACGTCGCCCTGGAATCGATGGGATTCAAGACGTTCGGTTTCGCCGGCGGGCGCGAGGACATCTGGGAACCGGAAGAAGACATCTACTGGGGCTCCGAGAACACCTGGCTGGGTGACAAACGGTATTCCGGCGATCGGAATCTCGAAAATCCGCTCGCCGCCGTGCAGATGGGTCTGATTTACGTCAATCCGGAAGGCCCGAACGGCAACCCGGATCCAATCGCTGCGGCGCGGGATATCCGCGAGACCTTCGCGCGCATGGCGATGAACGACGAAGAGACGGTTGCGCTCATCGCTGGCGGTCACACCTTTGGAAAGACCCACGGTGCCGGCGATGCCGCACTGGTGGGTCCTGCGCCGGAGGCTGCCGGCATCGAGGATCAAGGCCTCGGCTGGAAGAGCCGCTATGGCACGGGCAAAGGCGGAGATGCGATCAGCAGCGGCCTGGAAGTGACCTGGACCAGCACGCCGACGAAGTGGAGCAGCGACTTCTTCCGGAACCTGTTCGGGTACGAATGGGAATTGACCAAAAGCCCGGCCGGCGCGCACCAGTGGAGGCCGAAGGGTGGCGCGGGCGCAGGTTCCCAGCCGGATGCTCACGACCCGTCGAAGCGTCACGCTCCGGCCATGCTGACCACCGACCTCGCGTTGCGGCTCGACCCTGTCTACGAAAAGATTTCGAGGCGTTTCCACGCGAATCCGGATCAGTTCGCGGACGCATTCGCGCGGGCGTGGTTCAAGCTGACGCACCGCGATATGGGTCCCCTATCGCGTTATCTTGGGCCCCTGGTTCCCAAGGAACATCTGCTGTGGCAGGACCCAATCCCCGCGGTGGATCACAAACTGATCGACGGTGAGGACATTGCCGCCCTGAAGGCCAAGATCCTCGCATCAGGACTTTCCATTTCCCAACTGGTCACCACGGCCTGGGCGTCCGCGGCAACGTTTCGCGGCAGCGACAAGCGCGGTGGTGCGAACGGCGCGCGTGTGCGCCTGGCGCCGCAGAAGAATTGGGCAGTCAACCAGCCGGCTGAACTGGCCAAGGTCCTGCAGAAGCTGGCGGCGACCCAGAAGGACTTCAACAGCGCACAGTCCAGCGGAAAGAAGGTCTCGCTTGCCGACCTGATCGTTCTGGGCGGCTGCGCAGCCGTCGAGGCAGCCGCACAGAAAGCCGGCCACGACGTGAAGGTTCCCTTCTCGCCGGGGCGCATGGATGCGTCGCAAGAGCTGACCGATGTGGAGGCCTTCGCCGTACTGGAGCCGGCCGCAGACGGATTCCGCAACTACGCGGTCAAGGGACTCGAGGGATCGGCGGCTGAAATGCTGGTGGACAAAGCGCAGTTGATGACGCTGACCGCACCTGAGATGACGATTCTGATCGGCGGCCTGCGCGCCCTGAATGCGAACGTCGGCCAGTCCCAGCACGGTGTTTTCACCAAGCGTCCCGAGACATTGAGCAATGACTTCTTCGTGAATCTCCTCGACATGAACACGAGATGGCAGAAGTCCGCCACCTTGGAAGGCGTGTTGGAAGGCCGCGATCGGGCAACGGGCGAGCTCAAGTGGACGGGCACCGTGGTCGATCTCGTCTTTGGTTCGAACTCCCAGCTCCGCGCCATCGCGGAGGTCTATGCGTGCGGCGACTCGCAGAGAGCGTTCGTGCGTGACTTCGTGGCAGCCTGGAACAAGGTGATGAACCTCGGTCGCTTCGACCTGGCGTGATCTGAATAGAGTCGGCCGCAGAGGTCTTATGGCGCCTATCGCAGGCCGGCGCTGCAGTGGCCGCGTTTTCCGTAGCGTCAACCGAACCACAGACAGCGCGTTGAAGTAGCAGTAAGTTGCAAAATGACTGGTACGCGGCACAGGCCACGCAATCCGTCACCGAGGATTTAACCAGGTCGGCCTCGCAAGGAGTGGCTGACCAAGAACGAGTGGCCGACCAAGAACCAGCTGATCCGGACGACGTTATGGAAAATTGCGCTTTGCCTCCGGGGGGGCGGGGATCGTGTCCCGGTAAAGGCGCGTAAGCTGACGCCCATCGGGGTTATTGACCGGCATTGCATTGAGATGCGAAATGCCCCAAATGTCACCCGCGCCGTGACGCAACGAGAACCAAGACAGGGGCAATCAATGAACTCGAGCTCAATGTGGGCAATGGCGCTGGCATTAGCCGGGCCGATTACGGCGCAAGCGCAATCCGCCGTGCAGCCGGTGCTTCAGCGCGGCTATGACGCGAATGTTTCCGGCGCGAATCTGACCGAGACCACGCTTAACGCATCCAATGTCGGCCCCAACATGTTCGGCCTCCTGTTCTTTCTGCCCGTTGATGAAAGAATCTTTGCGCAGCCACTCTACGTGCCCAATATCGCCATCCCAAACCAGGGTTCGCACAACGTCCTGTATGTCGCGACCATGAAGGACACGCTGTACGCCTTCGACGCGGACGTGGGCGGCACGCCCTTATGGTCGGTGAATCTCGCCGCATTGTTTAATACAACGGCCCCGATATGGGCGAACTTCGCGGTTCCTCCTTATAGCCCTTCCGGCCACCTCGGTATCCTGAGCACGCCGGTCATCGATCCGTCCACCAATATCATGTACGTCGTCGCCTGCACGCTGGAAAACTCCACGATGGCATACCGACTGCATGCGATCGACATCGCCACCGGCTCGGAACCCTACGGCCCCGGCGTGCTGATCACCGGCAGCTATGGCGGCATAATGCTGGGCACACCCTATCTGGTGCAACGCATGTCGCTGGTGCTCACCGGCAACCAGGTCGTCTTCGGCTTTGCCGCAATGCAGGTGGAGCACCCCCTCGACTACGTCGGCTGGGTGATGGCCTACGACAAACAGACGTTGCAGCAGAGCGGCGTCTTCGCCACGGTGACTACCGGCAATTTGCAGGGCGGGGTGTGGCAGTCCGGCCGGCCGCCGGCCGTCGACAGCTCGGGCTACATCTACGTCTTCACGGGCAATACCGCTACGGGAGGCTGGAACGGTGTGACCGACTTCAGCGAAAGCGTGTTGAAGCTGGATCCGACAACCGGCCTCACTCTGACCGACTGGTTCACGGCCGGCAACTGGCAACACCTCGACGACAACGACCTCGACCTCTCCAGTTCCGGACCGATTCTGATCCCGGGCACGAGCCTGCTCGCCGGCGGCGGCAAGACGGGTGATCTTTACGTGCTTGACACTGCCAATCTCGGCCACTGGAACGCCAACGACAGCCAGGTCGTGCAAAAGGAAAGTATCAGCACCGGAGAGATTCACGGCGGACCCGTGTACTGGGAGGGGTCTGCAGCCACCGGCGGTCCCTTGTTCTATGACTGGGGCGCGGGCGACGTGCTCAAGGCCTATGCGTTCAACGGCAGCACTTTCGCAACCAGCCCCAGCGCGGAGGGCTCGTACACCGAGATACTACCCGGGGGAATTCTCGCACTGTCCGCCAACGGCAATGCACCAGGCAGCGGTGTGCTCTGGGCCAGTACCCAAGGGAACCCGGGAGCAAGCCCGCCGGTGCCCACCGCGCTGCACGCCTTCAACGCTGAAAATATCACGCAGGAACTGTGGAACTCCACGATGAACGCAGCGCGCGACGCATTTGGAAGCCTCACGCCCTACGAGCCGCCAATGGTCGCAAATGGCAAGGTCTACATGGCGTCGGGGTCCGATCAAGTGGCGGTCTACGGACTAATTTCGACCTACACGCTGTCACCCACCACTTTGGCGTTTGGAAGCGAGGCGACGAATGTGGCGAGTGCACCCAAGTCCGTCACGGTGACGAACACCGGCGGGGTGGCGCTGCAGTTCACGAGCATCCGTCTCTCGAGCGCCGGCTCTCAGCCGTTTTCCCAGACCAATACCTGCGGAACCTCGGTTGCCGTCGCAGGAACCTGCACGATCAGCGTGGTATTCAATCCTGCCTCCGCGGGGTCGAGCACGGCGACGCTGAACATCAACGCCGGCGGCGGTGCGGGGACGCAGAGCGTCGCACTCAGCGGAACCGGTATCGTGCCTACCGTCACGTTGGCGGCCGCACCGGCCGCCATCACCGTCGGAAGCTCCGTAACCCTGAGCTGGACCTCGTCAAATGTCGCAACGTGCCTTGCCAGCGGCGGGCAGTCCGGCGACGGATGGGCGGGCGCCAAATCCGTCAACGGCACGGCGAACGTATCGCCGAATGTAGCGGGCACGATTACGTACACGATGACCTGCTCGTCCGGATCCAAGTCCGTCCAGGCCACCGCACAGGTTGTCGCATCCAGCCCGCCGAGCTCCCACAGTGGCGGCGGCGCGCTCGATGCGATTTCCCTGCTGTCGTTGCTGACAATGCTTGGATTGCGACGACGACGCGCGTGCCGGGCAGCGGTCCAACTCGGTCGTTGCAGCCCCCGCGCGGAATGACCCAGCAGCCGTTTCCATTCGGAATGCAATGGCTCGGGAAGAACAGCAGTTTCCAGGAACTGAACCCACCGCAGGCCAGTCGGTTCCAATTCGGATCACCGGCATACTCGCGGCGACTGCCGTGGTCCTCTGCATTGTAGGCGCTGTTCTATACGCATCGCCGCACTTTTGATACCAGACGGCGCCATGCTTGGCACAGCACGAACACGCGCATGCACGCGCATGCACGCGCATGCACGCGCAGCGAAATGCGGGTCGGAAATTCGCGTCGCGCTTTACTCATTGCATGCCCAGAGCATGCCCAGAGCATGCCCGCCATCGATGTGTACATTGTATACATTTGCGTGTACGCTGTACACCATGAGCAAAGATCGGATCTTCAGCGCGGCGAAAACAGTTCTTGAGCAGGAGGGCATCCTCGGTTTGTCGATGCGTCGGATTGCGCAGGAGTCCGGCATGTCGCCCATGTCGCTCTACCGCCATTTCGCCGACAAAGAGGCGCTGCTCGATGCCTTGATGGCCGACGGCCTCGCCGCCTGGGAGGAGCGGGTACGCGCCATTCGGACGAAAGCGCCGCTGCAATGGCTAGAGCGGCTCACTGATGAGTTCCTGTCGTTCGCGCTCGAAGAACCGCATCGCTTCGATGCCGCCTTCTTTCTTCCCGCGCCAAAAGCACGCCGGTATCCGGATGATTTCGCCGCGGGCCGCTCGCCCGTCATCGCCATGACAGTGATCAAGATCGATCAGGCAAGAGCAGAAGGTCTTCTCGGCGACACGCCGGCGCTCGATGTAGCGCTGCCCTTGGCGGCCTTGGCCCAAGGCTTGATATCCATGCATCGCGCTCGGCGTTTCTCAGGTGACGCAGAATTTGCGGCGCTATATCGCTCGGTGCTGCGCAAGTCCCTTAAGTCATTGTCGATCGAGCCCAAGCGGAAATCCAAATGAAGGCAGTGTTGGCTGCACTGTTCAGTGGCGTACTGCTGTACCTATCGCAGGGTCTGAGCGATATGTGGTTTTTAGCCGGATTCGCGCTAATACCGATCTTGTGGCTCGCATATGCGAATGTGCCGGTCCGGCAGTTGATTCTTGCGGCGACGAGCGCGTGGCTCGCGGGGCAGATCTACGCGTTTCAGTGTTACGGCTCCGTATCGCCGCTGCTCATTCTATCGGGACTGCTGCCTTTGACGATTTTATTCCCGTTGGCGCTGATCTTTGCGCGGCTCGCGCAGCGGCGCACTTCGGCACTGGCGACGCTCTTGGCTTTTCCCGCGTGCTGGACCGCATTCGAATATCTGTATGGCCTGGCGGCGCCAAACGGCAGCTATGGCTCGCTGGCGTACAGCCAAATGTCGGCGCCGCTGCTGATCCAGTCTGCCTCCTTGCTGGGCATGTACAGCGTTACTTTCCTGATTTGCCTTTTCGCCAACGCTCTTTCGATGGCGCTCCACACGTCACTGCGGTCGAGTCTCCTGCTCGCGCTTGGTTTCGGCATCTGCGCTTTGGACGTTGTCTTTGGCTTCGTACGCCTGTCCCGGCCGCAGCCGACTGCCGTCACGGTTAGCGCATTCGTCGACGAAAGCGCCATGCTCACGGCCTATCGCAGCGACACCCTCGATTCCGCGGTCAGCGTCTCCGCAGCCTATGCGAGCGCGATCCGACAGGCGGCAACGCAAGGCGCGCAATTCGCAGTAACGCCGGAAGGGGGCATCGTGACCCGGCAGGAATGGCGCGCGACGATTCTGGCACCGCTGTTAACTGTCGCGCAGCAAACCGGAGTACAGATTATTGCCGGCGTCTATGAGCGTGTCCCGCCTGCCGATTTGGCATTTGCGCTGCAGGCCGACAGCGCACCGCGCAGTTACGCCAAGCGTCACCTAGTTCCCTTCGTGGAAACGGAGTTCACGCCCGGTCACTCTTCCGGCTGGCTTGGCAATGGCCGCGCGATGGAGATCTGCAAAGACATGGATTATCCGCGCACCATCCTTGGCGACGCGCAATATGGCATACGTTTGATGGGCGTGCCGGCAGGCGATTTCGGCAAAGATGCCTGGCTGCACGCCAGGATGGCGATCATGCGCGGAGTCGAGAGCGGCTTTGCGATTGTGCGCGCGGCCAATGAGGGACTTCTGACCGCCAGCGATGCCGAAGGGCGCCTCATTGCGCAAAAGAGTGCCGCATCCTCGGGCATGACCGTGCTCATTGCCACCCTACCTCTCGGGCCGGGCCGCACTCTCTATACCCGCATCGGTGACACCTTCGCCTGGTGCGTCATCATATTGTTCCTCGGGATCGGTGTGCTCTGCGCGAGGCCGAGAGCGAGTCGGGATCCATCTATTCATTCGTAATGCGATTCGCCGACGAACATAGTTTGATCCACGACTACACCATTGACTTGTGCCGGGACCGGCCAATCGCTGTCACTCGAATATGCGAATTCGCTGCCTGAAAGCATACGTGCGAACCGCCGCAGCGTTAGGCAATTAGGCTGTATTGGCCGCAGGCAACGGCTTGCAAGACTGTCTGTCCTGCGACGCAATCGTATCTTTCTTGAGTCGGTTTGTAAGCCGAACGCGAAACAACCAGTAGATCATCAAGACGAGAGGCGCGATCGCCGGCACAAACAGAAGCGGCGACCCTTGTATGAATGCGGGCATGACCTTTTGCTGTCCAAGGAAGAACGAGCCTGTTGCAATAAACAGCGCAGCGCACATGCGCCACAGATGTCGCGCGATGCGTGGTGCACCGAAAATGCCGCCACGCAGAATTACCTTGAGGTCCAGGGCTGCGGCGAGCGCCGCGACGGCCGCAAAGATAAAGTATTGCGGGGGCTGGGATCCGTTGAACAGCCCCGTCGGGCTCCTCGCCGCCTGAAAACCGAATACCACACTAGCGGCGGCAGCGCCCATGGCGACCAGAAACGCACCGACTTCGAAACCGCCAATGGTTCCTTCCTTACGCCTAACAGTCATCCACGCGGTGGCCACTAAGTAGAACGTGAAGACACCTCCGGGCAGGTTAGCCCTCGCTTGGGGGATCACGATGGCCAGATACGTAGCCAACGCGGACATGGTCAGCATGGAAACGAAAAACACGTTTCCAAGCGCGCGATGCAGGCGTTCTCCCTTGGCTACGGCTAACGCTGCCGCTCCCGAGAGGATGCCAATGCTCCCCGCGCCAATATGAACGATCAAGGCGGGCGTCACAGACTTTGCTCATCGAGATGGGACGGCTCTGATATACGGCACGCGATCTCAGCCGCACCAGGGCAGGTCAAGAACGGACTTTCACCATGTTGCACTTCAAAGACCACCGCTCCTACAGCAGCGCCGAGCAGAGGCCTGCGGCGAAACTGTGCGAGCACCTGCCGATGTTCTTGGGTGGACACTACTCGACATCCTTCAGAACTTTCTCGATCGCTGCCAGGCGGGTTTTCATCTCGGAAAGCTCGGTCCCGATGGAGGCGAGTGAAGCCGCGTTCTCGGATTGACAAGTCACGGCCTTCTCCGCCAGTTCGCGATAAGCATTCTCCCTTGCGAGTTGCGATCGCGACTGCAAAGCGGCCGAAACATATTTGAATCCAAAGATAAGCAGAATTGTCCCGAGAATCAGACATATGGTGAGCAGAAACAGAGTATCGGACATGGTGATTTCCTTCTATTAGTCTGATTTGGTGGATGAAGCGGTGAGAGACTTGGCGGCCTTGAAGATGGCCGACGGAGTGAGTTCGCAGCTAAAGTCCACGACCTCGAAATAGTTCAGGGCCTTTCCGTCACGGGATAGTTCAAGCTTGCTCTTGACCAGGCCGGCCTCTTCCAACCTGTTCAGGTGGAGATGCAGCAATGGGCGACTGATGCCGACCTCGCGCGCGAGCTGGCTGACGTAGTTGCGACCACCCGAAGTTAGCGCCGCAATGATCCGCAACCTGTGCGGATTGGCGAGCGCCGCCAGCGTGGCGAGCAACTGATCTCCGATGGTCGACAAGTGACAGCTCCTTAATACATATGTAAGGTTTATATTACATGTGACAGAAATTATAGTCAATCTCAATCAAATCGGACAGCCTGGCAGTTGATGCTCTGCTTTGACTAAAGCAGGCTTCTCGTAAGAGGACAGTCGCCAGCAGCCGAAATGGGTCAACTTGACCCAATGTCGTCGAATACACCATCCACTGTAATGGGGGATGATAACGGGGCGCCAAGCCCTCGATATCTGATTTGATCTACTACACGCGCAGCCGTCCTCATTGACCACGTCCCGGTGCTCCACGGAACTTTCACGGACTCACAAATGATCCGACCCGCGTTATCACGCGCCCTCGGCCCACATCGGTCGATCACCAAACCGAGTTGATCGGCCGGAAGCGGACGTTCCACTGCCGCGGTAAAATGCAATTTCTCGAGCGGACTCGTTGAGGGGAATCGAGTGGCACTCGTTGTATTTCTGAGAGGAGTTAACGTCGGGGGCCACAGCACCTTCCGACCGACCAAGCTGGCTGAAGCACTGAAGCGCCTGGATGCCGTCAATATTGCCGCGGCGGGCACGCTGGTCCTTCGGCAGCCAATGACCCAGGCCCAAGCACGCGCCGAAATGGCACGCAAACTTCCGCTTGTCGCCGAGATCGTTGTTTGCCGTGAGCGCGGCGTGCAGCGTGCTGTCGAATAGTGGACTCCGCGATCCCTGGGATATGCTGATCCTCGATGTCTAAAGGCGGGCGACCCGACGGAAGGATAAGGTGAAATGACAAGGCTCATGTTGCTGTTCGTCTGCTGCGCCGCTTCGGCCACTCATTACGCTTTGGCCGATGACGCGTCGGCACTGGCCGCACTGCGTGCCGGCTGCGCGGCGGACGCGCAAAAACTGTGCGCCGGCGTGCAGCCCGGCGGGGGCAGAATCCTGGCCTGCCTGAAGGAACACAAGGACGCCCTCTCCGATCAGTGCAAACAGGCCGCCGCAGCGGCGGCTGGCTCGAACGGTGATTCCGCACCTGCCACACCCGCTGTACCCGTTGTACCCGCGGCACCCGCCACCCCATCGCCGCCGCCCACGGCCCCGGCCAAATCCCCGCCCGCATCGGCTGCGAGGGGTACGGCATCCGGCTCCTACCTGCGCATGAAGAAAGGCCAGGTCGTCGATCCTGGGGCGGCCGGAATCCAGGCGGCGCAGCCCGCGATCGATTTGCTGATTCCCTCCGATTGGGACCTGAAGGGCAATGTCGTCTTCGGCGGCGGCAAGGGGGGGTGCTTTGCCGATTTATTCGCCGTGTCGTGGGAGGCCACGAATCCGGACGGATCCATCGCTTTTCAAGGCGCCCCCAATTACAGCTGGCAGTACACGGACGATCCGGCGGAGCTGCACAAGCTGAACGATCCGCAGCGGCGGGCGCTCGGCGCCGGCGGCAAGCCCTGCCCTGTGATGAAGCCGATGCGGGCGGAGGATTATTTCCGCCAGAACGTGCTCCCCAACCTGACCAGCGGCACTACCGTGATATCGGTCGAACCGTTTCCCGAGCTCAACCAGATCGCGCGCCGGCAAATGGGACTGCCGCCGACCGATGCCGGTAACGGCGGCGCCCGGACCGAGGCAATTCGCGTACGGGTCGAATCCCAAAAGGACGGTAAACCCATGGAAGGATGGGTGGCACTGGCCGTGGTGACCCGCGTTTATCCCGAGGGCCGGGGATCATTCTACGATTGTCACGCCATCGACTTGATGGCGTTGCGGGCCCCCAAAGGAAAGCTCGACGCCAATGACAAGTTGTTCAGGGTGATGCTGAGTTCCGTTCAGCTCGAGCCGCAATGGCTGGCCTATTCGAGCGCCACGATTGCAAAGTTCTACAAGGCCGAAGCGCAAAAGGAGGCCACGGAGGACCAGATGTGGGCCGCTCTGCAGAACAAGATTACCCAGACCATCCTGGGAGTCACCGCCAACCAACAACGGGGAGCGGACGCCGCGGCCTTCGGCGCGGATCAGAATATCCGTGGAGTCCAGACGTTCCGCGATCCCACGACCGGCGGCACCATGGAGCTCAGCAACCTATACGATCACGCCTGGTTGAACGGATCCAATGAATACGTCATGAGCGACGATCCGAACTTCAACCCGAATGCCCACCTCTCGGGCAACTGGAACCAACTGCAGGTGGTGCGGCCCGCGCCCTGACGGCCCGTGTCCGTGCGAGAACGTACGTCACTTGGCGCGATCGAAACCCATGGTCCAATTGGTTTCCCACGTTCGTCCGCCGTCCGGCGAGAACGCTTGCTCCAAGTGGCATGAGGTCGGCGTTATCCGGGACCAGATGAAGCTCACGCGGACCGGCCTTCCGTTGAACGTATCATCCGCGTAGAAAGTCCCCGCCCCGTCAGGCGAATGGTGCGGCCTTCGTACGCGTCCGAATATCGTGTCCGCGAGAGCACGACAGATGGCTCGATGCGTGTGTTTGATGCGCAAATAGGCGGTATATATACTCACACCTGCCCTCGGCGCTCCGGCCCTGAAGGGATTCGAACTTCATGGGGCCCGGACCTGGACAAACTGCATCCATTTTAACAATTCAGGGGAAATCAATGAGAAAAATATTGTGGGCTTGTCTGCCTGTCGTCATGCTGTTGAGTGCGCTTCCCAGTTACGCGCAAAGCCCGAATTATGATGTTGGGCCGGTGTGGCGCGTCACGTACTACCACATCAAGCCAGGGCAGTCCGAGGCGTTCTGGAAAGATTTTCGTGACAACCTGAAGCCGGTGTACGAGGAGGCGAAGAAGCAAGGCCTGCTCAGCGGTTACAAAGTCTGGAACAACGTGACAGCGGATCGCCCGGATGATTGGGACGTTGCCGTGGCGACCATGTATCCCAACTATGCAGCGATCGATCAGATAGACGCAAAAGCGGCAACCATTTCCACCAAGCATTACGGCTCGCGAGAGGCCATGATCGAAGCGGGAAAGAAGCGCAGTGAGATACGCGAAGTGGTGGCGAGCAAGTTGGCACGCGAGGTGATGCCGAAGTAGGAGTGGAAACGGAACTGGAATGAAACCGGCGGGCCCCGAATGTTTGTCGCGAAGCGTTCGGGGCTTGCCGTTTTTGGGGTGGCGGAGTCCCTGCGACTACTTGGACGGGTAGTCGGGTTAGCGGTACCCACCCGATGGCCGCCGTTCGCGGCTGGCGCTAGGCTAAGTTGGCAGAAAGTTAGATTGACGACAAAACCCTCCCCTTTGGTGACCCGCCATGCGGGTCATTTGTCGCGGGTCACACAATAGCTGTTCGAGCGCCCGCGTTTTCCCAACTGCAGGAAGTCCCTTGGTCGCTGACCCGGCCGTGCCGTTTGTGGTTGTGGATGTGTTCATATCTAGGAGGTCTATGCCCATTGCCCTTCTTGATGTCTACACAGAGCTACGACGCACGACGGGTGCACGTTTCGACACGGTCCAAGGTACTGGATCAACAGAGATTCGAGAAATCACAAGGATTGTCGATCTTCCGGGGCCTCCTTCGTCGTATGGAGTGTAAGAGGCGGGCAAATCCGCCCAACTGCAGACGCCTAACTAAGTAAGTTTATGATTTTATGGAGGTCGCATCATGAAAGTCATCGTATTCGTCAAAGCCACCGCCGACAGCGAGGCCGGGGTCATGCCCACCCAAGAGCTTCTGACCGCCATGGGTGCCTATAACGAGTCCCTGATCAAGGCCGGCATCATGCTCGCCGGCGAAGGATTGAAGCCGAGCCAGTTCGCGAAGCGGGTGCACTTCTCCGGCAAGACCCGAACCGTGACCGACGGTCCATTCGCCGAGACCAAGGAGCTCGTCGCCGGGTTCTGGCTCTGGCAGGTCCGCTCCATCGAGGAGGCGGTGGAGTGGGTGCGGCGTTGCCCGAATCCGATGCTGACGGACTCGGACATCGACATCCGTCCCGTTTTCGGACCCGAGGATTTCGGCGAAGCCCTGACGCCCGAACTCAAGGCTCAGGAAGCCGCGCAGCGGCGCCGAATCGACCCCGCCCATTAGCTGGCGATTCAACCTAATCGAGGGAGATCACGATCATGCTGCACCCGATTCCCTATTTGTCGTTCGATGGCACCTGCGCCGAGGCGATGCGCTTCTACGTACAACGCGCTGGCGGAGGGTGGCGCGGTCACCATGGCTCCGCAGCCCACGTTCTGGGCGAAGACTTTCGGCATGCTGACCGATAAATTTGGCACCCCGTGGATGGTTAACGGAGAATTGCAGTCGCACTTCGCCCAATAGCAGGGCATCGCCTTTGGGAGTGAGCGGATGGCCTATATGTTGCTCGTGGTGGAGAAGGTCGGCGACCGCGCGGCGCGGTCGCAGAGTGAGGGCCAGGCGCTATACGATCGGATGCTGCGTTTCAGCGCAGATCTGAAAGAACGCGGGCTGCTCACCTTGAGCCAGTCCCTGAAGACCGACGGGGCGGGCGTGCGGGTGACCCGGCAGGGCGAGAAGACGCTGGTGCGTGACGGGCCGTTCATCGAGGCGAAGGAAATGATCGGCGGGGTCTTTCTCCTCACCTGCGAAACGCGGGAGCAGGCGCTCGAGATCGCACGGGCGTGTCCGGCGGCCGAGTGGGCGACAATTGAAGTGCGCGAATTGGGTCCGTGTTTTCAGTGACGCTGCCCAGCCCTTGAGGAGACGTCGTGAGTCGCAGCGCCATCGAACGAACGATCGAAGCCGTGTGGCACATGGAATCGGCCAAGATCATCGCAAAGCTCGCGCGGATGCTGCGCAACGTTGGGCTCGCCGAGGAGATCGCGCAGGACGCCTGGGTCGCGGCACTGGAACAGTGGACCGATGCGGGGGTTCCGGAGAACCCGGGCGCGTGGCTTATGGCGACGGCGAAAAATCGCGCCATTGATCAGTTGCGACGGCGCCAACTGGCGGAGCGAAAGAGCGCTCTCATGACGCATGATCCCGATCTTCTCGGTGGCAGCCACCTCGGCGAGGAAGAAGCCGATTCGATTACCGACGATCTTTTGCGACTGATCTTCGCGGCCTGCCACCCGGTACTTTCCATGGAAGGGCGCGTCGCATTGACGCTGCGGCTGGTGGGTGGCTTGACCGTCGCGGAGATTGCCCGAGCTTTCGTCGCCTCGGAGGCGGCGATCCAGCAGCGAATCGTGCGCGCCAAGCGGACCCTGAGCGAGGCGCGCGTACCTTTTGAAGTTCCCGCGGCCGCGGATCGCGCCGGGCGACTGGCATCCGTCCTTGAAGTGATCTATCTGATCTTCAACGAGGGATACGCGGCGACTTCCGGAGAGGATTGGATGCGGCCGGCGCTGTGTGAGGAAGCGTTGCGCGTGGGCAGAATTCTCGCCGAGATCGACCCGACGGCACCGGAGGTTCACGGCCTGGTCGCCCTGATGGAGCTGCAGGCCTCACGAACACCGGCGCGGGTGGGCGCATCGGGGGAACCGATTTTGTTGCTCAAACAAAATCGTGCCTTGTGGGATCAGCTGTTGATCCGCCGCGGATTCGCGGCCCTCGCCCGCGCGGAAAGTTTTGACGGCCCACTCGGCCCCTATATGCTGCAAGGCGCCATCGCGGCCTGCCACGCCAGGGCACGCACGCCGGAAGACACCGATTGGGCACGAATCGTGGCGTTGTACGACGCTCTCTATGAAGTGCAGCCATCCCCCATCGTGACCTTGAACCGCGCCGTCGCGGTATCGATGGCCTATGGACCCGCGGCAGCCTTGGAAATCGTCGACACGTTGCAGGACGAATCACGTCTGCGCAGCTATCACCTATTGCCGAGCGTACGGGGCGACTTGCTGGAGCGACTCGGCCGGTTTGAGGAGGCGCGTGCCGAGTTTTTGCGCGCGGCATCACTGGCACACAACGCGCGGGAGCGCAGCCTCCTGCTGCTGCGCGCTGCCGACTGCACCCACGAAGTGGGACCTCCAAACTAAAGGCCCGTATCGGCGCGAGTTCCGGCATTGAGTTGGTTACTCCCAAGCAGTCATCATTACGCAAATTGGAATGCCCGGATGCGGTCAATTCAAATCGCCGCGACACGCGCCGCGCGTATGAAAACTTTATGATGGCCGACACTTTACCGTGGTGGATAATGCGCGGCCGAAGCGAAGCCCCAAGGGCGGTTTCGCAAAGAATCCGCGACAATCCACGCGGAGGCGGCTAACAACAGGGTCACGAGGAGCTCGGACCATTGATTTTGGGACGTCCCTGCCCATTGGGGCCGCGGCTGCGCCAACAGGCTCGGCACCCAGACCAGAAGGCCAAACACGCTCATCATGATCGCTTCGAGAGTGGCCGCTAAACGCGGAAGAATCCCGACCATGATGCCAATTCCAGCCGCGATGTGACCGAGCCCCGTGAAGTAGGCAAATCCCAACCCATCCGGTAGCCAGGTAGGCACCATGCTGGCGGTGTAATCGGCGTATGCAAAGTGCGACCATCCGTAGAAGACACAGGTGATGCCAAACAAAAATCGTGCCGCGCGCACGGCGCGCTCGCTGGCGATTGGCATCTCCGATCCTCGCGACTGCCATCGCAACATGGCGTAAAGGATCCAGGCGCCGACAAGCGACGTTAGGGCTTCGCAAAAGCCATACCAGGAAACAACGCTGAGCGGTTTGGCGAGGATTGGGGGTACATTAATCACGGCCAACACCGCCCGGTACGCACCGATGGTCAACGCGCTCGGCAACGCCGTGCGCGGGAAGCAAAGACCGGCGCTGGCGGCCAAGACGAGTAGCGCGGATGCGTAGACCCAAGTTTCCCGCCAGGGAATCCAAGCGGGGAAGGACTGCCCGCCGTAAGTGAGGCTCAAGATAGCGAGGCTCGCTGCTGCAATGGCGAACAAGCCATGACCGAGTCCAACAATGCGCATGGGCACTTACCTGCTTTCGCGGCTGCCGAGTGTTAACTGACCGCGACGAGTTCAGAACTTTGCCGACTATACTCGCCTTGTCCCCTATGCTTCTTCTGGAATCTCAGTCCGCAGATGGCACGTGGTCAACGTTTGCAACCTACACGTTGACCCCTCGCTCGCATCGTTGATAGGAAACTGAAGGCTACCCCCGCAAACACTGCATCCTGCATCGATCGCTTGCCGTAGAGCTGCCGTTCGTCAATGACGGCAACGGGTCAACTCGGACGTCGCCTGTCAGATCGTCACTGAGAGGGCTTCAGGCAGAACGTCCCCGGTTTATTGGCAGGAACCACCGATTGCTCGCGATCGAAAACATGAACGGCAGCGCAACCAGCTGCATGGCTGCCGGAACCACCCGAATCGACAATTCCAACCAGATATTGAAGGAATTGCGCGAAAAGGCCGATTGCCACTCCGTGACTCGGATTACCAAGTATGTAAGAAGCACGGTCGATAACGACAGCAACAGCCGCGCCCAGTTCTTGCCGGCAGCGGTCTTCAACAACAGGAACAGTTGAACACCCCATACCGGCGACGTAATCAGAGGCACATATAGCAGATGTGCTATGGCAAACATGATGAACGTGTTGGCCGCCGTGTCCCCAATGCCGGGAGTAAGACCGGACCTATCGCCAACACAAATGAGAATCCAAGCCATGACAAACGACGAACCGAAAAGCACGATACCCGTCACAACCGACACGGGGTGGCACACGCTGCTCGGCGCCCCGACCGTGCTGCCGATACAGGAAATCAAGGTTCCCCAAAAGGCTGGCATGGTCGGCGTCGAATTCGGCGTCACCGTGGCGCTCGTATACACCAACTTCATCGACACCCAATTTCAGGCAATTCTCGCGAATTTTCCCGAGATCACACCAAGCTCCCTCGTGATATTCGAAATGTATGACACCTACTTGACATCGGAGGGACCGAAGTTCGGTGGCTGCTGTATCGGCGGATACCATAGCGCCCTGTCGAGTGGGCAAGTCTACATGGCGTTCAGCTATGTCGGTACGACGGGCGTGTTTTCGCAGGATGTAGATGCGCTGTCGCATGAACTCGCCGAGTCAGTAATGGATCCGTTTGTCGACAACAACTCGCCGTGCGGCCTCCTTGAGGTCGGCGACCCGTTGGAAGACACTGCGAACTACGGCACCTACCCGTACGTGCGCGACGGCTTCACTTACCACCTGCAGGATTTGACCTTCATCACCTATTTCGGTGCACCGGCAACCACGTCGCTGGCAAGCCGCACAACCTTCCAGGGCACGGCGCTCAGCGTCTGCGAGAACGGGTCCTAGAGTCGAAATACGGCGGCGGGCCAATTCGTCTTCAGCATCCGTTGGACGCACCTTCATTTCCCCCTACTCGCCGACGAGATGAATCACCACCCGTCGATTCGGCTCCAGGCACTTGAGGTAGCGCTGCAGGCGGGCACGCGAGCGGGCCTGAGGACAGCTCACCACCGGCTCGGCACTGCCCACGGCGCTGATGCGGATTCGTGCCGGTTCCACGCCCTGCAATTGCAACTCCTGCGCCACGGTGTGCGCCCGGCGTTGGCTCAGCGCCGCGTTGTAATGCGCACGGCCCGTGATGTCGGTATGCCCGATCACCGCAATCATCGTGCCCTCAGGGAGTGCCTTGAGATGCGCCGCGAGCTGCGCCAGTTCCAACCGGCCGGGCGGGCGAATGTCGGCGCGGCGCGAACGGTCGTGCGGGAAGAGCACATAGATCGACACGTTGATGTCCTCGGCGAGCTTTTCGGCGGGCGCGATCTCGACCGGCGCCGCGGCGGCCTCAACGGCCGGCGCCCCGGCCGACGCCCGGGCGGCGACGATTGCGGCGGGCAGCGGGACGGCATTGCTCGCGGTGGCGCAATAATCCTCGGCGATCCGCAGATAGGGATCCACATGCCGCCAACCGCCCGCGGTAGCCTCGTAGCCCACCCAGGCCAGCTGCACTTCGCAGTACGCCGTCATCTTGGGCGCCGCGCACAGCCTGCCATCCGCCTTCATCGCCTTGACGGCGCGCCACAGATCGTCGCGCTCATGCCGCGACCGGGGCAGCTCCAGGGTCTGCATTGACGGCGTCGAATGCGACTGCAAACCGCCCACGATGTCGGCGGCATTGCGCAGAGCCGCCGCCTGCACCGGCGCGGGCACTTCGTTCTGCACCGCATATTTCGCAAAATTGAGCCACGCCTGCGCCTTGTACGACTGGTACTGCGTGTCGCAATCGCTGATGCCGGCGGCCGCGCTCAGGGCGTCGAGGCGCGCCTGCAGCTCCGTCACTGCGGACGGTTCGCCGACCCGGGACGCGAGCGGCCGTCCCGGCAATACCGGACCCATGAGGGCCGGGCCCGGCGCCGCGGCTGGTGCGTCGGCGCGCGCGGCGCCGGCCACGATCACGGCGACGAGCGCCGTGACCGCTACAGCGACGACGGCACGCCAACGAGACTGGTGGTATTCAATGTTCATTGCCGCTCCGTCGACGCCGCGGCGTCGAGCGAGCGATTCGTGGCCGGATCGGCGAGCCGGAAGGATTTCTCATCGAACTTGAAACGCATGCGTACATACACTCCGCGCCACGACGAGTTGGCGCTGAACAGTTCGGTGTCGGCGTAGCGGCCGGCAATCGCGCCCACCGACACCCACAGGTTGTCGAACACTCGCCGCCCGAGTTCGAGAGCGACGCCCTGGTCGCGGCTGCCGCCGCCGCTGGTGGTCGATGCCAGGACTCCCACGTCCCAGCGCGGGTTCAGATCCCACTCGGCGCGGCCCGCCACAAGTTCGGCCGTGTAGTTCGAGATCGCCCCGTTCAGGATCTCGTTCACCTGCTTCGCGGCGAGCTGGGCATTGAAGTCCCAGGCACGCACCGGGTGGTAATCGGCTATCGCCGCCACGATCTGGGTGCGGCTGTCGCTGCCGGTCAGCGGCGCGTTGTTGTAGTCCGTCCGGTACTCGTAGCGTGCGAGCGCATTCCAGATGTTGGTGGAGTTGTCGCGATAGGCGACGCCCACCTGCGCACGATCCTGTTCCTGCGCCATCGTCGGCGATCCCGGATCCAGCGCTCGCGCCGACATATAGACGTTGCGCCCGATTAGGCTCCAATCGTCGGACAGCTTGCGGGTGACGGTGAAGGTCGACAGCCAGTTCGTTTGCACGTCCGAGAACCGGTACTCCAGCCGCTCCGCGGCCTTCCACAACGGGCTGCCGACGTATTCGAGCCCGGTCGCGAGGGCCGTTGCGGATTGCGTGCCGATCAGCGTGCCAACGGGCGCGTTTGGCAGCGTGATCGGGCTGATGACTTCCTGGCGTTCCACCGCCGTGGTCGCGTTCAAGCCGGGAGCGACATGCCATAGGTTGCGCACACCCATCGCATCCGCCGCACCCTCGCCCGATTCCGCGCCCGCGAGCCGCAGCTCGTTGTACACCGTGCCGTCGCGCATGTAGGACGTGTCGAAGCCCGCCACGGTTTGATTCACCTTGGTGCCGTCGCCCAAGCCGTAGATCCCCGTCAGCGAATCCAATTCCTCATGGCGCGCATAGAACCGGCTCGAGTCATCGACGCGATACTCGCCGCCGACCGCCGCGAGTTCGCCGCTCACCCCGTCGAGCGTGTGCTGGTATTCACCGTACACACTCGCCTTGTCGGTGATTTTTTGTGTGAGCTTCACCTGACCGGCGACGTAGTCCTGCTCGATCAGCGTGGACGCGCCTGTCATCGGCAGGCCCAAGGCGCCGCCCAGCGGCGAGCCGAGCAGTCCCGAGCCCGCGAAGCCGAAGCCTGTGTTGTTGAGCGGAGCGCCGGCAGCGGTTCCCGGCACCGCGCCCACGGCGTACTGCCCGACGGCCGGCAGCGCCGCGTTGTATGTTTGATCGACGTACGCCACACCGGTCTGCACCTTCGCTCCCGCCCACAATTTGGTCTCGACCGTCACGGTGGCGCCCGAGCGGTGCGCCTCGGTGGTCTCGTCGGTGGTGTGCTGCACATCGCCGACCAATTGCGTCGAGTCCGTCAAGCGGTAGGTCGCATGCGCGCCGGCCTCGGAATGACCGGGGCTCAATGCCGCATTGGCGTTCTCGAACGTAAGATCGGCCTTCCCCGCGTACACCCGCGCATCCAACGCATCGTCGTGATGCACGAGTTCGACGCGGCCCGCATTGCCCGACGGGTCGAGCGACGTGAGCCCCGCGATGGTGCTGGCGGGCGACAACGTGCCGGTCGCCGTGACCGCATACAGCTGGTTGCCCTCGCTGCGCGCGGCATCGACCGTGAGGGTGGTGTGGCCGTCCAGGTGCCACACGCCATCGGCGCCGTACAACTTGAAGGGCGTCAACGGGTCGTGATCCTGCGAGTAGCGGACTCCCACCGACACTCCGTCGGCGACGACGAATTCCCCGTTCGCGCCGTCCACCAGGTAGCGCGGGCCGCCGTTGTCGACCTCATAGCTGATGCGGATCGAAACCGGGTTCAGATTCTCATCCACGCTCGGCACGGGCTGGCGGAAAATGATCCGGCCGGAGAACGGCTCGAAGTCGTAGTCGACGTAGCGCGTGAGAACCTGCCGGCTCAGCACGATCGCCGGCTGGTTGCGATCGCGCACCAAGAGTTCCACGAATTCGGAATTCGCCACGGCATTCGGCTGCGACACCGCGTACGGCCCCGAGATGCCCCGCCCCGGCTGCTCGTCGACGAATTGGTGCGTCGACGACAGGGCGCCGAACACGTTCATCTTCACCTGCGGCGTCTCGTAATGCGCGGTCAACCCCGTGAGGGTGCGCGCATAGCTGCCGAGCCACGATTGATCCGTGGGCGCCAGGGTCTGAAAATCACCGTACAGAACGTGGCTCTCGTCCTGATCGAGCCGCAGGTACAGCTTGCTGCTGCTGCGCGCGTCGTAATTGATGATCGAGGCATCGCCCGTGATCGGAAAATACTGGTTCGGATCCACATCGGCGAAGAAGCGCTGCGGAGTGACCTTGTTGGTGTCGAACGACGCCGTGAGCAGCACGTCGTCGAAGACGGTGCCTTTCACGAATCCCGCCGCGCGGCCCTCGACGCTCGAGAAGGATCCGCCGTTCCCAGGGTCGGTGCCCCAATGCTGCAAACTATCCTCGAAGCCGACGGCACTCAAGGAAGGCGCGTTCGGATCTTCGGTGACGCGCTCCGAGCTCACGCCCGCCTCGACGATTCCCGCGGCGATCAGCGGACGCAGCTCCGGGACGAAACTGATGGTCCCTTGAACCCGCACGGCACCGCTCGACACCCGCACCAGCGCCTTGCCCGGAGTGACCGGCGACAGCAGGTCCAATTGCGCCACGCCCTTCTTCACCGCCATGTCGAAGGACGCCGCCTCCTTGCCGTCGGGAGACCGGAGCCGCCCGATGCTCGTCTCCACGCGCACGCGGGTCACGGTGTCGATGAGTACGCCATGCGCGTCCGTCAAGGTCACGGCCAAGCGCACCGCGGAGTGACCATCCGCCGGCAGCTTGGCGTCCGAGACATGCAGTTCGATGTGGCTGCCGATGGGCAGTCCCTTCGACTGCCGCCACAGACCCTCGTCCGCCGCCACCGACAAGTCGCTGTTGAAGCGATTCAAGTTGCCACCTTCGACCGGGCGGAACGCCGCCGCACTGCCGTCGATGACCGCCGCCGCGATCGGCACGGTCTCGCGCAGCGGCGCCACGCCCAAGGTGAAATCGCCCGCAGTCCTCGGCGCGTCACTCGCGCCGAAGATCAGCACGCCCGGCGCCGACTCGAAGTCGACACCCACGTGCTCCCGCCCGGCGGGCGGCAATATCGCCAGCAGCGAACCCTGCTGACGACGCCGCTTCACGTCCTCCATCACCTTGTCGGTGCAAGAGCCTTCCGCAAAATCCGCCCTGTGCAGTTCGCCGTCGCGCAAGTCGACGAACAAGCTGTCCCCATCGCCCGCATTGCGGTTCGACAACACGACCAGGCGGCTTCCCGCCGGCAGCGTGGTCTGGTCGACCTTGAGTACATGCGTGATCGGCCGTTGGCCACAGATGCTGTAATTGCCGTTTTCGTCGCTGGTCAGATTGGTGCCGTCCTCGAAGTAGAGGCGCACCCCGGGGATGCCCGGCTCGCCGGCATCCTGCACCCGATTGCCATTGCAATCCACGTAGATCTTGCCCACCACGCACGCCTGGGTCGCGAACGCTCCGCCGCCGATGCGCACGCGCGCAATGGCGACCGACGATGCCACGCCGAGGCCGAGCGCCTGCGCCTGATTGGTGCCGTCGCCGCGCTCCGCCCCCGCGGCAATCCGCACCCGATAGTCGATCTCGACCGCTTCGCCGGGGCCGAGATTGCCGAGCGCCCACGCCAGCGCCGGGCCGGGTGTGCCTTTGGGATTCGGCGATTTCGTCGGTACGGCTCCATCGCGGCCCATCAGCACCGCTCCCGGCACCAGGCTGAATCCCAGCGGCAGGGAGTCATTGAGCGTGACGTTGACGACCGCAGCCGTGCCGGGATTGCGCACCTGAATCCTGTATTGAACGCTGTCGCCCACTTCGGCTTGGGTCTTGTCCGATGATTTGTCGACGATGAGCGAGCCGCCCACGAGGTTTTTCACCACCACGGTGGCGCCGGCCGTCGCGCAATCCGCAGGCGTGTTGCGGTCGCAGAGCACATATGACAATGCATACGTGCCGGGCAGCACCGCCGCCGTCGTCGTCACCGCGCCGGTGGTGGTGTTGAGTGCAATACCGGCAGTCCAGGTGCCCGATGCAGCGATCGTGGCATTGCCCGCCGCGCCCAAGGTTGCCGGCTGGCCGTCCACCGTATCTCCGGCGGCAATGTTCGCGATCGGCGTCGACGGGGTGCCGGTCACCGCGGTACCGGCGGCGGCCACCGGCACGACACTGGCGGCGATCTTGACGGTGTCGACGACGCTCGCGCAATCGGCCGGCGTGTTCCTGTCGCAGAGTTGGTAGGCGAGCGAGTACGTGCCGGGTGGAACTGCTGCGGTGGTGGTGACCGCACCGGTGGCGGTGTTGAGCGCGATCCCGGCGGGCCACGTTCCGGATTGGGAAACGGTGGCATTGCCCGACGCCCCGAGAATCGCGGCGGCGCCGTTCACCATGTCGTTGGCCGCAGTATTGGCGATGGGTGTGGTGGCGGTACCGGCGGCAGCCGTGCCCGTGTGGGCGACCGGCACGATGCTCGCCGTGACCCTGACCATGTCCGTCGCCATGACGCAGTTCGGCGGCGAGCTCTTGTCGCAAACCCTGAATTGGAAACTGTAGTTGCCCGGCGGCACCGCCGCTGTGGTGGTG
>Ga0182015_10002128_pt1 | contig 24609 bp, 19 predicted proteins | sample 712P3MmetaG_FD_120478 | JGI IMG/M metagenome (GOLD analysis project Ga0182015, IMG submission 120478) | Permafrost microbial communities from Stordalen Mire, Sweden - 712P3M metaG | ecosystem: Environmental > Terrestrial > Soil > Wetlands > Permafrost | place: Sweden: Stordalen | collected...
ACTTCAACCTGCCGCAACAGCGTCACGATCTGCTCCGGCTTGTATTTTCTTATCGGCATACCAGCTTCCCTCCAGAGTGATTCTCTCTCACTCCCGCTGGTACAAAAAACCCCGGTCAGGTCAGAAGTGCCTGAGAGCTATCAGGCCTATATGTTCTATTGAGCCGCGTGCTCTTGGGCTAGAGAAATCAGCTCTTTCCTATTTCCCTCGAATGAAAAAATTGGCACGTCGTAACCTCGAAACACTTGCATCGCCCTCGGCTGCCAGTAATCGGAGCGGGGGCCTTCATCGTCCGCGATGACAATCGCCGGTGGTGTTGTCCTAACCGCCGCGCGTATATCGAGTATCTCGAACACTGTTTGTTTTGCGGACTTTAGAGCGCCACTCTTGGAAGGAACGCTCAGAGTTTTCACCATAGTCTCTGGACGCACGTGATTCAGAATAAAATTGAATTTCCAGAATCCAGTTTTGCCACGAATGGGACCAGAAGGAATCTCGAACGAGGCATGTTGTTCAGCCAAAAATTTAGCAACAACAGACGCGAAATCCCGTGTAATTGCTTGAGGTTTGGTGGTTAGTTGCAAAGCGAGGACAGCTTGAAGTGCGTGAACGAAATCAAACATCCTTTCAATTAGCTGCCCAGAGTCGGTAAGGACCGAGAGTTCTCCCGAATCTTCCTTGATTCCGAAATCAGCTATCACCTGCCGAAATTCGTCGGCGCGGTATGAATCTTCGAGCATTTCGAGACCATCGAGAAAAAATGTGGCATGTGTCTCACCTAGGTCAGAGATTTTGAATCTTTTTCCGCCTAGCGCCTCAAAACCAATTTCGATGTGGTCCCCATTCGGCTTCAGTAGGGGCAGAGTTATGACGAGGGAGTCGTTGCTAACTGAATTGCACTCCAATTCGCTGTCAAACCAACGAATGACCTCGGATTTGATGTTTTCGCAATCCATAGCCATATTCCGCCTCTCCGCCGTGATTGTGATACACTACGACTAGCGATGGCGGAAAATGCCACGGACGGTACGCGTAAGCGCAAACTGCTTGCTCCCTCGGCAAAGGTGAAAAAGCAGATGCGCCCATTGACGCGGGCTGGCTTTCATGGGTTTCTCAAGAAGGCGATTACGACGCCCGCTCTGAAACCCTCGACAAGATAGCACGGAACTGCTGATTCCCCATAAACCTTCTGTTGTACCGGAAAGTGTATTCGTTCAAGTAGGTCTGTAGGTATTCCGGCGAAACCGAGTGATACACGCCGCCGATTCCCCGCTTGATTAGACTCCAGAATCCCTCCACGCTGTTGGTATGAATATCGCCGCGAACATAGACGCCATCGCTGTGCTTGATGGTCCTGTGCCGATAACCTAGGTCTTCGCCGCCCTTGCCGCGCAGCACACTGATGCGGTTGTAGCTGGCGAGTTCATCGGTATAGATCATGCTCCCCGGTACGACGTGCTTTTTGACTAGGCCCATCAATCGCTGGCCGGTAACGTCTGGAATGGCCTTGGCGATCACTTGACCGCCGCGTTGGACAATAGCCACAACCGGAGTTTTCTTCTTGTCTCCGCGCATCGGACGCCCGCGCTGATACTTCCGGCGACCGCCCATATAGGTTTCGTCTATCTCAACCGTTGGCCCCTCCAATTGCATGTCGCCTTCTTCGCTCAGTAATGAGCGAATCTGTCGGAACATGCGCCATGCGGTTTTGTAGGTTACGCCGGTCTCGCGCTGGATTTGCTTCGCAGAGATTCCGCAGCGGGTAGAACCCATGAGATATGCTGCGTAGAACCAGAGACGCAGCGAAGTCGAAGACTTTTGGAAGATGGTTCCGGCTAGCGGATAGATGTGATTCCCGCAGTGATCGCAAGCGTACGCGGTGCGGCCAGTCACGCGATGATGCTTGCGTTCAACGCGGCATTTGGCGCACTCAGTCACCCCGCCCGGATAGCGTTGCTCTTTGATGTATTCGAGGCACGCGCTATCGGTCGGAAACTCTTTATTGAAGTCCCGAACGGTGTAGCGCAGTTCCTTCGGTATGCTCTGTTTCACTTTCATCGGCCACCTTCCATACACAGAGCCTACCAAACGCCTTACTTGTTGTCAAGGGATACTTACCAAAATCGTGGTAGGGGGAGGGCTAGAGACCCCCGTCCCTTCAACTATTACTTTAACTTCGTAAGCAGATCCCTCGGCGCTGCGCTCTGTCGGGATGACAACGCGGGGCGATGGCGACGGAGAGCCCCCTCGGCTTCGCTCGAGATGACGACGTGGGGAAAATGCAACGGCAACAACCCGCGCGTGGGCTCGACGTATGCCGCACTCACACGGTATAATTATTTTTCCGTTGATCACCGCTACTGTCGTTGGTCACCGCTTATAACATTGCTCTCGATTAACAACATCTCTATGCGGTTCGGGGCTCGACGTTTGTTCGAGGACGTTACGTGCTCGTTCATGGCGGGGCGGAGGTACGCCATTACGGGGCCGAACGGGGCGGGGAAGTCCACGCTGATGAAGATATTGGCGGGGGAGTTTGAGCCGTCGCAAGGGTCGGTGACGCGGCCGAAGAAATTGGGGATTTTGCGGCAGGATCAATTTGCGTTTGACGCGTTTCGCGTGATCGATACGGTGATCATGGGGAATGCGCCGCTGTGGAAGGCGTTATCTGAGCGCGACGCTTTGTACGCCAAGCCGCACGATCAATTGACAGACAAGGACGGGATGCGCCTCGGCGAGCTTGAGGGAATCGTCGGCGAAGAGGGCGGGTACACGGCGGAGGCGGATGCGGCGATTCTGCTCGACGGCCTGGGCGTGGAGGACTCGCTTCACGAGCGGTTGATGGGCGAATTGCAGGGCGGCGACAAGGTGCGCGTGCTGCTGGCGCAGGCGTTGTTTGGTAATCCGCCGGCGCTGCTGCTGGACGAGCCGACGAACCATCTGGATTTGGATTCGGTCCACTGGCTGCAGGATTATTTGTGCAAATACGAAGGCGTGCTGATCGTGATTTCGCACGACCGCCATTTCCTGAACAGCGTGTGCACGTACATCGCGGACATCGACTACGAGACGGTGATCATGTACGTCGGCGGGTACGACGACATGGTGGTGGCCAAGACGCAGATTCGCTCGCGCATCGAGGCGCAGAACGCCGTGCGCGAAAAGAAAATCGCGCAACTGAACGAATTCATCGCGCGATTTTCGGCGGGCACGCGGTCGTCGCAGGTGATGTCGCGGAAGAAGGAAGTCGAGCGGATGCAGACGGCGGAGCTGGCGCGGTCAAATATTCAGAGGCCGTACATGCGATTCGACATGACGCGGCCCTCGGGCAAGCATCCGATCGAGATCAAGAGCCTGACGAAATCGTACGGCGATCTGCGCGTGTTTGCGCCGTTCAGCGCAAACGTGGTGCGCGGAGAAAAGATCGCTCTAGTGGGGCGCAACGGAGCGGGGAAAACCACGCTGCTGAAATCGTTGCTGCGCAATGCGACGGGCTTCATCGAGGACTCCGACAAAGTGTTTCCGATCAATGGCGGCACGGTGACGTGGGGACATGAAGTCGCCGTGGGATATTTCGCGCAGGATCACACCGATTCGATCGTGAAGGGCACGACGGCGATCGAGTGGTTGCAGCAATTCGATCCGCGCGCGACGCAGGAAGAATTGCGCGGATTGCTGGGGCGCATGCTCTTCAGCGGCGAAGACGCACTGAAGCCGACGTCGGCGCTTTCGGGCGGCGAATCGGCGCGGCTGATTTTTTGCCGGCTGATGCTGCAGAAGCCGAACGTGCTGGTGCTCGACGAGCCGACGAACCATTTGGATTTGGAGTCGATCAACGCGCTGAACATTTCGCTGCAGAAATACGAGGGCACGGTACTGCTGGTGACGCACGATTTCGACGTGATCGACGAGGTCGCGACGCGCATCTGGCACTTCGAGGGCGGGCACATCGACGATTTCAAGGGCGCCTACGGCGATTACTTGCTCGAGGCCGAGCGCAAGGCGGCGCAGGCGAAAAGCGTGACGGCGGGGCGCGGTGCCGGAGACGCTCGCGAGGCGCAAAAGGCGCGCCCCGAAAAATCATCCGGGGCGCAAACATCGCGTAAGCGCTGACAGCGTAAGGCTTTACGGCGATTTGGCGCGGCGGCGGCGTCCGGAAAAATCGCGCGCGGAGCCACAAAGGCTTTGCCGGAATCGCGCGGCTTCGGTTACAATGTCAGGTCTCGCCTGCGTCAATCACGTGACAGAAGGCTAGAAAAATCTGGAATGCCGGAATCCTCTCACACTTCCGAACTCCCTTACGATATTTCGGACGAATACCGCCTGGAGCCTGAATCCGAACCGCAGCCGCCTGCCTGGCAGGACGGCAGCGTGCGCATTGGAATTCACGCTTCGATCGCCGGCGATTTGACGAACGCGCTGGAATCGGCGCGCAAGTTGGGATGCAACGCGCTGCAGATATTCTCGGCGAGTCCGCGGATGTGGCCGCGGCCCGGTTCGCGCATTGCGGAGGCCGACGCGGCGCGATTCCGCGCGCGGCGCGAGGCGCTGTCGCTGGGGCCGCTGGTGATTCACGCGAATTACCTGATCAATCTGGCCACGCCGGACGCGATCATGCACGCGCGCGCGATTCAGGCGTTTCACGATGAGATCGTGCGGGCGCTGGCGCTGGGCGCGGATTTTCTGGTGCTGCACCCGGGCTCGGCGCGCGGGACGACGCTGGGCGAAGCGATTGCGCGCATCGGGCACGCGCTGCGGCTGGCGATGCGCGGCGTGCGGCCGGGCAATCTGCGCATACTGATCGAGAATACTTCGGGCATGGGCGCGGCGGTGGGCGCGCGCTTCGCGGAGCTGCGCGCGATTCTGGATACGGCGCCGGAGCTGCCGCTTGGCGTGTGCCTGGATACGGCGCACACGCTGGAAGCGGGCTACGAAATTCGCACTGCCGATGGACTTGATCGCACGCTCGATGAGATCGAGCAGACGGTGGGGCTGGACCGGATTTTTGTGGTGCACGTGAACGATTCCAAAACGCCGCTGGGTTCGCGCGTGGATCGCCATCAGCACATCGGGCGCGGCGCGATTGGGCGCACGGCGTTCGGGCGCATTCTGTTGCATCCGCGATTGACGCGCACGGCGCCGCAGGGGCTGCTGTCGCGCGCGCTGATTTTGGAAACGCCGATCGATAAGCCCGGCGACGACCGGCGCAACGTGTTGGCGCTGTGGGAAGTGGTGGGATTTGGCGCGGAGCAGGCGCCCAAAGCGGAAGCGGGATTTTCGATGCTGCGCAGCGCGGGCGGCGCGCGGCGAAAACGCGCGAAGGCCGGAGCAAAAACCGGCGCGAAGACGCGCGGGCGAGCGCGGGCCAGGGCGCGAGTTCGCGTTGCGGCGAAGCGCAAGCGGCCGGCCGCGGCGCGGCGGCGCGGCAAGCTCAAGAGGAAGCGCAAATAACTCCGATCCCGGCGCGGCGCCGCGGAACGCGAGTTCTGTGAGAAGGGAAACCGTGGCGGATTACGTTCCTCAGGCAGTCGAAGAAAAGTGGCGCGAACGCTGGGAGCGCGAAGGCGCGTTCGAGTCGGATGCGCAGCCCGGCAAGCCGAAATATTACGTCCTCGAGATGTTGCCTTATCCCTCCGGTACTCTGCACATGGGCCACATGCGGAATTACACGATCGGCGACGCCGTGGCGCGCTACAAACGCATGCGCGGATTCAACGTGCTGCATCCGATCGGATGGGACGCGTTCGGATTGCCGGCGGAAAACGCGGCGATCAAGCGCGGCACCGCTCCGCGCGATTGGACAAACGCCAACATCGCGCAGATGAAGTCGGTCTGCCAGCGATTCGGATTCAGCTACGACTGGCGGCGCGAAATTTCCACCTGCGAGCCGGAATATTACCGCTGGAACCAGTGGTTTTTTCTGCGCATGCTCGAACGCGGATTGGCGTACCGCAAACGCAGCCGCGTGAATTGGTGCCCGCTGTGCCAGACGGTGCTGGCGAATGAGCAAGTGGTGGACGGCTGCTGCTGGCAGCACGACACGACGCCGGTGGAGGCGAAGGAAATCGAGCAGTGGTTTCTGGCGACGACGCATTACGCCGACGCGCTTCTGGACGGCTTGACGGAGCTCGCTGGCGGTTGGCCCGAGCGCGTGATCGCCATGCAGCGCAATTGGATTGGGAAATCGCGCGGGGCGCGCGTGCGTTTCGGGATCATGGACGCGCCGGGATTAACCGGCGCGGGCCTGGAAGTTTTCACCACGCGCATCGACACGATCTTCGGCGTGTCGGCGCTGATTCTTGCGCCCGAGCATCCGCTGGTGGAAAAACTGACGGCGGGCGTGGCGGGCCGCGCGTCGGTCGAAGCACAACTCGATCGTCTACGAAAGCGCAGCGTGCGCGGCGCGGATCTCGCAACGGCCGAGAAGGAGGGATTTTTTCTTGGCCGCTTCGCGCTCAATCCGTTCAGCGGATCGCCGGTGCCGATCTGGGTGGGCAATTTCGTACTGATGGAATACGGCACGGGCGCGGTGATGTGCGTTCCCGCGCACGACGAGCGCGATTTCGAGTTCGCAACGAAGTATCGCCTCGATAAAAAAATCGTGGTGCAGCCCGCGGCAGGGAAGTTGCTCGCGCCGGCCACACTCGATGAGGCGTTCACCGCGTACGGCGTGCTGACGGATTCCGGTCCGTACTCGGGGCTGCCGTCCGAAAAAGCGATCGAGCGCATGATCGCGTCCGCGGAAGAGGGCGGGTACGGTTCCGGCGAAACGGTTTATCGCCTGAAAGATTGGGGCATTTCGCGGCAGCGGTATTGGGGCACGCCGATTCCGGTGGTGTACTGCGAGAAGGACGGCGTCGTTCCCGTGCCCGAATCTGATTTGCCGGTACGCTTGCCGGAGAACGTCACGTTGACCGGGCAGGGGCAATCGCCGCTGGCGAACGTGGCGGACTTCGTGAACACGAAATGCCCGAAGTGCGGAGGTCCGGCGCGGCGCGAGACCGACACGATGGACACGTTCGTCGATTCTTCGTGGTATTTCTATCGTTACGTCAGCCCTCACGACGACAAAGCGCCGTTCGAGAAAGCCGATGTCCAGTACTGGTTCCAGATCGATCAGTATATCGGCGGCATCGAGCACGCGATTCTGCACCTGATCTATTCGCGTTTTTTCTGCAAGGTGATGCACGATCTGAAACTTGTGGACCACACAGAACCGATCAAGCGCCTTTTCTCGCAAGGCCTGGTGATGATGAACGGCGAGAAGATGTCGAAATCGAAGGGCAATCTCGTCGGCGCGCTGGACATGGCGGAAAAATACGGCTGCGATACGGCGCGGCTCTACACGCTGTTTGCCGCGCCGCCGGAGCGCGATCTGGAATGGAGCGAGCAGGGAATCGAAGGCTGCGCGCGCTTCTTGAGCCGCCTCTATCGCCTGATCGAGCGGCATGCCGCGGGCCTCGGAGCTGCCGTAGCATCAACGGGGGCGGCGACGGGAGTGCAAGCGAGCGCCTCCGAAAAAGAAAAGGCGCTACGCCGCAAAGCGCACCAAACCTTGCGCCGCATCACCAACGACTTCGAGGTGCGCTGGCACTTTAACTCCTCGATCGCGCTAATTATGGAGCTTGTGAACCTGATCTATTCACTCGAGCCGCTCGAAGAAGGCGCGCGCCCCGAAGTTGTGCGCGAAACGCTCGAACTTTTGACGCTGATGCTCGCGCCGATGGCGCCGCATCTGGCTGAGGAATTGTGGTCGATGCTGGGCCATGGCGACGGACTGCGCAGCGCCGTGTGGCCGGAATACGTAGCGCAGCTGGCCGCCGAAGAGCAAGTGGAGATCATCGTGCAAATCAACGGGCGCACGCGCGGCAAAATCCTGGGTGAGCCCGGACTGGGCGACGACGAATTGATCGAGCGCGTACTGAACGATGCGCGTATCGCGCAACTGCTCGCCGGGCAAAAGATACTGAAGACGATCGCGGTGCGCGACAAACTCGTGAATTTCGTTCTGGGTTGAGGCGCGCCGGCGTGAGGGAGAGGCGAGCATGAGTGAGCGCGGCGGAATGGTAGTGCTCGATTTCGGCGGGCAGTACACGCAACTTATCGCGCGGCGCATCCGCGAACAGTCCGTGTTTTCCGCGATTTTGCCGTGCAACGCCTCGCTCGATCAGATTCGCGCGATGCATCCGGCCGGCGTCGTCCTCTCGGGCGGACCGAGTTCTGTTTACGATCCCGAAGCTCCGAAATGCGATCCGCAAGTGCTCGCGCTTGGCGTGCCGGTGCTGGGCATTTGTTACGGGTTGCAATGGATTGCCTACACGCTCGGCGGCAAAGTTGAACCGGTCGAGCGGCGCGAATACGGCCGCGCGCAGGCGGCGCTGCGCGACGGTTCGCCGCTATTCCGGGGATTGCCGGCGCAGCTTCGCGTGTGGAATAGCCACGGCGATAACGTCCAGGCGCTGCCGCCGGGGTTTCACGTCACCGCCGAAACCGGCAACGCGGTGGCCGCCGCCGAAGATCCCGCGCGCCGGATTTACGCCGTTCAATTTCATCCCGAAGTAAATCACACCGAAAGCGGGCGCGAGATTCTTCGCAATTTTATTTTTTCAATTTGCGGCGCCGAGCCGAAATGGAGCGGCGCGGCCTTCATATCCGAAACCGTGGAAGCCATTCGGCGTCAGGTCGGCGACGGGCGCGCGCTGTGCGCTCTGAGCGGCGGCGTGGATTCGGCTGTGGCTGCGGCGTTGGTGCACCGCGCGATTGGAGACCGGCTCACGAACGTATTCGTGGACACGGGTCTCTTGCGCAAGAACGAGTTTGCGGAGACGCTTTCGCTGTTGCGCGACCGTCTCGGTCTTTCGGTCACCGGCGTCGATGCATCCGATCGATTCCTCGGGCTGCTTGACGGAGTGACCGATCCCGAGCAAAAGCGCAAGATCATCGGCGCGGAATTTATCGCGGTGTTCGCGGAAGAGGCGCGGCGCCTGGGCGGTTCCGTGAATTTTCTGGTGCAGGGCACGCTCTATCCCGACGTGATCGAGTCGGTATCGGTTCGCGGTCCGTCGGCGACGATCAAGTCGCATCACAACGTCGGCGGATTGCCGGCCGACCTGCCGTTCGAGCTGATCGAGCCGCTGCGCGAACTTTTTAAGGATGAAGTGCGGCGCATCGGCGCCGAGCTTGGCCTACCGCAAGAGATGCTGCAAAAGCATCCGTTTCCCGGCCCGGGCCTGGCGGTACGTTTGCTGGGGGCGGTGTCGCGCGAAAAACTCGCGATTCTGCGCGACGCCGACGCGATCGTCGTGGAAGAAATCCGCCGCGCCGGTTTGTACGAAAAGACCTGGCAAGCCTTCGCCGTGTTGCTGCCGGTGCGAAGCGTAGGCGTGATGGGAGACGGCCGGAGCTACGGCTTCGCGGTGGCCGTGCGCGTGGTGCAATCCGAGGACGGCATGACCTCCGACTGGACACGCTTGCCCGCCGATGTGCTGGAACACATTTCAACGCGCATCGTGAACGAAGTGGCGGGAGTGAATCGCGTGGTTTACGATATCAGCTCGAAGCCGCCGAGCACGATTGAGTGGGAATAATCGATATTGCTGGGGCGAGAGGGCATGCGAACGCATGCGTAGGGTGAAAAAAATGCGGCCGGAGACGAATCCCCGGCCGGCTCGCGAAGCGCCCGATGTGGCGAGGCGCTCCAGTCTGGCTTCTGCGATGAGTAGGAAGCTTGTTTCGGTCCTCATCAGGGAACGAATGAGGACGGACCGAGCCGGCGAAGAATTACCTGCCGGCCATTTTCTGAGCCATGAAGAGCAGGAGCTTGCGATCGCCGTCATCCAGCGATCCGAGAGCTCTGCGAAAACGGGTCAGAAAATGAGCTTCTTTGCCGGAGCTGCCCCATGCAATCTCCGATGCGGACTTGCGCTTCGGAAGATTGGGCAATTCCGGGGGTTCCTCGCCATCGTAGAAAAGTTGATAGAGGGGAACTTCAAACGCACGCGCCAGTTTCTCCAGCGTTTCGATGGCCGGTACAGTGTGGCCATTCTCGACGCGGGAAATATAGCAACGCAACAGGCCCGTTCGCTTTTCGATGTCCCCTTGGGAAAGCTTCTTTTCTTCGCGCAGGGCGCGAAGACGGTCTCCAATGATCATGGCTACATTGTTACATGAGGATATGAGACACCGCAAGAGAAAAGTGATGGAAATCGCAAGAAAAAGGGTGTAACCGGATTCCTGTGGGAAACGTCCCAAAGATAGAACCGGAAAAGATGGCGGACCTCGCGATCGATTTCGGGAAGAGCATCAGCGTAGCCGCCCTGCCGATCGGCACGGACGGCGCCGCGAGCGCGGCGGTGCGCGAAAAGGCCGATCGCACGCGGCGCGCCGGGGAAGCCGAGCGCGAGTTGGTCCGGCGGGCGCAGGCGGGCGAAATGGCCGCCTACGAAGAGCTTGTGCAGATTCACCAGCCGCGAGTTCTGGCGGTGGTGGGCGGCATCCTGCGGAGGCGGGAAGACGCGGAGGACGTTTCGCAGCAGGCGTTTGCGAAGGCGTATTTTTCGCTGCGGCGGTTCGATCAGCGTTCGGCATTCGGCACCTGGCTTTACAAGATCGCGGTGAACGAATGCTGGGATTATCTGCGCAAGAAGAAGGTCCGGCGGCTGGTGTATGAATCGGACCTGAGCGAAGAGCAGCTTCGGCAAGTGGAAAGCGCCACGGACGGCGCCGGGAGCCACGGCCATCCGCACGAGAACGCGGAGCGGCAGGCCGAACACCGGCAGCTGGTGGAGCAGCTTCTGGGGCAGTTGGATGAGAAGGACAGGCTGATGCTGGTGATGAAAGAAGTGGAAGGTTTTTCGGTGGAAGAAATCGGCGAAGTCTTGGGATTCAACGTGAACACGGTGAAGGTGCGGCTGTTTCGGGCGCGTGGGCGGCTGGTGGAATTGCACCGGCGCCGCGTCCGTGGCCGTCCGGGCGTGCAAGCGCGTTGAAAGGCATCGGCTTTATGGTGCCGTGGGGAGGGTGCAAAAGGTGAAGAACGAGATGGATGAGTTGAACATAAATTCGGATCGGCGCGATTTGGCCGGCGGCGATGGCGATGACGCCGGCGAAGCCTGTCATCGCTACGAAGCGAGTCTTGAGACCGCTCTCGATGGCGTGACGGATTCCGCCCTTGCCAAACATTTGAGCCAGTGCACGGGATGCAGCGCCGCGCTCGAACGCGCGCGCCGCGCCGCGCAATGGCTGCGCGTGGCGCAGATGCCCGCCGCCGGCCCGGACAACATTTTTGTGGCGCGCGTGATGGCGCGCATCCGCGGCGAGCAGGAAGCCCGCGTCAGCGCGGGCGCGGTCTGGGTTCCGGTTCAATCGTTTGCATCGCGGGTGGCGCTGGCGGCATGCGTGCTGCTGCTGGGTCTTTCGCTGTACGTTTATAAATCGACGCCGCTGCAGAATGCGTCGCAGCAGGGCGCGCGCGCCGAAGCCACGGCGGATTTCCCGCAGCCGCCCGCGCAGCCGGCGGATAAAGACGAGGTGTTAGCCTCGCTTTCGGGATCAAACTATGGATACTAAACAAGCGAGCCGCAAAGCAGTTGCGTGGCTGGCGATCGTTTTTGTGCTGGGCATCGCGATCGGCGTGCTTGGAACTTACGTGGTGACCACGCGCGTTTTTGCGTTCGCTGCGGCCGACCACAACCCGGCGACGCAGCGCGCGCACTACATCGACCGGCTGGATCACGAATTGAATTTGACCGGCGACCAGCAGAAGCAGATCGATGCGATTCTTTCGAGCGTGCAAGCGAACTACAATGCCATCCACGAATCCGTGGAGCCGCAATTCGATCAGGCGCGGCAGAGCGGGCGCGCTCAGATCCGCCAAATCCTTTCGCCGGACCAGCAGCCGAAGTTCGACGACTTCATGAAGCGCATGGACGACGAGCGCAAGGCTCGTGAAGCCGCGGCCGGCGGACACTAGCGGCGCGGCGAGTTCCTTCCAAAATTGCAGGAACGCGATGGAGCATGTCTGGCCGCGGCGCGGTTGCGCGCGCGGCGAAAGGCATCCATAATTCAGCCCAATGCCTGAGCAGCCCGCCACCGTTCTTGAACCCGGAAAGAGTCCGAGCGCGACGATTCCCGTCATTCGCATCGAGAACGTTTATAAGACCTACGATCTCGGCGAGATTCAGGTGCACGCGCTGCGCGGCATCAGCTTCGCCGTCGGCGCCGGGGAATTCGTCGCCGTGATGGGCGCGTCGGGTTCGGGCAAATCCACGCTGATGAATATTCTGGGCTGCCTCGATAAGCCGACCCGCGGGCATTACTATCTCGATGGGATCGACGTTTCGGGAATGACCAAGACCGAGCTCGCGCACATTCGCAACCGCAAACTCGGATTCGTATTTCAGCAATTCAATCTGCTTTCGCGCACGTCCGCGCTTGAAAATGTCGAGCTGCCCACGGTATACGCGGGGATTCCCGAGGCCGAGCGCGAATCGCGCGCGCGCGATGCTTTGGCACGCGTCGGGCTTTCCGAGCGCGCCGGGCACCACCCGAGCCAGCTTTCCGGCGGGCAGCAGCAGCGCGTAGCGATCGCGCGCGCTTTGGTGAATCGCCCGGCGATTCTGCTGGCCGATGAGCCGACGGGCAATCTCGATAGCCGCACGTCGGTTGAGATTATGGAAATTTTGCAGGGCTTGAACGAAGAGCAGGGGCTGACGGTGGTGCTCGTCACGCACGAGCCGGACATCGCGCAGTACGCCAAGCGCACGCTCGAATTCCGCGACGGCAAATTGCGCCGCGACGATTTGGTCGCCGACCGCCTGCTGGCTCGCGAGGTGCTGCCCACGCTGCCCACTCTTGAAGACGAAGCCGCGGCGGACGCCGCTGCTGACGCCGCAAATGAAGCCGCCGTGAAGGATGCCGGCGCAGAGGCCGGCTCCGATGCCGGCCCGCTTCCGGCATCTACCTCGGATTGATCCACCATCAGTTGGGCGGCGATTCGTCGCCGTCCGTGTAGCGGAGACCTTCAGGTCTCCATCTTGCCTTTGAATTTTGCGTGGGACCCTGCGAATGTGCGGGAAAAGACGGAAGGTTCAGTTCTCAAGCCCGAGAGATCGAATCTTGTTGAGCAGAGTCTTGTAAGAAACGCCAAGCTGTTCGGCGGCGCGCGACTTATTCCATTTCGTCGAACGCAGCGCGGCTTCAATCTTGAATCGTTCCACGTGCGCCACGGCGCGCGACGCAACGTCCTCAAGACCACCACCCCAATCGAAAGTTTCGTCGAGCATCGCGGCGGGGATTTGTCCCGAGGCCGGGCGCGGCACGGGAAGTTGCAGCGCCTCGGGTCCGATCAGATCCGTGTCGGAAAGAATTGCCGCGCGTTCGACGGTGTTCTGAAGTTCGCGCACGTTGCCGGGCCATGCGTAGGCGGCCAGGGCCTCGCGCGCTTCTTCGGAAAACGCCAGGCCGGGCTTCTTGAATTCGCGGCGGAAGCGCTCGAGAAAATGGTCGGCGAGCAGGAGCACGTCGTCATCGCGCTCGGCGAGCGGCGGAATCGTGATCGGCACGGCGGCGATGCGGAAATAGAGGTCTTCGCGGAACGTTTTGGCGGCGATCGCGCCGCGCAAATCCTTGTTGGTGGCGGCGAGAATGCGCACGTCCACATCGATGGCTTGCGTGCCGCCCACGCGGTCGAAGCGTTTTTCCTCGAGCACGCGCAGCAGTTTTGACTGCGTGCCCACTGGCAGCTCCGCGATCTCGTCCAGGAAAATCGTTCCGCGGTGCGCCAACTCCATCTTGCCGATTTTGCGCGCGCCCGCGCCGGTGTAGGCGCCGCGCTCGTGGCCGAACAGTTCGTTTTCCACCAGGCCTTCGGGAATTGCCGCGCAATTGAGAGCGACGAAGGGAAGATCGCGCCGCGAAGAAAGGTGATGGATGGCGCGGGCGAAAAGTTCCTTGCCCGTGCCGCTATTGCCGAGCAGCAGCACGGTGGAATCGGTGGCGGCCACGCGCTGCGCTTGCAGCGTCGCGTCGCGCATGGCCGCGGATTCGCCAACGATGCGCGGGAATCCGTAGCGCGCGGCGTAATCCTCGCGGAGCAGCAAATTCTCGCGCAGCATTTCCTGTTGGCGCGCCGCGCGTTCGACGAGCAGCTTCAAATGTTCCAAATCGACGGGCTTCTGGATGAAATCGAACGCGCCGTCCTTCATCGCCGTCACGGCCTCTTCGATGGAACCGAAGGCGGTGATCAGAATCACGGGAACGGTCGGATCGGCTTGCTTCGATTCGCGCAGGACGTCCAGGCCCGATTTTCCGGGCAGCTTGAGGTCGGTGAGCACGAGCAGGTAGCGGCGCGCGCGGATTTTTTGCACCGCGCTTGAACCGTCGGCCGCTTCGTCCACGTCGTATCCGGCGCGCTCGAGCGCCTTGCGGAGCATCGCGCGCAGTTCGGATTTATCCTCGACCAGGAGCAGCGGTTCCATCGCACTCTTTTTATCACGAATATCGCCGCGCGCGGCCGAGCTGGTCCCGGCGGATGCGATGGTTGGAAGCGTGTGAGCGGCGGCCAAGCGAGTGTGCCGTTTACGCCGAAGGCGGCGCTGCCGATGCGGGGGCGTCGGGCGCGGGAGTTTGATCGGGTGCGGGCGCGTCAGCGGGCGCGGGAGGCGGCGTGGAATTGTCGGACGGCGTCACGTCGCTCGGCTCGGTGTTGGGTTGCGGTTCGGCCGCCGCGGGCTCCGCCGCCGGCGCCGGTGTCGATGATGCCGCCGACGAATCGGGCGGCGCGTCTTCGCGCTCCCAGCCCGGATCGCCGCCGGAGCGGCGCAGATCGTCCTCCAGATCGCTGATCGCCTGCTGATCCGCTGCGACGTCCTGAGTCTTCTGATCGATCGCGGCTTTCGTGTCGTCCAAATCCTTGCGGCTGTACTCTTCCTTCATCGCGGTGTTCGGATCGCTGTAATACTGCTGTTGCTTCAGCCCGTATTCACGCTGCAGGACGTCGAGTTCCTTCTGATCGTCGGCGAGTTTGTGGTTCAGGTCGGCGAACGCCTTGCGGTAGTAGGACTCGTCTTTTTTCTCTCCGGTGCCTTTAGCCTTGGCGTTCTGATCGCCCGTGCCGGACGCGGTGCCGGTGTCCGCGGGCGCGGCGCCGACAACGCTCACGTGGCCGGGAATTGCTGCGATGTCGTCGTCGGTGTAGACCTTCGTGGGCTTCGGCTGGCTTTTCTTTTCCGCCTGGGCCTTGCGCGCCGCATCGGCCACGGAATCCTGCGATCCGGAATCCTGCGCCGCGGCCACGCGGGCGCCGCCAAAAATGGTCAGCGAGGCGCAGAACACAATCACGAGACGCTTATTCATGGACATGGACAAGGTACCGCCTTCCCGGGCAAAATCTCTGCTCCGGACGCCTTGTGGCGTTCACACTTTTCGACTGGTACTAGTCTAGGACGCGCGCGGCGGCCGAAGCAATCTCCCCGAGGGACAGGCGGGCAAAAGGTAGCCAAAGGATAAACTCGGCCCCACCCTCGGGCCGGTTGCGGGCCTCGATCGAACCGCCGTGCTGCACGATGATTTTCTGGACCACGGCCAGGCCCAGGCCCGTGCCGTTGGTTTTCGTGGTGTAGAAGGGAACGAAAATCTTGGGAAGGTCCTCTTCGGAAATTCCGGGTCCGTTGTCAAAGATGGAGATGCGCTGGCCGGTCTGGCTGCCGCTGTGCTCGATCGAGCCGCGCACTACGACGTTTGCCGCGGCTGCCCTCGTGCTCGCGCCGACGCTTGAGCCAGCGATTGCGCCGACGCCCACACCCATCGGCTTCATCGCCGCGGCCTCAGCCGCGTTGCGCACCAGGTTCAGCAGCGCCTGACGGATCAGCGGCTCATCGCCCGGCACTTCGCCGAATTCGCCCTCGACGGAAAGCCGCACGTCGGATGGCCACGCCTCGCCGACCTCCGCCAGTACACGCCCGACCACCGGTCCCAGCGTTACCGGCTCGTAGGACAAATCGAGCGGCCGCGCGAATTTCAGGAATTCCGTCACCACGTGCGTGAGCGCCCGCGTCTGATCCAGAATTTTCTGCGAGTAATCGCCCAGCTCTGCGCCCTTGGTTTCCATGTGAATCATTTGCGCGTAGCCGGAAATAGTGGCCAGCGCGTTTTTGAATTCGTGCGCCAAGCCGGCCGAAAGCTCGCCGAGCGCCGCCAGATTCTCTTTCATCTGCATCTGTTTCTGCAGCGCGGTGAGTTCGGTCAAATCCGAAAACAGGCAGATCGCGCCGGTCACTTGATTCGCGCCGCGCAGAATCGGCGAAATCGAAACGCCCAACTGACGCTGCTCCTGCCCCGGCGTCGCGTATTCCACTTGCTCGCGGCGGAACGTGCGGCCTTCTTGCAGGCACGCGGTGATGCGTTGCGCCAGCGGCGAATCCGCGCCCAGCAATTCTGTATAGCGCCGGTAGGCCAGTCCATGCACGCCGAGGGCATTTTCCGCGGCGGGATTAGCGCTGGTTACCAGACCCGCGGCGCTCACCAGCAACATGCCGGCGGGCATGTTGCGCGTTACGGCTTCGCTTAACCGCTCGGTTTGCTGCGCGCGCTCGCGTTCGGCGCGGTTCAGCTCCGCCAGTTCTTTTTCCTGCTCGCGCAATTTCTGAATCACGGCTTGCAGCGAGGCCGCCATAAATGCCGATGGATTCTCGCTTCGCGGATGATCGCCCAGCGCGTCGTCCGCCGCGCCGCGCGGTCCCGACATGCGCCGCCGCAGCACAACCGCAAACAAATACACGGTCCCCACGATCGCCGTGAAAAATAGCGCGCCAGTAAAAATCCACATCGGCGTCAGATTCGGACTGGGAGGCGGGGAAATCATTGGACCTCGATGCAACCTGACGTGCTGATCTGCAACTCGAACGACCGGTCTAACTTACAGCTCTACGTTACCTCACCCCAGCAACAGTTTGGTACCACTCCAGCATGCGCGTGCCGAAAAAGACTACGATCAGCGATCCGGCTCCCAGAAACGCTCCGAACGGCAATTCGTAATCGCTGTCCTTGCGGAAGATCGCGATGAACGCCAGACCGATCACGCTGCCCAGCAGCGATCCGATCAGGATCGCCAGCAGCGCGCCTTCGAGGCCGACAAACGCGCCAACCATCGCCATCATTTTCACGTCGCCCAGGCCCATGCCTTCGCGCCCGCGCAATCGAAAATATCCCTCGGCCACAATCCACAGCAGACCGCCGCCGACCAGCGCTCCCATCAGCGAATCCGCCACGGATAAAACCGGCGCCGGCGGCGGGAAATCGAACATCTTGCCCGACAGCCACGCGGCCACTCCATCCACTGGCCGCAAAAATCCGCTGATCGCCACTCCAAGAATCAAGCCCGTGAAATTCACCTTGTCCGGCAAAATGCGCTCGCGAATATCGGTCGCCACCAGCACAACGATCAGCGCCGAAAGCAGCGCCCACTTCACGCCTTCGAGTGTCGGTCCGAACGCGACCGCGCATGCGAGAAAAAGCAGCCCGGTCGCCAGCTCCACCGCCGGATACATCCATGAAATCGGCGTCTTGCACGCGCGGCAGCGCCCGCGCAACACAAGCCAGCTCAGCACTGGAATATTGTCGTACGGACGAACCTCGCGCCCGCACCCCACGCAATGCGAAGCCGGGCGCACGATCGATTCCCCGCGCGGAATCCGCACGATGCAAACATTCAGAAAGCTGCCGATCACGAGTCCCAACAGGAGCGCAGAGGCGAGAATCACAGAAGGAATTTGCCACAAGGGGCGCACGCGCTCAACGCCGCGCGCGGCGACCGTGCCCGACTCCTAACCCGCACGCTCCGATTGTCGCGACGCGAGCAGTATGAGAGAATTGATGCAGAGAGACTCGCGCCATGGCTACCGAGATCGGACACAACGTCACACTCGAACGCCCCGAAGACGTCGGCAAATTCCTCGCCGATCAGGGCGTGCTCTTTACGCAGCTTGACCGCGCCGTGAACTGGGCGCGAAAGAGTTCCATTTGGCCTCTCAGTTTCGGCTTGGCCTGCTGCGCGATTGAGATGATGTCCATGTCCGCCGCGCGCTTTGACATCGCGCGTTTCGGCTCCGAAGTTTTTCGCCCGTCGCCGCGCCAGGCCGATCTGATGATCGTCGCCGGCCGCGTCTCGCAAAAAATGGCGCCGGTCGTGAAGCAGCTTTATCAACAGATGCCCGAGCCGAAGTGGGTGATCTCCATGGGCGCGTGCGCGACGTCCGGCGGCGTCTTCAATAATTACGCGATTCTGCAGGGCGTCAATCAGGTGATTCCGGTTGACGTCTACGTGCCCGGCTGCCCGCCGCGCCCCGAAGCCCTGCTCTACTCGATTCTGCAATTGCAAAAAAAGATCGATAGCGAACGCGGCAGCTTCAAGCGCGCCATCAATCTCTCCTAAGTTTTACCTCGAGTTAATTTACCGGCGCGCGGGGCCACGGGTATTGCTTGCGTCGCGCGGCCGGAACCTGTCCCGACCGGGTCGGGAGGCCTCCATATTTCTCAGTACTTCGCTCTCTACTTCTTCACCAGCGGCAATTCGATCACTTCCGCCGTCCCGCCGCTCCATTGCAATTGCCGGCCGGGGGTGGTGTGCTCGCGCCGCAGATAACCCATGCCGATCGCGCTCCCGGCCGCGAAGGAATACGCCGCGCTCGTCACGTTGCCGACCTCTGCGCCGCCCGCCAGCAGTTTCGCTCCGGCCTCCGGCGCAGCGGCGCCATCGAAGCGCAAGCCGACGCGGCGCCGGTTCACCTGCCCGCGCGAGCGCACGCGCTCCACAATTTCTTGTCCCGTGTAGCAGCCCTTCGCGTAGTTGATGTGGGAATCCTCGAGCGCGGCTTCGTGCGGAATTTGCTTTTCGTCGAAATCGACGCCGAACAATGGGCGTCCCGATTCCAGGCGCAGCACGCTGATCGCCTCGAAGCCGATCGGTCGTCCGCCAACCGATTCAACCGCCGCGCGCAATTCGCGCCACAATTCCGCCAGGCGCTCCCGCGCGACAAAGAAATTCACTCCGGGCCACGGCAGCCGCACCACGCGGCAGGGAACTGCGCCGAATTTCGTTTCCACGTGGGAATGCACCGCCATTGCCGCCAAATCCACGCCCGTTCGCGCCAGGAGCAGTTCCGCCGCGCGCGGCCCGGCGATCTCAAGCGAGCCCGTCGACGCCGTCAAATCCGTCAGCGTCACGTCGTCCATGATGATGAATTTTTCCAGGTGAGCGAACGTCGCGGCGCCCACGCTGGCGTTTGTGATCGCCAGAATCGAATCCGCCAATGCCAGCGTCTCGATCTCGGCCAGGATGTGTCCCTGCGCGTTCAGAAGCAGGCCGTTGGCGCCTTGGCCCGGCGCGAGGTCCCGCACATTGCTCGTCAGCACGGCGTTCAAATAGCGCGCGCGATCCGGCCCCTCGAAGCGAAAAATCGCGTGGAAATTTGTATCCGCCAGGATGGCGGTCTCATGCGCCGCGCGGTATTCGGCTTCCACCGAACTAAACCGCGCCGGCAGCGTGCAGCCCAAAAACGTTCCGAGCGTCGCGCCTTCCGCGCGATGCAGTTCCAGCAGAGAGCTTTCCGACTCCATCGGCCCCGAAACCCTTCCCGTAATCAAAATGCGGCTCCTGCCAGAATATCAGAATGCGATTGGATGCGGCGCGAACTTCCCCAGAAACGGGTGCGGGCTCTGGCTGGAGCCCGCATGAAAATTAGATGCTATAGTTTTCCGCGTGGCAGCTCGATTGATTCACGAATCCCTACCGGTCGGAATGCTGCAATGCAATTGTCATATTCTGGGCGACGCCGAAACCGGCGAAGCGCTGGTGATCGATCCCGGCGACGAAGTCGAGCGCATCGAAGCGATCCTCGCGCGCCATCGCCTGAAAGTCCGCGCCATCGTCAGCACGCACGCGCACATCGACCACGTCGGCGGCCTCGCGCGTCTCGCGCAATCCACCGGCGCGCCCGTGCTGATGCACGCCGCCGATCTGCCGCTCTATGAAAATCTCGAAATCCAGGCCGCGCTGCTCGGCATGCCCACGCCGCAATCGACCAAAGTGGATGATCTCGTGAAGGAAGGCGACTCCGTGCGTTGGGGCCGCTTCGCCGCGCAAATTTTCCACACGCCCGGCCACAGCCCCGGCAGCATCACGCTCTATCTTCCCGCGGAAGGTTCTGCCGACCCGGCGCCGCAAAGCGCCGCGAAAGACGCTGGGGATGAACCCGCGCCGCAGTTATTCGCCGGCGACACTCTTTTCGCCGGCAGCATCGGCCGAACTGATCTGTGGGGCGGTTCGTATCCGCAGATTCTGAATTCGATCCGCGAAAAACTTCTGGTGCTGCCCGACCGCACGATCGTCTTCCCCGGCCATGGCCCCGCCACCACAATCGCCCAAGAGCGCGAATCGAATCCGTTCCTGCGATAAATTCCCGCGCACTTGTTTCCGAGCGAATTGCGCGCCGGCCGCGACACGAGGGTGCCGCACCCTTCGGTTTTAAGGGTGCGGTTCTTGACGTTGCGCCCGCATTGCTGCTTGCCTCCGTTCTCGGCGCTTCTCTGTGTAGTCTGCGCCTCTGCGTTATCTTTAGTTTTTTGCCAACGAAAAGATAACGCGGAGGCGCCTGCCTGCCGGCAGGCAGGCAGAGAGCGCTGAGACGCGCAGAGGGAAAAAGGTCAGCTGCAATCCAGGGCGCCAGGTTGCACTGTCCGCGCGGCGAGAACAACCGCTACATTTTTTCCGGCGCTTCGATGCCGAGAATGCCCAGCGCAGCGACCAATTTGCGCTCCACCAGCGCCGCCGTATCGAGCAGAAATTGTTTTTTCGCCGCGTCGGTCTCCGACAGAATGTGATGCTTGTGGTAGAAAAGATTGAAAGCCTGCGCGAGCTGGAAACTGTACTTGGCGATGAACGCCGGCTCTTGCGCGCCCAGCGCGGCTTCGATCTGGGTCTCGAGCGAATCCGCCAGCAGAACCAATTCCCACACGTCGTTCTCTAAAAGCTTTGCCGCGTCCGCGGCTGAGCCCACCGCCGTGGACGCTGGCGCGCCCGCGTTCTGTTCCGCCAGCTTGCGAAAAATATTGCGGATGCGCACCACAGCGTATTGGCAATACGGCCCGGTCTCGCCCTCGAAGCTCAGCGCTTCCTTGAAATCGAACGCGATGATCGTCGATCGCGTAAAGCGCAGCAGAAAATATCGCAGCGCACCGATGGCCACCGCGTGCGCGATCGCGGCGCGCTCGGATTCCGGCGCATCGCCGTGCCGCGCATCCACTTCCGCGCGCGCGGCCGCTTCCAGGCGATCGAGCAGATCGTCGGCCTTCACGCCCAAGCCCTTGCGCCCGCTCACTTCGACGTACGGCCGCTTCTGATCTTCCTCGGAGAGCGTGTAGCCCATCTCCGCGGCGCAGCGCGGCGTGAGCGCGACGATCTCGTAGGAAAAATGCGTCGAGCGATCCGCCTCGGAATCGAAGCCCAGCGCGCGCAAGCCTGCCACGACCACTCGCTGCAAGTACGCCTGCCGCGCGTCAATCACGTTGTAGACCTGCGCCGCGTGGCCGAACGCGGGATGTGTCGCCGCACCGCGCTCGGAAGTAGTGGTCCACAGTGTGCGTCCGTCCGCGTACGTCTCGAAAGATTCGTAATTAAAATCGCGGCCCAGCAATCCGAATTTCCAAAGCTGATACGCAATGTCCTTGCCGACGTACGTCACCGTGCCGTTCGAGCGCACGATGATTTTCGCGTCGTCGTCGGAATCGGTCGCGCCGGGTTCGTCCATGCGCATCACCCAGCAGCCGGCGTTCTTCCCGCCTTCGGCAATGTGAATCGCGTTGCGCTGCTTCAACTGCTCGAATGCCGCTTCCCAGAACTTCAGGCGCAGGATTTCACTTTCGCGCGGCAGCAGATCGTATTCAATTCCGAGCCGCAGCATCGTTTTCAAATGCGCGCGCAGTACCGCCGTCGAAACGATCTCCGCCATTTTCGCCGACGGACCGTGGCCCTCTTCGATCGCCTTCAGCGCTTCTCCGCGCAGCGCCAGCCGCGTTTTGTCCTCCTCGAAGAATTGCGTCACACGCGCGTACAAATCCCAGCACAAATAATCGAAGCGTGGCAATTCGGTGAGCCGCAGGACTTCGTCGGGCGATTTGTGTTCCAGCGCCTCGAAGCCCACGACCACGTCCGCGACCTGCACTCCAGTGTTGTCCACGTAGTTCTGGACTTCGACGTAACGCCCCGCGCGGCGCAGCAGGCGCACGAACGTGTCGCCAAGCGCCGCGTTGCGCAGGTGCCCGATGTGCGCGGCTTTGTTCGGATTGATATTCGTGTGCTCGACGACGGATTTTGGCGCGTCGGCGGAGGCCAGCGGTGGCGCTGCGGAATCCGTCAGCGTCGCCTGGAAAAATGCGCCGCGATCGAAAAAGAAATTGAGGTATCCCGCGCCGGCGACTTCGACGCGCGAGACGCCGGCGATGCGCCCGACCTCAGCCGCGATCTCCTGCGCGATCTGCCGTGGCGCGCGCTTCAGCCGCTTCGCCAGATCAAAGGCCAGCGGCGAAGCGATCTCGCCCATCTCCACCTTCGGCGGCCGCTCGGTGACGGGCGCAATCTCAACGCCGTATTTTTGCCTTACGACATCGCGCAGGGCGGCACGCACGCGCGCTTCGAGGATCAGGTACACAAAGCTCCGTTTGGGAAAATAGAGTTTCGATTATAGGTAACGCGCCAAAGCCAGTCAAAGCGTGCCTGCGCCTCGGGGGTGCGCGCCGCGTGCTGTCTGAGCACGATTTGACAGCATTAAGCTCGCCCCTTAGTATCGTTTGTTTAGTGCTCGACGTTTCGTTTTTCTGTGGGCGTCCGCCGCGTTGGGCGCCGCCTCACCTCATCCTATGAGCCCGAATCCGGCCAAGCCGAAATTTTACATTACGACGCCGATTTACTACGTGAACGCGCGGCCGCATCTGGGTCACAGCTACACGACGATCGTGGCCGATACGATCGCGCGCTACAAGAAGATGCAGGGCTATGACGTTGTGCTGCTGAGCGGCACGGACGAGCACGGCCAAAAAGTCGAGCGCTCGGCCCGGGCCGCGGGTGTTGAGCCGCAACAATTCGTGGACACGATTTCCGCCGAGTACCGGGAATTGTGGCAGCAGCTCGGGCTCGGCATCGACCGCTTCGTGCGCACCACGGAACTACGGCACGCCCACGCAGTGCAAATGCTTTTCCGCCGCATCCAGGCCAATGGCTGGATTTACAAAGGGCACTACGAAGGGAATTACTGCGTCTTCGATGAAATGTATGTGGAAGATCCAACGCCCGGCGTTCCGTGCCCGGAATGCGGCCGGCCGACCGAGCGCATTCGCGAAGAGAACTATTTTTTTAAGCTGAAGGATTTTCAGCAGCGGCTGCTCGCGCACTACGCGGCGAATCCGGAATTCATTCAGCCTGAAACGCGGCGCAACGAAGTGCTCGCGTTCGTGCAAGGCGGTCTGCGCGATCTTTCGATCAGCCGCACCACGCTGAAGTGGGGCATTCCGTGGCCGGGCGATGAGAAGCACGTGTATTACGTGTGGTCCGATGCGCTAACCAGTTATTTGACGGGCATCGGTTTCGCCGACGATCCTGCGGAATTCGCGCGGCTGTGGCCGGCCGATCTGCATCTGATCGGCAAGGAAATTCTGCGATTCCACGCCGTCTTCTGGCCCGCGTTTTTGATGGCCGCGGGCGAACCGTTGCCCAAACAATTGTTCGCGCACGGCTGGTGGCTGTTCGATCAGGAGAAAATGTCGAAATCGCGCGGCAACGTGCGCCGACCGCAACCGATCGTCGCGGTGCTGGGCATTGATGCGCTGCGATACTTTCTGCTCCGCGAGATGGTGTTCGGACAGGATGGCAATTTCAGCTACGACGCGCTGATCACGCGCTACAACGCCGATCTCGCAAACGGCCTCGGCAATCTCGCGAGCCGCACGTTCACCATGATCGAGAAGTATTGCGGCGCCAGGATTCCTGACCCAGAGGGTAAGAGCGACTCCTCTGAAGGCGAGAACGTGTTCTGGCTGGAGCTTAAGAATACTGCTGAGATGTTCGCCGGGCCGCCTCTCGCGCCGTCGAGCATCGTTTGGAGATACGACCACTTCGACTTCTCGCGTGCTCTTGAAATCGTTTGGGTTCTTGTAGGTGCGATCGATGCGTACCTGAGTGATAGGAAGCCATGGGCTCTGGCCGAGGAGCCAATTACGCGAGGGCGGCTCGATGCGGTTCTGTACGCTGCTGCGGAGGCGCTGCGTTTCGTCACGGTCATGGCCCATCCGGTGCTTCCGGAATCGACGAACAGGCTTTGGAAGCAGCTTGGGCAGACCAGTGCGCTTGGCGACCAACGAATCGACGCACTGAAATGGGGACAGCTTAAACCGGGGACGATAGTCTCCAAAGGGGAAACGCTTTTCCCGCGAGTCGAAAAAACGCAAGCCATCGAAAGGATGGAAGCCATGGAACAGGATCCGAACAAATCTGCCGCCGCGCCTGCCGCGAGCGGCGAAGTCGCGCCAGCCTCGCAACCGCCGGTAGGAGCGCCAGCTCCT
>Ga0182015_10002129_pt1 | contig 24605 bp, 23 predicted proteins | sample 712P3MmetaG_FD_120478 | JGI IMG/M metagenome (GOLD analysis project Ga0182015, IMG submission 120478) | Permafrost microbial communities from Stordalen Mire, Sweden - 712P3M metaG | ecosystem: Environmental > Terrestrial > Soil > Wetlands > Permafrost | place: Sweden: Stordalen | collected...
CCTTCGGCGTTCGTGCTGCGCCCGCAGATGAACGGCATCTCGGAGGCGCCCGGGAAGGTCTGGTTCTGGGAGCTTGCTGCCGCGGTCATCGACGCGCAGCGTTGCGTCCAGTGCGGGGCATGTGTCGCCGCGTGCCCGACCGACTCCATCGGCGTCGGCAAGGACGACCTGCCGCAGCTCGTCAAGATGTGCACCGGATGCTCGTTGTGCTGGGACTTCTGCCCGCGAGGCGGCCTGAGATATGAGTCGACCTGGCTGAGGGACAAAGCGCCGGGCGCGCCAGGCGCGGCTGGTAGTTGCGACGTGGCCGTTCGCACAGAGCCGGAGGCAACGGACAACTCCGCTCCGGCGGCGCAGGCGGGTGCAGATGATTGGCGCATAACCGGTGCCGATCCGGCGCCCGGGCTCGGCGTCGTGCTTAAGAGGTTTGCCGCCCGGGTGCGCCGGCCCAGCGACCTCGAGGCCGTTGGCGCCCAGGACGGGGGCGTCGTGTCTGCGATCCTGCTCGCCAACCTGGCTGCCGGTGCCATCGACGGCGCCGTCGTGGCGCGCCACGACCCCAATAACCCGTGGAAGGGGATCCCGACGCTTGCTACGACCCCCGGACAGATACGCGCTTCGGCGGGGAGCTTCTACAACCAGACGATGGCCCTCGCATCGCTCGACCTGGCGACGGCGGGTCTAGACGCGGATGCCCGCGTGGCGGTGGTCGGAACACCTTGTGAGATACAAGGCATCAGGGCGTTGCAAGCCCGCCAGTGGCGCCGGGGCAGTTCCCGGGTCGACTCGGTCGTGCTCACGATCGCGCTTTTGTGCACGAAGAGTTTCGATTACCGCAAGTTGTTGTTGAACCAGCTTCGCGACGACCGGGGCGTTGACCTCGCCCAGCTCGCCAGGCTGGACGTGATCCACGGCCGTCTTGTCGCTCAGGATCGGGCGGGCGAGACCATCGTGGACGAGCCGATCAAGGATTTTCACGGGTCGGCCCTCAAGGGCTGCGACGAGTGCGCCGACTTCCTCGGCCGCGCGGCGGACATCTCCGTCGGCAGTGTCGGCAGCGACGCCGGCTACTCGAGCGTCCTCATCCGCACCGCGTCGGGCCTGAGCGCCTACGAGCTCGCCGCTTTTGGCCTCGAGGTCGGCGAGATCGGCCAGCCCGAAGCGCTGGAGCGCCTCGACCGGCTCGACAAGAAGACCGCCCGCTCCGCCCTGCAACGCGAGCTTGACCCGGACGGGCCGCTTTTCATCGACTTCGCTGAGCACGTGACGTTCTACGGCGGGACAGAACGGGCCCCGGTGTGGAAGTAGCCGCGGCTCGGTTGATGGGCGAGCCCGTGGAGCTGCGCGAAGAGATGCTCGCGTTGGCAGCGGTCGCCCCGGGCCAGGTCCGTTCCCGGCTCGCGACCGAGGTGGCGGCGATAGCGGCGGATCACTTGGCGCTCGAAGGCCAAAGCGAGGAGTTGGCGCGGTCGCTCGAGGCCGCTTGCAAGAGCCACGAGCGTGAGCTCTGGCTCTGGCTTGTCGGTGAGCGCAGGTGGCAACAGTGTGTCGAGGGCCTCTCGGGCCGTCTGGCACGCCGGTTCGGGCGCCCCGAGGTCACAACGGGGCTGCCATGACCGTCTACCTGGTCGGAGCCGGACCAGGAGACCCCGAGCTCATAACCGTTCGCGGGGCGCGCCTTCTTGGCGGCGCCGAGGTCGTCGTTCACGACAGGCTCGCTGCCCCGCTGCTGGCGCTGGCCCGCCCGGGGGCAGAGCTCGTAAACGTGGGCAAGGCGCGCGGCTCGACACCGGTGCCACAAGAAGAGATAAACGCCATCCTCGTCGAGGCGGGCCGACGGCAGGGATGCGTGGTGCGCCTGAAGGGAGGCGACCCTTTCGTGTTCGCCCGCGGTGGGGAGGAAGCCGAGGCGCTCGCGGCCGCGGGCGTGAGCTTCGACGTCGTGCCTGGTGTCAGCTCGGTTCTCGGCGCGCCAGCCGCGGCAGGAATCCCGATCACGAAAAGGGGAGTGGCGCAGTCCTTCACCGTTCTCACCGGGCACGAGGACCCGGCGCTGTGGCCGGACGAGCGCTGGGACGCCATCGCCGGAGTCTCCGGGACGATCCTCGTGCTCATGGGTGCCGACCACATCGGCGAGATTGCGCAACGCCTTGTGAAATCGGGCCTCGGGGCGCAGACGCCTGTGGCCGCGATCCATGCCGCGACGACGAGCAGGGAGTCGATCTCGGTCTCCTCGCTCGGCGAGGTCGGCGACGGCCGGTACCGGTCTCCGACCACCTTTGTCATCGGCGAGGTCGTGCGGCACCGCCTGAAAGCCTGAACGACCTCCGCCGCACGAGGGGGCGAAGAAGGCCTTTGGACGAACCGACCCGGCCCAGTCTGTACGATCCGTGCGTGTCGCAACACACGGGCGGCGCGCCCGACATCCGCAGCTATGTGCGCGATCCCATCATGTCCTACGACGCGGCCCCGACCGAGGAGCGCCACGCCGCGCTCCGCCGGGACATCCGTCTCGTCGCCTCTCTGCTCGGCGAGGAGCTCGCCCGCGCCGAGGGTGCGGAGTTCTTGGACCTTGTCGGACAGATCCGGGAGGTGGCCAAGCTCGAGCGCTCGGACGGCGACCAGGCCCGAAGCGGCGGGCTTGCCGAACAGCTGCCGAACATCCCGACGGGGACGGCTCTGTTGCTGGCTCGGGCCTTCGCGGCCTACTTCCAGCTTGCCAACGTCACCGAGCAGGTCCATCGTGCCGCCGAGCTCGGCAGGGACCGCCGGGCGGAGCGGACGTGGCTTCGCGACACCCTCGAGCGGATAGCTGCCCACGGCATCGACGGCGCGAGCCTGGCCGCCACGCTCGAGCGACTCGAGTTCCGCCCGGTGTTCACTGCGCATCCGACCGAGTCGGCGCGACGCTCGGTCCTCTCCAAGCTCCTCGCTGTCGCCCACATCGTGCAGTCGCTCGACTCCGACCCGACACCGGCCGAGCAAAGGCGGCTGTTGCGCCGCCTTCGCGAGACGATCTTGCTGCTGTGGCAGACGAGCGAGATCCGAGTCGGCCGGCTCCGGCCGGTGGACGAGGCTCAGAACATCCTCTATTACCTGTCCCAGCTCTACGACAGCGCCGTGCCGACCTTGCTCGAGGACCTCGACGACGAGCTCTCACGCCTCGGCATCGCCCTCGAGTTCTCGACCTCCACCTTGCGCTTCGGCTCCTGGGTCGGCGGCGACCGCGACGGCAACCCGTCAGTGACCCCGGCGGTCACCTCGGACGTCCTTTTGATCCAGCATGAGCTCGGGTTCCGCAAGCTCCTCGGGCTCGTCGACCAGCTGACCCAAGCCCTGTCGAACTCGACGGCGATCGTGGAGATATCGGACGCCCTCACCGAAAGCCTCGAGAACGACCGCGAACGTCTCCCCGAGGTCTACCACCGCTACATGAACCTCAACGCCGAGGAGCCCTATCGGCTTAAGTGCTCGTACATCCGCCAGCGGCTCGTCAACACAAGATCGCGGCTCGCTGCCGCGGCGGCGCACGTAGCGGGGCAGGACTACGCCGGCGTGGACGAGCTCATCGGTGAGCTCGAGCTGTTGCGCGAGTCGCTCGCCTCAAACCGGGGGGAAGCCATCGCAGACGGTCTCCTGCGCCGCATCGGCCGACTCGTCAGGACATTCGGGTTCCATGTCGCCACACTCGACGTCCGCGAGAACGCAGAGGCGCACCACAAGGTGCTGGGCGAGATATTCGACCGCCTCGGCGAGCTCAACCGGCCATATGGCGAGCTCAACCGGTCAGAACGCCGTCAGCTGCTCAGCGCCGAGCTGCAAGGCGTACGGCCGCTCGGGGCATCGCGCTTTGCCCTCTCGCCCGCCGGAGCGACGACTTTCGCGACCTTTAAGGCGGTGGCGGACGCCCTCGACCGATTCGGTGACGGTGTTATCGAGAGCTACGTCATATCGATGACAGAAGGCGTCGACGACGTCCTAGCGACCGTGGTGTTGGCACGTGAGGCCGGGCTCATAGAAAGCCGTGGGCGCTCGGCCCGCATCGGCATAGTCCCGCTTTTCGAACGCGTGGCTGAGCTGCGCGCCTCGGGCGCGCTTCTCGACGAGCTCTTCTCGGACCCGAGCTACCGGGCGGTGGTTACCGCCCGCGGGGACGTGCAAGAGGTGATGCTCGGCTACTCCGACTCGAACAAGGACGCGGGGATAACGACCTCGCAATGGGAGATCTACAAGGCCCAGGGAGTGCTGCGCGACGTCGCTCACCGTCACGGCGTCGCCCTGCGACTGTTCCACGGTCGCGGGGGAACAGTCGGGCGCGGCGGCGGGCCTTCGGCCGAGGCGATCCTCGCCCAGCCGGAGGGGACAGTCGGGGCGTTCTTGAAGCTGACCGAGCAGGGAGAGGTCATCTCCGACAAGTACAACTTGGCGGAGCTTGCCCGGGAGAACCTCGAGGCCGGCCTCGCTGCTGTCATCGAGTCGAGCCTCCTGCACTTGTCGCCGCACAGCGCGGCCGCCACTGACCGCTGGTTCGAGCCGATGGAGGAGGTCTCCTCGGTCGCAGAACGTGCCTATCGGGAGCTCCTCGCCAACACGGGCCTCGCCCAGTACTTCATGTCCTCAACCCCGGTCGCGGAGCTGAGCGACTTGAACCTCGGCTCTCGACCGGCCTACCGGCCTGAGTCAGGAACCGCCTTGAGGGCGCTGCGGGCCATCCCGTGGGTTTTCGGATGGACGCAGTCGCGCCAGATCATCCCGGGCTGGTTCGGCGTCGGCTCCGGTCTCGCTGCGGCGCGCGAACAGGGCGCAGGAGCGGCCCTCGAGGAGATGTACGCGAATTGGCCCTTTTTCCGGACATTCGTGGGCAATGTCGAGATGACCCTTGCCAAGACCGACATGGACATCGCCCGGATGTACGTGCAAGCGCTCGTCGATCCGAAACAGCACGCCATTTTTAAAAAGATCGCCGCTGAGCATGACCGCACGGTCTCGGAGATACTCGAGCTCACGGGCGAGCCGAGCTTGATAGCGGCAAGGCCGTTGCTGCAGCGGACACTGGCTGTGCGGGCCGACTACCTCCGTCCGGTCCACTACCTCCAGGTCGAGCTGCTCGGGAGGCACCGCTCGGGCTCGGATGAGCCGGAGCTGCGACGCGCCCTTCTCATCACCGTCAACGCCATCGCCGCTGGGCTCCGCAACACGGGCTGAACTGCCAGTCGCGCCGACCGAGGCGGTGGCTGCGTGCCACGGCGAGGCCCGAGACCGCGCGCTGGGCCTTGTTGCGGCCCTGGCATCGGCGTACCTTCGAGGAGGGAGATCTCTCCTGTGGGAGAAGCAAACCTCGAGAGAGGAAGGCAAATGCGCAGAGTCCTAAGAAGTCGTATCGGTCTCGCCGCTGGCTTGGCGTCGGCCTTCCTGCTCGGCGGTGCCACGCTCGGCGCGGTGCAAATGGCGGGAGCCAGCGGGAAGGGCGTCACTTACCAAGCGTGCCTCTCGACGCGGGGCGTCCTGTCGAGGGTCGGCATCAAGGCGCCGGCTTGCCCGCCCGGCACAAGCCGGATCTCCTGGAGTTCTGTCGGGCCCCAGGGCCGTCCCGGCGCCCGGGGGCCGCGGGGCCTCGCCGGCGCGCGAGGGGCGCCAGGCCCCGCGGGGGCGAAGGGCTCCGCAGGGCCGAAGGGGCCCTCTGGGCTCGCGTACGACTGCTCGGCGGCCCCCTACCCGGGGATTGACCTTGCGGATTGCGTTTTCACGAGCACGCAGCTGTCTGGCGGCGCTCTGCAGGGCGCGGACCTAGCCGGCGCCACGCTGACGAAGCCGGACCTGACCGGCAGCGACCTCGCCGGCGCCAACCTGGCAAAAGGCGACCTGTCCGGTGCGACCTTGACGGGGGCGGACCTTACCGGCGCAAACCTGACGAGCGCGAATCTGAACGGCGCCAGCCTGGGTACGAGCGATCTGACAGGTGCCGATCTGACAGCTGCTGATCTGACTGGTGCCTACCTCGGTGGCGCGCAGCTCGAAGGTGCCGTCCTCACGGATGCGACCTGGTCGGACACGACTTGTCCCGATGGTACGAACAGCAACAGCGACGGCGGCACCTGCGCCAAGAACCTCGGCTGACGGCCAGCTGGTTTTGTGCCATGGGGGGGTGCGGGGTCTGCACCTCCTCGCCCGGGCACGCCTCGGAGGTGCGGCCGGCGAGGCCGCGCGAAGAGCGCGTTCGAGGACGCCGCCGCGGCGTCGCGCCAGGTGGGTTGTCCCCGGCACCTCGCCAACGGCTTGCTGGACCAGGCTGGAGTACCTGGCCGCGCTCGGCGAGGACGCCGGTGCCGAGGCTCGCGTCTTCGAAGCCCGGGCCATCGCGGACCAGCTACGTGCCCGGACACTGCGCGATCGATCAGACTGGGCTCTGGACTCCTCGGACATGGCCGGGGAGGCGTTGGCACATGAGCCCGAGGGGCGACCGACCGTCAAGTGAGACCTCGCGATTCAGCCGGCCTCTATCGACACCTTGATACGGCCCATGATGCGCTCCAGATCTGAGAGGTCGCCGTCGTCGAGGGCATCGGCGAACAAACGGCGCAGGAGCTCGTGGTGGCCCCGGCGAGCCTTGCGCACCATCGAGCGGCCGGCGGCAGTGATCGACGCGAAGCTCGAACGTGCGTCGTGCGGGTCAGGCAGACGCTCTACCAGGCCGGCCAGGTCCATGCGGTCGAGCAGCTTCGACAGTCCCGATGGTGACAGCATGACTGTCGTGGCAAGCTCGCTCAGCCCCAGCCTGCCGCCGGCCAGGTCGAGATGGGCAAGCACGTCGTATCGGGCCATAGTCAGTCCGTAGTCCCGGCGCATCTGGCCCTCGAGCTCGTCCCACAGCCGCGTCTGGGTGCGGATGAGCGCCATCCACGCCGGCATGAAGCGGTCGTCAGTTTCTGGGGGCACCCTGCCAGTGTAGCAATCTACTTGACATGCCAAGTATCTCCGACTAGAAAGTTGGCATACCAAGTATCTGTCAGCCTGACCCAACAAGCCCGGAGGGGGAGAGATGTTCGCAGTGGTGTCGTCGTTTGACGGGGAAAGCGGGGAGGATCTTGAAGCTGGGATCGCCCACGTCAGCGACGAGGTCATCTCGGCTCTCGTCGCGGCCCCAGGCGTGCAGGGTTGGAGGCTGGTCGACCGCGAGGCGGGCAGGAGGCTCACGGTCACGGTATGGGACTCCCAAGAGCACTACGCCGCCGGCATGGCCCAGGTCGCCGAGGCAAGGGCGAAGGAGCCAGGCCGCCGCCGGCCCGCGCCGACGGCGGTCGGCCGTTTCGAGGTCTATGGATCTGTCAGAGCGAGGTGAGCCTTGCGCAGAGCTGGCCGGTCCGATCCCGCCCACCCCGGGCGGGGCGGCGTTCGGCCGGTCCCTACCCTGAGTTCCAAGGAGAGGAGGCGCCATGACGACAAGCGAGCCGACGCCGTCTGAGACCGGCGTCGTGACGAGGGCGAGCACGCGCAGCGTGCCCGACACCGTCTCGAAGCTCACCGGACTGGTGCAATCCAAGGGCATGAGGCTCTTCGCTGTGATCGATCAAAGCGCCGAAGCCCGCCGGGTGGGGCTCGAGCTTCGCGACACGGTGCTCGTCGTGTTCGGCAACCCGGTCGTGGGCACCCAGGTGATGGTGGCGTCGCCCCTGGCCGCGCTCGACCTGCCGTTGAAGGTGCTGGTGTGGGACGAGGACGGTCAGACGAAGGTCTCCTACTACGCCCCGGCGGCCCTCGCCGCCCACCACAAGCTCAGCGCCGAGCTCACGAGGAATCTCTCCGGCCTGGACGCTGTCGTGGACGCCCTCGTCGTCTCCTAGGCACCTTGATAAAGGGCGCGCTCGTCAGACGCGGGCGCTCGAGGGATCCCAGCCGGCGATCTGGGCGCGGTCGAAGACGAGCCGGACGGCCATGGAGCCTTCCCCGATCGCGGTGGCCACGCGCTTGATCGATCGGCTCCGGACGTCGCCCACACAGAACACGCCCGGGCGGCTTGTCTCGAGGAGGAGGGGGGCCTGGCTCGTGCACTCGAGCGCTGCCGGAGGGATGTCGGCTCCTGTCAGCAAGAAGCCGTCCTCGTCTTCGGCGAGCTGACCGTCGAGCCATCTGGTTGACGGCCTGGCTCCGATGAAGACGAACAGGCCGCAGAGAGGCTGGAGCGACGTCCGCCCCGTCTCGTTGTCACGCAGTTCCACCGCCTGGAGGACCTCCTCGCCGACGAGGGCGCTGACTTCTGTCCGGGGCGAGACGGTGATCGAGCGCTCGCGGTCGATCTGGTCGATGAGGTAGCGCGACATCGAGGTGGCAAGGGTCTCGGCCCGGATGACCAGCTGGACGTGCACGCAGGTCCGGGCGAGGAACAAAGCCGCCTGTCCGGCGGAGTTGCCGCCCCCCACGATCACGACAGGTCCGCCGGCACATGCCTGTGCCTCCATCTGCGTGGCCGCGTAGTAGACGCCCACCCCTTCGAACTCCGAGAGGCGGTCCACCTCGAGTCTGTTGTAGTGAGCCCCGGTGGCGATGATGACCGATTTCGCCGTCACGACCCCCCCGCCCTCGAAGCGCACGTGGTGGGAGCTGCCGTCGGAGGACAACCCCACCGCTTTGGCTCCGAGCTGGACCCGCACTCCGAACTTTTGAGCCTGCAGCACGCCGCGCGTGGTCAGCTCCTCGCCAGAAAGCCCGGCCGGGAAGCCGAGGTAGTTCTCGATGCGCGATGACGTGCCCGCCTGGCCGCCGAGGGCGGTGTCCTCAGCGAGTGTCGTCGCCATTCCCTCCGAGGCCCCGTAGACAGCAGCAGAAAGGCCGGCCGGGCCGCCACCGACGACGAGAAGGTCGCAGACCTCCGACCCGTCGTGCTCGGGTGCCGCCGCCAGCCCGAGCGCACCGAGGAGGGTGTGGGCATCGGGGTTGCGCAGTACTGGGGCTCCGGGCACCACGACAAGGGGCAGCTCGGCGGGGGGCACGTCCAGCTCGCGCAGCAAGGATTCGGCCTCTGGCGAGCTCTCGAGCTCCAGCCAGCGGAACGAGAGACGGTTGCGGGCCAGGACCTCGAGCAGCTTGCGGGTGTTAAGGTCGAAACGCGAGCCCACGAGCGTCAGCCCCGAGCCACGTTGTGTCAGGCGCGCGTGGCGAACGAGGAAGGTCCGCAAGAGGATCTCGCTCAGGTCGGGCTCCTGGGCCATGATGACGCGCACGTGGTCGGCGGCGACCCTAAGAACGCGTCCAGGGACGCCCACCCTGGCAGCCAGGAAGACGCGCTGTCCCGTCAGCAGGCTTATTTCGCCCAGGAATTCCCGGGGTCCGTAGTCGATGACCAAAGACTCGTTGGGCGTGCCGAGCTGGTCGACGATCTCGACCCTGCCCTCGAGGACCACAATCAGGTCGTAGGCCTCGTCGCCGTCTGAGAACAACACATCGCCGGTCTGTGTTACGACCTCGATCCCATAGCGCGCGAACGCGGCGAGTTGCGTCTCACCGAGGAGCGGGCGCGCCTCGGGCGAGTCCGGGCGGAGCGAGGTGGGCAGGACAGAGACGGAACGGACCGCACCGTCGCCCCCTGACCCGTCGCCCTCTGGCCCGTCGCCCTCTGGTGCGTCGCCCTCTGGTGCGTCGCCCTCTGGTGCGTCGATCGAGTCGGCGGACGACATCTCGTCTCCGGGCGCGTCCTCAGCGGTCATCTCGAGCAGGCTAACGACCGAGGCCAGGTTCGCCTGCGCTCCCGGGGCCGCGACGAGCCGCCGCGGGCACGTCGTCGCGGCTTGCTACTCGGGCTTGCAGCCTCGCACGAAGGTACTCATGACAGTGCCGCCCAGCTCGTCCAGGATCGCCCTGCGGTCGATGCCCTCGGGAAACTCGGACTCGATCGATAGCTCGACGGCCAGCGACTCGACATCGGTCGACTCGAAAACCCGTGTGGGCTCGACCGTGACATCCTCGAACCCGGCCGCCCGCAGCTTTTCGAGGTAGTCCTCGGCCAAAAGAGCGCCCGCGACGCAGCCGGTCCACAGGCCGATGAGCGCCCTCGTCGTCTCCGACAGCCCCCGGCGCAGCACTATGTCGGAGATCGCCAGGCGACCCCCGGGCTTGAGGACCCGGAATGCCTCGCGCAACACGGCATTTTTGTCGGGCGATAGGTTCACGACGCAGTTGGAGATCACGACGTCGACGGTCTTGTCTGAAAGGGGGATGTCTTCGATAGTGCCCTCGAGGAACTCGACATTGCTGAGCCCCGACTCCGCCTGGTTCTTGCGCGCGAGCGCCAGCATCTCCGGCGTCATGTCCAGCCCGTACGCAATGCCGTCCGGGCCGACACGGGGCGCCGAGAGCAGCACGTCGATGCCTCCGCCAGAGCCGAGGTCGAGCACGATCTCACCCAGTTTCAGATCGGCGAGCATGGTCGGATTGCCGCATCCGAGCGAGGCGGTGACGGCGTCGGCGGCCAGGAAGTCCGTCTCGTCCCTCTCGTAGAGGGTGCTTGTGATGACGCCGTGCTCCTCCTGCCCACAGCAGGTGCCAGCTTGCGCGGCGTGAGCCGCGTCCGCGTACCGATCGCGGACTGCGCGGTGAATCTGTTCGGCATCGCCCGAGGTCATTTCCTCTCCTCCGGTCGTCCTCAACACGGGCCCATGGTCGTCTAACCGACAGGCTGGAGCGCTGCTCGAAGCTCGGCCAGACGCCCGGTGTTGAGCGAGTACCACACCCACTTGCCGCGCCGTTCCCCGTACACGAGGCCGGTTTCGCTCAAGACCTTGAGATGGTGCGAGATCGTCGACTGGCTCTTTCCGAGCGGTCCGACGAAGTTGCACACGCATACCTCGCCGTCCGCCGCAGCGGCGAGCAAACTGAGCAGCCGGAGCCGCACCGGGTCCGCCAAAGCCATGAAACCACTCGCCATCTCGGCCGCCTGGGTCTCGTCAAGCGGCGCGGCCAGCACCGAAGAGCAGCACGGCTCACCGAGCTCGAGCGTCTGAAGCTGCTTTGCCATGATCCTCCCATTGACATTCGTCAATGCATTGATCATACTCGATGTATGGATATCCGTCGATGTTATCGGAGGTTCGCCATGTCCAGAGTCCAGCTCGCCCTCAACGTCAGCGACCTCGACGCCGCCGTTGAGTTCTACTCCAAGCTTTTCGCCACCCAGCCCGCCAAGATCCGTCCCGGCTACGCCAACTTCGCGATCGAGGAGCCACCCCTCAAGCTGGTCCTCATCGAGGACGCCAGCCAGGCGCCCGGGAGCGTAAACCACCTCGGTGTCGAGGTCATGAGCACCGAGGAGGTGATGGCGGCACAGGCCCGCTTCGAAGCCGACGGCCTTCTCACCGCTCTCGAGGAGCAGACGACTTGCTGCTTCGCCCTGCAGGACAAGGTGTGGGTGAACGGTCCCGGCGGTGAGCCGTGGGAGTTCTACACCGTGCTCGCGGACTCGGAGACACCCGACGGCCAGCTCCGCCCCGGCAGGCCCGGGGAGGCTCTGTGCTGTGCCACCGGGCCCGGCTCGACCGGCTCCGCGTGCTGCTGAACGAGAACGCAGGCGCCCAGCCCGCAGGCGGCGGTCCCGGTGGGCAACGTCGCTGATGCGATCCCGGCGGACGTGGTGCCGCCTGAGGCTCCGGTCATCTCGCGCCTGTCGTTCCTGGACCGCTTCTTGCCGGTGTGGGTCATCTGTGCCATGGCCCTCGGCATCGACCTAGGCCGGGCTATCCCCAGCCTCAACAAGCACCTGAACGCCATCCAGGTCACATCCGGCACGTCGCTCCCGATCTTCATCGGGCTGCTCGTGATGATGTACCCGGTGCTCGCCAAGGTCCGCTACGGCCAGCTCGGTTCGGTGACACACGACACGCGCCTGCTCGTGTCGTCCCTGATCCTCAACTGGGTGGTCGGCCCCGCCGTCATGTTCGCCTTGGCCTGGCTGCTGCTGGCCGACCAGCCCGCCTACAGGACCGGCCTCATCATCGTCGGCCTCGCCCGTTGCATTGCCATGGTCCTAGTTTGGAGCGACCTGGCGGGGGGTGACCGTGAGGCGACGGCGGTGCTCGTGGCGCTCAACTCGCTCTTCCAGATCGTCGCTTTCAGCTTTCTCGGCTACTTCTATCTCGAGGTCCTCCCGAGGTGGCTCGGCCTATCGACGGTCGGCCTGCACCTTTCTGTCGGGAGGATCGCCGGGACGGTGGGGATCTTCCTCGGGGTCCCTCTCGTGGCCGGTTACCTGACCCGGACGATCGGGGAGCGCGTTCGGGGTCAGCAATTGTACGAGACCAGGCTCCTGCCCCGCCTCGCACCCTTCGCGCTCTACGGGCTTCTCTACACGATCGTGATCTTGTTTGCCCTCCAGGGCCATACGATCACCTCGAGGCCGATCGATGTTGTTCGCATCGCGCTCCCGTTGCTCGCCTACTTCGCCATCATGTGGTTAGGGTCGTTCTTCCTGGGCCGGGCATTAGGACTCTAATACGAGCGCACGGTCACCTTGGCGTTCACGGCGGCCAGCAACAACTTCGAGCTCGCGATCGCAGTTGCGATCGGTGTCTTCGGCGTGACGAGTGGCCAAGCCCTGGCCGGTGTCGTGGGTCCGCTGATCGAGGTGCCGGTCCTCGTCGGCCTCGTCTACGTCGCCTTGTGGGTCCGGCGCCACTTCTACGCGGCCGGCCTGGCCCAAGAACCTGGAGGGGCCCGATGACGCCCAGGGCCGTCGTGCTGTTCGTCTGCACCCACAACGCCGTCGGAGCCTCGCCGCCAAGGTCCTGTTCGACCACTACGCCCGCGGCCGCGTGGATGTCCGTTCGGCCGGCTCGCAACCCGGCGCCGAGCTCAACCCGAGTGTCGTCGCGGTCCTCGAGGAGCGCGGGCTCGATCCGAGCAAGGAGTTCCCGAAGCTTCTGAGCGACGATGCTGCCCGGGCAGCCGATGTCATCGTCACCATGGGTTGCGGGGACGCCTGCCGTTCTACCCGGCCAAGCGGTACCTCGACTGGGAGCTCGACGACCCAGCTGGCCAATCCGTGGAGGTCGTGCGGCCGATCGTCGACGAGATCGACAAAAAGGTGAGGATCTTGCTGAGCGAGCTGGTCGAGCCAGGCCACTAGGCCGTTCGAGGCCGGGGGGCGTCGTTGCAACGAAGCTCTGCGCCCGGGGGAGCCGCCCACGGGTGGCCGCGAGGCAGCCTCATGTCGCGCGATGCCGGCAGAGCCCCGCCTGAGGGGCGCGTGGAGTCGCTGGGCTCGCCGGCGCAGGCTTGTCAAAAGCTGCTCCTCGCACCCTCATGTTTGGCAACATTCATGCATGTCACGCTTCCGCATCGCCGCGTCGGTCGCCGCTTGCCTTCTCGCGGGGACAGTTCTCGTCTCGTCCCCGGCCGCCGCCGGGCGAGCCCGGCCGGAGGCCGCCGGGGCCTGGACGGTGAGCACGCCGAGCGTTCCCGGCGCGCCGATCACCTCGCTCGCAGCGGTAACTTGCGTGAACGCCGACGACTGCTGGGCTGTCGGCGACCGCTTCAAGTCGTCCTCGTCGAACTCAGGACCCGCCCTCATCGAGCACTATGCCAACGATCGCTGGAACCCGGTGGCCGCTGGGGTCGCGCAGGCGGGCACCTTGGACAGCCTTTCCGGGGTCAGCTGCCTTTCAGCCACGAACTGCTGGGCCGTTGGCATGCGCAGTGGCTCGCATCCAGGCAATCTCCTCGAGCACTACGGTGCGAACGGCCGCTGGAGCCTCTCCGCGACGCCGGCCCCGCAAGGTGAGCTGGCGGCAGTCAGCTGCGACCCTGCCGATGAGCAGTGCTGGGCGGTAGGCACGACGAGCAACTACCGGCACCCGCTCGTGTTCCATCTCGTCCGCGCCTCTTGGCACTACGTCGCCTCCGCGCCGCTCTCGGTCTCCTATGTCGAGCTCAATGGTGTGGCTTGCGCGGGCGCGGACGAATGCTTGCTCGTCGGTTTCGACACCCCGACCCACGGTGCCGGCGTTGCCCTTGCCGAGAGGTGGGACGGTCACGCCTGGTCGCGTGTCACCGTCATTGGTGAGCTCTCTGGCGGTGGCTCGCTGTCCGGCGTCGAGTGTGATCCCGGGAGCCCTGGGGCAAGCTGTCTGGCCGTCGGCCAGACCGGGACAAAGGCCAGCGGCCTCATCCCGATCCACCCCCTTGTCGAGCGTTGGAACGGCAGCACGTTTATGTTCGTCCATAGCCCGACCGGTAGCCCGGGCAACTACCCAGAGCTCAAGGCGGTTGCTTGTGCTTCTGCTGGCGCGTGCCAGGCGGTCGGCTCTCGCGGCTCAGGCGAGGACGAGGCCCTGGTGCTCACCGAAGGCTGGAACGGGTCGAGTTGGGGGAGCGAGACGAGCCCGAGCCCGCTGTATGGTTTCCAGAGCCTCACCGGGGTGGCCTGTCCTTCGGCGAAGGACTGTTGGGCGGTCGGCGAAGGGCTCAAGCGCAGCTACTCGGGCAGCCGGATGATCATCGAGCACTTCTCAGGGACCTCTTAGCGCGCGCCGACGCTGGGGACAGCCGGACGGCACCTCGACGAGGTCCGAGCCAAGAACACGCGCGGCTTGTTTGGCCGCCCACTCACAGCGTGCCGCCAAGACATGCCTCTTGGCGTGCCCAGTGACGCTGGTCACAGGTATATCAGCAGGGAAAAGGGCCGGGACGACCATGCCTCAGCCGGCAGCGGTGGGCGAATAGGGCACGTTTTGCAGCGGTACGAAGATGTTGTTGTCAGGGGCCCTGAACATGCACCAGCCGAAGCCGGCCTAAGCGGGGTTGTCGAACAGCTCGTTTGCCCAGACGATCTCACCGACGAGCTCGAGGCCGGCTGCCGCGAGCTCATCTCGGGCCCCGACGGCGTCGTCGACAGCGAACGCGATGACGAGGCCAGAGCCGCGGCCGCGGGGAAAAGGCGCTCGTCTTGCTCGCCGTCGCCGAACACCTCGAGAAAGTCCCTCGCTTCAGCGCCGAGTTTGAAGCGACCATGCCTGATGGCTGAACGCCGCCTGGACATCGCGGAACATGTCAACTGTCGCGTCGAGCGTGGCCGTTCTGGTCCCGACGAAACAGACCGCTTCACGTGCATCGCCATCCTCTCGGCTCGGCGTAGGCGGCCGGAGGTTGGCCAGATGGCCCCTTTGTCCGTGGACAGCCGCAGCGCACTTGCGCCACGAGGCCATACCGCAAGCAACGCGCCTTCAGGTCGTACAAAGTTGGACCCGACCTGGTTCGTCCGTGCTGCCAGAATACCCAAAGGGGTCACGTGGCACGATGGGCTGTCGCCTCACGGCGGAGAGACTTCCGGTGGCCGGACCGGCTGGAAGGGCGCTAAGTCAAGGAGGGTGCAGATGTCACTATCGAGCGAGTTTGGAACCGACGGCTCGGCAGGGGCCACAAGGCTTGCCGACGACCTGAAGCGCAAACTCGACCGTCGCCTCGAGGGCGAGCAGGCGGCCAGTCGCGCGCCGACGATGGTGGCCGGAGTCGTGCGAGACGGTCTTCTCCTTTGGTGGGCTGGCCGAGGCACCACGGGGCTTGTCGGCGTCGATGCGCCGACAGCGGACACCCAGTACCGGATCGGATCGATATCGAAGACATTCGTGGCCGTCTCGGTGATGCGACTTCGGGACGAAGGCGCCCTCGATTTGAGCGACCCCATCGGCAAGCACATCGCAGAGCTTGCCGATGTGCCGGTCAATGTCGCACAACTGCTGTCGCACACCTCGGGACTGCGGGCTGAGACTTCTGGCCCATGGTGGGAGCGCTCAGCCGGGGTCGACTTTGCCGACCTCTTGGCATCAACGCTGCGACCGGTTGACTTCTTGTGGCGGCCAGGTCGGCGCTTTCACTACTCGAACCCAGGCTACGCCGTCCTCGGCGAGCTCATAGCTCGCAAGCGCTCGGCCTTTTGTGGAGAAGTGGTCCGCGACGAGCTACTGGAGCCGCTCGGCATGAGGCGCACGACGCTTCGCCCCGTCGCCCCCTGCGCGAGCGGGCTCGCGGTCCATCCGAACGCGCAAGCGGTGCTCGCCGAACCTGAGCATGATGCCGTCGCCATGGCGCCTGCCGGCCAGTTCTGGTCGACGATCGAGGACCTCGCCCGCTGGTCCGGCTTGCTGGCTGGAGGGAACCCGGAAGTGCTCTGCCAGGACACCCTTTGCGAAATGGCCGAACCGATAAGCATCGCCGACATCCCCGGGCTTCCTTGGACAACCGCCTACGGGCTCGGTCTGCAGCTGTGGAACCAGGACGGACAGCACCGTTACGGGCACGGGCTCCATGCCCGGCTTCGTCTCCTGGCTCGTTGTGGACCAGACGACGGGCTACGCCATCGTCTTCCTCACCAATTCGACGGGCGGTTTGCGCCCGGGCTTTTGCGAGGACCTGCTGGCGATGGTGACCTCCGAGCAGCCCGTAGAGGCAGTCCCGTTCAGCCCGAGTGTCGCCGGCTCAGATCCGAGCGCGATGGAGCTCGTCGGGACGTGGTACTGGGGACCACGGGAGTACCGCGTGAACCTGTGTGCCGACGGGCGCCTCGAGCTCCGCGGGATCCCAAATGGCCGCGACGCCATGTTCAAGTCGAACGGCGACGGTACCTACACCGGTGAATGGGGGTACCTCGCGGGCGAGCGCCTCGAGGCCCGCAGGCGCGCCGACGGATCGTTGATGCATATCGATATCGGCTCGTTCGTTTTCACGCGATCTCCCTACGACGAGACCGCCGACATCCCCGGTGGACTGGACGAAAAAGGCTGGCAACCCGGCTGAGCCCGATGGTCGGTCTTCGCTTTGCGCCGGACTGTCCAGTACCGGCTCTTGGACCGATGAACCGCTAGGGCACGAGAACGATCTTGCCGTGGGCGTGGCCCGACATCAGTTCCCTGTGCGCGTCGGCCACTTCGCTCAGCGGGTAGGCACGCTGCACCCGGACGGTGAGCTTGCCTTCCTCGCAAAGGCGTGCCAGCTGCAATCGGGCGGCGGCACGGATCTCGGTACCCGGGTCGCCACCTGGGCCCGCCCCGATCACCTTGATGCCGAGCTCGATCCCCCGCTGGAAAGCGACCATCGTGACTATCCGGTCGCGATTGGCGACAAGGGCCAAAGACGCGTCGAGCGCCTCGTCGGTGCCAACTGTGTCGATTGCCGCGTCGATTCCGTCGGGTGCGAGCGCCCGGATTTGCTCGACGAGCCCGTCCCCGTATGTAACAGGCTCCACGCCGAGCTCGCGCAAGATGGCATGGCTCTCCTCGCTCGCCGTGCCGATGACGCGGGCTCCGGCATTGCGGGCGAGCTGTACCGCCATGAGGCCGACACCTCCCGTGGCGCCGTGCACGACCACGGTGTCGCCGGAGGCGACTGCAGTCACGGTGACCGCGTGCACGGCGGTGACCCCGGTCAGCATGAGCCCGGCCGCCTCCTCAAAGGAGAGGCGTGGCGGCTTGGGCACGAGGCTCGAGCCCGGCGCGAGGAACTGTGCGGCGTAGGCGCCCTGCACCGGGTAGGCGATGACCTCGTCACCGACATGGATTGGGCCAGCTGAGCTTTCGACGCCGTCGCCCGCCGCACTCACCACCCCGGCTGCCTCCATGCCGAGATGCATCGGCAGAGCGGACGGGTCGTTGCCATAGACACCGCTGTAGATCTTGTACTCGTACGGGTTCGTGCCTGCAGCGCGGACATCGATCAAGGCTTGGCCGGGGCCAGGTGCTGCCACTGGCTCGTCGACGATCGAGAGAACCTCGGGACCGCCATACGCTGTCGCCACTACGGAGCGTGTCATGCCAATGTCAACTAGTGGTGGCGATCGGCTATTCCTAAGGGCGCCTGGTTGGCGCACGGCTCGAGTCGGCCTGCAGCGACCGGCCCGCGCGACGGCGGTCAGATGACGCCGGCGCTTTGACCGGCGAATCGGACGGCAGACACGATGGGAGCATGGTGAACACGGCACTAGTTGTCACGGACGTCCAAGAGGGTATTGTGGCCCGCTTCATCCAGGGCTCGGACCCGTTGCTGCCAGCGCTCGGCAAGCCATAGCAGGCGCCGTCGAGCCGGGGTGCAGATTATCTACGTGAGAGTAGCTTTCCGTCCCGGCTTCCCGGAGATCAGCCCGCGCAAACCGGGTGTTCGCCGCGGCCGGGGCCTTGGGGGAGGATGAGCGACGATGACCGTGCGACAGAGGTCCACCCGGCTGTGGCCCCGTAGCCGGGCGACATTGTCGTGACCAAAAAGCGCTACAGCGGCCTTTGCCGGCAGCGACCTCGAGGTCGTGCTCCGGTCACTGGGGGCGAGCTCGCTCGTGCTGACCGGGCTTGCCACGAGGGGAGTGGTCCTCTCCACGCTGCGACAGGCAGCCGACTCGGACTACGACCTCACCGTGCTCAAAGACAGATGCGCTGACGCCGACGCCGATGTGCACAGGGTTCTTCTCGACAATGTGTTCCCCCGACAGGCCGCGTCCTCCTCACCGTGAATGGGTGGAGCAACTGCACAGCTAGCCCACTCGATGCCGATCCGATCGCTGAGGACATGGCCCTTTGGCCTTGCGCTCGTTCTCACGCCGTGACCGTTGGTGCCTCCGTCGATGCCGGGGAAGCGAGCGTTTTGAAGATGCCCGGTCGGATAAGGCGCGCTGCGCCGAGGGCCAGGGCCAACAGAGCTCCCCCGCCGGCAGTTGTCCAGGCGAGGCCGATCGAGTCGGCGAGCGGCCCCTGAATAAGCGACCCAATGGGATAGGCGACGCCGAGCGCGACCAGGTAGAGACTGAGTACGCGCCCGCGTACCTCGGCCGGGGCCCGGAGCTGGACGACGGTGGAGAGCCCAGAGAGCACCCCGAGGTAAACAAGCCCCACCGAGAACAGCGCCGGCAGGGCGAGGGTCAGTGACGGAGCAAAGCCATAGAGCACGAGGACCGGAGGCAACGCGACGAGGCTCGTCGTCAGCAGCCGGCCTCTCCCGACACGTGCCGCGAGGGGGGCGATGACAAGTGCCCCCGCGACGGCCCCGAGTCCCTGGGCGGTGGTGAGCAGGCCGGTCGCCGACGCGATCCCACGCGCTCCGGTGTGAGTCAGCCGATGCGCCATGACGGGCACGAGGGCGATGAAGGGAGACGCCAATAACGCCACGACCGCGATCGTGCCTATCGCAGCCCGGCAGGCGGGCTCGGCGAGCGCCGCCCGGGCGCCCTCGCGAAGCGAGGCGAGCAGCCCGATCGGCTCGCTCCGTCCCGATGGTGCGGACAGCTGGACGAAAAAGAGAGCCACGACGACGGCGAGGAAGGAAGCTGCATTGGCGACGAAGGCAACGGGGTAGCCGAAGGCGGCGATCGTCACCCCGGCAAGGGCCGGGCCGATGACGCGCCCAAGATTGAATTGGGCCGAGTTGAGCGAGACTGCGGCGAGGAATTCCGACGGGGGCACGAGGTCGGGGAGTATCGCCTGTTGGAATGGCCCGACCAAGGCGCTGACAGATCCCTGGACCGTCACCAACAAGGTGAGTATCCCCGGGCCGTCGCGTCCCGCGGCGACCAATAGGGCGATGGCGAGGGCGACGGCGCCAGCCAGCAGGTTGCCGACGACGAGAGCCGCCCGCCTCGGTATCCGGTCGGCGAGCGCGCCTCCGACTGGCGAGAGCAGCCCAATCGGGAGGAAAGCTCCAGCCGCGATCAGGACGGCCCAGGTTGCCTTGCCGGTGTGAGCGACGACGAGGGCACCGACGGCGACCGTTTGCATCCAGGAGCCGATCACAGAGATCATTCCGCCCCACCACAACAAGAAGTAGTTCCGGTGATGGAACGGACGGAGCGATGAGAGCCCGGGCGCGCGCTCGGTAGGGGAGTCGACAGCCTGGCGGCCCGGGCTTTCCCCGGATGACCAATCGTGCTCCTCCGGACTCGACGATCCTGACCGTGCAACCACGCGGTCATGCTAGAGACCCCCGGGCTTGAGGCTCATCGGCTGTCGCCCAGTCTCAACGCGCGGCTCCAGGTCGTCCCAGCAAACCGGCCCCGGCAAGTGGCCGCTCAGAGCTGGGCAGTCGTTAACCTTCGGCGCTATGGAGCTTCGCGAGGCACTGGGGTTCATATCTCAACATCATCGGGCGGTCCTGATGACAACTCGCGGAGACGGCAGCCCTCAGCTCTCCCTGGTGGCTGCGGCTGTCGACGGCGACACGGTCGTTGTGTCAACGCGTGAGACGGCCAAGAAGACCAAGAACCTCCAGCGCCGGCCCCGGGCTTCGCTCCTCGTGTTCACGGACGGCTTCTATGGCGAGTGGGTACAGGTGGACGGCATCGTCGAGATCGTTAGGCTTCCCGAGGCCATGGCCGGCCTCGTCTCGTACTACCGGCAAGTCGCTGGCGAGCACCCGGAGTGGGACGACTACCGGGCGGCCATGGAACGTGAACGGCGCGTCCTCCTGCGGATGGCCGTCGAGCGCGCAGGGCCGGACGCCTCCGGGTGACTGGACCGCAGGTCTAGGAGAGCTTCCGGTAGCGGCCTCGGTAGCGCACCAGCGGTGGTGCGGCACTTGCAGTGATCTCGAGCCCATCGACTACGCCCCGTACGAGCATCTGGAAGCCGACCTCCTCGGAGCCTGCGAGACGGCAGCCGAGCGTGTGCCGAGTGCCACCGATGACCGGTCCGAACTCGCCGGACGCCGTCTCGACCTCTTCAAAGGGATCCACGGGATAGGCACCCGCGAAGACGCCGGCAAGCCGTTGGTCGTCCACGTCGAGTACGTGGACGACGAAGCTTCCTCTCTCGACAAGGACGTCGAACAGATCCGACAGCGGGTCGAGCAGGCCGAGGACCTGGGCCGGGTCGCCCTCGGCCACCAGTAGCGAGGAAACCGTCAAGCCGGCCCGCCGGTCTCCCGAGCCGGCGGTCCAGACAGTCACCGGAGCGACCAGGCGACCCCGGAACCGGCGATCCGGACGGCGTTCTTCAAAAGGTGTGGCGAAGGGGTCATCAGGACTGAGACCTAGCCACTCGGTCTCCAGCGCATCGGGCAGGTCTCGGGAAGGTTCCGTGGGCTCGGTCACTCCCCTTGTATATCGGAGGAGAAGTCGCCTGCGGGAGTCGAGATGACATTGGTGCGTTCCTCGCTGTCCCGTCGCGGGGCGGGGCGCACCTCAAATGGGGAATGGCCGCCCTTGGCCCGTTCTCGTTAATCGGAGATGGAAGTTCAATTCTTGTGCACGCCGTGCCCGGACCAGCGGGACAGGCCGCGCTAAACGAACTCGCTCGAGACTTTCCCGAAGAAGCGAATTATCCCATCCCTCCGACGAATTTGGTCAACTTCGGGGAGACGGTGGACTTCCCGCTCATCTTCGGATTGGTCCTCGTCGTCTTTGGAGCGGCGACCCTCTCGCAACTCCTGGTGATCGGCGTCCGGCGTCGACAGGAGATGGGCCTGCTCATGGCCCTCGGCTTGTTTCGCCGGCAGGTGGCCTTCTCTGTTTGGTGGCAAGCGACGACTCTCGCGCTCGTCGGGGTCGTCGTTGGGGTGCCGGCCGGTTGTCCGTGGCCATGAGAAAGTCCCGGTGGCCAGATGAGGTCCCCACTGGTGGCCAGGAGAAGTCCCCGCCCCTCACGGTCAAGTCCGCGCGAGTGGTGTATGACGACCACGACACCAACCTTGGATCCTGCTTCTAACTGACGGCTTCCAGCTCTGCCGTCGTGCCCACCTCCTTCACATCTTCCATGTCGCCGGCAATCACACGCAGGCGGGCCTTGGCGAGGCTGTCGGGGCTCATGTAGCGGCGGGCCACGGCCCACTCGTCATGTTGCTCGGCAAGGACGGCTCCGACGAGGCGGATGCATGCGGCCCGGTTCGGGAAGATGCCCACGACGTCGGTCCTCCTGCGGAGTTCTTTGTTGAGACGTTCCTGGGGGTTGTTGCTCCAGATCTGCTTCCAGTGCTCGGAGGGGAACGAGGAGAAGGCCAACAGATCTGCCTCGGTATCGACGAGGAACTCAGCAGTGGCGGGGAACTGGCTTTGGAGCTGGTCGATGACCCGGTTGAACTGGGCTTTGACCTGGGTGGCATCGGCCTGGGCGAAGATCGTGCGCACGAGGGTGGCGACCATCGCCTGGGCCGCTTTTGGCACACGGGTGAGCAGATTGCGCATGGCGTGTGTTCGACAGCGTTGCCAGGACGCACCGGTCAAGACGGCGCCGATGGCGTTCTTCAGGCCCTCGTGGGCATCGGAGACGACAAGGGCAACCCCGCTAAGGCCGCGAGCGACGAGACCTCGCAAGAACGCCGTCCAGCCCGCTCCGTCCTCGGCGCTTATGACATCGACGCCGAGGATCTCCCGGTGGCCGTCTGCGTTCACGCCCGTGGCGACGACAGTCGCGAGTGAGACGACACGTCCGCCCTCGCGCACCTTGTGGAACAAGGCGTCGAGCCAGACATAGGTATAGGGCCCCTCGTCCAAGGGACGGTTGCGGAACTCGGCGACCTTTAGATCGAGGTGCTTGGCGAGCTCGGAGACCTGGGACTTGGACATGCCGTCGATGCCCATCGATCTCACGAGGTCGTCGACTCTTCTCGTGGAGACTCCTTCGACATATGCCTGGCAGATCACCGAGACGAGGGCCTGCTCGGCACGCCGGCGGGGCTCTAAGAGCGACGGCAGGTAGGAGCCTTGGCGAAGCTTTGGGATGTCGAGGCTGATCGTGCCGGCCCGTGTGTCCCAACGCCGGGCACGATGGCCGTTGCGACTGTTTTGGCGATCGTCGGACCTCTCGTTGTAGCCGGCGTTGCAAATGACATCGACGTCCGCGTCCATGAGCAGCTCAGCTGCCATCTTCACCATCTCTCCGAGCAGGTCGGACCCAGCTGGGCTCTCCAGGTACTTGCGCAGCAGCTCTGCCGCGCCCATGTTGTTGTTGGCGGTCACCGCATCTTCTCCTTCGTGAACTTGGCGTTCTTGAAGGCTGGTGCGGTGGCCGTCACCTCTGGGGAATGCTCGGCGCGAAGCAATGCTCAGCGCGAGTTGGTCACCTCGGGCTTGTACACCACTTTGGCGGACTCAACTCCCCTCACTGAGCATCCACCAGAAGTGCCCCTCGGCCGGTGACGGTGTCTACCATCCACAGCACCGACCAAGGGACACCTCCATGAAATCAGTGAGGGAACGAATGGACATCGAATCTGCCTACAAGAGAGGTCGGAACCTTCCGGGGTGCAGCCGAGATCTGCGCGACGACGCCCAAGAAGGTAGCTCAATACCATCGCAGGTCGTGTCGGATCGTCCCGTACCGCCGCATTTTGGCCGGTCCAGGAAACCTCCAGGGGGCCGTCTGGAACGGCGTGCAACTGCGTGCGACGCTCCGTGATCGTTATCATCGCTTGCTCGAATGTTGGCTTTCCGCTGCTACCAGCCGGGACCTTGCCTGGGGCTACGAGCGGCTGTCCTACCCGTAGTTGCTACTAAGTATCACATTCTGTGATACAGTTCACACATGGCAAGAGCAATTTCTGTTCGCCTGGACGACGAGGCGGACAAAGCCCTACGAATTCTCGAAGCGACAGGCATGAGTCAGTCCGAAGCGATCCGCGCCGCCCTACTTGGCGAGGTCAGGTACCTACGCAGAAGCAAAGAGCTCGCAGCCGAGGTGGCCTTGTTGGAAGCCGACGCCGCCGACCGCGAAGAGATGTTGGCTGTCGCCGAGCTAATGGAGGCACTTCGTGCTCCGAGGTGACGTGTACCGATTCCAGCTGTTCAAAGGTATGGGACATGAGCAACATGGCGACCGTTACGCGGTGGTCGTTCAAGGCGACGAGTTCTTGCCGAGGTCGGTGGTCATCGTGGCGCCGACCTCCCGCAGCGCGCGCTCAGCGTCGTTTCGACCCGAGGCCGAGATAGTCGGTGAGACCACGCGGGTCCTCGTTGAGCAGATCGGCGCAGTGGATTGTCGACGTCTAGGCAAGCTCGCAGGCCATCTAACCCACGAGGAGATGTGGGGCATCGACGAGGCGCTGACCGCGGTTCTTGGGCTGCGCTAGTCAGTGAGCAACTGAGCGCCGAAAGTCGAACAACGCGGTACCCGCTTTATTCAGTGCGCTCGGAGGAAGGAACTCGAATCCCCAACCTTCTGATCCGTAGTCGAGTCCCGGACGTCAAGCCAGTATGTCGCCGTCTATACGGGCATCTCACGTTGGGTTCGCAGTCCACCCCGTGGCTCCCAGTCTTGCTCGTAAAGCCTGAGTTGAGTAGCAAAGTAGTAGCAAATTAGCCGTGCCTCGCGTGCCGCCAGAGGCCCGGTCTGCGCGCTCTTCTGATCTCGATGACCGCGCACCTCGAACTCCCTGTTGTGGAGTCTCGGAGGTTACGGGTCCTCGAGTTCGAGGACACGCCCGGCGGCCTCGGCGATCGCCGCGAGGTCTGAAACGTCGGAGGTGATGACTAAGTCGTGGCGGCGCAGGGCACCTTCGACCACGCAGGCGTCGACTACGTCGGTCGCGGAAGCGCGCGCCGCCAGAGTCCCAACCGACCGGGCTCGCTGGTCGTCAAGGAGCTCGACCTCGCACCCGGCTAGCAAGCGAGACAAGAGTGCTTGACGGCCGCCGCCGCGCCAGGCCTGGGCGACTAC
>Ga0182015_10002130_pt1 | contig 24603 bp, 24 predicted proteins | sample 712P3MmetaG_FD_120478 | JGI IMG/M metagenome (GOLD analysis project Ga0182015, IMG submission 120478) | Permafrost microbial communities from Stordalen Mire, Sweden - 712P3M metaG | ecosystem: Environmental > Terrestrial > Soil > Wetlands > Permafrost | place: Sweden: Stordalen | collected...
ACGTTCGCCCGGCCTCGGACGTTTCCGCGGAAACGTCTCCTCCCGAATTGAGTTAGCCCGCGACCTGGATATGTATCAAAATGAGCGCCATGACCAGCCGCAAATCCGTCACCCTGCATCGTCTTCGCGAAATGCACGCGAAGGGCGAGAAAATCGCGATGCTGACCTGCTATGACGCGTCGTTTGCACGGGTTCTCGACGACGCCGGCGTCGAGGTGCTGCTGGTCGGAGACTCGCTCGGGACGGTGCTGCAGGGCCGACCGAGCACGTTGCCGGTGTCGATGGACGATATGGCTTATCACACGGCATGCGTCGTTAGAGGCAATCGCCACGCGTGGGTGATCGCGGACCTGCCTTTCGGAAGCTATCAGGAGTCGACGGAGTGCGCGCTTCGTCACGCGATTCGGCTGATGCAGGCCGGCGCGCAGATGGTGAAGTTGGAGGGCGGCGGCTGGACCGCCCCGATCGTGCGGGCGCTCGTCGATCGCGGTATACCGGTCTGCGCCCACCTGGGATTTACCCCCCAATCGGTGAACGCGTTGGGCTACCGCGTACAGGGACGCGACGAAGCGGCCGCCGCCGTTCTGGGACAGCACGCCGAAGAGCTCGCCGCCGCCGGAGCGTCGCTCCTCGTTCTCGAAATGGTTCCCGCCCGGGTGGCACGTGAGCTCACGCGGCGTTTATCCATCCCCACCATCGGCATCGGCGCGGGCGCCGGCTGCAGTGGTCAGGTACTCGTGCTCCACGACATGCTTGGCCTGACCGCTGGCGAACCGTTCCGATTCGTACGCAATTTCCTGGAAGGCAGCGCCGGGATCGAACAGGCGGTGCGGCTTTACGTGACCGACGTGAAAGCGGGCCGTTTTCCGGACGACGGCATCCACGGCTTCTGATTCCGGCCACCGTGCAAGTCGTCAGGACAATTGCTGATTTGCGTCGCGCGACGGGCCACCGGCGCGACGTGACGCTGGTGCCGACGATGGGCAATCTGCACGAGGGCCACCTCTCTCTCGTGAGGATCGCCCGCGAGCGCGATGGCATCGTCGTGGCCAGCGTGTTCGTGAACCGGCTGCAGTTCGCGCCGCACGAGGATTTCGCGAAGTACCCGCGCACGCTGGAGCGCGACTGCGAGCTGCTCGCCGCCGGTGGATGCGACATCGTATTCGCGCCTGCGGAGGAGGAATTGTATCCCGAAGCTCAAGAGTACAAAGTGCATCCGCCCGGCTGCTTGGCCGACATCTTGGAGGGCCAAGTCCGGCCTGGCTTCTTCATTGGTGTTTGTACGATCGTGCTCAAGCTCTTCAACATCGTGCAGCCTCGAGCGGCGGTCTTTGGAAAAAAGGATTATCAGCAACTGCTCGTGATCCGGAACATGGTCCGGCAGCTCGCGTTGCCCATCGCCATCCTACCGGCCGAGACCATCCGTGATTCCTCGGGGCTCGCCCTGTCATCGCGCAACGGCTATCTGAGCGACCGGCAACGCGTCGAGGCTGCCCAGCTCAACGCCGTCCTCGCTCACGTGGCGGCAGCGTTGAAATCCGGACGGAGCGATTGGGCGGCTCTCGAGCGGGAGGCCGCAGAGGCGTTGGCGGCGCGGGGCTGGCGGCCGGACTATGTGGCCATACGTGCCGCCCGGGACGACCTTCGGGAACCCGCCATCGGCGATCGTCTGATCGTGTTGGGGGCCGCGATCCTGGGCAGCACGCGGCTGATCGACAACTTGGAAGTCCGATGAGACTCCACCTCGGCATCCTCGCCGTGTTGATCGCAATCGCTCCGTGCGGTGCTTTCGGCAAGGATCCCTCTCTCCTGTCGCTCGGCATGGAGCATTTCAGAGACACCGCATCCGTCGCCGATGATCCGGCGAAAGGTCTGACCACGATTTCGACCGAGCCGGGATTCGTCGAGCACTCCGGACTGATGGGAATGGTGTGGCACGATGAGTATTTGACCGCCGTCATCGATGCCAAGGCCGGCCGCGCGTCGTTTCAAATCAACGTATCGATCACCTACAGCGGCGCTCGGCGATCCTATCTCTCCTCAGACCTCGAGGGCATGGGCGGTCCCGCGGCCGTCGCGCCGACGCTCGTCAAGACAGAGAGCGCGAATTGCGCAACGGGCGATTGCATGTTTACCGATCATCTGGTGATTCCCGTCGAAGAGGCGTTGCTGCGTCACCTGGCAGCCGCTTATGTGCCGGGCAAGCCCGTCGGGTTGACCTACAAGCTGATTGCAAAACGGTCCGCCGTTTACCGAGGCGAGCTGTCCAACGCGGAGATCGCCGGCCTGCTGGCCAAGGTCGACGGCTACGAGGCGACACCGGCCGCTCCGTCAGCAGCGCCGCAGACGCCCCGTCGGCTGGATTTCGGCATCAGCGGAATCGTGGTTTCGGCTTCGCCCGACATGCCTGATAGAGCAGGAGTTCTCGTGGCGGGCGTGAACGGCGGATCGGTTGCGCAGCAAGCCGGTATCATCACCGGCGACATCATTTACATGATCGACGATCGCCCCACGCGCTCGCTCGCGGATCTCGAGGCCGCGGTGGACGCAATGGCGGCCCATTCGACGGCGACCCTCGGTATATACCGAGGGCTCAAGCAAGTCTCGCTCAAGGCGCGGTTCTGACATATCCGTCGGTGAGAGTATTTAAGAACGCGACGATATCCTCGATGTCCCTCTCCGTCATTGCCGGGCGGCCACCGGCGTGCCGATCGAGCGGCGGCTCCTGATCCACGTTGCGCTGGTACTTCGCGGGCAAGTCATCGAACTTGGACACGCTCCCGTCCGCGGCCCGTGGATACCACTTCTGCGGATCCGTATCGCGCTCCGCATAGAATCGCACCACATCCTGCAGCCGATGGAATACGCCGTTGTGGAAGTACACTCGACGGGTGGCGGTGTTGCGCAGCGACGGCGTGCGGAATAGGCCGCAGTATTCCGGCTTGTCTGCAAGATCCGTGCGCAGCGGCCCGCAAAGGCCGAGATCGAAGTAGCGGGAGTCCGCATTGGCAGGGATCGCCGCGTTACGCGGGGCGCCGATCGCCGCGTAACCGAAATCCGTGAACTGCGGGAAAGCACCCGCGCTCACCGCGCTGGGATGGCAGCGCGCGCAGTTGCCGCGGGCCGGATCGTTGAATGCCGCCAATCCGCGATTCTCTTGCGTCGTCAGGGATGCCTGTCCTCTCAGATAGGCATCGTACTTGCTCGAATACGGATAGAACTCCGAAGGCGTCTGCTGGTAGGTCTCGAGCGCAATCAGCACTCCTTTCACGGCGAGCGCCGTATCGTCGAACACATGCTCGCCGAACGTCGCGCGAAACTCCGCCGCATACGGTGCGCGCTGTACTCGGGCCGCCGCGGCTTCGGGGCTCGCATTCGCCATCTCGAACGACGAGAGCAGCGGCACTCGAGCCTGATCGTGCGCGGATTGGGCGCGGCCGTCCCAGGTTCGGCCACCCGCGGGGCCCTGATCGATGCTGTCGTCCCCTTCCGAATCGAAGAAATGCTCCGTGAAGGGGGGAATGTTCTGGGTGTACGTGAGCGAAGGAACCGCGCGCATGCCGGGCCGCGCATTGTTCGCGCCGCCGCGCTGTACGGGGAGTTCGCCGGCCGGCCCGAAGGCGTGTGTCGGGCTGTGGCAGGTCGCACAGGCGAGCTTTCCCGATGCCGACAACGCCGGGTCGAAAAAAAGTGCGCGTCCTACGGCCGCCATCGCCGCGGGCGTCGGCGGCTTCTCGAACGCGGCAGCATAGAAGGCAGCCTCCCCCCGACCCATGCCGCCGGCCAATCCCAGAATGCCTGCCAGGCCGAGGGCTGCGGCGTGCGCTCGCTTAATGGATGCTGCCACCGCTGTCGCTCGGGACCCCGGCATTGAAGAGTTGAGCCACGTCGACTGCATCGAACACATAGGCGCGATTGCAGAAATCGCAGCGCACCTCCACTTCACCGCGCTCGGCAAGGACCGAGCGGGTCTCGGCTTCACCCAGTCCCTGAAGCATGCCGGCCACGCGCTCCCGTGAGCAGCGGCATCGAAAATACACGGGCGAAGGATCGAACAGCCGGAGATCATCTTCGCTGAAGAGCCGGTGCAGGATCTCCGCGTCCGCGAGTGTGCCCAGTTCCTCGGGAGTCAGCGTGTCGCCGATGAGCTGCACGCGCTTCCACGCATCGTCGATCGCAGCGGCCGACGCGCTCGCTCCGGCGCGCTCGCCGGTCGGCAGCCGCTGCAGCAGCATGCCCGAGACCCCGGAGTCATGGGCATATAGCCATAGGCGCGTCGGCAACTGCTCCGAATTCTGGAAATAGGTCTGTAGTGAGTCGGCGAGCCGGGAACCCTCGATGGGCACGATGCCTTGGTAGCGTTGGGCACCGTCATCGTTCTCGAGCGTGACCGTCAGGTTGCCGGTACCGATGAGCGCGCCGATGGCATGCGGCGCCGGCTCGGCTTCGGTTTCGACTTTGGCTTCGGTTTCGACTTTGGCTTCGGATTCGCGATAGCGGGCCAATCCGCGCACGCCGAGGCCGCTGGTGCATTGCACGAGCAGCAGATGCACCGGCCCATCGCCCTGCAATTGAAGCGACAGCACACCATCGAATTTGATCGTCGCGGCAAGCAGCAGCGATGCCGCCACGGCCTCGCCCAAGAGTTCCCTGATCGCCTCAGGATAGGCGCGGTGCTCGATCAGCGCCTGCCACGCCGCGTCGATGTGCACCAAGTGTCCACGGATCGGATAGTGCTCGAAGACGAAACGGTGCAGGGAATCTCGGTCATGCATCAGAAGGATGAGGAGTCAGCTCCGGCCGCCGCCGGCAAGCTTGATCTTGAGCAATTCGTTGAGCTGCCCGGGATTCGCCTTGCCGCCGGTGGCCTTCATCACCTGGCCGACGAAGAATCCGAACAGCTTGTCCTTGCCGCTTCGATAGTCGGCGAGCTGCTTCGGATTGGCGGCGATGACGGAGTCGATCACTCCCTCGATGGCGCCGGTGTCGGTGATTTGCTTCAGGCCCCGGGCCTCGATGATCGCATCCGCCGACTCGCCGTCCGACCACATCGCCTCGAACACATCCTTGGCGATTTTCCCCGAGATCGTCTCGTCCACGATGCGCTTCAACAGGCCCGCGAGTGCGTCCGGCGAAACGCGGGAGCCTGAAATCTCGACGCCGTCGCGATTCAAGGCGCTCGAAAGCTCTCCCATGACCCAGTTGGCCGCGAGCTTGGCGTGTGGCGCGCCGAGTGCCTTCACCGAGGACTCATAAAACGCGCCCATCTCACGGCTCGCCGAGAGCACGCCGGCGTCGTACGCCGAGAGTCCGAAGTCGCGCGCGAAACGCGCGGCCTTTTCATCCGGAAGCTCCGGCAGCGTCGTGCGCACCAATTCCACGAACGTCTTGTCGATCTCCACGGGCAAAAGATCCGGATCGGGAAAATAGCGGTAATCGTTCGCTTCCTCTTTGGAGCGCATGGGACGCGTCTCGTTCTTGTCCGAGTCGTAGAGCCGAGTCTCCTGCACCACCTTGCCGCCGCTCTCGATCAGCTCGACCTGCCGCGCGACCTCGTGTTGGATCGCCTTCTCGATGAAGCGGAACGAATTCAGGTTCTTGATCTCGGCGCGGGTGCCGAACTTGGCCGCACCCTTGGGCCGCACCGAGACGTTGGCGTCGCAGCGAAAGGAGCCCTCCTGCATGTTGCCGTCGCAGATCTCGAGATACCGCACCAAGGTGTGGACCTTCTTCATGTAGGCGACGGCCTCTTTGGCCGAGCGCATATCGGGCTCCGAGACGATCTCGAGGAGCGGAGTCCCAGCCCGGTTCAAGTCGATGCCGCTGGAGTTCGCGAGTCCCTCGTGGAGCGATTTGCCCGCGTCCTCCTCCAGATGCGCGCGGGTGATGCCGATGGTCTTCACGGCGCCGTCGTCGAGCATGATGTTGATGGCGCCCTTGCCGACCACCGGTTGCTCGTACTGGCTGATCTGATAGCCTTTCGGCAAATCGGGATAAAAATAGTTCTTGCGCGCGAAAACAGATCTCGGCGCGATGTCCGCGCCGATGGCGAGCCCGAACTTGACGGCCATGCGCAGGGCTTCCTCGTTGAGCACCGGGAGCACTCCCGGATACGCGAGGTCGACCAGGTCGGCCTGGGTATTGGGTGCGGAGCCATAGGCGGTCGGAGAGCCCGAAAAGATCTTCGACCGGGTCGCGAGCTGCGCGTGAATCTCGAGGCCGATCACCACTTCCCAGTCGGCCATTATGAATAACCATCCGGCGACTTGAGATGCCAGTCGGTCGCCTGCTGGAAATGGTGGGCCGCCGAAAGAAGCCTCGCCTCGGAGAAATGAGGCCCGATCAACTGCATCCCCACCGGCAACCCGTCGACGAAGCCGCAAGGCGCCGAAATGCCCGGAAGACCTGCGAGGTTCGCGCCGATGGTATAGATGTCGTTCAAATACATGGTGACCGGGTCGTCGATTTTGGCGCCGATGGCAAATGCGGGGGTTGGCGTGGTCGGACCGACCACCAGGTCCACCTTCTCGAAAGCCGCACGAAAGTCGTCCGTGATCAAGCGCCGAGCCTTCTGCGCCTTCAAATAATACGCATCGAAATAGCCGGCCGACAACACATAAGTACCGGTCATGATGCGCCGCTTGACCTCCGCCCCGAACCCCTCCCCGCGGGAGCGCTCGTACAAATCCAGCAAGTCCTTGGGTTGCTCGCAGCGGTAGCCGAAGCGCACGCCGTCGAAGCGCGACAGATTCGAGGAGCACTCGGCCGGCGCGACCACGTAATACGTGGGCACGGACAAGGGTAGATGCGGCAGGCTCACTTCGACGGTTTCGGCCCCCATCGAGGTATAAACTTTGAGTGCGTCCCGGATGAGCGCCGCGTTGCGGCTCTCCAATCCGTCGAAGAATTCCCGCAAAAGCCCGATTTTAAGACCCTTGAGCGGCGCATCGAGCATCGCCGGATAGTCGGGCACCGGCGCATCGACGCTGGTCGAGTCCTTCGGATCGAATCCCGCCATGACTTCGAGAACGGCGGCCGCATCCTCTGCCGAGCGGGCGAGAACACCGGCCTGATCCAGGCTCGAGGCGAAGGCGATCATCCCGTAGCGGGACACCCGCCCGTACGTGGGCTTGACCCCCGTCACACCTGTGAGTGCGGCGGGCTGGCGGATCGAGCCGCCCGTGTCGGTTCCGGTCGTGAATGGCGCCAGGCGTGCCGCGGACGCGGCCGCCGAACCGCCGGACGATCCCCCAGGGACCTTGGTGGTATCCCACGGATTTTTGACAGGGCCGTAATAGCTGGTCTCGTTCGAGGACCCCATGGCGAACTCGTCCATGTTCGACTTGCCGAGCATCACCGCGCCCGCCGCCTTGAGCTTCCCCACGATGGTAGCGTCGTAGGGCGAGATGAAATTGTCGAGCATGCGCGATCCGCAACTCGTTCGGACCCCGTCCGTGCAAAAAATGTCTTTATGAATGAGAGGGATGCCGAGCAGGCGCCCCCGCTCGCCGCCCGCGAGCCGCCGATCGGCCTCGCGCGCCGCCTCGAGCGCCTGATCGGCCGTCAGGGTAATCACGGCATTCAAGCTCGGGTTCAGCCGCTCGATCCGCGCCAGGAAATGCCGGGTAAGCTCGACGCTCGATATCTCTCTGGCAGCCAAACGGCGGGCGAGCTCGCCCATGGAAAGAGTGTGCAACATCGTCGATGAACTCAATTAAGGGCGTTACTCGATGACTCGCGGGACGACATAGAGGCCGGCCTGCACCCGCGGGGCATTCGCCTGGTATTTCTCGTGATGGTCGGTTGCCGTCACCAGGTCCGCACGCAACCGTTGGCGCTGACCTTCGAGCGGATGAGCCATCGGTTCGACGTCGTCCGTTTGCACCCGCGAGAGCTCGTCGACGAAGTCGACGATGCTCGAGAGACTCGTGACGTACACCGGCATCTCTGCGTCCGTGATGGACAGCCGCGCGAGGCGCGCGATCTTTTCGACGTCTTGGCGGGTCAGGCTCATATCAGGTGTTCAAAAGTGCGTGCGAGTGCGCAAAAAAAAGCGTTCCCGATGATACACGTTGCCTTGCTGAAAGTCCCATCGGTTGTTACATTAGCGCAACTTTTTTCACCCCCTTCCGCACCTGAAAAATCCCTATGTTCAAACGCCTTAGAGGTTATTTCTCCAATGACCTCTCAATCGATCTTGGAACCGCGAACACGCTGATCTACGTACGCGAGCGGGGTATCGTGTTGAACGAGCCGTCCGTCGTCGCAGTGCAAGACGAACCGACCCGCGGCGGCAAAATCATCGTGGCGGTCGGGGTAGAAGCCAAGAACATGCTGGGCAGGACTCCGGGCCACATCACCGCGGTCCGGCCCATGAAAGACGGCGTCATAGCCGATTTCACCTACACCGAGAAAATGCTCCAGTATTTCATCAAGAAGGTGCACGGCAACCGCTTCTTGAGCCCGAGCCCCCGAGTGCTGGTCTGCGTGCCCTTCGGGTCCACTCAGGTCGAGCGCCGGGCCATCAAGGAGTCGGCCGAAGGGGCCGGCGCGCGCAGCGTCGACATCGTGCCCGAGCCCATGGCCGCGGCGGTCGGCGCGGGCCTGCCGGTCCAGGAAGCCCGCGGCTCCATGGTCCTCGATATCGGCGGCGGGACCTCCGAGGTCGCAGTCATCTCGTTGAATGGCATCGTTTACGCGGCAAGCGTGCGCATCGGGGGCGACAAATTCGATGAAGCGATCACCAACTATGTACGCCGCAATTACGGCATTCTGATCGGCGAGGCCACGGCGGAGCGCATCAAGCTCGAGATCGGCTCCGCCTATCCCGGCCAACAGGTGCGCGAGATCTCGGTGAAGGGCCGCAATCTCTCAGAAGGCGTGCCGCGCAGCTTCACCCTCAATTCGAACGAGATCCTCGAGGCGCTGCAAGAGCCTTTGCAGGGCATCGTGGGTGCGGTGAAGCAAGCCCTGGAGCAGACCCCGCCCGAACTGGGCGCCGATGTGGCCGAGCGCGGCATCGTGCTCACCGGCGGCGGGGCCTTGCTGCGCGACGTCGACAAGCTCCTCATGGAAGAGACGGGGTTGCCCGTCGTCGTGGCGGATGATCCCCTGACCTGCGTCGCCCGCGGCGGCGGCCGCATCCTCGAGCTCACCGAGGAACACGGACCCGGCATCTTCGGATTGGAGTAATGTCAGCGACTAGGAGCCATCGTCGGGCTCCGTTTCCCTCCCATGGTCGCGTTCCGTAATTCCGATCCTTCGGGCCGCACGAGTGGACTGCTGCTTCGCTGCGTGCTGTATTCGCTTCTCGCGCTCGGGCTGATCATCGTCGACAAGCGCTACGATCACCTGGGTAAAATCCGCAGCTGGCTGTCCATCGTCGCCTACCCGGTCCAAGTCGCTGTCGAGAGTCCCTTCGCCGGATGGCATTGGTTCCGCGAAAGCGTCACCACCCGCGACGTGCTGAGGGAAGACAATGCCCGGCTGCAGGCGGATTTGCGTCTCGCGCAATTCAAGCTGCAGCGCTACGAGGCGCTCGAATCCGAAACCCTGCGGTTGCGCGCGTTGCGTACCAACACCAGCGAGGTCGCCGGCCAATTCGTCATCGGCGACATCATGGATGTCGATCTCGACGCATTTCGCGAGCGCGTCCTCGTCGACAAAGGCGCTCATGACGGCATATTCGTCGGACAGGCGGTGCTCGATGCGGGCGGCGTGTTCGGGCAGGTGGCCCGGGTCGAACAGCTCACCAGTGAGGTCATTCTGGTCAGCGATCCTGCGCACGCCATTCCTGTCCAGATCAATCGCAACGGACTGCGCACCATCGCGGTGGGCACCGGCGATACGAGCCATTTGAAGCTGCCCTATCTGCCGACCAGCGCCGATGTGGTGGTGGGAGACCTGGTGGTCACATCCGGCCTCGGTGGCGGGTTTCCGGCCGGATATCCGGTGGGCACCGTAGCGGCCGTCAAGAAGGATGCAGCCCAGTCGTTGGCCGACGTCGATCTGCGCCCGGCGGCAGCGCTCGACCGATCGCGCGAGCTCATGTTGGTGTGGCTGAAGCCGAGCGCCGTGCTTGCGCCGGCGACAGCAACGACACCCCCAACGGGCTCCGCTGCGGCGGCTGCCGAGCGCCCCTCGAACGCCACGCGCGCGGCCAAAGCCCCTGTTGCCAAGGCTTCACCCGCCGAGGGCTCCCCCGCCAAGCCCCCGCAAGGTCGCACGCCATGATGCGCGACGATCCCATCCGCCGGCTTCCGATGGCGCTGTCCTCGCTGGTGGCGCTCGCGTTCGCGGTGATACCGCTGCCGGCCGCCCTCGATGTCTTCCGTCCGGACCTTCTGGTGCTCGTGGTCTTTTACTGGTCGATTGAATCGCCCCGCGCCGGCGGCCTCACACTCGCTTTCGTGTCCGGCTTGGCGCTCGACGTGATCAACGGGGTTGTGCTGGGTCAGCACGCGCTGGCGCTGACCTTGATGGCGGCCTGGGCCACGCATCTGCGGCTGCGGCTGCGGGTATTCTCTCTCCTTTCGCAATCTCTCACCATCTTTGCGTTGCTCACGGGATATCAGTTCATTCTGTTTTGGATCGACGGCGCCACCGGCAATCCCGTGACGAGCTTCACCCGGTGGTTCGCCCCGTTGGTCGGCGCGATCATATGGCCGTTGCTGGCCGGCGCTCTCGGCCGGCTGAACGAGCGTTGATCCTATCGAGGTCGGCAATGCCGGAGACCATGCATGATATTCGATGAATTTTCCCCTTCGCGGGCGCGACGCACGCTGACGGCCGGCGGCCGCACCTTGCGGGCTCTCGGCCTCGACGGTCCTTTGACCGGCGTGCTGGCTCTGATCGTCTGCATCGGGGTGCTGGTCGTCTATAGCGCCTCGGGTCAAAACATCAAAATGGTCGAACACCATCTGGCCAACATTGCCATCGCGGTGATCGCCATGCTCGCGCTCGCAAAGCTGTCGAGCCCGCAATATCTGCGCCTATTCTCCCCCGTCGCCTACATCATCGGCATCCTCCTCCTGGTGGTGGTGGCGGTCACCGGACACATCGGCAAGGGTGCGCAGCGGTGGCTCGACATCGGATTCATTCGATTTCAGCCGTCCGAGATCATGAAACTCGCGGTTCCCATGATGTGCGCGTGGTATATGCACGAACGGCCGCTTCCCCCCACGTTCCTCGACCTCATCGTCATGGGCATCTTGATCATGATTCCGACCGCCATGATCGTGGTTCAGCCAGACTTGGGCACGGCGCTGTTGATCGGTGCGTCCGGCCTCATCGTCATGCTGCTCGCCGGCCTGCGATTCCGGATCATCTTGACCTCCATTCCGCTGCTCGGCGGCGCGGCATGGGGCGCCTGGCACGTCATTCACGATTACCAGCGCCAGCGCATATTGACCTTCCTGAATCCCCAGACCGATCCGCTGGGAGCCGGCTACCACATCATCCAGTCGCAGATCGCCATCGGCTCGGGCGGCGTGTTCGGCAAGGGATACATGAACGGCAGCCAGGCACAGCTCGAGTTCCTGCCCGAGCGGTCCACCGACTTCATCTTTGCGGTCATCGGCGAGGAGTTCGGCCTTCTGGGACAGCTTCTGATTCTTTCTTTATACGGCGTCGTGATCGGACGTTCCCTCTATCTCGCCATGCAAGGCCAGGACACCTTCACCCGGCTGACCGGCGGAGCGATCGCGCTCAGCTTCTTCGTATACGTATTCGTCAATTCCGGCATGGTGAGCGGCATTTTGCCGGTGGTCGGCGTACCGCTGCCGCTGATCAGCTATGGCGGCACCTCCATGGTTACCTTGTTGGCCGGCTTTGGAATACTGATGTCGCTCAACTCTCACCGTAAACTCATCGGATCCTGAACGCGTGCGCCCGACGCTCTTCGTCAAAGTCCTCGTTGTCGCCGCGACCTTGCTCACCGCAAGCGCCCCCTCGGTCGCGCTCGACGTCCATCGCGCCGACGTAAAGGGCTTCATCACGCAAATGGCGGATCAATACGATTTCAAAAAGGGAAAGCTGCGCAAGCTTCTCAAGGCCGCCCAGAGCCAACCGGCCATATTGGAGGCGATGGACCGGCCGGCGGAGAAGGCCAAGCCGTGGTACGAGTACCGGTCGATTTTTCTGAACGACCGGCGAGTCCGCGAAGGCACGCAATTTTGGCTGGCGCATCGGCAGGAGCTCGACCGGGCCAGCGTCCGCTCGGGCGTCGCGCCTGAATATATCGCCGCCATCTTGGGCGTCGAGACCTACTACGGCCGGCTGACCGGGACGTATCGGGTGCTCGATGCGCTCGCGACGCTCGCCTTCGATTATCCCCCGCGCGCCAAGTTCTTCCGGGACGAGCTCGCACAATTCCTGCTCTTGACCCGCGACTTCAACATGGACCCCCTGACCATCAAGGGCTCTTACGCAGGCGCGATGGGTGCGCCGCAATTCATGCCGTCGAATTACCGGCGCTTCGCCGTCGATGCGGACGCAGACGGCCGCATCGATCTGTGGACCAACTGGTCGGACGTTTGCGCGAGTGTTGGAAATTATCTGCGCCAACATGGCTGGAACGAGGGCGAGCCGGTGCTCGCGGAAGCCAGCGTGGATCCCGGGGCCGATCTCGACGGCCGGAAGCTCACCCTCGATGAGACGGTCGCCTCGTTGAGGGCGAAGGGGGTGAACTTCGACACGTCGATGCCCGCCGGTGCGCCTGCGCTCCTGATCGCGGCGGACCAGCCGGAGGGCGAGCAATGGCGCGTGGGTTATAACAACTTTTACGTCATTACCCGCTACAACCACAGCGCGCTCTATGCCATGGCGGTGTACGAGCTGGCTGCGGCCGTGAAGCAGCAGGTGCTGATGTCGGATACGCCCCGCCCCAACGACACCTCGGCGCCTGGCGCTCAACCGTGAACGCCGGTCGCTCGCCGTCGAACCCGCTCGCGACTGCGGCCGCCGTTGCGGTCGCGGCTGCGGTCGCGGCGAATCTCGGCGGCTGCTTCAGCACGAGGCCGGCCCCGCCGCCGCCGAGTACCGGTGTCCGGGCGGCGCAGCCGCCGGCGGCAATTATTTCCCCGCCGCTGTCACCCGACACCGTCCCCGACGCCGTGCCCCGATACGAGCCTCGCTCGAATTACGGCAATCCGCCGTTCTACGATGTGTTCGGCAAGCGCTATTTCGTCCTTTCCTCGAGCGCGGACTACGTCGAGCGGGGCGTCGCCTCTTGGTATGGGCCGGGTTTCCACAAGGTGCGAACGTCAGTCGGCGAACCGTACGACATGTATGGCATGAGCGCCGCGCACAAGACGCTGCCGCTGCCGTGCTACGCGCGGGTCACCAATTTGCAAAACGGCCGCAGCGTCGTGGTACGGGTCAACGACCGCGGCCCCTTCGTCGGCAATCGCATCATCGATCTGTCCTACACCGCGGCCGCAAAGCTCGACATGCTGAGAAACGGCACTGCCATGGTCGAGGTCCGCACGGTCGGGCCAACTTCGCCCCCGGGCGTCGTGCCGCCTCTGCCGTCGGCCGCACCGCCGGCGATCGTCACCGCCTCGACGCAAAGCGGAGCCGCTCGGGTGTCCGGCGCGGCCCTATCCGGAGCGGCCCAACCCGGCGCGGCCGCGTCCAGCGCTCCCGCCATCGCGCCGGCCCCGATTACCTCCGTTCCCGTCTCCGCCCTGTTCGTCCAAGCGGGCGCTTTCGCCGACCCCGCCAACGCGGAGCGCCTGGCCGAGAAGCTTCGAGGCGGAGGCTACGGAAAGGTGTTCGTGCGCGATGATATGATCGCGGGCCGCCGCATGTATCGTGTCCGTATCGGCCCCGTCCCGGACGTGCCGGAGTTCGATCGGATCGTCGCTGCTCTGGAAGGAGTCGGCGTCCGCGATGCGCATCTCGCGCTCGACTGATCGCAGGGCCAGCGCCTTAGGTTCATTCACTCAACCTCCACTTCCAAAGGTCCAGCTCATCATGTTTCGTGCTCCGTTCGCCGTTCGCTCTTTTTGTGCTCTGCTGATGTTCACCGTACTGTCGCCGGTTTCCCTCGGCGCCGACATCCCCATCCCGACACCGCCGACCGTGGACGCACGTTCCTACATCGTGGTCGATTACCACACGGACAAGACCCTGGCGGCACTCGAGCCCGATGCACGCATGGAGCCTGCGAGCCTCACGAAGCTGATGACCGCCTATATCGTGTTTCAGGAGCTGGCCACCGGCAAGCTCAAGCTTCAGGACCAAGTGGTCGTGAGCGAGCATGCTTGGCGTTCCGAAGGCTCGCGTACGTTCATCGAGCTCGGCAAACCCGTGTCGGTCGAGCTCTTGATCTTGGGGATGGTGGTGCAATCGGGGAACGATGCCACGATCGCCCTGGCGGAGCGCATCGCGGGCACCGAGGAGACCTTTGCGCAGCTCATGAACGCCAATGCCAAGCGTCTCGGCATGGCGGGGACGCATTTCGAGAACAGTTCCGGCCTGCCCTCCTCCAACCACTTCACGACCGCCCACGACATGTCGCTGCTTGCGATCGCCTTGATCCGTGATTTCCCGCAATACTACAAATATTTCTCCGTGCGTGAATTCGAATACAATGGCATCAAGCAGCAGAACCGCAACGGACTGCTGGGCCGCGATTCGAGCATCGACGGATTGAAGACCGGCCATACGGATTCGGCCGGCTTCTGTCTGGTGACCTCGGCGCTTCGCGACGGCATGCGCGTCGTGTCGGTGGTGCTGGGCGCGAAGAGCTTCAAGGGCCGGGAGGATGCAAGCGGAGCGCTGATCAACTACGCCTTCACGTTTTACGACACCAAACTCGTGGCCAAGGGCGGCGCGAAGCTCGCGTCTGCGCACGTATGGAAGGCGGCGGCCACCCCGGTCGACGTTGGCGTCAACGAGGATCTGTACGTCACTTTGCCGCGAAGTGCCTCGAGCGACATCAAGACGACCGTCGATGTGCAGCCCAAACTGATCGCGCCGCTGTCGCGAAGCGCAGACGTTGGAGTGCTGCACGTGCTCGCGGGAACGCAGTCCTTGGCGAGCGTTCCGGTTCATCCGCTCGGCGCCGTACCGGAAGGCGGCTGGTGGCGACGCCTGATCGACACAATCCGCTTGTGGTTCGCGTAAGCTTCCCACATGCCGCTGCCCGTCTGCTATTTGAACGGCGAGTATCTCGCGCTCGCGGAGGCGCGGGTGTCGCCCTTGGATCGCGCCTTCCTTTTTGGTGACGCAGTCTATGAAGTCGTCCCCGTCTACAACGCCCGTCCGTTTCGGCTGCGCGAGCATCTCGACCGCCTCCATCGCAGCCTGACGGCAATCCGCATGGCAGCGCCGAAGACCCATGCCGAATGGGCGGAGGTCTGCCGGGAACTCGTGAAGCGCAACGGCGGAGGCGATCAGTATCTGTATTTGCAGGTAACCCGCGGCGCGGAGTTCGGCCGCAATCACGCCTGGCCCGAAGGGCTCGAGCCCACGATCTTCGGCTACGCCAATCGATTGGAGGCGCCCACGCCCGCCCTCTTGGAGGACGGCGTCGCCGCGGTCACTGCTCCCGATACCCGCTGGGCGCGCCGGGACATCAAGACCACGGCGCTGCTCGCCAACGTGCTGCTGAAAAAGCTCGCCGCGGATGCCGGCGCCTTCGAGACCATCATGCTGGAACGCGGCGAGCTCACGGAAGGCTCCTCGACCACGGTGCACGTCATTTCGCGGGGCGAAATCCATACCCCTCCCAATGGGCATCAGATCCTTCCCGGCACCACCCGTGACGTGGTCGGCGAACTGGCAGAGCGGGTGGGCATGGTCAACCGCAGCGTCCGGGTCACGGAAATCGAGTTGCGCGCGGCGAGTGAAATCTGGCTGGCATTTTCAACGCGCGGAATACTGCCCGTGACCCGTCTCGACGGCAGTCCCGTGGGTGACGGCAAACCCGGGCCGTTGTTCAGGCGGATGCACAAGGTCTTTCTGGATTACATCCGAGAATTGGCGAGAACGCCCGACCTATGAGCACCGCCAAGCCCGAGGATTTTCCTGCTGAGTTTCCCATCAAGGTGATGGGGCGGCAGGACAGCGATCTGCGCGCCGCCACCCGGGAGATCATCGAGCGTCATGCGGGCCCTCTGCCGGATGACAGGATCCGCGTGCGCACCAGCGGCGACGGGAATTTCGTGGCCCTCACCTACACCATTGTCGCCACCGGCCGGGACCAGCTCGATGCCATCTATCGGGAGCTGACGGCCTGCAAGCTCGTGCTGATGGCGCTCTGAGTAACCCATTCCGTCCCGCGCTCCACCACGGTCTCGATTCCCAACCGCCTCGACAAATGAGGCAGGAGCCCCTCGGCCGCGGTCCCCACGTCGCCGACGGAGCAAAGATCGGCGAGTCGCGTGACCGCAAGGCCGGGATAACCGCATACGTCGATGCGCCGGAACGGCTCGGTGTCCAACGACACGTTGAGCGCCATGCCGTGATAACTCGCTCCCCGTCGGACGCGCAATCCGACGCTCGCGAGCTTCGCATCGCCGACATAGACGCCGGGCGCTGTGCGGGATCCGTGCGCCGTGATGCCGAGCTCGGCGGCGTAATCGATCACGGAGTTCTCCAGGGCGACGACGAGATCGCGGACACCGAGCGAGCCGCGGCGCAGATCGAGGAGCGGATAGATGACGAGCTGGCCGGGGCCGTGATAGGTAACCTGCCCACCGCGGTCGATTTGCACGACGGGGATGTCGCCCGTGGCCTTGAGGTGCGCCCGGCCGGCGTTGAGACCCAGCGTGTACACCGGCGGATGCTCCAGGAACCAAATCTCGTCGCGCGTGGATCCGTCGCGCTCGTCGGTGAAGCGCTGCATGGCGCGCCACGTGGGCTCGTACGCGACGAGGCCCAAATGACGGATCAGGGCCGCACGCCTCGGCGCCCCATCGCTCGGCGCCGCATCGCTCCGCGCGACATCGCTCATCCGCGCTGTTCCGAGGCTCGAGCCTGGCCGTTGTGAAGGCCTGCGTTGTTGCGGGCAAGAGCCTGCTCCGCGCGATAGCTCGAACGGACCAGCGGACCCGAGACGCACTCGAGGAATCCGCCTGCCAACGCCCACGTTCGGTATTGCGCAAACTGCTCGGGCGTCACGAATCGCTCCACGTCGATGTGATTCGGAGTGGGGCGCAGATATTGTCCGAGCGTGAGGATGTCCACCGAGGCGGCGCGCAGATCGGTCATGGTTCTGCGGATCTCCGCGTCGGTCTCGCCGAGCCCCAGCATCAGGCTGGTCTTGGTGAGAACCGCGGGGCGATGCGCTTTGGCGGCGGCCAGTACGTCGATGCTCTGCCGATAGCCTGCGCGCGGATCGCGCACCGGATGAGTCAGGCGCTCGACGGTTTCCACGTTCTGCGCGAAGACATCCAAGCCGGAATCGACGACCGTGCGCACATGCTCCCATACACCGGCGAAATCGGGCGTGAGCGCCTCGACTGCGGTGTCCGGATTTAGCGCTTTGACGGCGCGCACCGCGGCGGCGTAGTGCCCCGCACCGCCGTCGGGCAGATCGTCCCGATCGACCGACGTGAGGACCACGTACTTGAGCCGCATGAGCTCGACGGAACGCGCCACGTTGTCAGGCTCCTCCGGATCGAGCCACCCTCGCGGATTGCCGGTGTCGACCGCACAGAACCGGCATGCCCGCGTGCACACCGCCCCCATGAGCATGATGGTGGCGGTGCCGGCGTTCCAGCATTCACCAATGTTGGGGCACTTCGCCTCCTCGCAGACAGTGCTCAGGCGATGGTCGCGAACTATTTGCTTGACCGCCGCGAAGGCGGCGCCCGTCGCCATGGGCGCACGAAGCCAGGTGGGCTTGCGGGCGCCCGGCGAGCCGCTCGCGGCGCCCGGCTTGATGCCGTCCTTGATGGCGGTAAAGCCCTGAGGTGTAAGGTATTTCTCCCCGCTCTGCGCCCTAGGCGGTGCCTGCGCAATGGGGATGCCCTTGAAGTCGGCCATGGGTCATTGTACCCCACGCCGGCGCACGCGAGGCTTACCCCTGCGGGGCCGCCGCGGGTTCGGGGCAGGAGGCTTCGTCCCCACTGACGCGGTCGCGCCCTTCACGCTTGGCGCAATACAGCGCGCGGTCGGCGGCTTTCAGCAGTTGCGGCGCATTGGAGCCGTGCCCGGGATAGACGGCGACGCCGAACGAGGCCGAGGGCGCCGCGAGAGTCTGGCCGAGATGGGTGAGATTGGTGTTGCGGATCGCGACCCGCATCTCCTCGGCGCGCTCGCAGGCCATCTCCATGGTCGCCTCCGGCAGCACGATGGCGAACTCCTCTCCGCCATAGCGGCAGGCGAGGTCTGCGGGACGAATATGCCGGGCGATGGCGCGCGCCAGTGCACTCAGCACGAAATCTCCGGCGTCATGTCCATGCCGGTCATTGAACTGTTTGAAGTTGTCGATATCGATCATGACCACGGCCAGCGGCTTGCCGCTTCGTTCCGCGCGATGGATCTCGCGGTTGAGCGCATCCTCGAGGTAGCGCCGGTTGTAAAGGCCCGTCAACCCGTCGCGCAGCGCCATCTCCCGCATCGCATCGCGCAGCCTCAGGTTCGCGAGCGCAGCGCCGACCCGGTCGGTCATCGCCTGCAGGCGCTGCTCGGTCTCGCGTGCCGGTCTCCGGGTTCCCGGGTCGACTCCCACGTCGATGTGAAACAGACCGAATATCTGGCCCTGGCCGTGGAAGGGCACACAGGCATACCCGCGATGCTCTTCGGGCGCATGCCGGCAGCGAATGGAGCCGTTCGAAGGCGAGTAATGAGGGCTTCCCAATCGCAGCGCCCAGCATTCGTCGGGCGCCAGCGTCTTGTCGGGCGGCGTTCCCCTGCCCCAGCTTGCCACATGCTCCAGCACATCGCGCGATTCCCGGTAGACGAACAGCGATCCGGAGGACTGCGGGAACAGTTGCAGCCCGGTCTCGCGCACGATTTCATACGCTTCGTTCCGGTGCGCGCATGATTGGAGCAGCTCCGCCATGCGCGACAGCACCTCGCCGTCGCGATGGAATGCCTCCAGTTGCTGGACCGTCGCGAGGAGCGCGCGATTGTTGCGCCGAACGGCGAGATCGCTCTTTTTGCGCGCGGCGATCTCGCGCGCCAAGCTTCCGTTGGCGTCGCTGAGTGCCGCCAGCCGCTCCTGCAGCGTGACCTGCGCGGCACGCAGCGCCTCCTCTTGACGGTGCAGGGCGGTGACGTCGCGCGCCACCGTGATCTCGCCGATCAATTGCCGATCGCTGCCGAAGAGCGGCGTCGTCTTGATCACGACCCTGACGAGGTCGCCATTCTTCTTGCGCCTCTCGGCCGTGCTCGATGCCTGACTCCCGGAGCGGACCCGCTCGAGAAGTTTGGCGTAATCTGTATCCGACAGCTCTGCGGCGTGCAGCTCGCGAAGCGGCCGCCCCACCGCCTCGGCAGCCGAAAATCCGTAGAGCGACGCCGCCTCCCGGTTCCAGTACATGACCACCGCATTCAAATCCTTGACGATCACCGCTTCGGCAATGTGCTCAAGCACCTGCTCCAGCTCGAGCGCGTAAGACTTGAATGTTGACGCATCGGCATCGCCGAGCGCCCGGTACGCGATCATCGTGGGAACCCAATTCGCATGTAATACTTCCAACCCCTTCGGGATTGCCTTATGAGAAGTCTAGGGGTGAGCCTCTACGCAGACTGGTAACAGCGCGCAATTCTCGTAGTGAGCGCCTTCAGGACGGCCGGGACACGGGCCCAAATGTGACCGACAGCGCAATTTGGCTGGGGCTCTCGATCGGTCGCTACCGGGGGCGCGGCACCTCGGCGATCAGCACCGCGTTCGTACCGCCGAAGGCGAACGAGTTGGACATGACGGCCTTGAGCTCCACGGCCTGCCGGGCGGCGCCTGGAACGTAGTCCAGGTCGCAGGCCGGGTCCGCCGTATCGAGATGCATGGTGGGCGATACCATGTGCCTTTCCAGGCAGATCACGGCGATCACGAATTCCAGTGCGCCGGCGGCACCCAACAGGTGTCCATGGGTGGATTTGGTGGAGCTGACCGGAATCGAATACGCCCGTTCGCCGAACACCTCCTTTATTGCACTAGTCTCCGTGGCGTCGTTCTGCAAAGTGGCCGAGCCGTGCGCGTTGATGTAGTCGATCTTCCCGGGCGCGAGGCGCGCCGAGGCGAGCGCGGCATGCATTGCTCTCGCCTGTCCTTGGATCGAAGGGCGCGTGATGTGTGAGGCGTCGCTGGTCAGTCCGTAGCCGGTGAGCTCGGCGCGGATCGGCGCGCCGCGGTCCACCGCGTGCTGCCACTCCTCGAGTACGACGAATGCGGCGCCTTCGCCGAGCACCAGACCGCTTCGGTTCAGTGAAAACGGCCGGCACGAAGCGCTCGGGTCGTTTGGATCCTCGGCCGCCAGCGTGCGCATTGCCTCCCAGGCCCGCAACACGCCGAAGGTCAATGGCGCCTCGGCTCCCCCGGCGATCATCACGTCCACATCTCCGGACTGAATTCTTCGCGCGGCCTCGCCGATGGCCACCGAAGATGACGAACACGCCGTCGAGAAGGTGAGGCTTGGTCCCAACAGCCCGTGCTCGATGGAAATCCAGGATGCCGGGGCCGTCGTCATCGCGGCAAGAACCGTGTAGGGGTTCACGCGGTCCGACGCTTCGGCGTAAATCGTCCGATATCCGGCGTCGGTCGTCTCCGCCCCACCCATGCCGCTGCCGACGAAAGTCCCGCAGCGCTCCCGTTGTTCGGCAGATAAATCCAGCCGGGCATCGCCGAGCGCCTGACCCGCCGCCACCAGGGCGAGTTGCGTGACTCGGTCGAGCAGCCGCACGCGCGCCGGGTCGAAGTTTGCCGCTCCGTCGAAAGCGGTCGGGGCGCCGATCGGGGAGCGGAGCCGGCTGCAAAGCGCAGGGTCGAGCCGGCGCACGCCTGACCGGCCTTCCGCAAGACTTCGAGTCACCGCCTCGATCGAGTTCCCGATAGGCGAGACGACCCCGAGGCCCGTCACCGCCACGCGTCGGCTGGTCACATCTTGATCCCGCCCACCTTGGCCTCGCTCCCGCCGCTCCCGGCAGAGGCTTTCGCCGCGCGATCCGCGATGAGTTCATCGATATAGGCCACGACGTCCCGGACGGTTCGTAAGTCCGATGGCGGATCGCCGGGGATCTTGACGTGAAATCCGTCCTCAATCTTGAACATCAGCTCGAGGAGACTGAGCGAGTCCATGCCGAGGGTATCCAAGGCGGCATCAGGTGACAGCCGATCGCGCTCCAGGCCATAGTCGCGGACCAGGATGTCCTGCAAAGTTTCAAGCGTGCTCATGGCGCGTCTTCTCCTCGCTTCCGATGTAGTGTCTCGTCTTTCCTGCCCAGCGGGCCGCTCGTGTCAACAAGGCGGGCCACCGACGAAGCAGTGCCTGCGACAAGGTGGCGAGGCCGGGCTGCATGGTTGCCTGGGCAGCCGCGGCGGCGAAGCGTACTCTCGGTGTAAATGACGATCGCCATGCTCGAGCGTAGCGATCGTTCACATGTCGCGTGCGCATGGGATCGAGCATGGCGGGGCGATGTTCCAATAGGTGCCCGGCGAGAAGGTTCGCCGATTGCAGCGCCATCCCGATGCCCTCGCCTATCAGCGGATGGCTCTCGCCGGCCGCATTGCCGACTCGAAAGACCTGGGCGCAGCGCGCGACGCGGATCCCCGGGCGAATGGGACCTACGCTGAGCCACGGTCCCAGCTGCCGTGCCTGCGCGAGCGCATCGCGCACTCCCGCGCACGATTGGTGCAAGAAAGCCGCCACGGCCTCGCCTGCCGGAGCACCCGGCATCGCCTCGCGGCAGGCCCGCAGCCGGTCCCGGCGAATGCAGCAGGCAAGCGTCGTTCGCCCTCCCTCGGCAACCACCATTCCACCATATCCGCCGTCCAGCGCGATGACCGGCAGAAGACCCGGGGATAGCCGCGAGTCATCGAAGCTCGCCTTGAAGGCAAACAGATCCGATGCTCGCTTCGGTTCCTCGCCGGGAGCAGTCACGCCGCCGCGGCTCACGGCGATGGACGGCGCGGGCTCCCAGGATCCATGCGCATCGATCACCACGCGCGCATGGCGGGCCTCGAGGCCTTTTGAAGTGCGCCCGGCAAGCGATTTTGCGCTGAAGCGCATCTCGATGTCGGCCGAGAAGTCGTTCGGGCCGCCGCGGACACTGCGGACTTTGGCCGGCTGCAGCACTTCGACGCCGATCGACCGCGCACGGTCGAGCAGCAGCGCATCGAGACGGTCTCGTCCCACCGCGCGGCCATAGGGGTAAGCGCCCTCGGAGCACGCCGGAAAATCCGCGGCGAGGAGCGGAAGACTCCCCATCCAACCGACCCGGGACAGCTCCGGTCCGGCCATGTCGCGAAAAGCGGCTCCGACGCCGAGCGCATCGAATAGATCCAGGCTTCCGGCAGAGATGCACTCTCCGCAGACCTTCTGGCGCGGATAGACATTTTGCTCGACCAGGATCACCTGCCAGCCGGCCTGTGCGAGAAAGATCGCGCTTGCGCATCCGGCGGGTCCGGCGCCGATGATCAGCGCGTCGGCGAGGCTATCCACTTGATGGCTCCGCCGATGTGCTGCGTCGACGCACCGCCGCGAAGCAATGCGTGAACGGGGGCGCGCGGAATTCATCCACCCTCCAATCGGTGCCCGCGCCCTCCCACACCGCACTTAGTTCCTGGTTCCGGAACCCCGCGGCGACGCTCTTCACCGCGTCGCCGCGAGTGACCGCATTGGCGCCGATCAATCCGACGCTGAGCGCTGCGATGCGGCCGAGCGCGTCCCGCCGCGGCTCGCTGGCAATGAAGGCGTTGGCGCGATTGGCGATTCCGCGCAGCAACGATTCGAGCGTCGGCCCCTCGAAATGATGCAGAAAGAGCGAGGCGATGGCGAGATCGTAGGGCGCCTCGGCGTCCATTCGCAACCAGTTCATGACATCCATGCATTGGGAGCGGACATCCCAGCCGAGCCGCCGATAGGCCTCTCGGGTGTCGTCCGCCAACAAATCCACCCGATCGAGGAGGGTCAACTCCACGCCGCTCCAGCGAGGCCGGAGCGAGCGCGCCACGGCCAGCATCAACGTTCCGTCGCCCGCGCCGAGCTCGATGAGCCGGCGCGGCGGGGCAGTCAGGCGCAAAGTCGCGATCAGCCGCTTGAGGATGGTCGTGGAGTTCATGAATTTATGGATCCTCCGTAGATCGCGGCGAGAGCGCTCCGCGCGCGGATCGTCCGCCGCAAGCTCGTCGAGAACTTCCGGGACGACCAGGCGCGAGGAGGCACTCATTACGCGCTACCGACGGACAGCAATGCGCCGTGACAGGTAAAACCGGCTCCGAAGGACGACATCCACCACCAGCCGCCGTCGGACTGTTCGGAGAGGGCCGCATCGAGTACGAAGTAGACGAAGGCGCTGCTCAGATTTCCGAATCGTCGAAGCGCCTCACGGCTATGGCGCAGCGCATGCGGCGCAAGAGACAGTCTCTCTTCCAGTGCGAGCAGTACGTCCCGCCCGCCCGCATGCATGATCCAGTTGGTGATTTCGCCCTGATTCACGCCGCTGCGCCCGAGCGCGGTCGCGAGAACCTCGCGGGCGTGATCTGCGGCAAGCCGGGGCACGGCCCGCGTCAGGATGTTTCGCAGCATCCCAGCGCGGTGCTCGAACCGCAGCGAGTCGCGCGCCTCCGGATTTGTCAGTGAGACGGTGTCGTGCCACTGCACGCGACGGCGGCCGGCAGGGAGGGTGCGGGACAGCACCGCCGCCCCGGCACCGTCGCCGAAGAGACAGGCGCTGATCAGCACGCCCGGCTCGTTGTCCAGATACATCGCCGCACTGCATACCTCGACGCAAATCGAGAGCACGTGCTCGCGCCGCGCTCCTGCGAGCATCGCATCGGCGAGCTGCCAGTTGGGCAGTGCGCCGGCGCATCCCTGGCCCACCAAGTCGAAGCACAGCACGTCCGGTCTGAGTCCCAGCCGCTCGACTACGTGGCCGCTCAAACCCGGGCAGACATAACCCGTGCAGGTCGTCACCACGATGGCGTCGATCGCTTCGGGATCGAGCTCAGCGCGCCGCAGGGCCATGCGCCCTGCATCGGTCGCGAGCACGGGAGCATGGGATTCGAACCGGGCCTGCAAAGTGTCGGGATCGATCTCGAAAACATCGTCGAGCGATTCGACTGCAAGCCAACGTTCCTCGATCCCATTGTCCCGGCCGAGCACCGCCTTCGCCACGGCGTGCGCCCGCGCGTCCAGCCGCCCGAACCAGGGGGATTTTGTGAATGCGTCCCAGCATTGGCTTTTCGTGTAGCGCCGCGCCGGTAGCGCAGTTCCGATGGCATTTAAAAACACTGCCGCGTCTCCATTCGCAATACAAGAGTTTAACCCACCCGTCTCACCCCCCTTCGGGAAAAGAGACGGAACTTCCTGTAAGTGCCACCCGACGTAAGAACGGCGCAACTCTCGCGCAAGCCCGGCGAAATCTCCTTTACACTCCCCGGCGATGAAAATACCCAAAGGTTTGCAGCCGCTGGTGGACGACGGCATGGTC
>Ga0182015_10002131_pt1 | contig 24592 bp, 24 predicted proteins | sample 712P3MmetaG_FD_120478 | JGI IMG/M metagenome (GOLD analysis project Ga0182015, IMG submission 120478) | Permafrost microbial communities from Stordalen Mire, Sweden - 712P3M metaG | ecosystem: Environmental > Terrestrial > Soil > Wetlands > Permafrost | place: Sweden: Stordalen | collected...
CCATGCCAATATACTTTTCTTGTTTCATGACGGCGCTCCTTTTCGGTAAGTGGTGATCCGAACAATCACAACCTACCGCAAAGTGGGCGCCTTTTTATATTGCGTGTAATGGCGATATGACGCAAACCATCCTTTTGAGCAACCGCCGTCCCCACGGCTTTCATTGACTTGAATGCTTCACCCACGTAAGATTTGCCCCTGATGATCGGCCAGACCATCTCGCACTACCGCATCGTAGAAAAACTTGGGGGCGGCGGGATGGGTGTAGTCTACAAGGCTGAGGACACTCGTCTGCGCCGCTTTGTGGCGCTGAAATTCTTGCCAGATGAGGTTGCTCAAGATACCCAGGCGCTCAGCCGCTTCCGCCGTGAAGCTCAGACTGCCTCGGCGCTCAATCATCCCAATATCTGCACCATCTACGACATCGAGGAAGAAGGTGGCCAAGCGTTCATTGCCATGGAATTGCTAGAGGGCGAAACGCTGAAGCACTATATCGAAGGTAAAGCGCTGAAAGTCGATTCGGTGCTCGATCTCGGCATCCAGATTGCCGACGCTCTGGACGCAGCCCACGCCAAAGGCATCATCCATCGAGACGTGAAACCCGCCAACATTTTCTTAAGCAAGCGCGGCCAAGTGAAGATATTGGACTTCGGCCTTGCTAAATTGAGCGGTAGCCGCAAGCAGGCCGTGGATGCCACGGCGACAGCGCTTGACCAAGAGCAGCTCACCAGCCCGGGCTCGGCCGTAGGCACGGTGGCTTACATGTCGCCCGAGCAAGCCCGAGGAGAAGAACTGGACGCGCGTACAGACCTGTTCTCGCTAGGTGTTGTGCTTTATGAGATGGCCACGGGCCGGAGAGCGTTCGACGGAAACACCTCAGCGGTAATTTTCCACGCCATTCTCGACAGCATGCCAACTCCTCCGTCCACTTTGAACCCGGCCCTGCCTCCCAAACTGGATGAGATCATCAACAAGGCGCTGGACAAAGACCTGGAGATTCGTTACCAGACTGCTGCCGAAATGCGCGGCGATCTCAAGCGCCTGAAGCGCGAGATGGAGTCAGCGCGCGGTGCGGGAGTTGCTTCCCGAGCGTCTGGTTCATCCACGAGCGCAACAGTTTCGAGTGAGTCTGCATCCCACGCCGCGGCCCCGGGTAGAAGCGTTCCTGCCCGTTGGATGGTCGCCGCCGCAACGGTGCTGCTGCTGGTAGGGTTGGTCCCCGCTTTCTGGCTCGGACGAAAGACGTCACAGACGCCGTCAGCCACTTACCACCTGCTCACCTATCGCCGGGGGACCATTCGCATGGCGAGGCTGGCTCCTGATGGCCAGACCGTGATTTACAGCGCCGCTTGGGAGGGCGGGCCGGTCGAGGTTTTCAGCACCCGTCCGGAAAGCCCGGAGTCGCGGTCACTGGGACTGGCTGGCACCGAGATTCTGGCAGTTTCGCGCGCCGGAGAGATGGCGGTGCTGCTCAACAGCCGGCAAGTGAAATCGATGTATCACACCGGCACGCTAGCCCGGGTGCCGCAGGTGGGTGGCGCGCCACGGGAAGTCCTGGACAATGTCCAGTGGGCCGACTGGTCTCCGGATGGAAGCAACCTCGCGGTCGTGCGAGAGGTCGGCGGCCGCATTCGCCTGGAATATCCCATTGGAAAGGTGCTTTACGAAACCGGCGGTTGGATCAGCAACCCGCGCATCTCTCCCCACGGCGACCTGATCGCTTTTATCGATCACCCGCTCGAAGGTGACACGATCGGTTCGGTCGCGGTTGTGGATCTGTCCGGACACGAGCGGAATGTTTCCAGTCAACAGCCCGGCGGCGCCGTCGGGTTGGCTTGGTCTCCCAACGGTGATGAGATCTGGTTCACCGCCGCTAAGGTGGGATTGGACCGCGCCCTTTATGCCGTGACCTTGTCGGGCGCGGAGCGAATGGTGGCGCGAGTTCCCGCCGATTTGAGCCTGCAGGATACCTGGCATGACGGGCGTGTGCTGCTGACGCGGGACAACTGGCGTCGCGGAATGACGGTGCTGGCGCCTGGCGCAACCGCGGAGCGGGACTACACCTGGCTGGACTGGTCTTATCCGGTGAGCACCTCCGTGGACGGCAACACGCTCCTGTTTGTTGAGCAGGGTGAAGGTGGGGGGCCAAGTTACGCGGTTTACTTAAGAAAGGCCGACGGTTCTCCGGCCGTACGTCTGGGCGACGGTGCGCCACTGGCTTTGTCCCCGGACGAGAAGTGGGTCTTGTGTACTCACGTGGATTCATTGACCGATCTTTTTCTATTACCAACCAAGGCCGGCGAATCCCGAGTGTTGCCGCACAGCGCGCTTGGTCAAATCAATAATGCGCGTGCGTCATGGTTCCCCGACGGCAAGCGTTTTTTGCTCTCGGCCAGCGAAGCAGGAAAAGGCGGACGGCTTTACGTGCAAAGCCTCGACGGTGGAACCCCACAGGCTGTCAGCCCGGAAGGGACTGACGCAATCACGTTTTCGCTATCGCTCAGCGGCAAGCAAGTAGCGGCGGTTGGGCCGGACGGCAAGGGATACCTTTATCCCATTCCCGCGGGCGAGCCTCAGCCCATTAAAGGCCTAGAGGGTGGGGAAGTTCCCGTAGGCTGGACGTCAAATTCGACGGGCCTCTACGTGTATCGGCCCAGCGACCTGCCCGCCAAAGTTTACCGCCTAAATGTCGAAACCGGCCAAAGGACGTTGTGGAAGCAACTCATGCCTCCCGATCCTGCCGGCGTCGAGCTTGTCGGGCCCATTCTGCCAACGCCCGACGGCAAGGCCTACGTCTACGGCTATCGCCGCATGCTATCTGACCTATACTTGGTCGATGGCCTGAAATAATCTCGTCACGGCTGGACCATTATTGCCGCAGTTTGCCCATCCACTCAAGAAAAACTTGACGCTCTTGGCCGTTAGAGTCAAACGACGGGTCTATGTGATCCGGATCGAGTATGTCGTAAATCGCTCCTTACGGGGCGAATCACGTTAGTGCTTTTCGGAGGCGCGCCCTCAGTGATCGGAGTGGAGCGGAATAGAGGATTGGGGCGCGCGTTCTAACGGGAAAACCGAAAGTTGCCACTGTCAACTGTGGCTAACAGGCGTGGCTGTTGAAAAAGTCCATTTTCTTAAAAACAGCAAGAATTTGGGGGATAGAAAATGTCTAACCGAACAGAGAAAGCCGTTTTGCAGGGCTTCCTATATGCAAAGTGTTTTCGACAATTTTCTGGTGAATGAGTTTTTCAACAGCCACAGACGATTACACTACTGGCCCGATTTTACCTTTTATCCAGCAGGCGATTGGTAATTGGCGCGTAGGCGTCGATGCGACGGTCGCGCAGAAAAGGCCAATTGCGGCGAATGTCTTCAAGGGTTTTCAAGTCAACATCACCAATGAGAATCTCTTCGTGGTCATGGGAGGCCTCGGCGATGACGCGTCCAAAGGGATCGCAGAAGAAGGACGCGCCCCAGAATTCGAGACCGTGGCCAGGGGCGGATTTGCCGCGTACATTCCCTGTCTCGAATCCGACACGATTCACGACGGCGACGTAAACTCCGTTGGCAATGGCATGGGCTCGCTGGATGGTGCGCCAGGCGTCGTGCTGGGCTACGCCGAACTCCTCCTTCTCGGAGGGATGCCAGCCGATCGCGGTGGGATAGAAGAGCACGGTTGCGCCTTGCAGAGCGGTCAGGCGAGCGCCTTCGGGGAACCACTGATCCCAGCAGACCAGGGTACCCAGGCGTCCGGCGCTGGTGTCGAGCGCGCGGAATCCGAGGTCGCCGGGGGTGAAGTAAAACTTTTCGTAGTAGAGCGGGTCGTCGGGGATGTGCATTTTGCGGTACAGCCCGCACAGGGAACCGTCGGAGTCGAAAATTGCGGCGGTGTTGTGGTAGATGCCGGGAGCGCGCTTCTCGAAGAGAGATGCAATCAGCACGACTCCGTGCTGTTTCGCGGTCGCGGCAAGTTTGCCAGAAGACGGACCAGGAATCGGTTCGGCGAGATCGAAGAGCGCATGATCTTCGCGCTGGCAGAAATATTGTGTCTGGAAAAGTTCCGGGAGGCAGACGACCTGGGCGCCGCGTCCAGCCGCGTCGGCAACGCGTTCCAGAGCTTTCGCAAGATTTTGGTCGGGATCAGGGCCGCAGGACATTTGTACCAGGGCTACGCGGAATTTGTCAGGGGGCACGCGATCTCTTCCTTGCCGATCAATATAGCATTTGCGTCAGGGCGAAGCGCCGAGCACGATGATGGCATCCTCTAACTTTCATCCTGTAAAGTAATTGATGCGGCATATCCGAATTGCCGTGGGAGGTGATTTTTTTGAAAAACAACAATCATCATAATAAGGACGGGCATTATAGAGACGGGCATTCAGCGGCGAAGCCGCACGCGGGCGCCGGGCATCAAGGCGAGGGAATCGAGCGCAAGTTGCACAATCCGATTGAAGACAAGCTGATTCCGCTGGAGCCGCTGGATTTGACGAAAGTGAAGTCGATTGACGATCTGGTGCGAGCTATGTCGAAGACCGCTTTCACCGGGCGGCAGCTCGGCGAAGCCGCCGATGTGCTGGAGGCGATGGCGCGGGATGAAGATTGTTTCGTGGTGATGACGCTCTCGGGCGCCATGACTGTGGCCAAGCAGGGCCTGATCGTGACCGAGTTGATCGATCGCGGAATCATCAACGCGGTAGTTTCGACTGGGGCGCTGATGGCGCATGGACTGGTGGAGGCGACAGGGCGCGCGCACTATCGGCACAATCCGGAAGTGAGTGACGAGGAACTCTACGAACAGGGATACAACCGCGTGTATGACACGCTGGAGCCTGAGCAGAATCTTGACGATGTGGAAGAAGTGATGTCGGCGGTGCTGGAAGGCTGGGATCACAACGAGGTGATGTGTTCCTACAAGCTGAATCACGCCATCGGGGCGTACCTGGCGAAGAATAGCAAAGATCAGCGGGGGATTTTGAAATCCGCGCATGAGATGGGAGTGCCGGTATTTGTGCCGGCGTTCAGCGATTCAGAGATGGGGCTGGATACCGCGCTGAATAATCGTCTGCGGGAGTCGACGGGCCGGCATAAGATCCGGTTCGATCCATTTGAGGATCTGGAGCATTTTGCGGCGACGTTGTTGCGGCAGAAAAAGCTGGGAATTTTGACCATTGGCGGCGGAGTGCCGCGGAACTGGTCACAGCAGTTTGGTCCATTCTGCGAGTTGCGGCATCGGAGGCTGGGCGAGAATGTCGCCCTGAAGCGATATCACTATGGGTTGAGAATCTGTCCGGAGCCGGTTTATTGGGGAGGGCTATCGGGCAGTCCCTACAGCGAGGCGGTTTCGTGGGGGAAGTTCGTGCCTCCGGCGGAGGGGGGCAGATTTGGCGAGGTTTTTGTGGATGCCACTGTGGGACTGCCTTTGATTGTAGCGGCGGTTTTCGAGCGCTTGGATAGGAAGGGAAGCAAGGTCAGCAAATCGAAGGCTGCAACGGTCAAAAAATAAATGAATACATATCATGTATTTGAAAATAAAGTGTTTAATGACGACTAATTGCCGGTTTTTCGCTCCGGATTCACCCCTTGGTGATATGATTATACTTTGGTAACCATCCAACCTTCCGGATGTAACCTTTTATTAACATCTTTCCAGTATCATGGGGGTATAAGATCCGTTTCTTTGAACAGTTAAGGAGTCGTTGTGGATAGTGAAACGCGCAGGAAGAAGCAGCAGGAGCTCATGACAGAGCTGCTGGAAAGAAAAGTCAGGATGCACGCGCAGCACATTTACGATCAGCGCGGGCAAGAGGATGGCCACGCCCTGCGGGACTGGGTGCAGGCGGAGGAGACTGTGCTTGAGAACAGCATCCTAGCTCCCCTTTACCGACGAAGCCGGAACCGGATTGCTTCAGAGGACGCCGAAGCCTTCGGTCCGGCTGGAAAGCTGGAGTTTGCTTTGACGGACTCGTCAACCTCGGACGCGGACGCGAGCTGAGCTCGATGCTCGAAAGTGCTTTTACCATCTCCTTGTCCCGAAAGTCTTGCGCACGCCCATAGCGAAGTATCGTCCCCAGGGTCCGTTATTGCCTAAGTCGGCCGTGCCGAGATTCTTGTCTCGCGCTCCCAAGCGGTCAAACAGGAAATGTTGCGTAGCGCGAAACTCAAAACCCTTGCCGATGTAAATACCGAAACCCCAGGAATGCTCGACGCCGATGGCATCTGGGGACCACGTATAGAGAGTCTGTGGGACATTCTTGCCAAAAAGAAAGCTGGGCGCCCCGAAAAGCATAAAACGGCGCAACTCAGTGCGACCGAAGGGACGTACCTCAAGCATTCCAGACAGCATGTAACGGGCGAACATGCTACAGGGAGCGTTTACTCCTCCGTATTGTTCGGCATTCCCTGCGCAAAGGTTCGGATCAATCTCATTATGCGGAGGAGCTACGTCGACTTGAGCCCATCCCCAGAACATATCCTTTGGGAAGAACATCCGATCTTCGGCAGTCGTGGGGCTTTCGGGCGAGGCAGCCGACCCTTCCGGGGTCTGCGCATGCGTAAAAGTGGCCAGCAAAAAAGTGAATGCAAAAATCCACGCTAAAGTTCTCATCCAACCTCCATGGGTTCATATTTAACTTCTTAGCAATCCGCGCTCCGCGGCCGCGATTACACCAATTGGAAGGGCTGCGTTTTTCGAAGAGCGGAACATTGTAACCTGCTGGTTGAGCTGGTCTTGGATATTCGTATTGGCATGGAGCTGAGTGTGCCAAGGCTGCAGGGAAATTCCAGAATTCATATATCCCGAAACGATTTCTTCCATTCATGGAATGGATGAACCACGAACGGGGCAAAAGAAGGGGTAGTCGAAGCGGTTGGGTTTGGACAGACGATTGCTCAAGTTCTCCTAGCATTCCTAACCCCATGCCCCAAGAAGTCTCCGTCTCGTATCAAGCAATCAAAAGTAAGGTTTACCGGTTGGTGGATAGCCTCGTTGTTGGTGAGAAATCGGAGGTTGAAGTACAGGAGTCGATCCGCCGTTGGTGGGAGCTGATTCATCCTGCCGATCGCCCGATCGCCCTAAAATATCTTTTGCTGGTTCTGGAGCGGTCATGCCTGGCGATGGATGCCATCGAAGAAGGCCTGCAGGAGGCTACGGACCATCAGGCACCACGGCCTTCGGAGACCATCCGAGCGATGAAGATGGTAGAAAGAGTGGTAAAGCACAGCAGTAAGCAGCCGCTTCTGAGCAACACGGTTTGAACGGCAGCACGTGCTGTCTGGGTGGCGGGCTCTCTGTATAATCCGAAGGGTAAACTGGGAGTGTGCTATGAAAACGTCGCTCTTGCAGTTGGTCTTCCGCCTTCGTGGCTGGCTTTCGTTTGGAGTTTTGCTGACAATGGCTGGATCGTTATTTGCTGCCTCGGGCATTTACTCCTTCACGCTGAACTCCATCGACGGCAAGCCGGCGCCGTTGGCCGATTACAAAGGCAAAGTCGTTCTGGTGGTCAACGTAGCCAGCCAGTGCGGCTACACGCCGCAATATAGTGCGCTGGAGGCGACCTACGAGAAGTACAAGGATCAGGGGTTCGTGATCCTGGGCTTTCCTGCCAACAATTTCGGTTCCCAAGAGCCTGGAACGAACGAAGAGATAAAGACTTTCTGCACCCGCAAATATTCCGTGACCTTCCCGATTTATTCCAAGATTTCGGTCAAAGGGTCCGACCAAACTCCGCTCTACGGCTACCTCACCAAAGATACCTCTCCCGGCATCCGGGGCGATATCAAGTGGAACTTCACCAAGTTCCTGATCGACCGCAACGGGAACGTGGTGCAGCGCTTCGAGCCGGCCGTCACGCCGGATTCTAAGGAAATAACCTCCGCGATTGAGCAGAAACTGAAAAAATAAGGCCAGCTGACGTTTTTCCGTGCTCAGCAACCTTGATGCTCATCTCAACGCGCAGTAAATTCTTAGTCCAACAAAGAAGCTCAATCAACAAGAGAACCATCAACAAGGAACATGGTACGGGTTGCGACGCATCCCGCGCTTGGGATGAATGATTTCGCGGGGTGTGCGCCGGTGCCGTAGTATTTGATTTGACCATGCGCGGAGGCCGGCAAACGAGAGCTCTTGTTTCAAAAGGGGTGCACGCGCTCTTTGTGAATCTCTTGTGCTGCTGGGCAATGTGTCCAGCTCTGGCCCAGACCAAGCCATCGATTCCCGCAGCGGACCGCAAGCTAATCGATATTACTGCCACGGGAAGCAAGCGGTTTAAGTCTCCGGAGATTGGCGCAGCGAGCGGGCTCATGCTGGGTACCGTTGCGGACGAAGATGAGTTCCGCAAGGCTTCCCGCCAACTCGGAGAGAGCGGAGCCTTCAACGACATTGCCTACACGTTTACTTACTCGTCGGCGGGGACCAAACTCGCCTTTCAGGTCAGCGATGCGGACAGGTTCGTTCCAGCCCGATTCGCGGACTTCGTGTGGTTTTCCGACCAGGAGTTGCTCCGAAAAATTCATGAGCGCGTCCCGCTGTTTGACGGCGAGCTGCCGACCAATGGCCGGTTGCCGGAGCAGGTTTCGGACGTGCTGCAGGCTTTGCTGGTCGAAGGGGCGATTCCCGGGCACGTTGACTACGTACGCACGGAGGACAAAAGCGGGCATCTGGATTCGATTGACTACAGAGTCTCGAACGTCACGATCCGCATCGATCGTGTAGAGTTTAGCGGAGCAGGATCTGAATTGCCGCAGCTTCAGGCGGCTGCGGAAAGGCTTTCCTCTCGCGAGTATTCGCACGCGGTCCTGGCATCATTCATCGACCGGGATGTAATGCCGGTCTATCACGAGCGCGGATACCTGAAGGCTGCGTGCGCTGCGCCAGAACCGAGAGTGGTTCATGGGCAAGAGAGTGAATCAAACGATCCGAGGGATGAACGACGCGCGATTACTCACGTTGATGTGATGCTGTCGATCACGCCGGGAATTCAATACAAGCTGAGCGGCTGGGAATGGTCAGGAAATAAGGCAATCCCCACTGACGCGCTCCAGCCGCTTCTTCACGCGAAGACCGGCCAGCCTGCGAATACGGTTCAACTGGAGGACGATCTCCGGATGGTGCAGCAGCTTTACGGAACCCGCGGTTATGTGACGGCGGCCATTAAGGCCAACGCTGCCTATGATCAGGCTGCCCAGTCCGTGAGCTACCATTTGGAGGTCACCGAGGGCCCCCTATTTCATATGGGAGAGCTTGCGTTTCGAGGCATCGACAATAACCTTGAGGCGAGGCTGCGCGCTGCCTGGAAACTTCGTCCCGGAGACGTTTACGATGCGTCCTACCTGAAGGAGTTTTTGCCTAAAGCGCGAAAATTGCTGCCACCCACCATCGACTGGGAAGTCTCTTCGCACGTGACGGCCATTGCGAAAGACAAAACCGTGGATGTGGACCTGCAATATACGGCAAAGGCTGCACAGTGACTTTTCCGAAAACGATTGCAAATTTCCGGGACGCTTTGGTTTTGAAAGAATAGAATCGGGTCTGAGAATAATTGCGAATCGATATGGCGTATTTCCAAAATTTGAAGCACGAGGGAATGGGGAAAATGCGTCGACTCAGGACCGTATTATCGTCCGAAGGGCGGAGAGTTCACGACCAACGCGAACTCCAGTCTATGGACACGCGTTCTAGCCCATTGCCTAGCATTCGCTGGGGAGCGGTGCTCTTAGTTTCATTGGCCGCAGTTTCTCTGAGTCTGACGGCGCTGGCAGCGGCAAAACATACTTTTACAGGCGAGGTAGGCGACGCAATGTGCGGACGCAAGCACATGGAAGGCGAGGCCGCGGCCGAATGCACTCGCGCGTGCGTGGGTCATGGCTCGAAATTCGCCCTGATCGTGGGGGATCAAACTTACATCCTGGATACGTCAGACAAGGCTGCCCTAAGGACCTTGGACAAGCAGGCGGGCAAGATGGCAACTGTGGTTGGCACGCTAGACGGGGACACTATTACAGTCAGCTCGGTGGCTGCCAAGTAGTGAGTTGCTGGCCAGGCCCGGCGGAGAGTTTCCGCGCGCCTGGTGTCGCGGATATCGAATCATTGTTCGGAAAAGCTAGAACTCGAAAAGTGGTTGACACATTAGAGCAGGAATGTGATACATTGATTTCCGTTTTGCCCGAGGCCCTCCCCCAGGATAGCGATCGGGCAATTAAAAAAGCGGGACCGCGCCAGTGTGTCCCGCTTTTTTCTCTTCTCGCGTTAAATTCACACTTCGTATACAAACCTTTGTGTTAAATTGCATTCTCAATCACATCACCTTTTAAGGTCGGAGGGTTAGAGAATTGGGCAAAAACATGGTTCCCAAGAGGATGTTCTTCACCAAGGGAGTCGGGAAACACCGCGAAAGGTTGACATCGTTTGAGCTCGCCTTGCGCGACGCCGGCATTGCTGCCCAGAATTTGGTTCGTGTCTCTTCCATCTTTCCTCCGAATTGCAAGATGCTAACCCGTAAGGAAGGCGTGAGCTACCTTAGTCCGGGCGAAGTCGTGTTCGCCGTTGTGGCTGAGAATTCCACGCACGAAGCTCACCGGTTGCTGGCCTCTTCCATTGGCGTGGCGATTCCCGCCGACAAAAATACGTACGGATATCTCAGCGAGCATCACTCTTTCGGACAGACCGAAGATGCAGCCGGAGAATACGCTGAAGAACTCGCGGCGGAAATGCTGGCCACCACCCTGAACGTCGAGTTCGATCCAGACCGCTCCTGGGATGAAAAAAAGCAAATCTATCGTCTCTCCAACAAAATCGTCCGCACGGCCAACGTGACCCAGTCCGCTGTCGGAGATAAGCGCGGTCTTTGGACGACGGTGATCGCCTCCGCGGTGCTGATCTTTGATTAGCAGAGATTAGCGGCAATTAGCGGCGATCCGTGGCTCATCAACGCGGATTCTTTTCTGAAAGTTTAGGAACTACGAAGCGGTTGCAGCGTCCTGGGATTTGGGTTTTCGGCTTTTCCTTCCGCTTAGCTTCGTATTTTCGCCCGCTTCGGAAAAACTCTATCGAGTTGCGGCGAATTCTCTATAATTGAAGGTTTTGTAATTCGTGCTGCGGAACTCTATACGGAGGCATGGGAATGGCTGGCTCTTATAACGGTGTTGCCGTACCGTCGAATGGGAAGCAAATTGGTTATGCGGACGGGAAGTACGATGTTCCGGATAATCCGGTGATCCCGTTTATTGAAGGGGACGGAACGGGGCGGGATATTTGGAAGGCATCGCGCCGGGTGTTCGATGCGGCGGTGGAAAAGGCATACAAGGGGAAGCGGTCGGTGGCGTGGTACGAGGTTTTTGCGGGCGAGAAGGCTAAAGCAAAATTCGACACATGGCTCCCCGATGACACGGTAGACGCAATGCGCGAATTTCGGGTCGCTATTAAGGGTCCGCTGACCACGCCGGTAGGTGGTGGAATTCGTTCTCTCAACGTAGCTTTGCGGCAGATACTTGACCTGTATTGCTGCGTGCGGCCAGTGAAGTATTACAAGGGTGTGCCATCGCCGGTGAAGCATCCGGAGCGCATGGACGTGGTTATCTTCCGGGAGAATACGGAAGATGTATACGCGGGCATCGAGTGGGAAGAGGGAACGGCGGAGTGCGCGCGACTGATCGAGTTCATCAACAAAGACATGCTGAAGAGCGGCAAGAAACAGATTCGGCTGGATTCGGGCGTGGGGATCAAGCCGATTTCGGTCAGTGGAACCAAGCGACTCGTGCGCATGGCCATTCTTCATGCCATCGAGTTTAAGCGGAAAAATGTGACGCTGGTTCACAAGGGAAATATCCAGAAATTTACCGAAGGAGCGTTTCGCAAGTGGGGATACGAACTGGCCACGGAAGAGTTTCGGGAACAAGTTGTGACCGAGCGGGAAAGCTGGATCGTCGACAACAAGGATAAGAATCAAAACTTAACCGTGGCGCAGAATGCGGAACTGGTTGAACCCGGGATGGAGTTTGCGCCTCCGGCGTTTCGGCAGGCGGTCGAGCGCGAAGTGAAGGAGGTGCTTGACCGTATTTACAGTACACATGGCAACGGGCAGTGGAAAAAGAAAATCATGATTAACGATCGGATTGCCGATTCTATCTTTCAGCAAGTGGTAACACGGGCGGATGAATATTCCGTGCTGGCGTGCCCGAACCTGAATGGCGATTACATTTCCGACGCATGCGCGGCGCAGGTCGGAGGCCTTGGCATTGCGCCCGGCGCGAATATCGGGGATGGTTACGCGATCTTTGAGGCCACTCACGGGACGGCGCCTAAATACGCGGATAAAGATGTGATTAACCCGGGATCGGTGATGCTTTCGGGCGTGATGATGTTTCGTTTTCTGGGATGGAGTGAGGCCGCCGATTTGATCGAAGGAGCAATGGAGAAGACCATTCTTCAGAAAAAAGTTACGTACGACTTTGAGCGCCTTATGGATGGAGCGACGAAATTGCGGACCAGCCAATTCGCGGATTGCATCATCGAGAACATGACTGCGGTCTAAGGTCAAAGGCTTGAAATACCCGGGACACAGAGGTGCACAGGGTAAAGCCGAATTCTACCCTGTTAATGTCCGTGGCCTCTGTGTTAAAGATTTTGGATTTTCATGGAAAGGAATTTATATGCGTAAGAAAGTGACGATTGTAGGTTCGGGCAATGTGGGTGCGACGGCGGCTCACTGGATCGCTTCAAAGGAGTTGGCCGACGTTGTGCTTATCGACATTATTGAAGGAGTTCCGCAGGGTAAGGGACTCGACTTGCTCGAGGCGATGCCGATTGAGAAACGGGATTCGTACATAACGGGCACCAACGATTACAAAGACACCGCGAACTCTGACATTGTGGTGATCACGGCTGGGATCCCACGCAAGCCGGGGATGAGCCGTGACGATTTGCTGAACACGAATTACAACATCATGAAAGTGGTGGTGGGCGAAGTGGTGAAGTATTCGCCGAATTGCATTCTGATTGTTGTTTCGAATCCGCTGGATGCCATGGCACAGGCTGCTTACAAGCTCAGTGGATTTCCGCGAGAGCGCGTGATTGGCATGGCCGGGGTGCTGGATTCGGCTCGATTTCGCGCGTTCATTGCCGCTGAATTGAAAGTCAGCGTGGAGAACGTGACGGCATTTGTGCTGGGTGGTCACGGCGACACCATGGTTCCGCTGCCTCGGTATTCCACCGTTGCGGGCATTCCGATTACCGAGTTAATTGAGAAATCGCGGCTTGAAGCTCTGGTGCAACGTACGCGCGATGGCGGAGCGGAGATTGTGAAATATCTGAAGACCGGTTCGGCTTACTACGCGCCATCCGCGGCGGCGACGGAGATGGTGGAAGCGATTCTGAAAGACAAGAAAAAGATCCTGCCGTGCGCCGCGTATTTGCAGGGCGAGTACGGGATTAATGGCCTTTATGTCGGCGTGCCGGTGAAGCTGGGAGCGAAGGGGATTGAGCAGATTATAGAGATTAAGCTGACGCCGGAAGAGAAGGCCGGGCTGGATAAGAGCGCGGCGGCGGTGAAGGAGTTGGTGGGGGTGATTGGGGTCTGAGCGGAACGGAGCTCGCGCTGCTTCATCGCACACTCAGCACTGAGGGCTGCTTCAGCTAATGGCGGCATTGCATATTGACCATGGTCATTGACTATGGTTTAATCGATGGATGAAAGAGGTCGCCATCTCCGAGTTCAAGGCCAAGTGCCTGGGCATTCTTGAAGAGGTTCGCAAAACGCGGAAGCCGATTCGCGTGACGCGTTTTGGTAAACCCGTGGCTGAAGTCGTGCCGCCGTCGCCGGGCAAGCCGACGGGGCGACGTTTCGGATCCATGGTCGGAACGGGCGAAATCCTGGGCGATATTGTTGGCCCCACCGGCAGTTGGGACGATTGGGAAGCCTTCCGGTGAAATTGCTTCTGGACACTCACATCTGGCTCTGGAGCACGCTTGAACCACAGCGCCTTGGTCGCCGCATTGGCAAAGCTCTGGCCGACCCTGCGAACGAGTTATGGCTATCTCCGGTAAGTGTGGGGGAATTGATCGTGCTGCTCCGCAAGGGACGTCTTACGCTGCCTAACGATGTTGCAGCTTGGGTCGGCAAGACCATGCATGATTTGGAGCTTACCGAAGCGCCGCTAACGATTGAGGTGGCGCTTGCCATCGCCTCGATAAACTTTCTCCACGGTGATCCTGCCGATCATTTTCTTGCGGCTACCGCAAAGGTATTCGATCTTACGCTGGTAACGGTCGACGAAAACCTGATGCGACTGCACGAGATCCGCGTTCTCCAGGACCGCTGAGTATCGCGGCTCAGCCATCTCTGAGACGAATGCGACCATCTTGTTGGCGAAGCGAAGTCGATCCGGTGTAAGTACTGTTACTCGTCTCGCTGCGCCATAAAATCCTCCCGACATTTTTTCGCCGCGGAAAGCAGGTCGGCGAATTCGGGCGTACCTCGCAATTTCGCCCATGCGGAATCGTTTTGCAGGCCGGTGTACGCGCAAAAGTGCCCGTCGATCGCGCTCTTGATCAAGCGGACAGCTTCATCCTTGTGTCCGCAGAAGAGAAAGTCGGCCGCGACCACGTAGTGCGGCTCTGGATCGGGATCCGCCAGAATGGACGCGACTCCTTCGCGCGCTTTGGCTGCCGCATTTGCGGGGTCTGAAGAACCATCCAGGCAGGCAATCATGGGCTTATTTCCCAACCTAATCGCCAGATCCTTTGCCTGCGCCAATTTTCCGTCGCGGATGTAATGCCGCATTAGGTTATCTTCGGAATACTCCGACCCGGCATCGAGCGCAAGAAACTCCACGGCGCGCGGATAGTTGCCCAATTGATCAAAGGAAAATGCGCAAGAGCGAAATGTGTAATTTCCTGGATCCAGACCGAGCGCGGTATCACACTCGTGCGCCGATTCCTCAATCGCCCCACCGTAACGAAGAACGTATGCCAGCGCAAAGTGGGCGTTGGCATTCTCAGGATGCGCAGTCACAAGCGCCTTTGCCTCCTGGTAGGCTTTGACCAGTTGCCCTCTTTCGACATGATTCGTGACCAGTTGACCGGCAGCGGAAATCAGGTTCGGGTCCAAAGACAGCGCGCGTTCAAAAGCGTTGTTGGAACGCTGAAACGCGGCATCTCCGCCGTTCGAATAAGCGGCGTCGTAATGGTAGCGAAGCCCAAGGGCGCCCCAGGCAGGCGCGTAGGAGGGGTCGAGTCCTACGGCGCGCTCCAGCATGGCGATGGCGTCTTTGTTGGGAAGCGGATCATGCGGCAGAGAGACGCTGCGGAGGTAGAGATCGTAGGCTTCCTCGTTCTTAGGTTTCGTGGCACCCTGGTTGGAATCCGCTCCTGCGCCCAGCGCGGGAAGGAGTCCTTGACGGACTTTGGCCGTGATCTGGTCGCGCATGGCAATCATATCGGGAGCAGCCACGGTCATCGTGTCCCGCCACACGGTGCGATTGTTCTCGACATCAATGGCTTCGAGCGTGATCTGGATCTGAGAACCCTCCTTCAAATAATGTCCGGTGACGAGGTCGGTCACGTGCATAGCGTGGCCGGCTTCCTGCAGATCGAGTGTAGGGGAGTCGTATTTGCTGGTAGTGGCAAAAGGACGGATAGTTAACGAGCGGACATAGCTGAGTGAGGTGGCGATTTCATCGGCCAGTGCGAGACGGAGAAAATCGATTTCTTTGTCACCTCCCAGATTTTGCAATGGGAGTACGGCAAGAGTCTTTTGGCTGGTAGAGCTAGGCACGCCGGCTGTGTGCTGCCTGGAGAACCAAAGGAGGCTGCCTATTCCAGCAATCGCGATCACCGCCGCGATCACCAGGGCAATCTTCCAATAGGAAGACAGCCAGCGAGAAGATCGAGACGACGCGTCAGCGGCGCCGACTGCCGGGGCGCTGGCAGAAACGGGGGTGTGCTGAGCGGATCTTGATGGTGCCGAGATGACAATGGTGGAGTCAGCGGCCTGAGAGACGGGCAATGGCATACGGCCCGAGTCGGTGTCGCGCTTGAGGCGCTGCAAGTCGCTGCGAATCTCCGAGGCGTGCTGGTAGCGCAGATTGCTATCTTTTTCCAGAGCCTTGTTGATGATGTCTTCAAGTTTGGCAGGGACATCATGGTTCAGCCGCACTACCGCGACGGGCGCGCGATTCATGATCGCTTCGCAGATCACAGCGGAGCTCTCGCCGTGGAAAGGAACGTCGCCGGTAGCCATTTCGTAAAGCACTGCACCGAACGAGAACAGGTCGCTACGAGCATCAAGTTCGCGCCCGCGTACCTGTTCCGGAGACATGTACGCAACCGTTCCCAACATCGTCCCGGGACTCGTGAGATGCGCATCGTCCATGGTTTGCGCATTCGCACCAAATGACTCCCGGGCCCCGCGCGGCGCTCCAACTTTCGCCAGACCGAAATCCAGAATTTTAGCGTGACCCCGTTTGGTTACGAAGATGTTGGCTGGTTTGATGTCACGGTGGACGATACCTTCCGCGTGCGCCGCATCGAGGGCGTCGGCAATTTCAATCGCCAGCTTAAGCAGCGTTTCATTCTCCATGGGGCGGGAACTGATGGCATGTTTGAGCGTGATGCCATCGAGGAACTCCATCGCGATGAAGGTTTGGCCCGCGTGCTGGTCGATTTCGTGGATTGTGCAGATATTGGGATGGTTCAGGGCAGAGGCAGCCTGGGCTTCGCGCTCAAAACGGGCGAGCGTCTGCGGGTCTTTTGCAACCTCATCGGGCAGGAACTTCAGAGCCACGAATCGGCGGAGCTTAAGGTCTTCCGCTTTGTACACCACGCCCATCCCGCCGCCGCCCAGCTTCTCGACGATGCGGTAGTGCGAGATGGTTTGGTCGATCATATTTGGTCGATCGTATTTCTTCGACTCATCGATGTGGTCGAAGATCGGTTGGTCCTAGATAGCGAAGAGAAATGCTACGTGGGCAGGATGGGCAAGTCAATGAATGGATGATGTCGCGTAGAAACTTGCAACCATGATGAGCCGAAGACTCGGAGTCCGAGGCTTCGGCCCGACACAAAACTATGTGGGTACTGTAGCCCGTGATAGCTGAATTGTGTGGCACAACCTTACGGGGTCATGCCTGTCACATTTGGTATTCTAAAGCTCTAGCTTTTCTCAATCGTAACCTTTTTCACGACGACGTCTTTCGCGGGACGATCCTGCCGGTTGCGCGGGACTTCGGAGATCTTGGTAACCACATCCTGACCTTCGACCACTTCCCCGAAAATTGTGTGCTTGCCAGTAAGCCACGTGGTGGGAGCGACGGTGATGAAGAATTGCGAACCGTTGGTGTTTGGTCCGGCGTTAGCCATTGCCAACAAGCCAGGCTTGTCGAGTTTGTGCGGAGAACCTTTGGTTTCGTCTTCGAACTGGTAGCCCGGTCCGCCCATTCCAGTGCCTTGCGGATCGCCGCCTTGAATCATGAAGTCGGGAATCACGCGATGAAAAATGGTGCCGTCGTAAAGCCGGTCCTTGGACTTTTTGCGGGTTGAGGGATGCGTCCACTCGCGCTTGCCTTCGGCAAGTTCCACAAAGTTAGCTACTGTTTTAGGAGCTTCTTTTTCGAACAGACGGCAGACGATGTTTCCTTCCGATGTTTCAAATATGGCGTAAGTTCCTGCAGGACGGCTCATGGGTGTCTCTCCTTAAATTTATGACTTTCGATTCTAACAGGGAGTTGAACCGCTCCGCCTCGGATGCCGTTGCTCACTGACCTGATTTCAGATATTGAAAGAAGAAGTCGCGAGTCTCGAGTGCAAGTTGCTTGCGAGCTTCTACGGTCTCAAAAGTATGACCATCCTCGACCTTCACAAACTTTACCGGAATATGCGAATGCTTGAGTTTATCCGCGAGTTCTTGCGCCTGCCGAATCGGCACATCGGAATCTTGAGTGCCATGAACGATGAGGAAAGGCGAAGTTGTTTTTGATACGCGCAACGCGGGTGACGCATCACGCCAGACCTGGCTGCTATGCGCATAGTCTCCGCCAAAAAAGGCGGTGAAAAAAGCGCCGCCGTCCGAGCCGTAAGCGGTGGTAAAGTCGGTAGGCCCGCTGACATCGACGACCGCCTGCACTTTACTGGAATATTTTGCGAGCTCCGGGTCGGAATTGTCCCGAGTATCCTCCATACCCAGCAAAGCTGCCAACTGTGCGCCCGCCGAGTGTCCAAACGCTCCCATGTGCTTAGGATCAACGTGATATTTTGCCGCGTTGGCGCGAATCCAGCGTACCGCGCGCTGCACATCGTCCAACTGCGCGGGCCAGAGATTTTCTTTTTCCTGAAACAGCCGGTAATCCACCGAAAAAGCGACAAAGCCGGAACGAGCAAGAAAAAGGCCCATGCCCTTCATCGTTCCCTTGTCGAAACTCGACCAGGCTCCGCCGTGAATTAAGACGATTGCAGGGCGCAAATCATTCGTTGTGGAAGCCAGTTCCCTCGGTTCATAAATGTCCAATAGCAAAGGATGGCCGCCCACCTTCCCGTAAGCAACGTCTTGCTCAGTGAAAACTCGCGGGTCAGCGGAACCTTCGGCCTGCTGGGCAGTTTGCCACAATGGCAGGGAAGTTGACCGAGCGAAAATCGGCGCAGCTCCGCACAGTACCCATGTCACCACGATAGTGCCGAAAAAAATAAATCGCCTGGTCACCATAGAAGGCATGTCCGATCAACGCTATTCCAGTCGTTGGGGCGCACTAATTCGAATTGGATGGGGCCGAGTTCGATGGGTTTGCAGCTTTCTTCGCCGGGATACCGGACGTCGCCGCAGCCGTGCTGCTGCTCTTCACAATCTTGATACGAAGAATTTTCACGGGACGAAATGGCTTGTCATTGCTCGGGTCAGTGGCCATGTGCGCGATTTCCCTTACCAACGCGACAGCGGCATCGTCGCACTGGCCGAAGATGGTATATCCGCCGTTTAAGTGGGGCTGAGCTTCTTCCGTAATGAAGAATTGCGAACCGTTTGTATCCGGTCCGGCATTCGCATAGGCGAGGCGACCGGGCCTGTCGAAGGTTAGATCGGAAGAAACTTCATTCTTAAACCTGTAGCCCGGGTCACCCGATCCATTTCCCGCAGGGTCGCCACCTTGAATCATGAATCCCGGAATCACGCGGTGGAAAATGGTGCCGTTGTACAGTGGTACGCCATGTTTGGTAGTTCCATTTGGAGTCTTCCAATCCTTCGTGCCAGTGGCGAGTCCGATAAAGTTCTGCACGCCGATCGGCGCCTTGTCGGGAAACAAAGTGCAGTTCAAACTTCCCACTGAAGTTTCGATGATAGCGGTCGGTTGGGTGGGCGATACATGATGAACGGGTGGTTTCGCGGCGGGGGCGGTTTGCGAATTTGATTGAGCCCAGATAATTGCAGACATAGAAAGCATGATTGAGATCAGGAAGATCTTGCGCATAATTGCTCCTCGAATGTGAGATCGCACAACTTTATTGGCGTATCGTTGAATTTTACGACAGCCCAAAAGTTAATGAGACTTAAGGCTGCGATTCGGCTTGCATCTGGTGGCTTAGTGCCTCTACTTGACCGAAGACCCGCAGAAGATTGCCACCGAGAATCTTATTGATGTCGTTCGGACCATATCCGCGATCCAGCAGGGCTTGGGTGATTTTGGGCAAATCGGCGGCGGAATCCATACCTTGCGGAGTCGCCCCGCTTACGCCGTCGAAGTCAGATCCGAGCCCGACATGGTCGACACCGGCGATCTTCGCGATGTGGTCGATATGATCGATCAGCACGCCGAACGGAGGGCGGGGAATCTTCGCCATCCACTCGCGCTCAATGCGGTCCACTTCAATGTAGTTGACCGGTTTCCCCTGTGCTTTGAGTGAGTCGATGTATTTCTGAATGGCGTCCGCTTGTTCCTTGGACTGTGCAGCGTTGGCCTTCCGGTACGATTCATCGTCGAATCCGGAGAAGAAGTTGACCTGTACGACGCCGCCGTTCTTGGCGACCGCGCGAAGCATGTCGTCCGTCATATTCCGCGGGGCATTCACCAAAGCCCGGGCCGAGGAGTGTGAGGCAATCACCGGAGCTTTGGTCGTGGCAATTGCATCCCAGAAAGTTTTATCGGCGACGTGGGAGATATCGACCATCATGCCCAGGCGGTTCATCTCCAAAACGACTTGCTTGCCGAAATCCGTCAATCCATTGTGATGCTGAATCTTTGCGTCGTCGATATCGCCGGAAGAATCGGCCCACTCGTTCGTATTTGACCACGAAAGCGTCATGTAGCGTACGCCGAGACGGTAATAATCGCGCAGCAGGTGCATATCGTTTTCAATGGAATGACCGCCTTCAATTCCCATGAGCGCCGCCAGTTTGTGTTCGCGGTGAGCCCGTTCGATGTCGGCAACGGAAAAAGCCATCATCATCCGATCCGGATGATGCGCCGCCTGCTCGTACACCGAGTCGATCAAATCGAAGGTGTGCTGTGCGAAGTGCCCCTGATTGGTTTCCGGGTCGACCCAGATGGAAAAAAATTCTGCGCCGAGACCGCCGCTGCGTGCTTTATCGAGGCTGAGATGACCAACATCTTTGGGATCGGTCGAGCCAATGTCGAAACCTTCGTCAAGAAAACGCTGGGGCGTATCGGCGTGCGTGTCGACAACGATGGCTGACTCCTGAATGGCGCGCGCCCTAGCACTCACAGGAGGCCCGGATGGGTCTGAGGATTGGGCTGTGCCGGAGGAGACGGCAAGAAGCAAGCATGAATGCAAGAGCAGGAGGAACCGAGTCATAGGGTTTGTGCGTCGATGCAAGGCCGATCGAACGCGAGCACGATTGTACCGCAATCAACATCTTGGACTGAATTCAGTACTACATCCTTAGTCGGCTTGTGCTAATACAAGAAAATGCTTCCCGGCTTTAGGCGGGAAGCATCGTCAACCCAGCTTTTTATGTACCTCGGTTACTGCTTTTCATCGATATATGTCGAAATTCTTCCGGTTTGCTTGTTGTCCACGACCTCCGTCAACTTTCCGCTGGCCGAGACGGAAATCTTAGCCACACTATAAACCTTCCCATCGCGATGTAATGTTACTTCAATCGCACCCTCGCCCAGTTTCTTAACCGAGACCGCGTAATTACCATATATACCCTTGACCGGCGACTCTGCGCTGCCGAACTTGGCCATCCAGCTTTCGCCGGTCGGCGTCGACATGCTCACCTCATCGCCGGAGACCTTCCAGGTGGTGGTCAGTCCAGCGGTATCTTCGTTGACATTCTGAATGCGCCACGAGCCGGAGGTCGCATTCGAGCCGGCAGAACCTTTAGCAACCCGCCTGAACTTGGCTTCCGACTTGTAGGGCTGACTGCCGTCGGCGGGATAGCTGGTGCCATCGATGGTAAGCATCTTCCCATCCGCAGAGACCTTCCGGGTTGAATCGCTCGTTGGCTTACCGCTTTTTTTCAGGACGACGTGAATCGTGTTCGGGTCCACCACCTGTACCGAGACGGTGTCATACGTCTGACCGGTGACAGCCTGGTCTTGGCCGTCGGCTTTGACATTGATTTTGGGCACGCAGCTTTCGCAGTCATACATGTCATTGTTAACCGAAAACATGTATGGTTTTTGCGACAGCTTGGACTCCTCCATGTTGGTCTTCCAAGTGCCGTCGAACGGGCTTTGGCCTAACATCAGAAGAGGGAACAAACACACAACCCCGCAGAGTAGCTTCTTCATGCTTATCTCCTATTCCTCAATCTTGTTGGAAATGCAGACACACTATACGCTTTACGGCGGCATCGGGCCAAGCACGTTTGCGTTAGCGGGTGCGCCATTCCCTCGGCTCCAATCGGTACAGGCTCTTTCACGGCCATCCGCGCTGTTTGCGAATGAGTGGGATCGGACACTAAGTTGTATAGGTGCGAGGGCGAATCATGAAAGCGATTCAGCGAAGGGCCGTGAGCGCCCGCTGCACACAGGCTTCCAGCGGTTCGCTAGTGTCGATCACAGTCTTGGGCAGAGTGATTACTTCGAAGCGGGATTTAACGTCGAGATAGAGTTGAACGCTTCGGTTCTCGGCCGCATGCGGAATGGATTGATCATCGAGACGCCGTCTGGAAAGTTTTTCTGGGCAGATGCATTCAAGAATGCGCCACGTCTGGTGCAGCGAATCGACAACCTTCAGAACGTTGTCGATCTGATACCGGCGGGAGAAGGGGCGTCCATCCAGGAAGAGGAAGCGATCAGGATCGTGACGCAAGAGGTTTTCGGCGACCTCCAGCATGATATGCATGCAGAAATCGTCTTGCACAGATGAGTATTCGATTTCCTTCGCGGAAAAAAGCGTGTGGCGAATCTCGTCTTTGCTGAGCACACGGCCGGACGTGCAGGCAGCCAGTTCGCGCGAGAGCGTGGTTTTGCCGGTGCCGGGAAGGCCCGCCATCAGGACGATCATGTTAGGACGCCATGCTAGGAAATCCTGCTAAGCAGATTACACGACGAGGAAAGGCAGCGCCGTCTTAGTTTACAGTCACCGCATCCGCCGTTACGGTGGCAGGTTCGGGGCGATCTTGTTCGGGACGAGCCAACGGTTCGGGACGATCCATGGGAATGATGTCCTGGGTTTCACGCCAGTCCGCATAGCGGCCGGACACCATGATGTGATACACCCACTGCCGGCGCTCTTCTTCGGGCTCAACCAGGCCGAGCGCCTTCATGTAGAAGAGATAATGCTCCATCCAATGAATCTGCTCGTTGGTCATGCCGCGGCGTTGCAAATCGACCGTAAGACCAGCGAGATGGGACGAAGCAGTGTCGCCATCGGCGGGTGCGGCATTGCGATTATGGCGGCGAAGTTTTTTCTGAAGCTTAACGGTGCGAACCGCCGAGTTGACCTGGATCTGCTGATGAAAACGATGATAGTAGGCCTGCGATAGATCCTGCACAAAGTCACGAGTCCAGGGACGGCAAAAGCGCCGCGAAGGATCCAGGCGAGGATCGAACCGGAGGGTTTCGCTCGCCATAATCTCCTGCAAGGCGCCGTTGGCCTTCAGCGCTTCGAGTTCGTCGTCATCCTGAATGCGGGGCAGTTCCAGGCGGTCGACCTCGGCATTCTGCAGCAACAGGGATTCATGCGAAGGGCGGAACATTGGGTTCCACAATAGAGTCCAATGCAGGCGTCGCCGATGCGGATGGTGAACCGCTTTATGAAGCTTGGCGGTGGTGGCAGCCCACCCAGGGCTGCACATCAAGCCAAGTGTTGACAACACCAATATTTGACGAAGGGCTCTTGATTTCAAACTTTATCCTATTTGCCGCTTTTGCCTATGCTCCAGGCGTCGGGTCATTCTAAGCCAGTCTGTCAAGTGGTCCAACCATTGCCTTCAGAACCATCGTTACGGCGGTGTTGGCTGGCGCACTCAAAAAGCTGGTTACCAAGTGGTTACTTTCAGCAGTCGGCGCGACTTACCGTCGTTTAGCAGCAGGAGGAGTACCATCCCTCCGCGCTCTTGGGGTTGCGAGAAGTTCCCTTGAAACAGCAACTTAGCACTTTTAGATACCGAAGGTTGACGCCTTGTTGTACCACAGTGCCAAAAATTAGTGTCAAGAACCGTCAACTGAAGAAGCAGCAAGCTATTCAGAAATAATAACTTCATTCATTTGGATCACCGGCCGGACGTCGGTGTAGTTGGGAATATCGGCCTGCAGTTTGGCGCCATGCAGCGCGAAGGCCTCCATGAAGTGTTCAGCGGAATCAAAAAGAAAGTGACACATGGCGGAATATGTTGGAGGCGATCCGGGTTCGGAACCTCCAATTCCATATTTATCGCCGGAACAAATCGCCGATGGCCTGTTTCATGACTTCGCCGCCGACTTCAGAAATTGCTTTGGTCAGCGGAATGTCCTTGGGACAGACTTCTACGCAATTTTGGGCGTAGCCGCATTCCTGAATGCCGCCATCGCCCATGAGTGCAGCCAAACGCTCGCGTTTGAGCGCCTGACCTGTGGGATGCGTATTGAACAGCCGCACCTGAGCGATCGTGGCCGCGCCGACAAATCCAGTTTCTTCGTTGAATTGAGGGCAGGCCTCCATGCAACAAGTGCACGAGATGCAGCGGGAAATAGGATACGCCTGCTCCTGTTGTTCCGGCGTAAGGCGTGGTCCCGGGCCTAAGTCGTAGGTTCCATCGATAGGAACCCACGCTTTAACGGCCTTTAGATTTTCGAAGATCACGCTGCGATCGGTAGCTAGATCGCGCACCACAGGGAACTTGGAGAATGGCTCTAGCTTCACGGGCTGATCGAGATTATCGATGAGAGCGGAGCAAGCCATGCGGGCGCGTCCATTGATGAGCATGGCGCATGAACCGCAGACCTCTTCCAGGCAGTTCGAATCGTAGGTGATGGGCGTGGTGGCGCGACCTTCGCGGGTTACGGGATTTGCGGCGATCTCCATTAAAGAGGAAATCACGTTCATTCCCGGATGCCAGGGCAGTTCGAACTCTTCCCAATACGACTTGGCGGTGGGATTATTCTGGCGTTTGATTTTGATGAGGACGGATTTGTTGGAATCAGCCATTAGCTTTTAGCCCTTAGC
>Ga0182015_10002133_pt1 | contig 24574 bp, 22 predicted proteins | sample 712P3MmetaG_FD_120478 | JGI IMG/M metagenome (GOLD analysis project Ga0182015, IMG submission 120478) | Permafrost microbial communities from Stordalen Mire, Sweden - 712P3M metaG | ecosystem: Environmental > Terrestrial > Soil > Wetlands > Permafrost | place: Sweden: Stordalen | collected...
GGTCGTTCCAGGCCCAGAAATGCATGAAGCGATCGCGCACGCAATCGGTGACGGTCGTGACGTGCAGCAGTTCGCCGTTCCGGCGCTCGGTCGACCAAGCCGTGATGATATCGCGCCCGATCCCCAGCGGGCCGCGCGGAAATTCAACGGTCATCGCGGTATCCGGATGTTCGAACATCCCGGTCGGCGCCATGACGAAGCCCAGGCTCGCCATTGCTGCATCAACGACGCCTCGCACCGGTACGACTCGCAGCACGAAATCCACGTCCAGCGACTGATAGCGTTCTGGAATGTAGTACGTTGCGGCACTCCCACCAGTGAGAACCGCAGTCGTGCCGGCGCGGTCGAGGGCAGTGCAAACGGCAAATGCGACGTCGATGAGTGACGCTGATCCGGTCAGTTTCATAACCGCTTCCCGGGTCGGCGCGGGCGCCGGCGCACGGCGGCCGCAGCATTGAGGACACCTTCATCGACGGCGGCTATCCGTTGTAGGAGCGCGCGCAATTCTGCGGCGGCATACCACGTTTTGTCGAGCGCTACGAGCCGGACGCGGCCTCGTAGCCGCGAAGCTACGACACCGAGGTCCTCGAGGTCGCGCAAAATCCGTTGGACGGTCAGCTTGGAATCCCCGAGCACGCCGACCATCTCCGCCGTATAGCTTTCTTCGGCAAGGGCGAGATACATAAGGATGCGCGTCCGCGTACGCGAACCGAAGAGATCCATAACCTGCTTATAGTATCATAAATGTAGCCTTATGGCTACATTTCTGTAGCCTCGACTGCCGGGGTTCCCGCAGCGCGCGCCGGCCTCATGAAGGCGACGAACGGGAGTGCGGCCAGAAAGACGAAGGCGCAGATCCGGAAGAGGTAGCTGTAGGCAATGACGGTGGCCGATTGCACGATCAGGCCGTTGATCTGGGCGATCGAGGCGCCGTAGGCGTGCCTGACGCCGCCGGCGAGGGCCATCCAGGCGATGGTCGTTTCGCTCGCGAGCAGCGTCGTCAGCACGGCGATGCCGACGCTCGCGCCAAGCGTGCGGATCAGCATCGATACACCGGTCGCACTCGCCAGTTCGTTCTTCGGCAGCGGCGCGAGCATCACGGTCATCACGGGCACAAACGTGAGGCCCATTCCGAAGCCCTGGACGATTCGCGGCCAAAAGATGTCGCCGACGCCGGCGTACTGGTTGAGATCGCCGAGCCACCAGCACGACCACGCGGAGAATACCAAACCCAGCGCGGTGAGGATGCGCGGGTCGACGATCGGCATCAACCGGCCGATGATGACCATCGATGCTGCGGTTGCGATCGCGCCGGGCAACAGCGCCATGCCGGTGTCGAACGCCGTCATGCCCATCGACGTCTGGAAGAACAGCGGCATGATGAGCGATGTGCCATACAGCCCGAAGCCGACGACGACCATCAGCAAGTTGCCGAAGACGAACGTCGGAAAACGGAACGAGCGCAGATCCACGAGCGGGTGCGCATCGCGCAGCGACTTGATGAGGAACCATGCGGTAGCGACGACCGCCACGATGCTGAGAATAACGATCGTCGAAGAATCGAACCAGTCGTCGTGCTGACCGCGTTCGAGCACGTACTGCAGAGCACCGATCCCGCACGAGAGCAGCGCGAGGCCGAGCCAGTCGATGCCGCCCTTGGGTTTCACGAGATAGCTCGGATTAGGAATGAACGCGATCGTCATAAAAAACGCCGCGATGCCGATCGGCACGTTGACGTAAAAGAGTAGCGGCCAACTGGCGTTGTCGATGATGTAGCCGCCGATCAGCGGTCCGAGTGCCGGTCCGACCATCGCGCCGAGGCCGAAGATCGCCGTTGCCATGCCGCGCTTCTCGGGCGGGAACGTCTCGAAGATAATCGCTTGCGCCGTCGGCTGCAGCGCGCCGCCGCCGAAGCCTTGCAAAATGCGGTAGAACGTCAGCTGCCACACGGTTGTCGCGGTACCGCACAGCAACGATGCGATCGTGAAGATCGCGACGCAGCCGGCATAAAAGCCCTTGCGGCCGAATTTCGCCGTCAACCAGCCGTTAAGCGGCATCGTGATGACGCTCGCGAGCAGGTAGCCCGTAACGATCCAGGCTGCATCGTCGATCGACGCGCCGAGCGTGCCCGCGATCGTGTTCAGGCCGACGTTCACGATCGTGCCGTCGACGATCGCCATGATCATGCCGAGCATGACGGTCAGCGAGATCAGGAACGGCGACGTCGCCGGACGCGCCGGCGCAACCGCCAGCGTTGCGCTCATCTACTCGTGCGTGAGCAACGCGTAGAGATCGCGGCGCGTGCGCTCGAGAATTGTGAGCGCTTGTGTGTACATTTCCAGGTTGCGCGTCCGTGCGATTTCTTTGAGCACCATCTTGACGCCCATCATCGTCTGCATGGCGCGCGCAATCAGCGGAACGGTGCCGGGCTGCTCGTTCGGCGCAGCGCCGTCGACGGTTTCGCGGTGCTTGGCCAGCAGTTCGCTGCCCTTATCCGTGATCGTGTAGACGCGCTTACCGTCGATGTCTTGTCCGGTGAGGAAGTCGCCCTCTTCGAGCATCTGTAGTGCCGGGTAGACGGAACCCGGGCTCGGGCGGAAGCCGCGCCGTTCTTCCATCGTGAGCATGATGTCGTAGCCGTGCCGCGGGCCGTCCCACAGGATGCTCAGGATGTCGTACTTGACGCTGCCGCGCTCGGACTCGCCGAACGCCCGGCGGCCGCCGGCATGGTGGCGCCGATGGAACTCGCCGAACGGACCGCCCGCTTTGCGGAAGACCTTTCCGGCCTTTGCGAATGACTTGCCAAACTCGCCGTGCCAATCGACCATGGATTCATCCTCCGGCATATCATCGATATATCGAATCATGTTGTTGATTACGACACTATCCGATATGTCGGATCGTGTCAATATGGCAAATAGAATCCTCTTGTTATCGAACGTATGTTCGATTATCATAGCGGCCCATGGCTCTCGCCGCGCGTTACGCCGAACTCCACGCCTGGTCGAACTTCACATTTCTTGAGGGAGCGTCGCACCCGGAAGAACTCGTCGGAGCGGCCGTGGCCGCGGGCTTGGCCGGCCTCGCGCTGACCGATCGCGACGGCCTCTACGGCGCAGTCCGCTTCGCCAAGGCCGCCAAGGAGCAGAAACTGCCGGCGATTTGCGGCGTCGAGTTGACGCTCGAGACGTCCGACCCGGAACCCATCCGGCCCAGCCGCCCGGCGCGGCCGGCCAGCGAAGTGCCCACGCACACCCCGCGCATCGTGCTGCTCGCCGAGAACGCGCGCGGGTACGCTAACCTGTGCGAACTGATCTCGCTCGCGCAGTTGCGCGGACGCAAGCGCGATGCGCGCGCGCGGCTCGACGACTTCGCCGGCCGCACGGATGGCCTCATCGCGCTCTCGGGCGGCGCGAACGGCCTCGTCGAAAAAGCGTTGTGCGCGCGCGACGACAACGGCGCGCTCGCGGTCGGCACGCGCTTGCGCGATCTTTTTCCGGGCCGCTTCTACCTCGAGCTGCAGCATCACTTACGGCCCGAAGACGGCGCGCTCGTACAAGCGCTCGTGGCGCTCGCGCACCGCCTCGACGTGCCGTACGTTGCGACCAACGGCGTCGCATACGTCGACCGCGAGGACGCGCGGCTGTGCGACGTGCTCACGTGCGTGAAGTACAAGGCCGCGCTGCACACCGCCGGCACGCTCTTGCGTCCGAACGCGGAGTACGTGCTCAAGACGCCGGAGCAAATGACACGGCTGTTCGACGCGTATCCGCTCGCGATCGCAAATACGCTTGCGATCGCGGAACGCTGCACGTTTCGGCTCGAAAAGCTCGCCGGGCAGTTTCCGTATTTTCCCGTCCCCGAAGGCGAATCGAGCCATCACTCCTATCTGCGCACGCTCGTCTACGCCGGTGCGCGCAAACGGTACGGCTGGCCCTTTACCTCGAAAGTCGAGCGGCAACTCGAATACGAGCTCGGCATCATCGCGCGGATGGATCTCTCAGGCTACTTTCTCGTCGTGTGGGACATCTCGCACAAAGCCCGCGAGTTGGGGGTTCTCGGACAGGGTCGCGGTTCGGCGGCGAACTCCGCCGTGTGTTACGCCCTCGGCATCACGGCGGTCGATCCGGTCGCCGGGGACTTGCTCTTCGAGCGCTTCCTCAGCGAAGAGCGCAACGAGATCCCCGACATCGACATCGATTTCGCGCATCAAGATCGCGAGCAGGTGCTGCAGTACGTGTACGAGCGCTACGGACGCCATCACGCCGCGATGGTCGCTGAAGTGATCACCTATCGCACGCGCTCGGCAATTCGCGACGTCGGAAAAGCGCTGGGTCTCTCGCTCGGTCAGGTCGATCAGATCGTGCGCGAATACGACGCCAGCGAATCGCTATCGGAGAGCATGGGCGTCGCGCCGGTTGCAGCGGTCGATCTCCCCGCGTCGGTGGCGCGCCGGCGCGACTTCGATTCGGGCAGCAACATCGTGCCCTCGCGCGGCACCCCCTATGCGCCGGGCTTCGGCGCGGTCGACGACACGCGCGCGCCGGCGGTCGTGCCCGGAACGCCTCCGCTGCGCGGCCCGATCGGCGGCGAGATCGGGGCGCTGTTGCTGCAGGTTTGCCGGCGCGTCAACGGCTTTCCGCGGCACATGGGAATCCATTCCGGAGGCATGATCATCACGCGCGATCCGTTGATGAACGTCGCGCCGATCGAGTGGGCATCGATGCGCGATCGCACGATCGTGCAGTGGGACAAGGACGACCTGAGCGATCTCGGCTTGATCAAGATCGATCTCCTGGGGTTGGGCATGCTCTCGCTGTTGCGCGATGCCTTCGCCCTGCACGCGCGCTGCTACCCCGGCCGGCCGGCGCTCTCGCTCGAATCGATCCCCATCGATGACAAGCCGACCTACGAGATGCTCTGTCGCGCCGATTCGATCGGCGTCTTCCAAGTGGAGTCACGCGCGCAGCAGTCGATGCTGCCGCGCCTCAAACCGGCGTGCTTCTACGACATCGTCATGCAGGTGGCGATCATCCGTCCCGGTCCGATTCAAGGCGATATGATCCACCCGTTTCTGCGCCGGCGCAGCGGTATGGAACCGGTAACGTATCCGCATCCGTCGCTCAAGCCGATTCTCGAACGGACGCTCGGCGTGCCGCTGTTCCAAGAGCAGGGGATGCGGATGGCGATGGAAACGGCGGGCTTCTCGGGCGGCGAGGCGGACGAGTTGCGGCGCGCGATGGGCCACAAGCGCTCGCGCGACCGGATGGCGCAGATCTACCCACGTTTGGTGAACGGCATGGTGGCGAACGGCATCGCGCGCGAAGTCGCCGATCGGCTCTTTCATATGCTCGAAGGCTTCGCCGACTACGGTTTTCCGGAATCGCACGCGGCGAGTTTTGCGTTGCTCGCCTATGCGTCGGCGTACATCAAGTGCCACGAACCGGCGATCTTTTGCGCGGCGATCCTCAACGTCCAGCCGATGGGGTTCTACTCAACCGAAGTGCTGGTGAACGACGCGCGGCGGCACGATGTCGTCGTCCGGCCGATCGCGGTGAACGCCAGCGAATGGTGGAGCTTTGTCGACACCAGCGGCGCGCTGCGCTTGGGCTTTCACCTCGTGCGCGGCATGGGCGAAGCGCAACGCGAGAATGTCCTACGCGCGCTTGGCGAGGCGCAGCCGTTCGAGAACTTGCTCGACTTCGCGCGCCGCACGAAGCTCGCGCGCGAACCGCTCGAGAACCTCGCCGCGGGCGGCGCGTTCGCACCGTGGTATGCAACGCGGCGCGAGGCGATCTGGGCACTGCGCGCGCTCGACGAGCGCGAAGCGCGCGGTGAGTTGGGCCGCGCGATGGAGATCGACGACGAACCGCCCCCGCAACTCCTCGCGCTCACCGCGATCGAGCGCACCGCGCTCGACATTGCCGCCACCGGCGTCGCCGACGTTCAGCCGATCGCGCACTTCCGCGCCGAACTCGACGCGCGGCGCGTGCTCGCCGCCGGACGATTGCCCGCGATGCCCAACAATCTCGTGTGCAAAGTCGGCGGCCTCGTGATCACGCGCCAACGTCCGGGCACGGCGAAGGGCTTCGTGTTCCTCACGATCGAGGACGAAACGGGCTTGGTCAACGTGATCGTGCGCCCCGATATCTACGAGCGCTACCGCCGCACGATCCGCGCCTCCCAATGCCTGATCGTCGAAGGCGTACTGCAGAAAGAGTCCGGTGCGATCGACGTGATCATGAAGCGCTGCTGGCACTTCGCAACCGCCGGTACCACCGACAAGGTGCGCGCGCGGAACTTTCATTGAGGAATTGTGAAAAGCTCGCGGGAAGAACGCCGGCGTGGATGAACCTGCAGGCGTCGTCTCCCCCTCGCAACGCTGGTGGGTCATCATCGCGACGGGCACGGCAGCGGTGCTCTCGATGATCGATCAAACGATTGCCAGCACGGCACTGCCGACGATCGCGCGCGATGTCGATGCCAGCGCGGCGGCATCGATCTGGGTGATCAACGGCTATCAGCTCGGGCTCACCATCGGCATCGTGCCGCTCGCTGCGGCCGGCGACATCCTCGGTTACTGGCGCGTGTATCGCATCGGCCTGATCATCTTCATCCTCGCGTCGCTGGGATGCGTGCTCTCGCATTCGCTTTTCGTGCTCACCGCCGCTCGTTTCGTGCAAGGGCTCGGCGGCGCCGCGCTCACCGTGACGGCGCCGCCGATCAACCGGCTGGTGTTTCCGCCGTCGATGCTCGGACGCGCCACGGGCTTTAGTGCCATGGCGGTTGCGCTGGGAGCGGCCGCCGGTCCCATCGTGAGCGGTTTGGTGCTCTCGATCGGGCCGTGGCAGTGGCTCTTCGTGCTGAACATCCCGATTGGAATCGGCGTGTATCTGCTCGCGGTAAAGGCAATTCCGAAGGTCCCCGGCGTGAAGCGCGCGTTCGACATAAAGAGCGCGTTGATGAGCGTGGCGATGTTCGGCCTGGCCGTATTCGGATTCGATGCGCTCGGGCACGGCGGTGCGACGCCGCTCGCCATCGGCGAATTGCTCATTGCTGCAATCGTCGGTTGGCTCTTCATCCGCCGTCAGCTCGCGATGCCGCTACCGATGTTCGCGGTCGATCTGTTCGCGCAGCTGCGCTTTGCGCTTGCCGTGTTCGCGTGCTACGCATCGTTCGTTGCGCAATCGATCGCCTACATCGCGTTGCCGTTTGCGTTTCAAACCGTCATGTCGCACACGCCGCTGCAAGTCGGCGCGCTGCTGCTGCCGTGGCTGATCGCAGCCGGGATAATGGCGCCGATTGCGGGCCTGCTCGCCGACCGCTACAACTCGTCACGCCTCGCGACGATCGGCCAAGGCATCTTCGCCGTCGGGCTCGGCTGCGCGGCGGTGATGGGCACGGATCCGGCGCCGCTCGACATCGCTTGGCGCATGGCACTGTGCGGTATCGGCTATGGCCTCTTCCAATCGCCGAACAATCGGTCGATTCAGAGCAGCGCGCCGCGCGAGCGCAGCGGCGCGCCGCAGGCCATCCAATCGATCGCGCGCGTGGGCGGGCAAACGACCGGAGCCGTCATCGTGGCGATCGTGTTTGCGATCGACGGCCGCGTCACCGGGCACACGAGCGGAATCACGCCGGGCGCGGTCGTGACGGCACTGACGATGGCAACCGCCTGCGCGCTCCTCGCCGCACTAGCCAGTTTATGGCGCGGCATCGAGACGGGGTCGATCCGCTTCGCCAAGGCACAAGGTACTTGACGATCGTCAACTAAATGGCCGGGCATGGCAAGTGTACTCGATCGCCGGGTCGAGGGCGTCCGGCGCTTCAACCGCTTCTACACCCAACGCATCGGGGTGCTGGCCGAGAACTTTCTGCGGACGCCCTTCACGCTGGCCGAAGGGCGGGTACTCTTTGAACTCGCGAACCGCGAGGCGACCTCGCCGGGCGATATCGCCGCCGCCCTGGACCTCGACGCCGGCTATTTGAGCCGCATTCTGCGCCGCTTCGAGCGCGACGGCTTGGTGTCGCGCACGCCGTCGCCGACCGACGGCCGCCGAGCCGTGCTGGCGCTAACCGATGCGGGCCGCGCCGCATTCCGTCCGCTGAACGAACGCTCCCACGACGACATCGTCGCTCTCCTAGCACCGCTTCCGGCAGAACGTCAGGAACGGGTGCTCGACGCAATGGCCACGATCGCCCAAGCGTTAGCGCCGGACAAACCCGCGGACGACATCGTCCTGCGCGACCCGGAGCTCGGCGACTACGGCTGGGTCATCGAACGGCACGGCGCTCTCTATGGAGCGGAATACGGCTTTAACGCGCACATGGAAGGCTACGCCGCCGAAATCATCGGGTCGTACGTCCTCGACTACCAACCCGATCGCGATCGCTGCTGGATCGCCGAACGCGACGGCGTGCGCTGCGGTTGCGTCTTTGTCGTCCACGAAGACGCCACGACCGCGCGACTGCGTCTGCTGCTTACCGAACCATCAGCCCGTGGCAGCGGCCTCGGCCGCCGGCTGGTGCGCGCGTGCCTCACCTTCGCACGCGCAGCCGGCTACGCCAAGATGGTGCTCTACACGCAGTCGATCCTCATCGCCGCACGCGCAATCTACGCAAGCGAAGGTTTCGTGCTGACGAGCGCCGAGCCCAACGACTCCTTCGGCCCGCACCTCACCAGCGAGACGTGGGAGCGCCCGTTGTGATTTAGCCCGGCAGGCCGAGCAGCGCTCGGAACTGTTCTTCTAACGCGTTGTACTGCGCGGCATCGGGCGCGTCGAGGAGCAGGAAGGGGTGCTTGGGATCGAACACCGCTGAATTGTTGTCGACGTCGGTGCGCGATGAGACTTGTCCGCCGCCGTGTTTGACGAGGAACGTCTGACCTTCTTGCGATGTAATCCAATCGATGAACGTGCGCGCGGCATTTGGATGCGGTGCGTTTTTTGCGAGTGCGATTGGGGTGAGCGTTAGAAAGACCGGGGTTGGATTCATGAAGTCCACCGCTTTACCGGCGTGCTTTTCTTGAAAGGCCATGTAGCCGTACGCGGTCGGCGTGGCATCGAACTCGCCCGTCTCGAGCGAGGTGATCGTCTGCGTGTGCCCGGTCGTTTTCACGGGTGCGTTGTCGGCGATGCGCTTCGCTAGGTCGGCGCCGCCGGTCTTGTTTTGCTGCAGAACGCCCATGTACCAATTGACCGCGCCGATGTCGAAGCCGAACTTGCCCTTCCATTCGGGCTTGGCGAAATCGGCGTACGAGGTCGGCGCTTTCAGATGGTCGGCGGCGAGACGCTGTGGATTCCACGCGATGACCGTCGTGTTCTGATAGAGGTTCGTCCAGTAGCCTTTCGGGTCGACCGTCCCTTTGATGAATTTGTCGCTGCCGGGAATGCGATAGCTATCGAAAGCGCCCGCTTGGACCAATTGATTGACCTGCAAGAAGTCCCCGGAAACGACGTCGGCATTATATTTTCCGCCGCGCTGCTCGGTGACGACGCGCGCCGGCAATTGCGAACTTCCCAGGCGCAGAAACTGCACGGTGATGCCGGGGTGCGTGCGCATGAACTCGTTTGCGGTCGCGTTCATATCCTTCGTCTCCATCGTCGCATACCACACGACGACGCCTTCTTTTTTTGCCGCGCCGGGATCCGCCGCCGCGAGAAGTGCGGGAATGACGCAGAGCGCGAGCGCGATGCGAAAGAGTCCGGAGCGGAGCGACATCAGAGAGTCCTTTCGGCGAGGGCGTACACGACGCCGTCTCGCATCGGCATGATCACAGCTTCAGTTCCGTCGGGCCGCAGATGCACGGTATCGCCGTGACCGAGACCGGTGCGTTCTTTATGCACGCGCACGCGCACGTCGATTCCGTTGACGTCGACCGTATAGTCCCAACAGTCGCCTTGATAGATGCTGTAGCGCACGGTCCCCGGCCAGTCGTCCGCGCCGTGCCGTTTGCGCGAAAGCTCGAAGTTCTCGGGCCGGATAAAGGCGCGCACCGAATCGCCGGCACGCAAACCCGGAACCGGTTCGGTACGCACGAGACCTTGCGCCGCCGCGACGACGACACCGGTCCCATCGGCACTCCGAACGGTCCCGTCGATGGCGTTCGCGACGCCGATGAAGTGGGCCGTGAACTCCGCGTGCGGGCGGCGATAGATATCTTGCGGTATGCCCGTCTCGACGATGGCGCCGCGGTCCATCAGCATGATCAAATCGCTGATAGCCAGAGCTTCGCTCTGATCGTGCGTGACGTAGACGGCGGTGATGCCGAGCTTTTGCTGGATGGCCCGGATCTCGCCGCGCATCCGCTCGCGCAACTGCGCGTCGAGATTGCTGAGCGGCTCGTCGAGCAGCAAGACCTGCGGTTCGCGCACGAGCGCCCGCGCCAGCGCGACGCGTTGCTGCTGGCCACCCGATAACGCCGTTGCCGAACGGTCGGCAACGTCGGCCAGCCCGACGAGTTCGAGCATCGCCAGCGCCCGCGAGCGCGCCTCGGCGGCGCTCGGGCGGCCGGCGCCGACCGTGAGCGGAAACGCGACGTTCTGCACGACGCTCATGTGGGGCCAGATCGCGTATGATTGAAAGACCATACCGATCGGGCGCTTGTTCGCCGGGACCCACCTGCCGGATTCGGAGTCGAAGACCGTCTGGCCGGCGATGCTGATGCGCCCTGCGCTCGGACGTTCGAGACCCGCGAGCATGCGCAGCGTCGTCGTCTTCCCGCAGCCGCTCGGGCCGAGCAGCGTGAAGAGCTTGCCTTGCGGAACCTCAAAATCGATCCCCGTAACGGCGGTCTGGCCGTGCTTGCCTTCAAATCGTTTGACGAGTTTGCTGACCGAGATCATGTGCAGGGAGGCCTTTTTTGGAGGGCCAAATGAAGCCCTGTTACGCTTACGTGCCGTGCCGAGAGTTGAGAGTGTTCACCGATGGGCAACAAATCCCATTACGATCCCGCCCATAAGCGGGTCTTCGTCCGCGAGATCAGCGGAGAATATAGCCTCAAGCACGAGCTGAAGCGCTTACGCGAACTGCCCCGCGTCCAAAAGGGCAGTTCGGTCACGTTCCAGTCGGGACCGCAGACGTTTTCCAAACATTTCATGGAGCCTGAGGATGGGCTCGCTCAGACGCTGCACATTCACCTCGAGGAATACTCGCCGGGCGCCAAGTCGCAGATGCACGGCCACGTGAACGAAGCCATCTTCTACATTCTCGACGGCCGCGGCTACGAAATCCACGACGGGATCAAGTACGACTGGAAAGCCGGCGACGTCGCAGTCGTGCACAACAACTGCGTGCATCAGCACAATAACGCCGACGAACATGCCCCGGCGCGAGCGCTCGTGATCAAGACCAAGCCGATGTACATGTTCATGAACATGCTCTTCCAGCAGCGCGTCACGGAGCGCTCGAAGGAACCATCGGCGACCCAAGGCGATTTCGTTCCCCGCGAAGATGCCGACGTGAACCAGCCTTGGCACGATCACGATCATGCCGACGGGCACACGCACTCGCACGCACACGAACATTCACACTCGCACTCGCACGGCGACTAGGGACGACGGAACCATGCCCTTTGGGGAATCGAAGAGTTGGCTGAGCGGCAAACAAAATGCCGCCTATTATGTCGAGGCGCTGACCGACGCCGCCGAGCGCCCGATCCGCGATGCCGCCCGGAAAAAGATCATCACGCCCGAAGAGATGCCGTGGGAAATGTCGCCGCACGGACTCATCAAGCACATGGTCAACGACAAGATGAACACGCGCGTGGAAACCGTCGATATCTACATGCAGATCATCCCGCCGGGTAGCCGCTCGGGTAAGCACCGGCAACTCGCGGAGGAAAGCTTGTACGTGCTCGAAGGACGCGGCTACGACATCCACGTGGACTGCGACGTCGAGATTACCGACACGTATCACTGGAAAGCGCAGGACGAAGAGAAGCGTTTCGAGTGGGAAGCCGGCGACTTGATCTACGTGCCGCCCAACACGATCAGCCAGCACTTCAATAGCGATCCGAGCCGGCCGGCGCGACTCGTCAGCGCGACGAATCGCATCTATAAGTATTGCGGGCTCAACGACCTCGAACAGATCGAGAACGCTCCGGAGTACGAGCCCGGTATCGTGCTCGACGAAACCGCGGTCTTACGCTACCTCGAACGCGCCGCAGTTCACTGAGCCCCGATACCGATCCGTCCGCCCAGCCGCTGAACGAGCGCCACTAAACCGAGCAAGAGCACGACCAGCACGCAGCCGAGCGCGGCGATCGCCGGATACTGACCGTTCGACCACAGGTCGAAGATCGCAATCGACACGACTTCGGTGCCCTGCGAGTAGAGGAAGATGGCGGCCGAGATTTCGCGAAACGCGATGATCACGGTCGTCAAGAACGCTGCCATCAACGACGGCATCAACAGCGGAACGTAGATCCGTAGAAAGCGTTCCGTCCAGCTCGCGCCGCTCACGGTGGCCGCTTCTTCGAGTTCGTCGCGAATCTGCGCGAGGCCCGACGATGCGTAACGCATGCCGTACGGAATACCGATCGTTACGAAGCCGACGATCAGAATCGTCAGCGTCCCGTAGAGATGGAACGGCAACGGCGCGACGAGATACCAGAACAAGATCCCGACGCCCATCAGAATGCTCGGCACCGCGATCGGCAACGAGACGAGGACGTCGAGAAGCCACGCGCCGGGAATGCGCGACTTGAGCGTGACGTAGGCAACGATTGCCGTCAGCACGGTCACGATCGCGCCGGCACTCACCGACGTGATCGCGCTGTTGACCAGCGATTGGCGAATCAGCGGATAGGTCCACATCTGCGCGTAGTTCGCAAAACTCAGATGGTGCAGCGCCGCGAGCGACGGCGCCTCGAAACCGGGCAGCAACGATGACCAAACGAGCACGGCCAACGGCATCACCACGACCACCGTGAAAAAGATGACGATCGCCGCACCCGCCACGGGCCGATAGCGCCCGAGTTCGATGCGCCGCGGCCGGAATGCCTTGCCCGTCACCGTAGCGTGGCGCCCGGCGCGATTGAGCCGGTTGACGAACGCGACACCGGCCGCCGCGAGCACGAGCACGATGCCGCCGATCGCCGCCGCGCCGCCATAATTCGGCGGAAACGCTTGCAGAGCGCCGTAGATCTGTGTCGTGAACACCGACACGTTGGCCGGCACGCCGATGAGCTGCGGGACTTCGAACGACGCGATGCTTTGGATGAACAGCAATAAGCCCGACGCGACGATGGCCGGCTGCGCGAGCGCCAACGTCACGCGGCGAAAAGCGGCCAGGCTCGACGCGCCCGACGCGATCGCGGCCTCCTCCATCGATGGATCCATCGAGGTAAACGTTGCGACCGCCATGATGAACGCCGTCGGCGCGACGTGCATCGCTTGGACGAAGATCATGCCGGGCATCGAGTATACGTTGAACGGGCGCGCGTGGAGGAGCGCCTCCGCGATAGAGTTGAGCATTCCGATACGCGGCGAGGTCAGAAAGAGCCATGCAACGGTGTTGAGAATCCCCGGCACGATCAGCGGCACGAGCGCCGTCGTCATACCGAGCCCCCGGAACGGCGCGTCCGTGCGCGCGTACAAGAACGCGAGGCCGAAGCCCGCCGCCAGCGCGAGCACCGCCACGCCGGCGCCGTACACGAGCGTGTTTGCAAAGAGCCGGTAGAACGCCGGATCGCCGAAGGTGTGCGCGTAGTTCGCCACCGACCACTGCGCGTCATTGCTCAAGAAGCCGGTGTGAAAGCTGGCGTAGAGCATCGTCCCGACGGGCACGACCGCGAGATAGACGAGGATCAGCGACGCGCCCGCCATGAGCGGCACTTCAGCCGAACGCGATTGATTAGCGAAGAACGACCGCACCGAAGGCTCCCGCGGCGAGGACGAGGATCGCCTGATTCCAATCGGTTCGCAGCATGACGATCGTCGCGACGACGGCGATGCCGATCGTGATCGGCGCATCGGTCGCACCGCGCGCGAGCGTTACGACGCCGGCCCACAGCAGGCCCAACACGACCGGCTTGATCGCGCGCGCAAAGCGCTCGCGCCACGGATTTCCGCGCAGGCGTCCCCAAACGTGACCGGCACCGTACACGAGCACGGCCGCGGGGACGAACACCGCAATCGTCGCCACGACCGCACCGGCCAGACCGGCCACGGCATAACCGACGAGCGCCGCCATGGTCGTCGTCGGGCCCGGCGCGAGTTTGCCGAGCGCGAAGAAGCGTGTGAACTCCGCCGACGTTATCCAATGATAGTGATCGACGACGTCGGCGTGCATCTGCGGAATGATCGCGTTCCCGCCGCCGAAGCCCAACAGCGAGAGAATCGTGAAGACCAGGGCCAAACGCCTGAGCGTCATGAGGCCTCGCTCTTCGGCCGCGTCAGCACGAGCGCGACCGGAATGAAAATCGCCAACGTCAGCGCGAGCGAGGCGTGCAACACGAGCACGAACGCTGCAACGGCGGCCACGATCGCTATATCGACGACGTTGATGCGCTTGGCCGTCAACTCGATCGTGTTGGCCAACGTCAGACCGACGGCCATCGCCGCGCATCCGCGCAACGCGCCGCCCACCCACGGCAGGTGCGAATCGAGCGCGAATGCGCCGAGAACCATCAAGATGGCAAACCCGGGCAGGACGGTCGCAAAGAACGCTACCGCGGCGCCGGCCATTCCGCCGACGCGCGAACCGACGAGCACGGCGACGTTGCTCGGGTTCGAGCCGGGGAGCAACTGCGCGAGCGCAAGAACTTCGAGAAAGCTATCGTCGTCGAGCCAACCGTTGCGGCGCACGACTTCGCGCCGGATCGCCGGCATTTGGCCGCCGCCGAACGCCGTCGCCGAGACCCGGCCAAACGAAATCGCGAGACCCAGGAGCGAGCCGCGCTTGGGCTCCGGGCTATCCACCGACGGCGAGCTTATGCTTCGCTCAAATAACCAGCGATACGGCGCGAGACGACGGGGACGAGCGCCGCATCGATGGGATACCACGTCGTCACGGCGGGCTGACCGGCGGTCACGAGCGCGACGCTTACGTTGAGCGGCGCCAACAACGCAACGTCGACGCGACGCTCGCGAAGGATCCACGATGCGTTCGTCGCGCTACTCTCCTCGCGGGCTTCATGGGCGCCGAGTGCGCGCACTGCCGAATCCAGTTCGCGAGCGAATTGATCGAATTGCATACCCGTTGCGTTGCCACGAGCAGCCCGCAGACCCTCTCGGAACCGAACGCAGGCCGCCTCCGGCATCACTCCAAAGGTGGGCTTATGCCCGAACGCTTTCCGAACCGGCGCGCCGCGCTCGGTCTGCTTGCCGCCGTCCCCGCCGCCCTCGCCCTGCCGGCGCGCGCGGCAACGCTCACGACGGTGCGCATCGGCGTCCAGCCGGTCGAGTCGGCCGGGCAAACGTTCTACGCTAAGGATCTGGGGTGGTTCGAGCAGGCCGGCCTCGACGTCGAGATCACACCGCTCTCCAACGGCGGCGCACTGGTCGCAGCGGTCATCTCGGGAGCGCTCGATGTCGGGCTCTCGGCGGTTGGTCCGGTGGCGCAAGGCGCCGTCAAAGGGTTGGGGGTGAAGATCATCGCGCCGGCCGGCATGTCGCTGAGTACGGCCCCGACCGACGTGACGATGGTCGCGCTCGATTCGCCGATCAAGACGGCGGCCGATCTCACCGGTAAGACGATCGGGGTCAACGGGCTCGGCAACGTTCTGATGTATGCAACGCAGGCGTGGATCGACAAAAACGGCGGCAACAGCAAGAGTGTGAAGTGGCTCGAGTTGCCGTTCCCCTCGATGGCCCCCGCGCTCGCAGCGCATCGCATCGATGCGGCAACACTCGCCGAACCCTACGTCTCCGACGCGAAGTCCGTGGCGCGCGCGCTGGCCGCACCCATGGACGCGATCGCGCTGACCATGCCGGCCACGACCTGGTTCGCCAACGGCACGTGGCTCGCGCAACAGCCCGCCGTCGCAGCCAAGGTCGTCGACGTGTTGCGCCGCGCAGCCGTGTGGGCCAACGGGCATCCCAAAGAAGCGGGCGACATTCTGATCCGCTACACGTCGATCAAACCCGAGACGCTCGCGGTGATGACGCGCTCCACGTTCGGCATCGACATCGTACCGAGTCAGATTCAGGCCCTGATCGACACCGGCGTTAAATACAATGACGTCGATCGCGCCGTCAAAGCCGCCGACATCATCTGGAAAGCACCCAAGGGATAATACCGTGCTCGAAACGCAGACCACCGGCGCGCACGCCTTTCTTTCTACACTCAAGGCAAACGGCATCGACACGATGTTCGGCTTGCCCGGCTCGACCGAAGCGCCGTTGCTCGAGGCGCTGCGCGCCGACGCCGAAATCCGCTACGTCCTCACGCTGCAAGAAACCGTGACCGTCGCAATGGCCGACGGCTACTCGCGTGCGGGTAATCGCGTCGGTGTCGTCGGTCTGCACACGACGGTCGGCACGATGAACGGCCTCAGTCAGATGTACAACGCGGCACGCGACAATTCGGCGATCGTCGTCACCGCCGGCAACAAAGATACGGGCGTACTGGCGACCGACGGTTTCTGCGCGCTGCCCGATCTGCCGTCGCTCGCGCGCAGCTTCGTCAAACATTCTTGGCAGAGCCTCACCTCGAGCGCCGTGGGAACCGACCTGCGGCGCGCGATCAACGTCGCTTCGGCCAATCCGCCGGGACCGACGTACCTCTCGATCCCCGAAGACATTCAAGCCGGTCCTGCCGCGCCGTCCGGTGCGGCCGAACAAAGCGCCTTTGCGGCCACGCCGAACGCACATCTCGAACGCCGGCCCGATGCTGCTGCGGTCGTGGCCGCAGTTCGACTGCTGCTCGACGCGCGCCGGCCGATGCTCGTACTCGGAGCGTCGACGGCGCCGCACGCGGCAGCCGCGCGCGCTCTCGCCGAAGCGTTGGAACTTCCGGTATTCGCGATCGAGCGGACGCAGATTTCCGAGCTTCCATATCCGGTCACCGATGCGCGCTATCTCGGACAGTACGGCGAACAACGGCCGCTGATCGCCGACGCCGATTGCGTCGCGGTAATCGGTGCGCGAGCATTCTTTCCGTTCTCAACCGAAAGCGCGGCGAAACTGCCGGCGGGCGCGAAATTGATCCACGCGGCGGCCGACGCCGCGCAAATCGGCTGGGCGATCGCGCCGGATGTCGGGCTCGCGGGCGACGCGGGCACCGTGCTTGCCGACCTGTTGGCAGCATCGGCCGCCGCCGGCGGTTTGCCCGCGCAGCGCCGGGCCGAACGAATCGCGCGGCTCGAAGATCTCCGCACGCAATATCGGGCCGCGAACGCAGCGGACCGCAAACGTCATGACGAACTCGCCAAGGAAGCCGGTGCGGTCTCGCTCGTGGCGCTCACCGACGCGCTCGGCGCGGCCTTGCCGCCCGGCGCGCTGATCTTCGATGAAGCGATCTCATCGTCGCGTGCCTTACTGCGGCACACCGCGTTCCCCGAGACTTCGCGCGTCTTCCGGACCAACGGCGGCTCGCTCGGCTGGGGACTTCCGGCAGCCGTCGGCGCGAAGATCGCGTGTCCCGATCGCGCGGTCGTCGCGATCGTCGGCGACGGCACGTTCCACTTCACGCCGCAAGCGCTGTGGACGTCCGCACGCGAGAAGGCACCGGTCCTAACGATCGTGGTTGACAACAGCGGCTATCTCGCGGTGAAGCTGTCGATCGAGCGGCATCTCGGCGTCGATATGGACCCCCAGCACCATCCGGGCACCGATCTTCCGGCGCTCGACCACGTTGCGGTCGCGCGCGGTTACGGTGCGGACGCGATGCGCATCGACGATCCGGCGAAACTGCAATCGGCCGTTGCCGCCGCGCTGCGTTCGGAACGTTCGACCGTGATCGTGGTCCCGGTCGCGAATGCCCGCCGCTAGCGACAAAGGCCCGTCTCGGCGGACCGTCCGGGTGCCAGGCAGGGCACGGCCAACCGCTCGCACCAAAGGAGGGGTTCGTAATCGTTCTGCAAGGGGATAGGAGTTTCATGAAACTGATTTTCTCTTTGGTTGCCGCTGCGCTGCTGCTTTCAAGCGCGCCGGCCTTCGCGCAGGGCGGCGTGCCCCTCGGCGCCGGCCTCCAGCGCGGAGTCGAATCCGTCAACAACTCGGGTCAGACCGGCTTCATTACCCTCTTCCGCGGGGACGATCAAACCCGGGTCGTTACGGCCCTCGAGGGCACGATGGCCGGCCGCGTGCAAACCGTCGCGATCCAGCGCGGCAAGTCGTGCGATTCCGTCCAACCCGGTATCGTCGTGCGCAGCGCCGACATGGTCCACGGAATGTCGCGCGGAAGCGTGCCGATGACCGAGGACCGCCTCGTCTCCGGCAACTACGTCGTGGTCGTTTATAGCAACAACACGCCCGGTTCGCGTCCTGTGGCGTGCGGGCACCTTTACCGCTAGGAGATCCCGTTGACAACAATCCTGCGCTCGCGGTCCCTGCGCCGCATCCTTGCACTGGCTGCGCTGATTGCGGGTGCGCTCGGTATGGCCGCTTCAGCGGGCGCACAGACGATCGTCGACGAGTGGACCAACGTGACCGTCCCGGCGCCGCCGGCACTGAAGGCTGCTGCGCTCGATTCCAAGACCACCGCCCTCCTCGTGTTGGACTTCCTGCGGCAAAACTGCGCACCGCAACCGCGCTGCGTTGCCTCGCTGCCCGCCGTTAAGTCGCTGCTGACGGCGGCGCGCGCCAAGGGCGTCCTGGTGGTGTATTCCGCCTTCCCCGGCGCTGCGCTCTCCGACATCCTGCCGGAGGTCGCTCCGCTCGGCGGCGAGCCGTTCGTCGCTTCGACTGCGGATAAGTTCATCAACACCGACCTCGACAAGATTCTCAAAGCCAAGGGCATCAAGACGGTGATCGTTACCGGTATGGTGGCCCACGGCGCGGTGCTCAACACGGCCAGCGACGCCGCGCAACGCGGCTATAACGTCGTCGTGCCGATCGACGGCATGCCGGCCCCAACGACATATATCCAGCAGTTCGTGACCTTTTACTTGTCCAGCGCGCCAACGGTCTCGAACATGGTAACGCTAACGCGCGCGAGCATGGTGACGTTCTAAGAAGCCAAGGTCGTTCCGCACCGGTCCACTAGGAGTTTCTCATGGCGACGATTGACCGAAGCACATTCATGGGCGGATCGGCGGCGCTGATTGCGGCCGCGAACGCCGTGCCCGCTGACGCGCAGACCGCGGACTACGGGAAGCCCCATCCGCCGATCGTAGCAGAGACCGATCCGGCGATCACCGTCCAGCACGGAACGCTCACGCGTCCCGATGCGACGATCGGCGCGTACATCGCTATGCCGAAGAAGGTCACGGCGACGACGCCCGGCATTGTGATGTGCGCGCATGTCTGGGGCGTTGATTCGCAGTACCGCGATCTCGCGCGCCGGTTTGCGAAACTCGGCTACATCGCGATCGCGCCCGGCATCTTCGATCGCTCGAACCCACCCAGCGGCGATGGTGTGACCGACCTCAGCCTCATGGCACCGGGCGTTGCGGCGCTCTACGCCGGTAACAAAATGAACGGCGACCTGCTCGCCGGCAAAGCGTGGATCCGCACGCAGGCCGCACGGGGCAAGGTCGGCATCTACGGCAACTGCATGGGCGGCGGTATCGTCCTGCAGGCCTTGGTCGGAAATAAGGATTACGACGCGGCGTCGGTGCTCTACGGCTACGTGCGCGCGGATCGCAAAGCGACCGAACCGCCGCCGGACGGCGCGTTCGATTGGGCAACCAAGGTCACTACGCCCGTGATCGGCTTCTATGCCGGTCTGGACGCCAGCATCGCTACCGCCGACGTGCAGGCCGCATTCGCGAAACTCGCGGGTCCGCATGACGTGACGACCTACCCCGATGGGAAGCACGCCTTCCTCGACGATACCCGCGGCAGCTACAACGCCGCCGACGCGACGGATGCCTACGCCAAGATGATCGCCTGGTACGGGAAGTATCTCACGACCCCCTAACGCGAAGTAGTCCGCGATGGCGACGACGATCGTTCACGCCGCGGACGTGCATCTCGAAACGGTCTTCCCGGACGTGCGCGGCGGCAATGCCCGCCGCGCCGCCCTCGCCGATGCATTCGGGCGCATCGTCGACCTCGCGCTCGAACGCAACGCCGACGTTCTTACGATCGGCGGCGACCTCTACGAAAGCGAACGCGCGGGTCCGGCGACCGCGCGTTTTCTGTTTGCCGCGTTCGCGCGTTTCGGCAAACCGGTCTTCATCGCACCGGGCAATCACGATCCGTTCGCGGCACGCTCGCTCTACGCACGCGACGATCTGCCGCCGAACGTGCGCGTCTTCGCCGATGCGTCGTGGACCGCCGTGCCGCTCGCGGCCGGCATAACGCTCTACGGATTCGGACACACGCCGGCCGAACCGGGCCGGCCGTTTGCCGGCACGTCGTTCGACCGTAGCGGCGTGCGCATTGCGCTCGTGCACGGCAGCGACGAAGAGCGCTGTCCGCCCGGCAAACGCGCGACGGCCCCGTTCACGGCGGCCGAGATTCGCGCCGCCGGCGCAACGCTAAGCTTAACGGGACACTATCACGGCGGCTCGATCGTCAGCGACGCGCAAGGCCCGGTGTTCGCCTATCCCGGGTCACCCGAGCCGGTGAAGTTCGGGGAGCGCGGCGAGCACGGTGCGCTCGTGGTGACCGTGCACGACGATGCCTCGATCGGCATCGAGGGCGTGCCGATCGCGCGGACGCGCTTGCTCGACGTCACGATTCCGATCGACGATGCATCCGACGAAGGCGCGGTGATCGCCGCAACCGAGCATGCGCTCGAATCGTTCGGCAAAAACGACTACGTTCGCGCGACGCTGCGCGGCGCCGTGCAGCACGGAACGCGCGTCGACCGGGAGTTATTAGCCGAGCGCTGCGGCGGCGGGCTCGGAGCGCTCGATCTCATCGATCACAGCATCATTGCGGACTATGCCGCGATCGCACACGAATCGAACGTGCGCGGACGCGCCGTCGCAGAATTACTCGCCGCTGCAGATGCCGGTGACGAGGATGCGCGGCGCGCACTCTCCCTGGTCGTTGCCGCATTCGACGGCGTCGAGATCGCCCCGTGAAGCTACGCCGCTTGACCGTCGCGGGCTTCGGCCGTCTGAGCGGTCGCACGTTTGCGTTTACCGACGGCCTCAACGTGATTTACGGACCGAACGAAGCCGGCAAGTCGACGGTTGCCGCCGCCATCGTCGCATCGCTCTACGGGAGCGGGCGCCGCAAGGAAGCGTGGCGTCCATGGGACGGCAGCGCATACGCGACGACGCTCTTTTACGAGTTGGCCGACGGACGCTCGTTCGAAGTGCAGCGCGACTACACGCGCGACGCGAAGGGGGTGCACGTCTACGATCGCGACGGGAACGACGTTGCGGCCGACGCCGCACTCGGCCGGACGATCTCACCGGGTGACGTGCACCTGCAGATTCCCTATGACGCGTTCATCAACGCATCGTGCGTGCTGCAGCAAAGCGTCGGTATCGACCCCGAACGTAACGTATCGATCGCGACGGCGCTCGCCCGCGCACTCGACGGTGGTCCCAAAGAAGACGCGGCGCTGGGTGCGGTCAAGCGCCTCGAAGACGCGCGCAAAGTACACGTCGGCACTCCGCGCTCGACGGTCAACAACCCGCTGCGGGGCCTGCGCGACGCCCTCGCCAGGCGAACGGCCGAGGCCGACGCCGCGCGCAACCGGCGCGACGCGCTGGCGCAACTCCGCGAGCGCCGTGCCGACACCGTCGGCGATCGCGACCGGCTGATCGAACGGCGCGCTGGTGCGGAACGCGAACTCAGGGCCTTACAGGCGGCGGAACTGCGCGCGCGCTTGGAACAGTTACGCGTGTACCGCGACGATTTGGCAGCGTTGCAGGCGGAGCGAGCACGCTATGACGACGTCGCCCACTTTCCGGCCGAACGCACCGGCGAACTCGATGCGGCGTTCTACGCCTGGCGCGCGGCCGAGGGCGCTGCTGTGGCTGCCGAAGCCGATGCCGATGCCGCGCAACTCTCGGTCGTCGAACGCAGTGAACTCGCCGCGCGCCGCGCCGATGCCGGCACGATCGACGACCTGGAATTCCAAGCCTTGCGCGCCGCTGCCGAGCAAGCCACTGCGGCGCATACGGCGGCAGCCGCTGCCGCTAACGAGGCGGCCGCAGCGCGGCGCGACGGCAGCGGAGGACGCACGCTGGCAGGCGTCGCGCTCGCGATTGCGGGCGCATTTGCCGTGCTCGCGATCGCGATGGCGATCGCGCATTGGTGGTCGTTCACCGAAGTCTTTGCGGCCGTAGCCGCAGCCGCGTTCGCCGTCGTCGCTTGGCGCGGCCGCGAGCGCATTCGCAATGCCCGCGCCGCCGCGCAGAAGCAACGCATCGCGGACGAATCGCTCACGGCGGAGCGCAACGCAAGCACGACGGTCGCGGCGGTGCTCGACCGACTCGGCGTGACGAGCATCGACGATCTGGCACACCGGCGCGAACGATTAGCCGAATTACTGCGCATGCGGGCGAATGCCGAACGCGCGAGCACCCGCGCGACCGAGCTGCGCGACGCGGAGTGGCGCGCGGCCGGCCGCTTCGACGACTTGGCGGAAAGCCTGGTTCCCGACATCACCGGCACGCGCCAAGATCGCTGCACGGTCGCCGACGAGCGCGCGCAGCGCCGGCGCAAACGCGACGGCGTCGACAATGGGATGGCCATGCTCGCGCTCCAGCGTAGCGAGATCCTGCGCGACGACGATGAATTTGCGCTGGTGACCGAGCGCGATGCCTTAGCGGCCGCGGGTATCGCGCCGGCCGATGCGTACGGCCGGGCGCTGCGCGACGAGGTCAATGCGAAAATCGTGGAGCTCGATCGTCTGATGCGCGACGCGGAACTCGCGACCGCGACGCTGACGGTCGAGCTGAAGCTCGGCGAGAGCGCGATTCCCGAACTTGCGCCGATCGAAGAAGACGTCGAGCGGATGCGCGCCGAGATCGCGCGCGTCGAAACGTTCGATCGCGCGCTTGGCCTCGCGGCCGCGACGGTTTCGCGCTTGACGCACGAAGCGCACCAAGCGTTTGCGCGGCGGCTCGAAACCTATGCAGCCGAGGCGCTGCACAAGGTTACGGGCGGCCGGTACAGTGAGATCCGCGTCGATCCGGCAACGTTCATCGTGAAAGCGCGCGTCCCTGAAACCGGGGCGATCGTCGATCTCGAATTACTCTCCGCCGGCACGCGCGACCAGGTGTACCTGATCATACGGATCGCGATGGCACGCATGTTTGCCGAAGGTCTCGAACTGCCGCCGCTGCTGCTCGACGATCCGTTCGCATACTGGGACGATACGCGCATCGAGCGCTGCATCCCGATCATCGCGCACAACGCATTCGACGCGCAAACCATTTTGTTCACGGCGAGCCCCGGCCTCGCCGCCGCCGCGGAACGCATCGGCGCCGCGCGCATCGACCTCGTAACGAGTGCCGCCTAAGGGCGGGCCGTCTTCAACGCCCGGAGCGCGGCCAGCGTGTTCGCGACGTGCTTGTCGGGATCGAGACTCGTGTACACGTAGGCAATCTTACCGTCGGGCGCGATCACATACGACGTGCGATTGGCATAGAGGCCGAGCACGATCGAGTCGTACGATCTCGCGATCTTGAGCCCGGGATCGGCGGCGACGAGAAACTTCGAGCGGCACTCCTGCGTCGAGAACTTCACCTGCGTATCGATCGAGTCGCCGGAGACGCCGACCACCGTCGCACCGAGCGCTTTGTAGGCCGCGATGTGATCGGCGAAATCGTGGGCTTCGGCCGTACAGCCGCTGGTGAACGACTTCGGAAAGAAGTACAGCACGACCGGCCCGTGCGCGAGGGCCGTTGCGAGGGTGAACGACGAGACCGTGCCGCCCTGCGCCACTTGGGCGGTGAACGCCGGCGCCGTTGCCTGAGCCGGCAACTGAGCGCTCGCGGGGGCAGCGGCCAGCGCCGTCGCACACCCGATGAGAAGTCCGAACAAGAGTCGCATGGTCCTCACAATCCCATTAGGCGCGCGATCACGAGCCGCTGAACCTCGTTCGTTCCCTCGCCGATCTCGTTGATCTTCTGGTCGCGATACATCCGCGAGACCGGATATTCGTCCATGAAGCCGTAGCCGCCGTGAATTTGGACGGCTTCGTTGACGACGCGCCGCGAGAGCTCGCCCGAGTAGAGCTTCGCGAGGCTGGCATTGAGGGCGAAGTCCCGGCCCTCGTCCTTCTCCCAAGCGGCTTTAAGGATCATTAACTTGGCGTGTTCGATCTCCATGCGCATATCGGCCAGCTTGAACTGGATCGCTTGGAACTTCGAAATCGCCTGGCCGAACTGGCGCCGCTCCTGCGCGTACTTGAAGGCCTCATCGAACGCACCCCAAGCGAGCCCGACCGAGAGCGCCGCGACCGAGATACGGCCTCCGTCGAGGATCGTCAAGAACTGCTTGAGCCCTTGGCCACGCTTGCCCAGCAGGTTCGCCTCGGGGATCGTCGCGTCGGCGAA
>Ga0182015_10002135_pt1 | contig 24570 bp, 20 predicted proteins | sample 712P3MmetaG_FD_120478 | JGI IMG/M metagenome (GOLD analysis project Ga0182015, IMG submission 120478) | Permafrost microbial communities from Stordalen Mire, Sweden - 712P3M metaG | ecosystem: Environmental > Terrestrial > Soil > Wetlands > Permafrost | place: Sweden: Stordalen | collected...
CTATAAAGGCCGCTGCCTCCGTTGTTCACCAGGATCATGAATGCGATGGTGATTCCGCGCGCCACATCCAGCGAGACCAGCCGTCCCATTGGATTAGCGACGGTCTGTGGAGCGGTGTGGGCCGTCTTCTTGGTAGCGATGGTTGCCAAGCGTTTCCCTCCGCCAATGCGGTCCTGAACGTGATCTTCGTCCAGCCGGGGTCCTTGTCTGTACGTCCAGAAACTGCAAGTCCGCCGCGTATTGGGAAGTGTATCTGCTGCATCGGAGCGGTGTCGAGCCTGCTAATCTCGCTGCAATGCGGCGCTCAATCATCTGGTTCGTGCTGGCGGCGGCGTGGGGCGTCGACTGTGCGCTCGCCCTCTTCCATCACAATCGGCTGCAATCCGTCCTGACGGCCTTTTTCGCCTGCTGTTTTCTGGTCGCCGGCCTGCTCCTCCGCAAACGCGAGCGAAACCTACCCCGACCTGGGCCGAAACCCTAGGTCCCCCCCCGCGACGACGCGCTCGGGTCGCTGACAGATATTGCCTGAAAGCGCCGGCGTCAGATTTGTCATCCCGACCGAAGCGTAGCGCAGTGGAGGGACCTGCGGTTCTCTTACCCCAGCACCAAATAGGCCGGGTATCTCGCTCGTTTTTCGCGAGATGTGGGATTCCGCGGACCCCAATCTCCCGCTCTATCCTTCAAGCCGTAGCAAAGGATCGACCACCAACCCACTCACGTCGCCAAAATTCCCGAATACACCGCCATACCAGCGACCGCATCCACCCCAATCGCGTCCAGGGCATCGATCTCACCCTGCTCTCGAATCCCACCCGCAACAATCAGCCGTCGCTTGGTCGTTTGCTTCAGCCGCTGCGCCACTTCTATAGGGAAGCCTTGCATGGTCCCCTCCCGATCGATATGCGTATACAGAAACCCACCACAATAAGGCTCCAGCTGGGGAATGGCTTCGTCCGGGGTAAGCTCTACCTTCTCCTTCCACCCCTTCACCGCGACCCGGCCTTCTTTCGTATCGACACTGAAAACCAGCTGCTCCGATCCGACGGCCGCCGCCAACTCCTGCGCGAACCCGGCGTTGACCAAATCCGCGCCGCCAAAGAGCGCCGAGCCCACGATCACCCGCCGAGCGCCGGAGCGCAACACCGCGGCCGCTTTTTCCGCAGTGCGGATGCCGCCGCCTACCTGGCAGGGCAACCGTTTGGCGATCTGCTCGATCAATGCGCTATTTTCGCCCTGTCGCATGGCGGCATCGAGGTCGATCAACTGCACCAGAGGATAGCGTGCGAAGCGGCCTATCCAATATTCGAAGTCGTCGAAGGCCAGCTTCAGCGTCTCGCCCTGCACCAGCTGCACGATCCGGCCCCCCATCAAGTCGATCGAAGGAATCAGCAAGGCAGCCTCACCGGCACGCCCTGTGCCGCCAACTCCTGCTTAAGAACCCGGACGTCGGCGATGCCGAAATGAAAAATGCTCGCCGCCAGCGCCGCATGGGCTCGCCCACTCAGGAATACCTGGGCAAAGTGTTCTGCGGAACCGGCGCCTCCGGAAGCGATCACCGGAATCTCTACTGCGTCACTCACCCGTGCGGTCAATTCGCAATCGAATCCAGCGCGGGTGCCGTCGGCATCCATGGAGGTCAAGAGAATCTCACCCGCCCCCCGCGCTTCCGCTTCGCGCGCCCATGCAATCACATGCCGTCCGGTACGTGTCCGGCCACCGCTAACGAAAACCTCTGCCTCCCCCACTGGGTCAGCGCTCTCCCGCGCGCGCCGCGCATCGATGGCTACAATCACCGCCTGGGCGCCGAAGCTACGCCCAATGGCGTCGATCAGCGCAGGATCCGCGATCGCCGCCGAATTCACACTGACTTTATCCGCGCCGGCATCGAACACTGCTGCTGCCTCGTCCGCCGAGCGTATACCGCCCCCTACGGTAAAAGGGATGAACAGCGTCTTTGCCGTTCGCCGCACCGTATCCAGTAAGGTCCCGCGGCCCTCGTGCGTGGCTGTGATATCCAGCAGGACGATCTCATCGGCGCCCGCAGCCGCGTGCCGCTTGGCCAACTCCGCCGGATCGCCGGCATCCACCAGGTCCACGAACTGCACCCCTTTCACCACCCGTCCGCTCCGTACGTCCAGGCAGGCGATGATCCGCTTGGTCAGCATGCCAGCTCCACAAAGTTGCGCAGCACCCGCATGCCGATAGCCCCGGACTTCTCTGGATGAAACTGCACCCCCATCACGTTGTCCCGCTCCACCGCCCCGGAAAAGGGGGAGCCGTAGTCGGTAACGGCGACTGTTTCCGGAGTCACCGGCGCGCGATAGGAATGGGTGTAATAAACGAAAGCGCCGTTCTCCACCCCGCGCATCAGGCGCGATGCAGGATCGACCTGCACCCCATTCCAGCCCACATGCGGCACCTTCACTCCGCTGGCAAACCGCTCGCATTGCCCGCTGAAAAGGCCTAGCCCTTGCACCGCCGGGGCCTCCGTGCTGCCTTCGAAGAGCCATTGCAACCCCACGCAGATCCCCAGGAATGGGACACCCCTGGCGATTACCTCGCCCACAGCGGCGGTCAACCCGGTCTCCTCGAGTAGCTGTGTTGCCTGAAAATGACCGACGCCAGGAAGGATCACTTTCTCCGCCGCTCGCACCACTTCCGGATCAGCCGTCACCGTTGCCTGGCAGCCAAGCGCATCGAGAGCCTTCATCACCGAGGTCAGATTGCCGGCCTTGTAGTCGATGACGGCGATGCCATTCACAGCAATCCTTTGGTGCTCGGTAACATCTCGCCCAGCTGCTTATCCTTGGAGCACGCCACGCGCAACGCCCGGGCGAAGGCCTTGAACAGCGCCTCGATTTTGTGATGATTCGACCGGCCGTACATGGTTGCAACGTGCACGTTGGCCCGCGCACCGCGCGCAAAACCTTCAAAAAAGTCCTCCACCAACTCACTTTGCAGATCGCCGACCAGGCGCTTCTTCACCTTGGTCTTGACCACGCAGGCCACTCGTCCGCTCAGGTCGACGGCCGCCACGCCCAGCGTCTCATCCATCGGCATCAGAAAGTAGCCTGCGCGCAGAATGCCTTTCTTATCTCCCAGCGCCTGGTCGAAGGCTTCGCCCAACGCGATGCCCACGTCTTCTACCGTGTGGTGCTGGTCCACATCCAGATCGCCGTCGCATCGCAGCTCCAGGTCGAAGGCGCCGTGGCGGGTGAACAGCTCCAGCATGTGGTCGAAAAAACGAATGCCGGTCTTGACCTGGTAGCGCCCGCTACCTTCGATCACCAACTTCAACGAAATCTTGGTCTCGGTCGTGCTGCGATCGATCGCGCCCTGGCGGGTGAGTCCCGTCTCGGCCTTCGTGCGCCGAGCCATCTTCTTTTTTGCCATCATGCCTTCATCCATCCGATCTCGTTCAGCGCTTCGCCCATAGCGGCCATGGCCTGTTCCATCTGTGCGCGCGTGCCCACCGTCAAACGAACACACCCATCGCAACCCTGGTCGTTCGACCGGTCGCGGGTGAGCACGCCGCGCCGATGCATCGCCCGCACAAACTCGGCATGCCGGTCCCCGATCTTCACCAGAACAAAGTTTGCCTGCGTAGGCCACTGGGGCACGCCGAGCGCATGCAGGTTCTTCACCATCTCGGCACGAGCCGCCCTTACTTCCTCGACATACCACTGCAGGTACGCATCGTCATCCAAGGCCGCCGGCAGGCAGACCAGCGCCAACGAGTTGACGCTGTATGGGGAAATCACCGTCCGCAGCCACTGCTGCATACCCACCGGAGCCGCCAGCATTCCCAGCCGCAATCCCGCTAATCCGTAGGCTTTTGAGAACGTGCGCGCCACAATCAGGTTCGGCGCCTGTCCCACCAGGTCCATCACCGTTTCGCCGCAGAAATGGTAATAGGCCTCATCGACCAGCACGACCGCTTGCGGGGCAGCGTGGAGAATCTGCAAAATCTGTTGCCGGCTGGCCACCGTCCCCGTGGGACTGTTCGGGCTCGCGATCGCGATCAACCGCGTTTGCGGCGTGATTGCCGCCAACAAACCCTCCAGCGGAAAGGCAAAATTCGCACCCGAGGGAACCGTCTTCACCGTCGCGTCGGTGCACGAACCATAGACCTCGTACATGGAGTACGTCGGGGTAGGGAAGAGGAACTCGTCTCCGCGATCAAGGTACGTCTGACAAAGAACGTGGATTGCCTCATCGACTCCATTCGTGAGCAGGACCTGTTCGGCATCGAGACCAAGGTGCTGCGCAACCTTGGCTTCCACCTGGCCGCGCTCAGGATACTTCGCCAGGTCGCCCGCCGCGACCTGGCCCAGCGCTTCCAGCACCCGTGGCGAGCAGGCGACGGTGTTTTCGTTGAAATCCAGCCGCAAGCCTTCCCGGTTGCCGAGTGGAGGATGATACGCACGCATCCGCTGCACCGCGGCCCGCGGCGCCGGTGTTTGTTGCAACACGATTTCAGCCATCGATCCCCCTTGCCCGCACCGCCTCCGCATGGCCGTGCAATCCTTCCGCCTCAGCCAACGCAATCGCGGCAGGCCCCAGCTTTTCCAGTCCCGCCAGCGTATATTCCTGCACCGTGATCAGCTTCAGGTAGTCCATTACGCTCAGCCCGCCACGCACTTGTGCCACCCCGCCCGTAGGCAGCGTGTGGTTGGGACCGGAAACGTAGTCCCCCATGGGCTGCGCCGAGTATTGCCCAATAAATACCGAGCCGGCATTGCACACCCAGTCCAGGTCTTCCTTTGCATCTACGGTCAGGTGCTCGGGCGCTAGGCGGTTAGTAATTGCGTGCGCCTCGTCCACCGAACCAGCGATCACTGCCAGGCCATTGCGCTCGATCGCCTGCCGGGCAATTGAATTTTTCTTGACCCGCTGCCCAACTTCCTTGACCACCTTGCGCGCGAGGCCTTCGTTCGTTGTGATCAGGATGGCCAGCGCCTCGGGGTCGTGCTCCGCCTGCGCCACCAGGTCGGCTGCTATTCCCACCGGCTCCCCGTTTTCGCTCGTCACCACGATCTCCGTCGGTCCCGCCAGCATATCGATCGCGCAATCGAAGGCCACCAGTTTCTTCGCCGCGGTCACATACCAGTTGCCCGGCCCGACGATCTTATCCACTCGGCGAATGCTCTCCGTGCCGAATGCGAGGGCTGCCACTGCTTGCGCGCCCCCCATGCGATAAAAGCCGCTCACGCCCAGCATCGCGGCCGCCGCCAGTGTCTCCTTAACCGGCTTCGCCGACGCCACCACGATGCGCTGCACTCCGGCCACTTGCGCCGGAATCACCGTCATCAGCAGCGTAGAGGGCAGCGGGTACCGCCCGCTGGGGACATAGCATCCCACTGCGCCCAGCGGGCGCACGCGTTGCCCGGTGGTTAACCCGTCGCCGGAAGCGCTCCACTCCTGTGGCATTTGCCGTTGGGCGAATCGCCGGATATTGTCTGCCGCGGTCTTCATCGCGGCCTGGAGTGGCTTTGCCGTCGCTGCCCAAGCCTCCTCCATTTCGGCGCGTGTAATTTCCAGCGGCTGTTCTGGTCGAAGGCCGTCGAGCTTCGCTGCATACCGGCGCAGCGCCTTGTCTCCCCCCTTGCGCACATCCGCGACGATGCGTTGCACCACCGGCATGGTGCGCGCCGTATTGCGCGCGCCGCGCATTTCCAACTCCCTCAGCATCCAAAGAGTTTTCTTGCCGCCCCGCCCCTGCGTCTTTACCAGCCTCATCCCACCGCTCCCCCACAGATTTGTCATCCCGACCGAAGCACAGCGAACCGGAGGGACCTGCTGTGCGCGTTCCCCCCTTACAACACCAAATCAAAGCAACCACCCTAAAATTTGTCATCCCGACCGGAGCGCAGCGTAGCGGAGGGACCTGCTGTGCGCCTTTCTCCCTAACAACTCCCAATCAAAGCAACCACCCTACGTCTTGTCATCCCGACCGGAGCGTAGCGTAGCGGAGGGACCTGCTGTGCGCCTTTCTCCCTAACAACTCCCAATCAAAGCAACCACCCTACGACTTGTCATCCCGGCCGGAGCGCAGCGTAGCGGAGGGACCTGCGGTGCGCCTTTCCCCCAAACAACTCCCAATCAAAGCAACCGCCCTAAAATTTGTCATCCCGAAGCGCAGCGTAGCGACCTGCTTTTACCCACCCCACCACCCCTAAAAAACAATCTTGTTAAGCGGATACTCAACAATCCCGGTAGCCCCCGCGCTTTTGAGCTTAGGAATCACATCGCGCAGCACGCTTTCCTCGAGAACCGTATTCAGCGCCGCCCAACCGGCATCGCTCAAAGCGGAAATCGTCGGAGAATCCAGTGCTGGCAGCATGGCCAACACCTTCTCCAGGTTTTGCTTTTGCACGTTCATCATTAATCCGACCCGGCCCTGTGCTGCAATCGCCCCATTCAGCATCAGCGAGATATTGTCGATCTTCTGTTTTTTCCAAGGGTCGTTGTACGCGGCGCGATTTGCGATCAGATGCGTTTCGCTTTCCATCACGGTATCGATAATGCGCAGCCGGTTGGCCCGCAAGGAGCTTCCTGTTTCGGTTACTTCTACAATCGCATCGGCCAGTGTGGGCGGCTTGACTTCCGTCGCACCCCAGCTGAATTCCACTTTTACCGGAACCCCTTTGGTAGCGAAGTATCGCTTCGTCACCTCCACCAGTTCGGTCGCAATCACTTTCCCGCCCAACTCTTCCGCCTTCTGAAAAGGAGAATCCTCAGGCACGCACAGCACCCAGCGCACTTTGGTCCGTGTGGCCTTCGAATAGGTAAGTGACGTAACGCTGGCGACATCGAGCCCGCTTTCCACCACCCAATCAATGCCGGTCAGACCCGCGTCGAGCACACCTTTCTCTACATACCGCGCCATCTCCTGCGCCCGGATCAGCATGCACTCGATCTCGCTATCGTCGATCCCGGGAAAGTACGAGCGCCCGTTGGCATAGATGTGCCACCCTGCGCGTTCGAACAGTGCGATCGTCGCGTCCTGCAGGCTCCCCTTGGGAATACCCAGCTTCAGCTTACCGGCCATGCTAAGCCTCCACCGGCATCGGAATGGCATTGGTAAAGCAGCTCACGGTTCCCTCGTGGCACACCAACCCGTCTCCTTCGACCACCACGCGGAACAGAATCGTGTCCTGGTCGCAGTCGGTCGCGGCAGTCACAACACGCAGGCGGTTTCCGCTGGTTTCCCCCTTCATCCACAGCTTTTGCCGCGTCCGGCTCCAGAAGGTCACAAAACCTGTCTCCAGCGTCTTGGCATAGCTTGTCTCGTTCAAAAAGCCGACCATCAGCACCTGTCCGCTCTCAGCGTCCTGCACGATTGCAGGCAGCAGTCCATCCATCTTTGCAAAATCCAGTTGCAACGCCTTGGTCATTGCCGCTTCCCCTTTTTCAAAATCGCCCAAACGCAAAAAAGCCCGCGTGCGCATTCGCGCCGGCGGGCTCTTCCTGATCCTGGTTGGCCTCTATCTCTGGCCGGAACCGTCCGCCGACACGCTCGCCACGGGATGATGGTGATGACGATGGTGGTGGGTGCTGGCTGACATTCTTCCTAAAAGCTAACCGTCTCTCGCTTTGATGTCAACTTAAGTGATTGCGGTCATTTCGTCTGTCGTTTGCTTCGGCTCCGCCGCAGACCGCGCACGGCGGCGATCGGGCACGCTATGGCTATGTAGGGTTTACCTCTTCGCCGCACACATAGTCAACACTGCCGATCGTTCCCTCCATGCTGGTTCATCACCTGTCTGCTACCATGCCGCCGGAAGCACTTTTACTATTGGAGTAACCGACGAGACCGCTCTCCACGCGGCCATTCCGCCAAAAACCGGGGCCCCCGGGGCACGCGGTCTTTGCGTGCCCGGGGGGGAAAACCGGGGTGGAAAGAATGGCTGGGGCCCCGGATTTTCTGTCGAGCTTGCCGGCGCTGGCGTACTTCGTGCGGCTTTCCTTAGTGAAACCCGCATACGCAGCCGTTGGTGGTGCCCCGTGCAGGAAATCCGCGACCTGGCGAATCCAGCCAGATCACAGTAGTAGTAAAAATGCTTTATCGGCGCCATGCAAACCAACCTAGCCAAACTTTCGTATCTGTTGCTGGCCTTATTGGTTGCCTGTTCATCGCTGTTTTACGCAGCCAGCACGTCTGCAGCCTTTGACAGCTTCCTCAATGCCGATCGTGCCCGGCCGCCGCTGGATTTTTCCGACAACGCCCATTTTCTGGTGCAACCGCTCCCCGAGTCCCGGCGCGCCGGCATGCAGGCTGAGGACCAGGTCGTTTCCGTCGATGGACGGCCGTTCACCGGAATGGCCGGCCTGATTGGCCAGATCTTCCATGCTCATCCAGGACAAACCGTCGCCATCCTATATCGCAATCAGTCGGGCGAAATGCACACTGCACACGTGCAGCTGATGGCGCGGCGAAGGGCTCCTCCCACAGTTTCCTTCTGGCTGATCAACATCGTGCTGGTTGCGATCTTTCCTGCCTTCTGCCTTCTGCTCGGTTTTTGGGTGGTGCTGGCAAGACCGCTGGATTGGAATGCATGGTTTGTGCTCGGCATCATGAACGGGGTGCCGACCTTCATCGGTCACGCCGGCTACTTTCCCGGCTTTCTCGCGCCCTTTACCACCTTTTGGCAGATCTTCGCCCTGCAGTGGATGTTCATTTCGCTGATCCTCTTCAGCATCTATTTTCCCGTCCGTTCCCGCCTCGACACCCGATTTCCGTGGGTCAAATGGCTCGTCATCGTTCCCCAGATCGCCATCGTTCCGGCTTTCTCTGCCCTCGAATATGGCTTGCTGTATCTCAATCACTCCGTCCAACCCTATCTTTTCGCGACCTATCCTCTGGAGTTCGCAGGCAACGTGTTCAGCGCGATTTCCGTCTGCGTCTTTATCGCTGCGGTTGTCCGCAAGCTCTTCACCGTTCCTGCGCCAGATGCCCGGAGGCGCCTCGGGGTGGTTGCCGCAGGTTCTCTGCTCGGCCTCGGGCCTATCCTCATTCTTCAGGTAACCGCCACTTTTTCGCCCAAGCCGCTCTTTGAAACGGTGCCTTCCTGGGCTCTCATTACGGTTGGGATCCTCTTCACATTCTTTCCCCTCTCGCTCGCCTACACCATCATCGTGCAGAGGGCCCTGGACCTCCGCATCATCCTCCGCCAGGGCACTCGTTACGCGTTTGCCCGTGGCACGCTGATCGTGTTGCAAGCCATCGTCTTTACCTTCCTCGGCTTCCGGCTCTTCCGTTTTGTCCACACCTCGAGCCGCGTAGTCCATCTCATCGCGCCGATCGGGTTCGTCGTCGTCGTTTTGTTTCTTCGTTGGCGTATCGCGCGCCCTCTCTCCCAGTGGCTCGATCGCCGCTTTTTTCGCGAAGCCTATTCCGTCGAGCAGATACTGGTCGACCTTTCCGAGCAGGCGCGCACTTTCACAGAAACCGAGCCCTTGCTCCGTACCATCACCGACCGCATTGGCCAAACCCTGCACGTGGAGCGAATCTCGTTCCTCCTCCGCGAGGGAAGTCTCTTTCGCATGCAGTATCCGCATGGCACTCCGGATGACGACATTTTCCTCGCGGAAAATTCCTCCGCCATCCGTGCCCTGGCCATTGACCGCAGTGCCAAGCGCGTCTACCGTGAGCATCCCGACCCTTGGCTGGTACTGGCTGCTCCCGCTGAGATTTCCGTTCTCGACCGCCTGCAAGCGGAGCTCCTGTTGCCCCTGCAAGGCCGCGCCAGCCTCATCGGGGTCATGGCGCTGGGCCCCAAACTGAGCGAAGAACCATATTCCCGCTCCGACCGGCAATTGCTTTCCTCGGTCGCCTTGCAAGCCGGCCTGGCCATCGAAAATAACTCCCTCGTCCACAAACTGGCGGAGGAGTCGGCCGGACGACAGCGCATTGATCGCGAAATCGAGATTGCCCGTGAGGTGCAGGAACGTCTTCTGCCGCAGATTTACCCCATCGTGCCCGGGATCGAGTTCGCCGGTTTCAGCCGCACCGCGCAGGAGGTGGGCGGGGACTACTACGACTTCATCCCACTCGAAAACGGCCGTCTCGGTATTGCCATCGGCGACGTCTCCGGCAAAGGCATTTCCGCGGCCCTATTAATGGCTTCGATCCGCGCCGCACTCCATGGACTTACCTTCGCCGGAACGCTTGACCTGGCTCGCCTGATGCAAGGACTCAACCGCATCATTTACGATTCCTCCACCAGTAATCGCTTTGTCACCTTTTTCTTTGGCGAATACGATCCTGCGACGCGCACACTTGGTTACGTGAATGCCGGCCATAACGCACCCGTGATCTTGCGCCCCTCAACTCCGGAGTTGAATGGTCATTCTCATACCCTGGCTCGAAAGCCTGCTGACCATGCGGAAGCTTCTTGCCGGGCGCAGCGTCTCGAGGCGGGTGGGCCGGTGGTTGGTATCTTCAACGAAGTTCACTATGAGCAAGGCTGCGTCCAGCTGCAACCCTACGACGCACTCATCGCCTTCACCGATGGAATCAGCGAAGCCATGACCGCCGATTACGAGGAGTGGGGTGAAGAGCGCTTGATCGCGGAGGCCATGAAAAGCACGCACCGTTCCGCGCACGATATCGTTACTGCGGTGGTTGCGGGCGCAGATCGATTTACTGCGGGTGCCGCCCAGAATGACGACCTCTCGCTAGTCGTGCTCAAGGTGCTCTAAAAATGCGTTTACCCCGGGTCCTTCTGTTCGCGTATCTCTGCTTGGCCGCCGCTGCTGCCTCCCGCGCGCAAAACTCTCCTTCCGAGTACGCCACGTTCATGAGCCATGGCAGGGCTGTCTCCTGCGCGGTGTATGGCAATGAGGATGCCGCCGCCCCCACCCTCATCTTTCTCCGTGGCGTTAGCCCTGCCGACCTCATTCTCGGCCGCCAGGAAGCACACTTCTTTGCCGAACACGGCTTTCGCGTTTTGCTCCCTGACTATTTGAGTACCACGGCTACCGCCGCTACCACTGCGGCCAACTATCGCCGATGGGCCCAGGTCATAGACGATATCGTCGTCGATCTGCGCAGCCGCCCCATCCCCCACAGCAAGAAGATTGCCGTCGCCGGACAGGGCTTGGGAGCCTCGGTCGCTCTGGTCGCCGCATCGAACAAGTTAGAAGTGCAAGCCATTGCGGAGTGGTCCGGTCTGCTTCCGAACGAATTCTTCTCCCAGGTCCAGAGTTTGCCGCCTCTGCTTATCCTGCATGGTGAGTTGGATAAGCAGGTTCCTATTGTCAACGCCCGCCAGTTGGTTCGTCTCTGCGAATTGAAAGATTTCACCTGCGAAATCCAGATCTACGCCGGCGAGGGCCACGTCTTCGCCGGCCACATCATGGACTCCGCCAACCAACGTGTCCTGGCCTTCTTAAAAACCTACCTCCACTAACATCCCCGGCAGGACCCTTCACCGTAGATCCGTCATACGCCACAGCAGCTAACGGAAAGCACCACCCTAAGACTTAAGAAAAGCACCACCCTCAGATTTGTCATCCCGACCGGAGCGAAGCGCAGTGGAGGGACCTGCGGTGCGCCCATCTCGGGCCACGGCAGTTAAGAAAAGCACCACCCTCAGATTTGTCATCCCGACCGGAGCGAAGCGCAGTGGAGGGACCTGCCGGGTGGGCGAACTCTCCCCTGGACTCTCTACTCCTATCCAACCTCAACCCAAACAACCGCGCTCCCCTTGTCACCCCGACCGCAGTGGAGGGACCTGCTGTGCGCCTGTCTCGGGCCACAGCAGCTAAGGAAAGCGCCACCCACCATCCGATCACAGCAGCCGGGCAACATCCGTGGGAGGATCCTTCAGCCCCAATCCCGTCATATGCAACCGTGACGACTCCTGCAGGTAATAGTGCAATCTGCCCGCCGCCGCTGCGTAGCTCAACCCCTCTTCCCGAATATTCGAAATGCAATTCCGCTCCGCGTCTTTTCGGCCTCGCCGCGGCTCCCACGTAATGTACACGCCGAGAGAATCGGGCGAGCTTAAGCCCGGCCTTTCCCCAATCAGGACCACAGCCAGAGCTGCGTGCAATGCTTCTCCAATAGCGTCTCCAACCGCAACCCGCCCCTGTTCCACCACGCACACCGGCGCCAGCCGCCAGCCCGAAATCAAGGGCAGGATCGTCTCCATCAATCGCAGCGCGTGCCGTTCCACAGCCAGGGCCGACAGCCCATCCGCGATGACAAAGACAACATCGTATTCGCCCGAGGTGAGCAGCGCTGCCGAATCCGTGCTTAAGGTCCGCCCCAGATCTGGCCGTCGCAGGTACGTTGCCCGATCCTTCGCCTGGCTCTCCAACCCCATCGCCGGCAAACCCGATCGCCGTAGTTCATCGCACAACATCCGCACATCGATCGCCGCGTGCACCGCATCCCGTGCCTGCGCATGCGCCAGTTGAAAATCAAGCAGGGGACCCGTCGCCAGGCTTACCCCGGTGCTTCGCAGTCCGATCCGCGCCGGCGTATAACTCCGCAGCGCTTCGCGCGCAGCGACAGTCATCGCCGGTGGCGTCAGGTCCAGAATGGCCTCTGTCGGCTTCGTCTTTGGCTTCCGGCGAATAAGCATCGGTCGTTATGCCAGAAAGGCCGGGACACTCAGCTGCCGGCGCGCGTCTCCCTGCAGCCACGCCTCAAATTCCGGCGCCGGCCGCAAGCCCAGGACTCGCCGCAGGTACAGCGCATCATGAAAGGACGTGCTCTGGTAGTGCAGCATCACATCGTCCGCCCCGGGCACGCCCATGATGTAGTTCACTCCGGCGGCCCCCAGCAGCGTCAGCAGCACATCCATGTCATCCTGATCGGCTTCCGCGTGATTCGTATAGCAGATATCGCAACCCATCGGCAGGCCCAGCAGCTTGCCGCAAAAATGGTCTTCCAGCCCGGCGCGAATAATCTGTTTCCCATCGTACAAATACTCCGGCCCAATGAACCCAACTACGGTGTTGACGAGCATCGGCCGGTAGCGCCGGGCAACCCCGTAGGCCCGCGCTTCACAGGTCTGCTGGTCAACCCCATGATGCGCATCGGCAGAAAGCGCGCTGCCTTGGCCAGTCTCGAAATACATCACGTTATCGCCCCTTGTGGGCTTGCTGCCAGGCTCGTCAGCCGCGAAGACTGCCCCGCGCTCGAGTTCCCGCGCCGCCGCGCAGGCTTCATCCAGCAGCGCCAGGCTTACACCAAACGACCGGTTTGCCGCTTCTGTTCCCGCGATCGATTGAAACACCAGATCGACCGGAGCGCCTTGTTCCAGTGCCACCATCAGTGTTGATACGTGAGCCAGCACGCAGCTTTGGATGGGGATCCCGTATTTCTGGCGCACGTGGTCGATTAATTGCAGCAATGTCTTCACACTGCTCGCATTGTCCGCAGCAGGATTGATCCCGATCACCGCATCGCCCGAGCCTAGAAGCAGGCCGTCGACCATCGATGCCGCGATCCCCGCCGGATCGTCCACAGGATGATTCGGTTGTAACCGCGTCGAGAGCCTTCCCGGCAAACCCACCGTGGTCCGGAACCGCGTTACCACGCGTATCTTGCGCGCCACCAGAATCAGATCTTGCGCCCGCATCAATTTGCTCACCGCCGCCGCCATTTCTGGCGTCAACCCCGGCCTGATCATTGCCAACATCGCACCCGTCGCCGCGTCGGAAAGCAGCCAATCGCGCAAGTCTCCCACCGTGAATGCCGCCATAGGAGCAAAGGCAACCGGATTGTGACCATCGACAATCAGCCGCGTCACTTCGTCCGTTTCGTAAGGCACCACGGCTTCTTCAAGAAAAGTGCGCAGCGGAACGTCGGCCAGGGTCATCTGCGCTGCGGCACGCTGCTCCCCACTCTCGGCCGCGATCCCGGCCAGCGCATCCCCGGAGCGGTAAGGGCTGGCCTTGGCCAAAAGGTCGCGCAGATCTGCGAAGTGATAGGTGACGTCGCGGATCTTTCTGCGCAGCCGCATCGTGTCGTCCATGGTAATACGGCCCGTTGGGTTCAACCCTGATATCCTGCAAGCCATCTTGACCACACTGACTCCATACCAACCCATCCGATGCAGTGCTTCCCCGTGCAACCGGTGCCATCTTTTGCCGATCTTGTTGGCGTTGCTATGCAGCTTTGCTGCCGGGCCTTTTGCGCGGGCCCAGGCCCCCGCGCCGTCTCACCTCGTCGTTCTGCACGCTGCGCGCCTGCTCGATATCGGAGCCGGCCGCATCGTCACCCCGGGTGAAGTCCTCGTCGATGGCGAAAAAATCGTGGCCGCTGGCTCGTCCGTCGCCCATCCCGCCGCAGCGGAGACCATCGATCTCGGTGACACGACCCTGCTTCCCGGCCTCATCGATGCCCACGTGCATCTCTTTCTTCATCCCGGTGCGGAAGATCTGCAGACCGTCACCGAGTCCGTTCCCCAGCGCGTCATCGTGGCCACACTTGCTGCCAAAGCAGACCTGCTTGCTGGTTTCACGGCTGAACGGGATATGGGCACAGAAGGCGCGGGCTCGGCCGACACCGCCGTCCGGGAAGCCATTGATCAGGGACTCATTCCCGGCCCGCGTATGCGCGTCAGCGGCAACGCCATCAGCGTCCTGGGCGGCCACGAGGACGCCCTTCACTACAACCCTGAGCAGCACGTCCTCTCCAACGCCACCTATGCCAATAACGCCGACGAGTTGATAACCGTAATCCGCCAGCAGATCAAGGAGGGAGCCGACTTCATCAAGATCTACGAAACCGGGCGCGACTTCCTCAAAGACGGTCAGTTTCACTCCACCGTCCAATACTCTCAAGCCGAGCTGGCACGCGCCGTCAACGAAGCCGCTCGTCTGGATACCCGCGTCGCTGTGCATTGTGAAGGCGAGCCGGGTGCCCTTTACGCCGCTCAGGCCGGAGTGTCCTCGATCGACCACGCCGACCAGCTTAGCGACGAGACGATGCGCCTGATGAAAGAGCGGCAGATCTACGCCGTTCCCACGTTTACCATCCAGGAATATTTTGCCGCCCATGCCAGCTCCCCTGCCGGGGCCGCTCAGGAACATCAGCTACTCGACTATCACGCACAGCAGTTCCGCCGTCAGCTCGAGCATGGCGTCCCCATGGCCGTCGGTTCCGACGTTGGTCCCTTTCCCCACGGTACCCAGGCGCGTGAACTGGAACTCATGGTGCAGTACGGTATGAAACCTCTCGAAGTCCTCAAGGCCGATTTGCTGAATGGCGCCCGGCTCCTCGATTGGGAACACGACATCGGTGCGCTCAGCCCCGGTTACAAAGCCGATATTATCGCCGTGCCCGGCAACCCTCTCGAGGACATTCGCGTCCTAGAGCGGGTTGCATTCGTAATGAAGGGTGGCATAGTCTACCGCCGGTAGAAATGCGCCGGGAGAAATGCCCGGTACGAATCGAAGATAAGTATCCGGGTTGTCATTGATATTCAAAAGAAACTTGTATAGTATGCACAGCGGCCGCCGGGGCATAACCCGGTGCGTGTTCAGGCCCAAGCCGCGTGCGACGTGGTCTTTCGCTGCAATGATGTTTGAAATTCTTAAGGAGAAAGCATGACCAAGACAGTAGTGGCGCTGAGTCTAATGAGCCTGATGATTCTGCCGGCGTTTGGACAGGATAAAGAAGCGGATCGTGTTGTGGCCGCGGGAACTGTAATTTCCGAAATCATGAACTTGCCCGACGACATTCCGCAGGATGTGATCGATAAAGCAGATTGTGTTGTCGTGCTCCCGTCGGTTCTTAAAGCTGCATTTATCTTCGGTGGCAGCTACGGTCGTGGAGTGATGTCTTGCCGCAGTGGACATGACTTCCGCGGTCCCTGGAGCGCGCCCAGCATGATGGCTCTCGAAGGAGCAAGCTTCGGGCTGCAATTGGGCGGTCAGGCCACGGATTTCGTGCTCCTCCTCATGACTCCCACGTCCGCGGCGAACATTCTTAACAGCAAGGTCAAGATCGGTGGCGATGCTTCTGCGGCAGCTGGCCCAGTCGGTCGCAATGCCTCTGCGGAAACGGATGTGACCATGCGCGCGGAAATCCTCTCGTACTCACGTGCCCGGGGGCTCTTCGCTGGCGTCTCGCTTTCCGGTTCCACATTGCGTGCTGATAACGATGGCAACAAGAGGCTCTACGGCAAAGATGTGACCGCGTCGGCGATTGTCTTTGATAAGGCGGTAACGCCGCCACCCTCAGCCGCTAAGCTGCTCCGTACGCTGAACAAACACTCCCCTAAAAACCTGTCAAAATAAGCAAAACCCGCGCGCCCCAATCCTGCCGCATTTCTTTCGGCAAGGTTGGGGCGGCTTAGTTCCGGCGTCACAACCCCGCACCACGGGCCTTATTGCCATCTTCTAAAAAATCAGGAGGAAACCATGTTCCACATTTTGTGGGAAGCAATCATCGGCCTGATCGTGGGTGCGTTGGCAAAGTTCATCATGCCCGGCAAAGATCCCGGCGGCATCTTTATCACCATGTTGATCGGCGTTGCTGGCGCTCTCCTGGCGACTTTTATCGGCAGCCATGTGGGCTGGTATCAGGAGGGTCAAAAGGCTGGCTTCATCATGTCGTTGCTCGGCGCGATCGTACTGCTGGCAATTTACCGCCTGATCAAGGGCGCCACCGCCAAAGCCTAGCCACCAGGGCCCATCCTAACCACATACGCCATCCCTGAAGTCGCAAAGTCACGGAAATACTCCCCTTATCCACCACTTCCACAGCTCTGCGCCCCCTGAATCGCCTTGGCGTCTTGTTCGATCCTCACGCCGGGCGTAGCCTTGTTTTAGGCACTTTTTTGGCCCTCCACCGCCGCTCGTTTCCGGCCCTGGTGGCAGCCCGGCCGGCCCTGAGATGGACCAGTCAACAAGACCTTGAGATCAAAGCCGCGCAGTGTGCGGCCTTCCGGCGTTCTCCACAGCCAGTTGTCCGGTTTCCAGGCATTGAGGTGGGGGATATGCATATAAACTACTAGATGTAGTGGTTCTGGCTTGACACACGCCATGGAGAGCGGTACTTTCGCATCTCACGGTCTTGCTCTTTTCAAACTTCCGTTCCACCGTTTGGGTGTTTTGTCCGCCGCAGCCTGGGTTTGTATGCGTATCCCAGGAAGGCCCGTTGACCTCCTGTTTTGTAAAGCGCCAGATTCGAGCGCATGGGGGCGGCTTTCCTGTCATTCTTTTAAAATTGTGAGGAGAACTAATGGCCGAGGCCAACAATTCCGTAACTTCCACTGCCACGAATGGCTGGGCCGCCCACTACAGCCAGTCTGTGCCGAAGCCTGAATCTACTACCGGCGTGCGCTGCACCCGTTTCTTCTCCAAACCCGGTATCTCTCCCTACAACGAGGTCACCTGGGAACGACGTACCGCCTTGATCACCGATGCCGCCGGCGGAACAATCTTTGAGCAGAAAGACGTCGAGGTTCCTGTCGACTGGTCCATGACCGCGACCAACATCGTTGCTTCCAAATACCTTCACGGCCACATCGGCACCCCTGCGGGTGAGTTTGGCGCGCGCGAGACCGGTGTCCGTCAACTCGTCGCTCGCGTCGCCGAGACCATCCGCGACTGGGGTATGGCGGGAGGCTATTTTGCCACCCCGGAAGATGCAGCGATCTTCCACGACGAGCTCGTCCATCTGCTGATTACCCAGAAAGTCGCCTTCAACTCGCCTGTCTGGTTCAATGTCGGCTGCGAGCGCCTGGAACCGAATTCGGATGCGCAAAACTGGCACTGGAATGCCCATACCTGCGCGGTCGAATTCTCCGCCACAGGCTACCGCAATCCGCAGTGCTCGGCCTGCTTTATCAACTCGGTCGACGACTCGCTCGATTCCATCCTCACCCTCGCCAAAACCGAAGGCATGCTCTTCAAATGGGGCTCCGGCACCGGGACCAACCTCTCCAGCATCCGTGGATCAATGGAAACCCTCTCCGGTGGCGGCACCGCCAGCGGACCGCTCAGCTTCATGCGTGGTTTCGATGCTTTCGCGGGTGTCATCAAGTCCGGCGGCAAAACCCGTCGCGCAGCCAAGATGGTCATTCTCAACGTCGACCATCCCGATATTGCCGACTTTATCGAGTGCAAGGCCAAAGAAGAAGTCAAAGCCTGGACATTGATGCAGGCGGGCTACGACGGATCGGGTCCCGACTCGGAAGCCTACAGCTCCATCTTCTTCCAGAACGCCAACAACTCCGTGCGTGTGAACGACGACTTCATGCGTGCCGTCGAGCGCGATCAGGATTTCACCACCCGCAAGGTAAAGGGCGGCGAACCGGCCAAGGTCTACAAAGCTCGCGACCTCATGAAGAAAATCGCCGAAGCAACCTGGCAGTGCGGCGACCCCGGCATGCAGTACGACACCACCATCAACAAGTGGCACACTTCCAAGAATTCGGGCCGCATCAACGCCTCCAATCCTTGCTCCGAGTACATGTTCCTCGATGACTCGGCCTGCAATCTGGCCAGCTTCAACCTGCTCAAGTTCCTCACTTCCGCAGGCGCCTTTGATGTGGACGCATACCGCCATGCCATCGACATCCTGATTACCGCCATGGACATCCTGGTCGACAACTCCGGCTACCCAACCGAAGCGATCGTGCGCAACTCCCATGACTACCGGCCACTGGGACTTGGTTACGCTAACCTGGGCGCCCTCCTCATGGCCATGGGTTTGCCCTATGACAGCGATGCCGGCAGAGACTTTGCTGCTGCCCTCACCGCCATCATGTGCGGCCAGGCTTACTTGCAGTCCTCCGTGCTGGCCGAAAAGTCTCCCGCGCTGGTCTCGGCCACCGCACTTTGCCAACAGGCGCAATATGCAGACGGTTCTGGGCTTACCCAGCGAGGCGGCGCTTGCCCCGGTTTCTACGTCAACCGGGAGCCCTTCCTTGATGTCATCCGCATGCATCGCGCCGAAGTCAACAAGATCGGCCACGCCAATTCCTCCGAGCCCTTCACCACACCGCAGCTCGCCGCTCTCATTCAGGCCAGCAAGGATTGCTGGGATCAGGCTCTCGCCCAGGGCGAGAAGTTTGGCTTCCGCAACTCCCAGGTCACTGTCCTCGCTCCCACCGGCACCATCGGCTTCATGATGGATTGCGACACCACCGGCATCGAGCCCGATCTTGCCCTGATCAAGTACAAAAAGCTGGTTGGCGGGGGCATGATCAAAATCGTCAACAACACCGTGCCCGTCGCCCTGTTCAAGCTCGGGTACACCAATCCCCAGGTGGATTCGATCGTCAGTTACATTGACTCCACCGGCACCATTGAAGGCGCGCCCGGCATCAAGCCCGAACACCTCGCCGTCTTTGATTGCAGCTTTAAGCCCAGTAAAGGCACCCGCTCGATCCACTCCTCCGGCCATATCAAGATGATGGCCGCCGCCCAGCCGTTCCTCTCCGGAGCCATTTCCAAAACTGTCAACCTGCCTCACGATGCCACGCTCGACGACATCATTCAGGCCTACATGGAATCCTGGCGTTTGGGCCTCAAAGCGGTTGCCATCTACCGCGACGGATCCAAGGGTGCGCAGCCGCTCAATGTCTCCGATGGCAACAAGGCCAAGGTCATCAAGAATGCACTCAATACGGAAAACACTCCCGATGTAGCCGTCAGTGCTGCCGCTAACCGCGTCCTCGCTGCTATGGCACAAGGGGATACCGCCTCGATCGGCGACGATCTGCGGGTGCTGGAAGACAAGGTTTCCGCTCGGCTCGAGGTCACTGCCAACGCAGTTGTGACCGCCGCCAATGCCTTCTCCGCTTCCATTGCCAATGCCGTCACCCTGGGCCAGGCTGCGGCCCAGCGCGAAGATCCTGAGGCGACCCAGGGGCCACCCCGTGCTGTCCGCCATCGCCTGCCCGAAGAGCGGCCTTCACTCACCCACAAGTTCTCCATTGCCGGGCACGAGGGCTACATCACTGTTGGCCTTTACCCCAATGGACAACCCGGCGAAATCTTCATCAAGATGGCCAAGGAAGGCTCCACGGTCTCCGGCCTCATGGATTCCTTCGCCACCGCCGTTTCGCTCTCCCTGCAACACGGAGTTCCGCTCAAGGTCCTGTGCGAAAAATTCGCCCACACCCGCTTTGAGCCCTCCGGCTGGACGGGCAGTGAACAGATTGGCTTTGCCAAGTCGATCATGGATTACATCTTCCGCTGGCTCCAGTTGCGCTTCCTGTCCGGGCACCAACTGAGTCTGTTCTCCAGCTTGACGGCGGGTGCACAACACCCGGCGATAGCGGCTTTGGCGCCAGATCCCGTATCTGGCCCCGCATCCGATCTGGACGATCCTCTGGCGACTCCGCCCTTGGGATTCGCAGCTGGAGGGTATGAAACCAGGCCGCCTTCTGGTGGAATCGTGTCCGAACCGGGCGCTCTCAGTCACGGCGGCGCCAGCCCCGCCTTCGATATGCAGGATCGGGGGATCTTCGGAGCACCGGAAACTCGCAAAAGTGGTGCTATCTACCATGCAGCCGACGCCATGAAGGAGTATCTCGACATGGGCGACGCCCCCAGTTGCCATACTTGCGGTGCCATCATGGTCCGCAACGGCAGCTGTTATCGATGCATGAGTTGCGGTTCCACCAGCGGCTGCAGCTAGAGCAGCCAACAAAACAACGGGTGCCTCATCCTGAGCGCTGTCTTGCGCCATGGATGGGGCACCCGTTCACTTTTTCCTCCACCACAACCCATCAAAGCGTCGCGGCGTACAGCTCCTTGAGATCGCGCATCCGGCTCCGGGTCAAGGTGATGAGGCAGCGGGTGCGGGAACTCGGCTCCACCGACCCCGGGTGTTTGACCGTGCCTACGTCGTAAACCCGCACCAGGGCATCGCACGCCGTCACCCGGTACTTTTCCCACACCACTTCCGTCCCATCGAGCGCCAGGGCGTTGGAGTCATTGGGCGAGTTTTGGATCAGGGCCTCTCGCAGCGCATCGAAAAATTGGGTGTAGTTCTTATAGGTCTCGACCCGCGCGTCATTCAAGCACACATCGCGGTCGGTCACCGTCTGTGCCTCCGGACACGCGCCGGCGTCATGCGCCATTTCCGCCTCGTAGGCCAGATCCGCGATGCGCTGCTGCTTCCCATCCTGTGCAGCACAGCGCGTGGCGCCGCTCAGAATGCCGCAGCCCAGAGCCAAAAACAAGACCAGCACCCGTCCCATCGCTCCGCACCTCCGCACCCATCTTAATCGGCAACAGGCGCAGGCGATGCAGAGAACAGCCGCCCGGCGTGAGCAGGACCATTCATTAGATTAAGTGGGGAGCAGAAGAAACCCCGGGGAAAAGGCAGCTTTTGCGGCCCACTTCCCCCCGGGGGATGTCGTTGCGGAGGAAACCAGCTCTAGCGCGTTAGTAGCCCAGAAACTTGCCCATGGTGCCGTAGGTTGGTTCCCGCCGTTCCTGAATCTCTAACTGGACCGGCGTATCCTGCCAACGTCCGCTCGGTTCCGCTTGCACCGGCTTCTTCGGCGCCATCGACGGTTGCCCCTTTTGCGCCCAGTTGCCGATCGCGGTCACGATTCGGGCTGCGGCCAACCGCCTTGAGGGCCCATCGCCCTTCTTGCCACCCTTGAACTCTCCCAGCGATTGCGGCGCATGTCCATCTTCCAGTGCACACAGGCTCCAATCGCCTTCGGGCATTGGCGACATTACGAAAATCGCCCGCTGGCTGCGCACAATAAATTCCACTGTGGGGTTGCCGTCCTGGAGATCCAACCGGGGATCGAGCTCCAGCTTTTCCTTGCTGGTGAAGTCGAACGCGGACTCGATCAGGGCGGAGAGCTCTAACAACTTAGCTTCCCTCTCCTTTTCCATGATCCGATCACGCTCTTCCGCAAGCTTGCGGTCGGTTTCGACGACCAGCTTGCGTGCCTGCTCAAACATGTCTAACAACACCTGCTCCATGCCATGACCCTCGGGAGCAGTATGCTGGCTATCAGATGTAGGCGGCCATACAACTATTTGGTACTTTGCCCCGGATCCTCACTGGATCTCCCGAGGGCCCTTGCTTTTTGGGCCTGTTCGTTAGTGTCGCCGGCGATCCCGGTCGCGGTTGCCGCCCCCGCCACCCGGGCCGCCTCCACTTCCGCCACGGCTCTGCCGGCCACCACCCCCGCCGCCTGCCTGCTTCGGTTTGTAGCAGCTCTTGCAATAAACCGGCCGGTCGCCTCGCGGCTCAAATGGCACCGTGGTAGTTTGACCACAACTTGCACAGACCACCGTGGTGCCCGTACTCATTCCCGCGCCAGCGCCGGAACCGGCACTGTAACCCCCGCCGCTTTCTTGGTGAGAGTGGGAAGCCGCGTGGCCACCCCCCCCGCCGCCCCCGGAATTTTGCTTTGCTTGGCGGCATGGCTTGCAGCGCCGCGGTGAAGAGTAGCCGCGCTCCTGGAAAAACTGCTGTTCGCCGGCGGTGAACACGAATTCCTGACCGCAATCGCTACACATTAGTAACAGGTCGCTGCCGCTCATGGCTTCGCCCCTTTCAGCGAGTGTACCGCGAACCCCTCACGCGCAAGGGGAATGTTACACGCAAATCAGACGCCTCACATTTGTCTTTCGGCCATCGCGGCTGGTTGCACAATCAGCTGGGCAATTAACGGTTTAAACTGGCATTTGGGCTCTCCAGGGGAAGGAACATGATGAGGCAAAGACAATGGCTCGCGCTGCTTTTGATCGCAGGCGCGACCACGCTGGCGCCGGCCAAGCAGCTGGGATGGACACAGCTTTTCGACGGCAAAAATCTAATCGGCTGGCGCCATGTCGGGCCAGGAAGCTTTGTTGTCGAGCATGGCCTATTGAAAACCGAGGGAGGGATGGGCCTCCTTTATTCCACGAAAGGTCCCTTCAATGATTGCGAGATTCAAGTGGTGTACCGCATGGAGCACGACAACGATAACTCCGGTGTCTTCATCCGTATCCCCGCTGAGCCGCCGGATCCCTGGATGGCGGTCAACAGTGGGTACGAAGTCCAGATCGACAACCACCCGGAGATGAGCAATGAGGATGACTATCACGTCACCGGCACTCTCTACTCACTGACCCGGCCGCTGGCCAAGCCAGGAAAGCCCGGCCCCGAGTGGAACACGATGCTGATTCGCATCGAAGGACCCCGCACCCAGGTGTTTGTGAATGAAGTAAAGGTGACGGATTACATCGAAGGCCAACCTGTCCCGGACAAGAAATTCTCTTTCGAGCCGAACCGGGGCGTACGTCCCGAAAAGGGCTGGATCGGTCTGCAGAATCACAGTGACAAAGATGTCGTCTACTTCAAGACCGTGGCCGTGCGCATCTTAGGCACCGAGCAGGACTTCGTCCCCTAGCAAACTCGCTGGAAGGTCATGCCTTTGAGCCGTGCCGCAGAGTGCCGAAAATGATCGGGACTTCTGTCCCTTTCGTTTTTCCTCCTTGTCCGCTTCCTCGACATCCCCTGAGCTCTCAACTCCCTACATCCCGTCATAGTTAGGACCACCGCCCCCCTCCGGGGGGACCCAGGTAATGACCTGGTACGGATCCATAATGTCGCAAGTCTTGCAATGGACACAGTTGGCGAAGTTGATATGGATCTGCTTGCCGGCTTCTCCGTCGACCATTTCATACACCGCCGCCGGACAAAAATGCTGGCACGGATTACCAAACTCCTCCGTACAGCGATGGTTGCAAATGTCCAGATCGCGAATCACCAGGTGTACCGGCTGATCGTCTTCGTGCCGCGTGCCTGAGTGGTACACGTCCGTCAGCTTGTCGAAGCTGAGCTTCCCGTCGTTCTTCGCCGGGCCCAGTGTCGCTTCGCGGCCATACGTCGATCGCCCAATGGCGTCCAGTGGGCGCATATTTTTGTAACCGGCATGGTTCTTGAAGTCGGGGCCAAAATTCCTGCCGCCCAGCAACTGCTGCAGGCCGCTCCGTGCCAGGCCCGGCAGCAACCCGTGTTCAAAGCCCTGGTGAAAGTTGCGTACCGGGTACAACTCCTCTTTGATCCAGCTGCCCTCGACCCGGCTCTGATATCGGCTCAGAGCCGCGCTCGAGTAGTCCCCCACCAACAAGGAATCGAAGGCCGTTTCCGCTGCCAGCATTCCACTCTTGATTGCCAGGTGTATCCCTTTCAGCCGCTGGGAGTTGAGAAGGCTGGCCGAGTCACCCAGGATCATCCACCCCTTGCCGGACAACTGCGGCATCGTCAGCCAGCCCCCGTACGGCAGGGTCTTTGCGCCATAGCGCACCATCTTGCCCCCCTCCAGCAGGGGCTTTACCAGTGCATGCTCCTTGAACGACTGAAAAACGTGCTGCGGATCGAGCCGCGGGTCCTGGTAATCCAGGCCAACCACATAGCCCACCGAGAGCAAAGTATCGGAGATGCCATAGATCCACGCTCCTCCATACTCTTCCCAGGTGAGCGGGTACCCCAGGGTGTAGATCACCTCACCTTTCCCCACCCGGCCTGCGGGAATCTCCCACAGTTCCTTGATGCCCACTCCATAGGTCTGCGCGTGCTCGGGATCTTCCAGGTGGAAGCGCTCGATCAGCTGCTTGCTGCAGGAGCCCCGCGCGCCC
>Ga0182015_10002136_pt1 | contig 24569 bp, 16 predicted proteins | sample 712P3MmetaG_FD_120478 | JGI IMG/M metagenome (GOLD analysis project Ga0182015, IMG submission 120478) | Permafrost microbial communities from Stordalen Mire, Sweden - 712P3M metaG | ecosystem: Environmental > Terrestrial > Soil > Wetlands > Permafrost | place: Sweden: Stordalen | collected...
ATCAGCTCGCGCGTAAGCTGAAACGCCTGGGCGTGATTGCCAATGAAATTGTCATCGACAATGAATACTTCGTTACGCCAGCCTAAGCCGCGCAAGACATCGAGCTCACGAATGACCTGCGTCGGAGTTTTTGCCCGGGGCCGTCGGCCATAAATGGTGATGATGTCGCAGAATTCACATTGGAATGGGCATCCGCGCGAGAACTGAATCGGCATCGACGTGTATTCGTGGCGTTGCAGCAGGTCGAAGCGAGGCACCGGGCTCCGCGTCATGTCTGGCTTGTCGATAATGCGATACAGCGCGTGTGCCGTTCCGTTCTCGAGGGCGGCGGCGATTCCCGGAAAGGCCTCTTCCGCCTCTCCGACCATTACGTGATCGGCCGCCCGAAGCACAGCGTCGGGATCGGTACTAGCCCAGGGCCCGCCCACGAAGGTGCGCCGGCCGAAGCCGCGAGCGCGGGAAAGGGTGGCCAGTGCGTCGGTGCGCTGCGCGTGCATGGCGCTCACCATGACCAGGTCGGCCCAACGCAGATCCTCATCCCGCAACTCCTGGAAGGCGTGATCGATCAGCTTGATCTCCCAGGTTGCCGGGCAAAGCGCCGCCACGGTGATTAGTCCCAACGGAGGCGTCATCGCGCGCTCCGGAATCATCTGCAACACGCCTTCAAAGCCCCAAAACGACGGCGGAAAACTCGGCCACACCATTAAAACTTTCAGATTCGGTCCCAGTGGTGGAAAGGAACCGTACGTTGGTTCTTCAACTTTCGCGGGTTCAATGGTGGGCAGGAGCACCGGAAGAGGCGATGTCGATGGCGGCGTGCCAGGCAGAATATTCAATCGAGGATCTTGCAATGAGGGCATGGCGTCCTTTTCTAAGGTGTCACAGACACGGCGCAACAATCAGAGTAAACCTTACTACTCCGCCTACACGCCGACTATTCAAGAGGGGCCCTTGGTATAGGTGGACGCATGACCAGTCGGGAGGTAGCCGCGATGCCCGGCGCATCGACGAGAACCCTTAGTCTCGCGGCCCGGCCTGAAGGGGGAAAGAGCCGCATTGTCTAGGGAACAGTGCGATTGAGTCTACGCCAAACCCCAAGCCGTGTCATCTGCGATCACCGCTTAGCGGCAACCGAAAAAGACTGGCTCCGATGGGGGGTCGGGTTCAAGATGCAGAAAGGAGGTACTGCAGAGGAGAAAGCGGCGCCGTTCGTCGAGTGGCCGCTCCTGGCGGAACGGCCACCGCTCTAGAGTTAGCGAACGTTCGCGTTGTGCTTGTCGCGGTAGATGCGACGGGATTCCTGGTTCTGCTGCGCGTGCAGGGTCCTTCGATCCTGCCCCGTCAGGTGGCCGTTGTCTTGCGCGCGCATGCCACGTTCTTCGCGGTTGATACCAGCCTCCTGGTGCTCCAGGCGCCCTGTTTCGCCCGCGGTCAGTTGACCGCTCCTGACGCCGTTCGCAATACGGTCCTGCTGATCGACCTTGCGCTGGCCAATGTTATAGTCGTGTGCGCCGGGTGTAGGGGTCTGAGCAATCAGCGCCGCGGGGGCGATGACGAGAGCAGATGCAAGAAAAGCGGTGACAAATCTCATGGGACTTCTCCTTTTTCTGGCGGCTGCCTTCGAGATCCTGATCTTGCCGCTCGCTGTAAATAGACACAACCCTGGAAACTGAGTTTCCGCATCTTTAGTCACTGTTGCGTGTCAGAATGCGCTGCAGCCGGCGGGAAATTTTTTGCCGGGTCCGCGCAACTTTTCTCCTGGAAAATGAGCCCTGTCGAGGCCTCACCCGGAGGAAGATTTCTGAATCGCGGCGCTCTCGGCATCCTTTCTTTCGGGACTCCGTCTAAACTCAAATCCATCCCCGGGCGAAACAAACAGCTTTACGTTGAAAGGAATTACCCGCCTTGCTGAAATCCCGCTCGCTCTTCACCCTCGCCGGCTCTAGCCTGGTCCTTATGTGTGCCGTGTCGCTACCGGCTTCTGCGCAGGAGGCCGGCAAAGATGCCACCTCGAAAGAAGACAGCAAGGCAGATGCGCCCACGCCGATTATCCCCAAGGACTCCACCACCCAGGGCTCCGTCACCGTTGCAGGCCACTCCATCAACTATCAGGCTGTCGCCGGAACCATACTGGTCGCTGCTACCAACGATGCCGATGCAGCGCTGGGACTGAGTACACCGCCGGTCAAAGAGAATCCCGACGCGCCGCCGACAGCGCGCATATTCTACGTGGCCTACTTCAAGAAGGATGTTCCGCCCGACTCACGCCCGGTGACGTTTATCTACAACGGTGGCCCCGGCAGCTCCACCATGTGGCTTCACATGGGCGCCTTCGGTCCCCGGCGAATTGTCACCGCCGATGACCAGCACACCAGCCCCGCACCCTACCAACTTGTCGACAATGCTTATAGCCTGCTCGATGCCAGCGATCTGGTCTTTATCGACGCGCCAGGCACCGGCTTTGGCCGTCTCGCGGGTAAGGATAACGAAAAGGCCTTCTGGGGGGTCGATCCGGATGCCCACGCGTTCGCCCGCTTCATAGCGCGCTTCCTCTCCAACTACCAACGCTGGAATTCGCCCAAATATCTGTTCGGCGAGAGCTACGGCACGACACGCTCAGCGGTGGTTGCCGGCATTCTCGAGACGGAAAACCACATCGATCTCAACGGAGTCATTCTGCTCTCGCAAATTCTCAACTTTGACGATAGCGCCGACGCGCCGCAATACAATCCCGGCATCGATGTGCCCTACGAACTGGCGCTGCCCACCTACGCCGCCACAGCCTATTATCACAAGCGGCTGCCGACCCAGCCCGCAGCCCTTGAGCCTTTCCTTACCGAGGTTGAGCAGTTCGCTTTGTCTGAATACGCTTCGGCCCTGGCCCAGGGCTCGCAACTACCCGAGGCAGCCCGCCAGGCCACAGCCGAAAAGCTGCACCAGTACACCGGCTTGCCGGTTGCCTACATCCTTAAAGCCGACCTGCGCATCAACGTCGGTCAATTCAACACCACCCTGCAAGGCAATGAAGATCTCACCACCGGCCGCCTGGACAGCCGTTTCGCGGGCCCAACCATTGACCCGTTGGCGGAGGAGGCTGCTTACGATCCGCAGGCCACCTCGATTGCCTCCGCGTATATCGCCGCTTTCAATGACTATGTTCGCCGCCAGCTGAAATTTGGCGAAGGTCTCACCTACCTGCCGGAAACGGATGCCATCGGGAATACGTGGGAGATGAAGCACAAGGCTCCGGGTTCTCCCGACGAAGCGTTCGGTGTCAACGTTATGCCCGACCTGGCCACGGCAATGAAGTACAACCCGCATTTGAAGGTCATGTTGAACGGGGGATATTTCGATCTCGCCACCCCCTTTTTCGCCGCCAAGTATGAGATGTATCACCTGCCGATCCAAGCCAATCTAAGGCAGAATATTGAATACTCGTGGTATGAGTCGGGACACATGGTTTATGTCCGCGAGGGTTCGCTCAAAGAGCTGCATGAAAAGGTCTCTGCCTTTATCACCAGTACCTACAAGCCCGCGAAGTGAGATTTTGCGCCACGTTCATGAGGAGCGGTTAGGATAACGAATCGAGGGATTTTTATGCCAAAGATGCGCGCAGTACAAGTCGCCCACGCGGGCGGACCGCTGGAAATTGTCGAACTGGAGATTCCGGAACCCGAGCCAGGCACGGTGCGGATTAAGGTGCAGGCCTGCGGCATCTGTCACAGCGACACCGTGACCAAGGATGGATTATTTCCAGGAATCCAGTACCCGCGTGTTCCCGGCCACGAAGTCATCGGGCTCATCGATGCCGTCGGCCCCAATGTTCCCCGGTGGACGGTTGGTCAGCGAGTCGGCGTCGGTTGGAACGGTGGCTACTGCGGTTATTGCGACAGTTGCCGGAAGGGAAACTTTTTTGCCTGCGAGACCAGCACCCAGGTCACCGGAGTTACCCGGGATGGCGGCTACGCCGAATACTTGATTGCACCTTCGTCGGCTCTTGCTTCCGTGCCGGAAGAGCTGTCCGCTGAGGAGGCGGCACCGCTCATGTGCGCCGGGGTCACTACCTTCAATTGTCTGCGCAACAGTGGCGCGCGGCCAGGCGACGTGGTCGCCGTGGTCGGTCTGGGTGGGCTCGGCCATCTCGGCGTTCAGTTCGCGGCCAAGAGCGGATTCAAGACGGTTGCCATTGGACGGGGAAAAGATAAGGAAGCGCTGGCGAAAAAGTTGGGAGCGTCGCACTATATCGACACCGCCGCCCAGGATCCGGCGGCAGAGTTGCTGAAGCTCGGCGGCGCCAAAGTAATTCTCGCCACCGTGACCAGTGCGGACGCGATGAAGGCGGTGATCGGCGGCCTGACGCCGACCGGGACGCTCATGATCGTGGGCGCCGTGCCCTCGTTGGAAGTACCTGCGCTGCAGCTGCTCTTGAAATCACAGCAGGTCAAGGGCTGGTATTCGGGAACTTCGTTCGATTCGCAGGAGACCCTCGCCTTCAGCGTGCTCTCCGGGGTGCGATCTATGAACGAAAGTTACCCGCTGGAAAAAGTCGTTGAGGCTTATGAACGTATGGAGCAGGGTAAAGCAAGATTTCGCGTGGTGCTAACGATGGAGAAGTAGGCTGCCAAACTGCCCTAGTGTTTCCACATGTTGGATATTTGCCCGTCGGCGTTTTTCATGTCGCCTGGCTGCATGCCCGCGGGGCAGCTGCCGAGATACTTCTGATCCGAGATCGTCGTTGTCTCACTCATGCCGTACAACGCGGGTGTGTAAGTCGCATGAGTTTCCGAGTGAACGGCCGAATCCCCTTGATAGACTGCCGTTCCTTTGCTATCGACAACGCTGCCCTGCACCGTGCATCGCAACTCACTGGTGAACGCGCTGCCCTGGTAGTTAACGGCTGTCTTGCCGCAACCCGGTATTTTGGTAGCGAGATCTTTCACGTGCTGGTCGTAGGCATGACTGCGGCAAATGGTCCTGGTTGCCTCAGACTTCTTGTTTCCTGGTTGGTCGATTGTTGTTGAGTGGCTCGACCAGAGACCTTCTTTCATATCCGGCGGATCGGCCGCATTGGCCACGCCCACAGACACCAAGAAAGTAGCACTCAAACAGATCAGCTTCTTCTTCATTAGTGTTTCTCCATGCGCACTGCCGCATTTATGAATCGGCTTTGATCGTAGGGCATAAGGCGTTGCCTTATGGAACATCATCAATTTATCAGCTTGTCAGAACGGGAAAGCTCTCGATCATAAATTCAGGAGGGGAGTTGCGCCAAAAGGAATCTAACCGGAACACAGGAACCGCCAGGGGAGCCAGGAAATAGCAGCATTGTTCCGCTTGATTCCCTGGCTCCGCCGAGAGCCGCCTGCACCAGCTGCAGGCGGAATACTTCTTACATACCGCGCCACTCGTCCCAATGGACCCGGCGGATGGCATCATCCACCGTGCCATGGGCCTGGTCGATATGGTGCACAGCGCGATCACGCATACCTCGGGCCTGGGGTACATCCTCAGCCCGTGCGGTATCGTTATGTGCTTTATCTAACAACTCCAAAGCTTTGCGAAAGCGTCCGTCGGGGCGCATGTTGACATCGATCGGAGGATGATCCTGGAGATTTTTGCCGTCATCGATCGAGGCCTGTTTGATCTCGCCGATCGCAGCATCGATCTCTCGAATGGCATGCTCCTCATCCCGTTGTACGGGCGGCCATGCAATTTGATCGAGATACGCACGGGCCAAACGTAAATCGGAGAGCGCGTGCAGGTATGCGGGGTGTGGGCCGGGGACTTGCTGGGCCGAAGCTGGCTTGCCCGAAATGGCTAAAGTTGCCAGGAGCGCGGCAAACACGGTGAGAGCGGTCATTCGTATGCGCACGATTTCGTACCTTCTTTCGGTGGTTAGGGGACTCGTGACTTTGGTCGACTGCGGCAAATCCGCAACCGACCGAGAGAACCCTAACAGGCCGGTGAAAGTTGCGAAATTTCCTTTCGGACACAATGGATACAACGATAGTTGTAGTTCTATGCTGAGAGAGTGAAGACAATCCTTGGCCGTGGTTCGTATCGTCGTCGTTTGCGCCAGATTTTTTGGGCGGCGGTGGTTTTGCTGTTTGCCGGGCATCTCATCGCCAGGGCACAGAAAAATGAGGGCTTTCGCGTCATAAGTTGGTCCCCGCTACGGGCGCAAAGCGGTTCCCCCGTGCTCTTCAAGGTAGAGCTGGAGGGGCCCGCCAACGAACTGCAGGGCACCTGGCTCAATCACCCCGTGGTGTTCAGCAGAATCCACGAAGGCAACTCCTGGTACGCGCTCGCCGGCATCGACGTCGAGCAGGCGCCAGGGACCTATGTGCTGGAGCTATCCGCGACTGGACCCGAAGGTCGTGCATGGCACGCGAGGCAAGAGGTTGCCGTATTGCCCGCGCACTATAGGACCACGACACTGCACGTCGAGGAAAAATATGTGGCGCCGGATGCCGCGACGCAGCAGCGCATCGCAGCCGATAAGGTGGTCAAAGACGCGGCATTCACTCACACCAGCGATCAGCCTTTATGGACAGGCAACTTCCGCTCGCCAGTGCCGTTCACCGCAACCGATTCCTTTGGCACTCGCCGCATGTTCAACGGCGAGCTTGCGAGCATCCATCGTGGAACCGACTTTCATGCACCATCAGGAACTCCCGTGCTCGCCGCGAATGATGGAGTGGTGATCATTGCTCAAGGCATGTTCTATGAGGGCAACCTGGTGGTGATCGATCACGGGCAGCAGTTCACGACGATGTACATGCACCTATCCAAAATAGAAGTGAAGGTGGGAGAGCGGGTGCACAAAGGAGAACGTCTCGGTCTCAGCGGAGCAACCGGCCGCGTGACCGGCCCGCACCTGCACCTGAGTGCACGCTGGCAAGGCATGTACGTTGACCCTGTGCAGCTGCTGGGCCTGAAGCTGCCGGAACGCTAGTTTCCTATTTCCCGACGTCTTCGAATGCGAACCTTCCCAACTCGAACGGGCGGGATGTTGGCGGCTTATTCTGCAATCCATTGCTGGGGTAAGACTGCGGGGCAAGTGTCGGGAACCCCCAAATCTTTCCCGTGCGCATGTCCACAACAACCTTGCCGTAGACCTGGCTGGTACCATCTGGCGCTCGCAATAGTTCTGAACCCGGCTCTATGTAAAACGGATAGGCAGCGGTGGATTGTGCCTCTGCGGTGCGCCGCGTGAACAATGGTTGCACAGCGATCGCCACCAGTGCGACCGCTATGATCAACAGTAAAGCAACAGTCAGGTTTTCTCTTCGCATGGTTCTCCTTCTGCAACGAACCAAGTGTAGTGCCGGCACAGGCCCGCAGTTCTCTCAACCAGCAATTGAATTTAAGGGAACCGCCACTCCAAAAGTTTTCATCCCGACCGAAGCGAATACGTCGGGCTTAAAGCGTGTGTGAGAACTAGAGTTTAGGAATTTTCCCTTCCACGAACTCGGGTGCCCCATATCTCGCGTTCTTTGCGAGATGTGGGAAATTCCACGGCTGTCTCCCGCTAGCTTTTGGAAATCTCCCTGGATCCTTAAGGTCACAAACGTTCGAGGTCTGTGAATTTCCCACATCTCGCAAAGAACGCGAGATATGGGGCACCCGAGTTCGTGGAAGGGAAAATTCCTAAACTCCAGTTCTCGCACACCCTCTTCGGAATAAAGCTGTGCCCGTCCGCGTTCGTTTCTTCTCAGAAAGTCGCAGGACCTTCGCCAACACCATCAACCTTCCCAGGAAGTCGGGCGGAGGTACCTGCGTTTCACTTTCCCCTTGAGCCCACTACGGAGTACTTCCCGGCTGGCTCGGCTGGCTCTTGGGCGCAATCGAGAGCAGCTCCAGGTCAAAAACGAGAGTGGCATTGGGGCCGATCGGACCCTGGCTGCGCTCGCCGTAAGCGAGATTCGACGGAATGAAGAGTTGCCACTTCGATCCCACCGGCATCAGCTGCAAAGCCTCTGTCCATCCCTTGATGACTCCGGTCACACTGAAGGTTGCCGGCTGGCCGCGTTTGTAGGAACTGTCAAATTCCGTGTTGTCGAGCAGGGCGCCCCGGTAGTTGCAAACCACAGAGTCGGTAGCCGCAGGCTTGGGACCTGTTCCAGCAACCAGGACCTTGTATTGCAGACCACTCGGCAACGTAACCACGCCCTCCTTGGTTGCGTTGGCAGCCAGAAACGCTGCGCCGTCTTTCTTGTTGCTCTCGGTCAACGCCAGCCTTTTGGCTTCCTGTTTTTGGCGCACCTGGTTCTGAAGATCGACCATCACCGTCTTGATCTGATCATCCGTTAACTGAACCTTGCCGCCGGCCAGGGCATCTTTCAGGCCCTGCAATACAAAGGCCGGCTCGACATCAATCGCGTCCCGGTGCAGACCTTTCCCGACGCTCAACCCGATGGCGTAGCTTTGCTTATCTTTTTCTGTCGTCGGCACCAGCGGCTTAGGCTTGGCCACCGCACTCCTGGGCCGGGTGGTTGTTGCGGTGGTGGTGCTCTGTCGTGTCTTGGTGGGAGGAGTGGGCGTCGCCGGTGTCTGCTGGGCCGCCGCCGTACCCAACAGAACCATAACGGAGGCCAGCAGGCTTACCTTGGTTGCGCATGATCTTTGCATTAAGCCATTCTCGCATTGTCACTTGAGGCTCGGCAAAGTTCTCCCCTGCAACAACTGCCATCGATCAACGATGCAGCCTGCGTCCACACGCGTGGATCATTCTCGATTTCAATATGCGGCCTGGTGAAAACACGGGCATACCACGGAAACGCATCACAATTCACAGGGTGTCCAGTTCCGCGTGCTGATTAGACCCATCGACTATACCTTTGGTTGCTGCCGGCAGGACCCCATCGTAACCAGCCGAACGCAGAAACGCGCAGTGCGAAATAATGAAAGAGAATGAAGCGCGCGCAAGATCAGGTCCCCGCTATCGGAATTGACTTCGGCACCACCAACAGCACGGTTGGCCGTGCGTTTGGCGAAGCGCAGGTCGAACTTGTCGCCTTTCCTACCCTTGCCGGGGAAACATTCTCGTCTCGCTCCGTCCTTTACCTGCAGCAGGTCCGCCACGCCGGCCGGGCGCAGACGCACTCCTGGACAGGCCCCATTGCGATCGAGCACTACCTCGCGGCCGAGAATAAAGGGCGGCTCATCCAGTCGCTCAAATCCTACTTGTCTGATCGCTCGCTCACAGGAACGGTGGTGTTTGGCCGCCACTGGATGCTGGAAGATCTCATCTCCAGAATCCTCATGGATCTTCGCCGTCAAGCCGAACGCCAGTTTCACACCCCGGTTGCGTATGCGATGGTGGGCCGCCCAGTCCGGTTTGTGGGCGCAGAGAGTGAAGAAGATGAGACCTATGCTCTCTCCCGTCTGCGACAGGCTTTTACGGCTGCCGGCTTTGACCGGGTTGAGTTTGAATTGGAGCCGGTCGCTGCGGCTTATGCCTACGAGTCGACCCTCGATCACGACGAGCTCATTCTCATCGGCGATTTCGGTGGGGGCACCAGCGACTTCTCCCTGCTGCATGTTGGCCCCGGAGTGCGCAGGCGCGGACGCAGGCCACAAGACCTGCTGGGCAACAGCGGTATCGGTCTTGCCGGCGACGCCTTCGATGCCCGGATCGTGCGCAAGCTCGTCTCGCCTGCCCTGGGCTCAGAATCGTTTGCTCGCTCGCTGCACAAGATTCTGCCTGCCGTGCCGGCCTGGATCTATGCCAATCTCGAGCGTTGGCACTATCTGTCTTTCTTACGTACCGCGAATGTCGTGGAGATTTTGAAGAGCGCTCGCCTGCGTGCGTTGGAACCGGAAAAGATCGAAGCCCTCATCACGCTGATTGATGAAGATCTCGGCTACCATCTTCACCAGGCAGTGCAGCGGGTCAAGTTCGAGCTTTCCCATTCTGAGGTTGCAGAGTTTCATTTTCGCGACGGCAGCATGGATCTCCGCATCGCTGTCACACGCGAAGCCTTTGAAGGTTGGATTGCGGAAGAACTTGGTGCGATCGAGCAGTGCATCGACTCGCTGCTCGAAACCTCAGGCATCCCTCGCAGTCAGGTCGATCGGGTCTTTCTTACCGGGGGTACTTCGCTCGTGCCTGCGGTGCGGCGCATTTTCAAGCAGAGGTTTGGAGAGGACCGCATACGGACCGGTGACGAGTTTATTTCCGTCGCTCGTGGCCTGGCCATGCGCGCGCAAGAGGCCCTGGCCGTGTCCCGTTAACAATAGTGTTTAGGAGAGCGAAGCAAGCTTCGCTCTCTTTCTAGAAGTGAAAGCCGAGTTCCGCCGTCAGCGATCGCGGCGTAACGTAGTGCGTGCCGCTGAAGGTTGACAGAAAATTATAAAGCGCGGTCTTGTTCGCCATATTCACGCCTGTCACCTGCAGACTCCACTTGTATCGATCCCCTTTGAACAGGTTGTCTTCTCCCAGAGAGACGTCAAAGAGATTCCGCTGTTGAATCCGGGAAGGATTACTGTCGTTATTCCCTGTGCCCGGGGCAGGAATCCTCAGCAGCGTCGAGCCATATTCAGACGCCAGGCAGGGTGACGGCAGAGGGGTTGTCGGAGTCGCCTTGACTCCGTCGCACGTGAGACCCGCCTCAAACTGCTCGTCGGCGGTCAAGCCGCTGAGAACAACCGCCGGCTCCCCGTTGAGCGTCGTCGATGTACTGGCGCACGCACTGTTCGGATCGTTCGAGAGCGGGTTGTAGCAAGGAGTCGATCCGGCGACCAGGCCGCTATCGAAGCGCCAGTTGAAGCCAATCCAGGGGCTCCAGTGGATGGGCAATTGGTATTGCACGTGTGTCGTCTGGTTGAACCTTTCATCATGATCGATCCGGAAGGGCAATCCGGGCTGCCCAACCGTGGCCCCCGCTCCAGCAACCTGCGGCGGAAAGAAGCGAGCGGCAACGGAGGATGCCACGACAAACGCCGTGATGTGATGAAAGTTGGGCACATCGACACGGAACGCGAAGCCCGGAACCTTCGAATTGTGCCAGTCAATGGGAAAGGTAATGGGGGTATTACCCAGAACGCTAAAGTCGAACGCGTTATGCGTGTACTTCCAGATGTATTCGCCGCTGAAGACGACATTCTTGCCGAAAGCCTGCTGCAGGCCGGCATGGAATTCGTTGCGAAAGCCCGGCTGCAGCGTGCCCTGCACGCCGGTTGAGCAAAGAAGGAGGGGAGACAGCACGTCGTTCGCGCAACCCTGGCTGGAAAGCACGAGATTTTCGTTGAACGGCGTCTCCAGCGTACGGGCATAGGAGATGCGCAGCACCGTGTTGGTACGCTTGAGGTTGTAGGAAGTACCCAGGCGAGGCTCCGCCTGAGAGGCGCTCGCCAGGCCGTTATACAGGTCGCCGCGTATGCCTAGATTGAATAGCCAGTTGCCGGCCTTGATCGAATCTTCAATGTAGAGAGCCAGTTCTTTAACATCCGCATGGCCAAAGTAGTTGTAATTGCTGCCGGCCCGGGTGAGGTCATATGGCAGCAAGACCGGTTTGAATAAGGCGTTGGGCTGGTATCCCGCAGCGGCGCATTCAGCGGCGCTGCTAAATCCGTCCACAGGACTTCCGCCGGCATTCAGGCAGGGTGAGTTGAAGGTCGGATTCACGACGGCGAGACTGTCACGCTCCCGGAGAAACGTCTGGGCGTAAATCACGCCGCCCTTGATGCTCTGGTTCCCCTTGGTATAAGTGAGATCGGAATGGACCCCGGCATTGGTGAGTGTTCGGTACTGAGCGATGGTTTGGTTCTGCAAATTGGGGGGGCCAAGATCCGCCAGCGGGTTCTCGCTGGGAAAGTACTGATAGCTATCTTTCCGGATGTAAGGACCGAAGTTAAATACCGAGCTCTTTCCGATGATCCGGGTGTAGGTGGGCGCAATGTCAAACGTCTGGATCTTGGATTTCTGATCGGTATCGCCCACGTCGTTGCCAAACTGATCGAGCACATTCAGGTTGTCGTAGCTGTTGGGGGTTTGAAACCAGGAGCGGCTATAGTTCAGGTTCATGTGAACCGCATCGACCGGCGTGAATAGATAATCCACCCGATCAAAGGCGTTCTGTTCGTTCCCTTCATCGTGGAAGACCACAAACTCCGGCGTATCCAGAAAGCGACCGGTATTCAATCCGTCGAGCTCAAAAAAGTTGCCCCACTTTTGCGAACCGTAGCCAATATCGATGCCACCTGTTGCTGAGCCGAATGACCCGTAGGAGGAGGTAATACTACCGGTCGGCTTGGTAAGACCCTGGCCGGATCGCGTGGTCACTTCAATCACCAGGCTGGTCTTGTCTCCGTACTCGGCGGGCGGCGCACCGGCAATGACTTGGATCGACTGAATGGAATTGGAAGGGATCTGGTTCGAGAAAACCTTGCTTTGCTGATCGGTGATCGGCTGGCCGTCCACGGAAAACGAATTGGAGGCATGATCGCCAAGTCCATGGAAGAGTCCGTTCGAGTCCGCGGCCACTCCGGGAGTGGAGAGCGTCACCAGCGAGCTTACAGAGGAGGACGAGCTTTCAAGCGGCAGCTTCTCGATGAGATCGCGGTCAATGTCGGTGTGGAGTGAGGTGTCATTCTCCAGCAGATCGTCTCCCGTGACCGTAACCGTGGTGGAGGCCCCTCCCACCTGCAATTTGATCGCCGGTGTAACAGCCACGGAGGATCGCACCAGTACATCCGCGCTGAATGGTGAAAAGCCAGTCGCGCGCGCGACCAGATGATAGGGGTTGAACGGTAGATTGGTGAATCTATATTGGCCGGCGGCGTCTGTCTTGGCGGTCCGTTTGAGCCCGCTGACCGGGTTTTCGATGGTGACTGTTGCGTCGGGTATCACTGCGCCCGAAGAATCTGTGACCGTTCCGGCAATGGTGCCGGCGGCAGACTGGGCGCGAAGATCCAGGGCTGCCGATAGCAGGAGAATTGGGAAAAAAAGGACGACGAATCGTCTGCGAAAAGAGCGCATACACGAACCCCCCGGGCATTTTTATGATTTGGCTATTGGAATTGCTTTAGGCGAAAGCAATCACAGCCGGCGGGGGTCGCGTACGGAGGGAAAAATCCAGGAAGCGTCGTGCGAAGGAAAGATCCACGTCGACGACTGGCGTCGCCGACTGTCTCGCAGCGAGGGGCACCGCTACCGGTGCTGTCGGCGAAACGACTACATGCGCAGCTGCACAAAGAGCGCAGCCCGAGTGCGAGATATCTGCAGCAGAATGTACGTGCGCGACCTGTACCGTGGCGCCAAAAATCAGCAGCAGGGCAAAGCAAAAAGCAAGAGCGAGCCTCCAGTATTGCCTCTGGGGTCGCCGCACGTGATCTTTGGCTTGCTTATCGCGCATCTCTATAACTATAACGTAACCCCGCTACAGAGCGGTCCGCATCGCGTGCATGCGGTCAAAAAGAGCGCTTTCCGCCACGATTTGGTCACTTACATGATCTATTTTTGGCTGAGTTAGGCCAGCGCCTTTGGGATTGCCTCTTCCCAACGTCCCTGGGCCTTGAGGATAAGTTCCACGATTTCCCGCGCGGTACCCTCTCCACCCCGGTGACGAGTTATGTAGTGGGCGATCGCTTTTAGTTCCGGGGCGGCGTCCGCAACGGCGACTGCCAGACCCGCGCGTTTGGCCACCGGCATATCGGGCAGGTCGTCGCCCATGTATGCCACCTCGTCCTCTTGCACGCCGGCCTTCTGCAGGCACTCGTTGAAGGCGGCTGTCTTCGTTGCCTGTCCCAGGTAGACGAATTCCACGTTCAGCTCATGGGCGCGCTGGGAAACAGCGGGAGACTTTCTTCCCGTAATAAAGCCGGTGCGAATGCCCATTGTGTGCGCAAGTTTCAACCCCATGCCGTCCTGCGAGTTGAAGGCCTTCATTTCCGACACAGCGCCGCCATCCGCAAGGGAGATGAGGTTCACGCTGCCGTCGGTAATTGTGCCGTCGACGTCCATGAGGAACAGCTTGATCTTCCTGGCGCGGTCGAGAATTTCGGGGGGGACGTCTGTAGTCGGTGCCATGCGATCCATCATAGCTGCGGAAGCTGGCTGCTTCAGCCCTTGGCATTGCCAGCGCTAAAGCGCACGATCAAAGTCGAGACTGTTTTCAGGAGCGCTCAAGCGCTCCTTCCCCCGCATAAATGCGGGGCTGCCACCACACATCGCACGGTTTTCCAGTTCTCACGCAGCCCCTTCAGCCGGCATCCGATTCCTAACCAAAAGCTGGCCCGCCCTTTGTCTTTCCAACCCAAATGGCATGCGCATGTAATCTATAGGGACTCCGCCCTATGGCAATTCACATTGCGCTGAATCATAAGACCCACTATCGCTATGACCGTCCTGTGATGCTCGGGCCGCAAACCATCCGGCTGCGCCCTGCTCCGCACTGTCGTACCCCGATACTCTCTTACTCGCTGAAAGTGCTGCCGGCGAAGCATTTCATCAACTGGCAACAGGATCCGCAGGCCAACTACCTCGCGCGTCTGGTTTTCCCGGAGAGAACAACGGAGTTTTCCGTCGAAGTCGATCTCGTTGCCGAGATGGCGATCTTCAATCCCTTCGATTTCTTCCTTGAACCGTACGCGGAGCAAATCCCATTCACCTATGAGAGCGCCCTCGCGCGTGAACTCCGTCCCTATCTCGAAGCCGAAGTGCCTGGCCCCAGACTGACCGCTTTCCTGGCGCAGGTGCCAAGGGTCAGCACGCGATCGCTGGATTTTCTGGTCAGCCTCAATCAGAGGGTGCAAAGCGAGATCGGCTACGTCATCCGCCTGGAGCAAGGGGTGCAGAGCTGCCAGGACACGCTCACGCTGGGCACCGGTTCGTGCCGTGACTCGGCCTGGCTGTTCGTCCAGATCCTGCGCAACCTTGGCCTCGCGGCCCGTTTCGTTTCCGGCTACCTGATCCAACTCACCGCCGACGTGAAGCCGCTCGAAGGGCCGGCCGGCGCCTCCACGGATTTCACCGACCTGCATGCCTGGACTGAGGTCTATCTTCCCGGCGCCGGCTGGGTCGGTTTCGATCCCACTTCGGGGCTGCTGGCCGGCGAGGGGCATATTCCTCTTGCCTGTACTCCCGACGTTGGCAGTGCCGCTCCCATCTCCGGTCCGCTTGAATTTTGTAAGACGGATTTCAGCTACTCGATGACCGTGCAGCGGATCTACGAATCCCCTCGCGTCACCAAGCCCTACTCGGAAGAGCAGTGGGCGGCGATCGACGCGCTTGGCCACCAGGTGGATGTGGATTTGAAAACGGGAGACATCCGCCTCACCATGGGCGGCGAGCCTACCTTCATTTCGCTCGATGACCGCAATGGCAGCGAATGGTCGACCACCGCCATGAGCCCGGCCAAGCGCAGGCTCGCCGTGGAACTGCTGGGGAGAATGCGCGACCGCTTCTCCATTGGCGCGCTCCTGCATATCGGGCAGGGCAAGTGGTACCCGGGGGAGGAACTCCCACGTTGGGCCCTGGGCTGCTATTGGCGTAAAGATGGGGTACCCATTTGGGAGAACCAAAGCCTCTTTGCCGAAGACGGCAAAGATTACGGTTACGGCGCACCCGAGGCACTGAAGTTCCTCGAGGCCCTCACCCGCCGGCTGCAAGTAAGTTTTTCCTTCACCATCACCGCCTACGAGGACATCTTCTTTCAGCTGTGGAAGGAACGCCGGTTACCGGAAATCATCGATCCGCTCGACCCCAGGTTGAAGGAGTCGCCCGAGCGTGCCGCCCTGGCCCACATATTTGAGCAAGGCGCGGAGAACCCTGTCGGCTTCGTTCTTCCCTTACGCCGCATTGCAACCCGGTCTGGTATTCCGCGATGGACGAGCCAACCCTGGTTTCCACTGTCGAAACGACTGTTTCTTACTCCCGGCGACTCGCCCATGGGTTTTCGTCTGCCGCTCGAATCGCTTCCCTGGACCACTCCGGAAGATGTCACCTATTCCTTCGACACCGACCCATTCCGCCGCCGGGATAAGCTGCCTCCACGTCCGGAGCGCCACATCAGCTTGTTCTCCAGCCCTCCTGCTGTTGACGAACCTCAGCCCGCCGCCGACAGGGCGAAACCCAAACCGGATGACAAACAAGCGGTAACCCTCACCCGGCCCGCACTCTGTGTGCAGGCGCGCGCGGGCAAGCTTTTTGTCTTTATGCCCCCGGTCGATTACCTCGCGGACTATCTTGACCTGGCGGCCGCCATCGAAGACACGGCCGCGCACCTCGCTATGCCGGTCGTGTTCGAGGGCTACACGCCACCTGACGACAGCCGCATCTCGGTCTTCAAGGTCACTCCCGATCCAGGCGTGATCGAGGTCAATATTCAACCCGCCGCCAGCTGGGACGAAATGGTCGAAAACATTACCGCGGTCTACGAGCTGGCGCGACAGAGCCGCCTGGGAACCGAGAAATTTCTGATCGACGGGCAGACGACCGGTACCGGCGGCGGCAACCACCTGGTCATCGGCGCCCCCACTGCGGATGAAAGCCCTTTTCTGCGACGGCCCGACTTGTTGCGCAGCATGGTCAATTACTGGAACAATCATCCTGCGCTTTCCTATTTGCTATCCGGTTTGTTTATCGGTCCCACCAGCCAGCATCCGCGGGTCGATGAGGGACGTGTTGATTCTCTCTATGAGCTGGAAATTGCTTTCGACCAGATTCCTGAGCGCGGCGGAACGCCGGTGTCTTCGCGGATGGCGGATCGGCTCTTCCGCCATTTGCTCACCGACGTCACCGGGAGTACCCATCGGGCGGAGTTCTGCATCGACAAACTGGATCCGCCGGAGGGGGCAGGATCGCGTCTTGGCCTGCTCGAGTTACGCGCTTTTGAGATGCCGCCCCACGCGCGCATGAGCCTCACCCAGCAGCTGCTGGTGCGGGCACTCATCGCGCAGTTCTGGCGCAAACCTTACCGGCAGAAATTGGTCGCCTGGGGAACCAGCCTGCACGACCGCTTCATGCTGCCGTACTTTGTGCAGCTCGATTGGGAGGACGTTGTCAATGACCTCGCCCGCGCAGGATACCCCTTTCAAAGCGAATGGTTTGCTCCCCACTTCGAGTTTCGCTTTCCGCTTATCGGCTCCGTGGCTGTGCGTGGTATTCGCCTGGAGCTGCGGCATGCACTGGAACCCTGGAATGTGCTGGGCGAAGAAGCGTCGAGCGGTGGCACAGCGCGCAGCGTGGACTCCTCGGTGGAACGCTTGCAGATCAAGGTGTCTGGAATGATCCTTCCCCGCTACGCCGTGCTGTGTAACGGACGGCCGGTGCCGCTGCAACCCACCGGGAAAGAAGGGGAGTCGGTAGCTGGTGTTCGCTACCGGGCCTGGCAGCCCCCTTCCTGCCTTCATCCCGACATTCCAGTGCATAGCCCGCTGGTCTTTGACATCGTAGATACTTGGTCAAGTCATGCCATCGGGGGTTGCACCTATCACGTAGTGCATCCTGGCGGACGAGCCAACGAACAGTTCCCCGTCAATGCGTACGAAGCCGAGAGCCGTCGCCTGGCCAGGTTCAGCAGTCTTGGCCACACGCCCGGCCCCATCTCAGTTCCGAAGGAAGAGCGCAACACCGAGTTTCCGTTAACCCTGGATCTAAGACGGAAACCCTAGGGCATCTGTTGCAGATGCAGAGGGAAATGGCCGAGATACTGGACGACCCGCTATTGACCGCCGACTATCGCCAGGCCCCTGGCGTGTACGACGAGATGTGCGCGGAGCCCGGCGTTCTGCGTCCCCACTGGGACCGGTATATCGCGTCGTTGTCTTCGCTGGGCGGCAAGGAACTGGCCCATCGCTGGCAGATTGCAAGGCAGCGTATCAGTGAAAACGGCGTGACCTACAACGTTTACGGCGATCCACTCGGTACCGACCGCCCGTGGAGTCTGGACGCGATCCCGCTGCTGATCCCGCCTGCGGAATGGAGCTATCTGGAAGCGGGCCTCATTCAGCGCGCCCGCCTGCTTAACACCATTCTCGCCGACCTTTATGGCCCGCAGAAGCTACTGCTGAACGGAGATCTGCCCAGCGCGTTAGTGTTCGGCAACCCCGCTTTTTGGCGCGCCTGCCATGGCGTTGCGGTTCCCGGTTCCACCTACCTTCACCTTCTCGCCGTCGACCTGGCACGTTCGCCGGATGGGCAGTGGTGGGTCATCTCTGACCGTACTCAGGCTCCCTCGGGAGCCGGCTATGCCCTGGAAAACCGCATCGTGATGGCGGAGACGTTCCCCGACCTCTTTCGCGAATCTCAGGTTTGCCGCCTGGCCTCGTTCTTCCGCGATTTCCGTGAAAGCCTGCTCCGCCTTTCGCCCTCGGGGCACTCCCAGCCGCGCGTGGTACTGCTCACCTCCGGCCCCCTGAACGAGACCTACTTTGAACACTCCTACCTGGCCCGTTATCTTGGCTTCACCCTGGTGCAAGGCGGCGACCTGACGGTGCGCGAGAACCGCGTCTTTCTCAAATCCCTCGAAGGGCTCCGGCCGGTGGACGTTATCTTAAGGCGCATGGACGACGGCTTCGCCGATCCCCTGGAGTTGCGCTCCGACTCTTATCTCGGAGTGCCCGGTCTGGTCGAGGCGGTCCGCGCCGGAAACGTAGCGGTAGCCAACGCCCTGGGGAGTGGGCTGCTCGAAACCTCGGCGTTCATTCCCTTTCTTCCTGGCCTGAGCCGGAGCTTGCTCGGCGAGCGCCTGGCGCTGCCCTCGGTTGCTACTTGGTGGTGCGGTCAACCGGCTGCTCTGCGCTACGTGCGTCAGAACCTGGATTTCCTGATCATCAAGCCCGCCTTTCCTGCAAGGGGTATGGAGCCGGTATTCGGGGGCAGGCTTGCACCTAACGAACGGGCCCGTCTGCTGGCGCAATTGGAAGATCAGCCGAACGACTTCGTCGGACAAGAGTTGCTCAACCTGTCGAGCGTTCCTGTATGGTCCGACAACGGCCTTATGCCGCGCCGGGTGGTCTTGCGCGTGTATATCGCCGCCACCGCCGATAGCTGGATCGTCATGCCCGGAGGCCTCACCCGAGTCTCTCCCTCGGCCGACACTCCGGTCGTCTCCATGCAGCACGGCGGGGGCAGCAAAGACACCTGGGTTCTCTCCAGCAAACCCGTCGACAGCTTTACCATGCGCCGGCCGCGCGGCTTGCCGGTCGAGTTGCATCACGGCGTCAGCACCGACCTGCCCAGCCGCGCCGCCGAACATCTCTTCTGGTTGGGACGTTACGCCGAACGCTGCGAGCATCTCGCCCGCGTTTTGCGCTGTATCCTCGTCCGCATCACTGGCGAATCATGGGCTCCGGAGACCGCTGGCTGGCAATCGTTGATGAAGTTGTACGAGAGTCTGGAGTCGCCCTATTCGCGTCTGGCCAAGGACGATCCCCAGGGCCGCCTTGACCAGCAGGCAGACCTGGAAAAGGAGATACTCTCGCTCATCTTCGAGGAGCAGCGCAGCGATAGCCTCAACTCCAACCTCAGCCGGGCTACGCGCGCCGCAGCCCAGGTGCGGGATCGTCTTTCCAGCGACTTGCTGCGAGTTGTGAGCCAACTGAGCAGCCTCGCTCGATCCTCGGACCGCGTTGCCTGGGGCTATGTTTCCGCAGCCGACGCGCTGGTGGTTCTGAACAGTTGTATCCTCTCGCTTGCCGCCTTGCGGGGCATTGAAGCCGGCAACATCACCCGCGGCCCTGGATGGCGCTTTCTGAACGTTGGCAGGCGGATCGAGCGGTCTCTCCAGTTGCTCGAGCTTTTGCGTTCGATCGTAGTCCCCATCGATCCCGAAGATTGGCCGTCGTTGGAAATGTTGCTTGAGGTGGCAGACAGTTCCATCACCTACCGGTCCCGCTATTTCACCATCCTGCAGACGGCGCCGGTGGTCGATCTGCTGATGAGTGACGAAGCAAATCCGCGGTCACTCGCCTTCCAGCTCAAAGATCTGGCCAGGCATTGTGCAGGGCTTTCCAGCTTGCCTTCCGGAACCGGTTGGCCGCTCTTGCAGCAGCGGCAGATGGAGGCGGCTGCTACGCGGCTTTTGGATGCGGATGTCGAATTGCTCTGCGACGAACGTCTAGGCAGCAGGCGGGCGCGGCTCGACGGTCTTCTTGAAGGCCTGGCAGCGGCCTTGCCCGCATTCTCGCAAGCCATTGCCATCACCTATTTCAGCCACGCGGAAATGGAGCGTGCGCTCTGATCTACCGCGTCCGGCACCAGACCATCTATGACTATGTAGAGCCGGTGTCGGTGTCTCACCACGTGGTCCGCCTTACGCCGCGGGATCTGCGCGGGCAGAGACGCCGGACCAGTGAATTGACGGTTTGGCCCGTTCCCCCTTTTCATGCCGCGACCCACACCGACTACTTTGGCAACACCGTCACCTCGTTCACCCTGCCTGAATCGCACAGCCGCATGAGCGTTGAGGCAAGCAGCGAGTTGGAAGTGCACGCTCTGCCGAACCCGTCACTTTCTGATTCGCCGGCATGGGAAACCGTCCGTGACACCGTCCCCGGCGACCACTCGCAGGAGGGGCTGGAGGCCTACCAGTTCGCCTTTGATTCGACCCGTATCTCCGCCCGGCCCGACCTGGCCGCCTATGCTCGGGAATCTTTTCCCCAACGCCGTCCGCTGCTCGAAGGAGTTTTCGATCTCACTGCCCGCATCCATCACGATTTTCGCTTCGATGCCAAGGCAACGGAAGTGACCACGCCGGTCGAGACCTTCTTTGAAAAGCGCCGCGGTGTTTGCCAGGATTTTTCCCATCTCCAGATTGCCTGCATGCGCTCGCTCGGGCTTCCAGCGCGGTATGTCAGTGGTTACCTGCGCACACTTCCTCCCCCCGGCCGGCCACGGCTGGTGGGAGCCGATGCTTCCCACGCCTGGTGTTCGGCCTGGTGCCCGGGCGTTGGGTGGGTTGACTTCGATCCCACCAATAACTGCATGCCAACGGACGGGCACATCACCCTCGCCTGGGGCCGGGACTACAGCGATGTCAGTCCCATTCGTGGGGTTCTACTCGGTGGCGCCAGGCACTCTCTGAAGGTCGGCGTGGACGTTATGCCCGTGGAGTGAGCACCGGAGCCGCAGTCACGAGGCCACCTGGCCGGTAGTCGTGGGTGGCCTCGGCGTGCCAAACTGAAGTTGGCGGGTCTAAAGAAATGCCGCGCCAGAAATGCGCCATGGGAGATATCGAATTGAAGTTTAAAGCCCTGCTGGTCCTCTTCACTGCCTCCGCGCTCTCTTGCTATGCCGCGGACCCAGGTAATGTCACCCGCGCCACCCTGGCCAACGGTTTGCAGGTAGTGATTGTGCGCAATGCGCTGGCGCCGGTGGTCACGGTTGAGCTGAATTTCAAGGTCGGCGGAGACGAGACACCGCCCGGCTTCCCAGGGTCGGCCCATGCCGAGGAGCACATGGCGTTTCGCGGCTGCACAGGCATGACCGCCGACCAGACGGCAGCGATCTATGCTCAGTTGGGCGGCCGCGACAATGCTGATACGCAGCAAAACATCACCCAATATTTCACCACCGTTCCCGCCGCCGATCTTGACGTGGCTCTTCACGCACAGGCCTCCTGTCTGCGTGGCGTGGACGATTCCGAAGCGGAGTGGGCCCACGAACGGGGCGCCATCGAACAGGAAGTCTCACGCGACCTCTCCAATCCCACTTACAAATTCATCGATCGCCTGAATGCGGATATGTTTGCCGGTACCCCCTATGCCCACGATCCCCTGGGTACCCGGCCTTCTTTCGAGGCCACCACCGGTGCTATGCTGCATGACTTTTACCAGCAGTGGTATACCCCTGGCAACGCCATTCTGGTGATCGTGGGCGACGTGGAACCCGTCGCCACCATGGCTAAGATCAAGCAACTGTATGAGGACATTCCCAACCACCCGATACCGGAGCACCCGGCGGTCAACCTTAGTCCGGTAAAGCCAGAGACCTTCACCCTGGACAGCAATCTGCCCTATGTGATCGGCTTCATCGCCTACCGCATGCCGGGCACGGATTCGCCCGATTACGCGGCAGTCCAGATTCTGGGTGACGTGCTCGCCAGCCAGCGCGGCGATATCTACGGTATGGTGCCTGCGGGTAAAGCTCTGTACGCATCCTTCGGTATTGCTGAGAGCTACCCCAAGGCCAGCGTAGGTTTTGGCGAGATGGCTTTGCCTGCCGGCGCCGACGCCACCGGCCCCATCAACGAGATGCGGCAGATCATCGAAAGTTATGCGCAGAAGGGACTTCCTCAAGACCTTTTTGATGCTGCCAAGCGCAGCGAAATTGCCTCAGCGGAGTTTGAACGCAACTCCATCCCCGGCTTGGCTTCACTCTGGTCGGAAGCGCTTGCCGCCGAGGGCCGCAATTCTCCGGAGGACGATATTCAGGCGATCCGGGGGGTTACGTTGACGGACGTGAACCGGGTGGCCAAACAATACTTGGTCGCCCCGAATTCCATCACCGCGACCCTCAAACCCGCTCCTTCTGGAGAGGCCGTCGCGGCCAAGGGTTTTGGCGGCGGAGAGAAGGTGACCTCCGATCCCACCAAGCCCGTAGTGTTGCCCGCCTGGGCGGCAGCATCGCTCTCCCAGCTTAAGGTCCCTGCCGACTACGTAGTCGCTTCCGACACAACCCTGCCCAACGGTCTTCGCCTGATCGTGAAGTCTGATTCCACCAGCCCAACCGTCACCGTGGTGGGTACAGTTAAGAATAATTCCGACCTGCAGACACCGAAGGGACAAGAGGGAGTCTCCGATATTCTCGACGAACTCTACTCCTACGGAACCCAGACGCTCGATCGGCTTGCTTTTCAGAAGGCGCTGGACGATATCGCCGCCAATGAGACTGCGGGCTACGACTTCTCCGTACAGGTGCTGAAGGAAAACTTTTCCCGCGGCGTGGAATTGCTGGCCGATAACGAACTCCATCCTGCGCTTCCCGCGGAAGCCTTTACCGTGGTCAAGGGCCAGACCGCCCAATTTGTCGCCGGCAACCTCAAGAGTCCTGGTTACCGCACCTCGCGCGCCCTTGACCTGGGATTGTTGCCGGCTGGTGATCCGGTGCTGCGTGAGGTTACGCCGGCCACCCTGGAACCCATCACATTGGAGAATGTGAAGCAATATCATGCCACCACCATGCGTCCGGATTTGACCACGATCGTGGTTATCGGTGATGTCACGCCAGACGAAGCAAAGGCGGTGATCACGAAGTGGTTTGGCGCATGGAAGGCCGAAGGCCCTAAACCCGACACAACGCTCGCCGCGATCCCCGTAAACAAGGCTTCGGCGGCCAACGTCCCGGATCCGCAGGCGGTGCAGGACTCCGTCACCCTGGCGCAGCAGTTAAAGCTGAACCGTTTCGATCCTGATTACTATCCGCTCCAACTGGGCAATCACGTCCTTGGGGGCGGATTCTATGCCACGCGGCTTTACCATGATCTCCGCCAGGTCGCGGGCTACGTTTACAACGTCGACGTCGGCATGGAGGCATCGAAGACGCGGGCCAGTTATACGGTCACTTACGGTTGCGATCCACAAAACGTTTCCAAAGCCAGGGCGTTGATCCAACGGGATCTCGATCAGATGCGCACCCAGGATGTCTCGCCCGACGAACTCCACCTGGCCAAGGCCCTGCTGCTGCGGGCCATTCCGCTGGGCGAGTCGAGTGAAGAGGGCGTCGCGCAGGGTCTACTGCGACGGGCGGTCGTCGGTTTGCCCTTGGACGAACCGATCGTGGCCGCGAAAAAGTACTACGAACTCAATGCCGATCAGGTGAAGGCAGCCTTCGCCCGGCAGGTTGGCCTGGACAACTTCGTCCAGGTGGTAAGAGGGCCCGCACCCCAGTAGGGGAGCGGGAGAAGTTTTGTAAATTCTCCTACCACGAACTCGGGTGCCCCATATCTCGCGTGTTTTTCGCGAGATGTGGGATTCCGCAACGGTTAGTTGTGAAGGCTTTGAAGGAAGGGCACGGCTTTACAGGTTGCGGGAAAACCTTGTTTTGTATCAGGGCACGACTTCAGAGCTTGCGGAAAAAGTCGCTGAATGAAGGGTACGGGCTTCAGCCCATACATTGGGGAAGCAAAACAGTTGCCTTTAGCCACTGAGGGCAGCGTTTTTCGGCCGAGAAACCTGCCCTCGGGGCCTAAAGGCCGATTGGTTGTTTGTTTATTTGTACGGCCTGAAGGCCGTACCCTTCACAAAGCGAGTTTTTCCGCAGCCTCTTCAGTCGTGCCGTAAGCCTTTGAAAAGACGTCGGGCTTAAGCCCCTGAGGGCGATCTTAGATTGAGCAACAAGCCCCGGGGTGGCCCATTCAAGCCGTATTTTGGCTTGAGTGGGAAGACACGAAGTTCGCCGGCGCGAACACTCCCAGCACTTAAGCCTCATCCTGGGGCAGGCTGGTAGACTGGTATAGGGCATTGCCCGGTTGTCCTGCCTGTCAGTTCCAGCCAGCACGTCAACGCAAGGCTAGCCAATTTCAACCAATGTCTCTCCGCGACCCGGAAGAATAGGAATTCCTCGCCCGTGAGCACGCCCATTCGAAATATCGCCATCATCGCCCACGTCGACCATGGCAAGACGA
>Ga0182015_10002137_pt1 | contig 24567 bp, 24 predicted proteins | sample 712P3MmetaG_FD_120478 | JGI IMG/M metagenome (GOLD analysis project Ga0182015, IMG submission 120478) | Permafrost microbial communities from Stordalen Mire, Sweden - 712P3M metaG | ecosystem: Environmental > Terrestrial > Soil > Wetlands > Permafrost | place: Sweden: Stordalen | collected...
AATCGGCGTACTGGAATTCGGGCGGGATGCTGGAGCGGGCGGCGACGCGCGAAATTTTTATTTGGTGGCGCCAGGAACCGCCGCGCGAGGCGCGACGCGTTCCGCTGGGCGGGCCTTGCGGATTGCGCTCGGGCGAATGCGCGTAGTACGCGGCGTCGTACCAATCGGCGCACCATTCGTGGACGTTGTCGCCGATGTCGCATAGGCCGAAGGCGTTGGGCGCATATTGCGCTACGTGTTCGGGGCCAGTCTTCCATCGCGCGGCGTAATCGGGTTGAGACGCGGGCGCGTCGTCGCCCCAGGTGTAGAGCGCGCCTTCCACGCCGCCGCGCGCCGCACGTTCCCATTCGGCTTCGGTGGGCAGACGGTAGTTGCGGCCAGTCGCTTGGCTTAGCCACGCGCAATAGGCGTCTGCGTCAAACCATGACGGCGATACTACAGGCTGTTGCGGATCGCTGAAATTGGGATCGTTCCAATCGCGCGTGGCGGCGCGGCCGGTGGCGGCGAGGAATTTGGCATAGTCGGCGCGCGTGACTTGCGTGGTGGCGAGCTCGAAGGCATCCACCCAAATTTGATGCACGGGCTTTTCGTCGTCGCGGCCTTGCGCGCAGCCCATCGCGAACCAACCTTCGGGGATGCGCACGAGAACGGGATCGAGATCGAGATCGGAAGGCATGCGTGGGCTCAGGGCGATGCGAGGGTTTCGGGGAACGGCCATTCGTGCTGCCATCGTGCGCGCACTAAATAGGTGAGAACGCCGAGGGCGATCATCGCGATGCCGCCGAGGACGAACATTTTTCCCGTGGCCAAAAATAGCGCGGCCCAACCGATTACGGTGGCCACCGCCGGGATCGGGTAGAGCCACATTTTGAACGGGAATCGCGCGGCGGGCCACTGGCGATGCAATCGCATCACGCCGATGGCTTGGCCTATGAATTGGATTAGCAGGCGCATGGCAAGGATGGCTTTGATCACATCGGAGAGACGAAAGAGCACGCTGAAAACCAGCGAGACGGCGCCAAGAAATAATAACGAGACGTGCGGGAATTTTTTGGTGGGATGCAGGCGCGCAAAAATCGGGAGGAAATTGCCGTCGAGCGCGGCGGCGTAGGGGACGCGCGAATAGCTGAGCAGTCCGGAGAAGAGAGAGGAGAAGGCGGTCCAGAGAATCAGGATTGTCGCGACTTTCGCCGCGCGCGAGCCGTAGAGGCGCTCGATGAAGGTGCTGACGATGAAGTGGGAATTTGCGACTTCGCGCCACGGGAGCACGCCGAAAATCGCGGTCTGCATGGCGAGATAAAGAATGGCGATGCCAATAATCGAAATGAAAATGCCGCGCGGAATGTTGCGCTGAGGATCGCGGATCTCGCCGCCGAGAAGGCAGATGTTGTAGTAGCCCCAATAGCTGTAAACCGTATTCACCGTGGCGGCACCGAGGCCGGCGAAGAAAACGGAATTTAGATTCCACGCACCGGCGGGATAGGTGAACGCGAGCTGAACGTGGAAATGCGTAGCGCCGCCCCAAATCAGCCAGAACAACGCGCCCAGTGCGCCAGCGCATAGAACGAGCGAAATTTTTCCGATGGATGTGATGCGGCGATAGAGCAGCAGAACCAGAAGCGCAACCATTCCGGCCGCCACGGCTTTCTGTCCGTAGCGCCCGAGAGGGACGAGATAGGTGAAATATTGCGAGAATCCGATCGCGCCCGAAGCTACCACCAGCGGCGCTTGAATCACCGTCTGCCAGATAAATAGGAACGACATAAGGCGGCCCCAGCGGCCTGGCCCGTACGCTTCGCGCAGGAAAACGTAGGTGCCGCCGGCTTCGGGCATGGCCGCGCCCAATTCGGACGGGATGAAACCATCACAAAGCGCCATCGCCGCGCCGACCACCCAGGCCAGCAAGCACTGCGGGCCGCCCATGGCTTGCGCGACCAGCGGCGTGACGATGAAGGGGCCGATGCCCACCATATCGATCATGTTGAGCGCGACGGCTTCTTTTAGGCCGAGGCCGCGGACAAGCGAGCCGGAATTGGCGGGAGAGTTCACGGCGGTGAAAAACGTTTCAAAGCATAGCAGATGGCGCGCGCGGCGCAGAAGCGGAGCGATTCGCGCGGCGGCGCGCGGGCGGTTTACAATCTACCGAGATGTATTTGGGGAAGCGTGCAGTATGCGCGTGCTTCGGGGCAAACGATTGCGGGGATTTTCGCTGTGTGTTGCGGCGTGCTTGGCGGCGACGCTCGGTTCGGCGCCGGCGGCGCGCGCGGCTTCGCTGAATTTGCCGCCGGAGGCGACGGACGGATTGCGGCTCCTCTACAGCGGACAAAGCGGCGCGGCGCTGGCGCTTTTTACCCGCCTCGAGCAGCAGCAGCCGAGCGATCCACTGCCGTACCTGCTGGAAGCGGATGCGCAGTGGTGGAACATTTACTGCCAGGCCTGCGAAATTCAATGGGGATTTATCGACGCGTGGCATCGCGATAAGAACGCTGGCGATGATGCGTACCTTGCACTCGCGGAAAAAGCTACCGGCCTTGCCGAGGCGGGCATCGCGCAGCATGACACCGCGGAAATGGAACTCTACGCGGGGATGGGATATTTGCTGCAGGCGCGGCTGCTTGGTCTGCGCGACGAGCGGCGCGCTACGGTGCATGCGGGAGTAGCGGCGCGGCAACATTTGCTGCGCTGTCTTCAACTCGATCCGCAAATGACGGACGCTTACACCGGGCTGGGCCTTTACAACTATTACGTGGACACGCTTTCGGCGATGGCGCGAGTGTTTCGCGCGCTCATGGGAATTCCGGGCGGCGACAAACAGGAAGGCATCCGCCAACTAAAGATGGCCATGAACGATGGGCCGCTGACGGGCGTGGAGGCGCGATTTTATCTGGCGAAGAATCTGCGCACCTACGATCTGCAATATGCGCAGGCTGCGGATATATTGGCGCCGCTGGTGAAGCAGTATCCGGCGAATCCGACGTTCGCGCTGCTGATGGGGAATCTTGAAGCGGAGCTCGGGCACAATGATTCGGCCGCGGAATTTTATCGCGCGGCTACGGCGACACCGCCATCCTATGCGGCGTGCGCAGCGCGCGTGGCGCTATTGGCGCGGGATTCGCTGGCGGCTCCAGGGCCGAAAAGATAACGCAGAGGCGCCGAGAGCGCAGAGACTCGCGGAGATGCCCTTGTGACGCTGCGGCGAAGCTTGAAATGGCGGCTGCGAAGTGATTCGCTATCCTCGCTTTACGGCTCCGCGCGTAATTCCTGAACCAGCCGGAAATCCTCGAGACTCAACGCTTTGCCGGTTAGCAATTCCGGGCGATTCCTGAGCGTTTTGCGCAGGGCCATTTTGCGGCGCCAGAGGCGGATTTCTTCGTGGTTGCCGCCGAGGAGAATTTCGGGGACTTGCCAGCCGCGAAAATCGGGAGGGCGCGTGTAGTGCGGGCAATCGAGGAAGCCGGTTGCGGGGGACGCGGCGCCTTCGCGCAGAAATTCGGGCGCGGCGTCGGCGGAATTGGCCGCGGCGGAGCCGGCGACGAGTTCGGGCGCGCTGAAGGATTCGTGGATGGCGGAAGCTTCGTTGCCCAACGCGCCGGGCAAGAGGCGCGTGACGGCATCGACGAGCAGCGCCGCGCCCAATTCGCCACCGGAGAGGACGAAATCGCCGACGGAGATTTCGTCGGTGGCGAGGTGCTCGGCGACGCGTTCGTCGACGCCCTCATAGCGGCCGCAGATCAGCACAAGGCGCTTGGCGCGGGACCACTGGCGCGCGATTTCCTGGCGGAAGAGACGGCCTGAGGCGGAGAGCAGCACGATCGCGTCGCCACGATTATCTTTCGGCGAATCTGCTGGCGCAGCGGCACGCGGGACCAGCGATTCCACGGCTTCAAAAATTGGCTCGGGTTTCAGCAGCATGCCTTCGCCGCCGCCGAAGGGGCGATCGTCTACCGTGTTGTGGCGATCGTGGGTGAAGGCGCGCAAATCGTGCACGTGCACCTTGACGAGGCCGGCTTCGCGCGCACGGCGGACGATACCGTAATCGAGAGGTCCGCGGAAGAAATCCGGGAAGATCGTGATGATATCGAATTGCACGGGGAATTAGTGTAGCGCACTCCGAACGCCGGAAATTACTGGGTCTCGCGGAGGCCGTCGGGGAGACAGACTACGATGCGGCGCGCGGTGAGGTCAATCTGGGTGCAGATCGCGGCGGCGAACGGAATCAGTAACTCGCCCGCGGCGGTATCGACGGCGAGGAGCGATGCGCCGGCCGCCTGCTGAACATCGCGCACGCGGCCGAGCGGGGCCGCGGCTCCGGTCTCGCTCACCTCGCAGCCGATTAAATCCGTGATGAAGTAACTGCCGGGGCCTAGCGTGACGCGATCGGCGAGAGGGATCTGGATCTCGAGGCCGCGCAGGCGCTCGGCATCGTCCATGGAATGGCAACCTTCGAGAAGGAAAAGGGCTTGGCCGTTGTGCAAGCGGCAGGCGAGCGAAGCGACGGGCCTTGGGGGAGTGCGGCCGTCGGAGAGCCAGACGCGTTTGAGCGCGGGCAAACGCTCGGGGAAATCAGTGAAAAGTTCGGCGGCGACTTCGCCGCGAATGCCGTGTGGGCGCACGATGCGCGCCAGCGTGACGCCCTCGAATGAATCGGCGGTCACTACTCGAGGATTTCGAGCGTCAGCCGCTTGCGGATTTTCATGCCGGCGGCGCCCAGGATGGTGCGAATGGATTTCGCGGTGCGCCCCTGGCGGCCGATCACTTTGCCGAGATCGGTGGGATCGACGCGCAACTCGAGAACCGTAACTTGCTCACCTTCGACCGCACGGACTTGCACCTGATCGGGTTTGTCCACAAGCGCTTTCGCAATGGCCTCAACGAGATCTTTCATTTGGGCCTCCCTCGCGTGGCGGTATCGGCAGGAGATATCGCGCGCACAAGTCCCGCAGGCCGCGGGACGAGCTCGAATCGTTCAATTAGAAGTTGGACGCTTCAGGCGATCTTTTGGTTGTGCAAGAAGCTGCGCACGGTGTCGCTGGGCTGAGCGCCCTGGCCCAACCAATACTGGATGCGCTCGGCGACGAGCTTGATTTCCGCCGGATTCTTGAGCGGATCGTAGGTGCCGACGATCTCCACAAAACGGCCGTTGCGCGGGCGGCGCTTATCGATCACCACAACGCGATAGAACGGTTTCTTGGTCTTTCCGATTCTTGCCAGTCGTATAGACAGCACGCGATGCTCCTCCGAAACCCTGCAAGTATATCCTGAATCCCCCATTTTCCGAAGCGCAATCCGCTTAGGAGCTTGTGTTCTCAGTGCGCGGCATTAGCGGCCTTCACCAATTGCACGTCGAGAGTGATGGAGACGTCGTCTCCGATCATCGCTGAATCGGCGTTGACGCCGAAAGCTTTGCGGCTGATTGTTGCTGTGGCTTCCACGCTGCGGCGCGCTCCCGCCGGATCGGCTTGCGGTGCGGGGTCCTTCACATCGAAGGTCACTTCTTTGGTTACGCCGTGCAGCGTCAAATTTCCGGTCATCTTCGCGGCGCCGTCGCCGGTTTTCGAAATCTTTGTGGATTGAAACGTCATCGTCGGGTAGGCGGCGACGTTGAAGAAATTGGAGCTCTTGAGGTCGTCATCGCGCATGCTGATGCCGGTATCGAGCGAACTCACGTCAATTGCGGCGCTGACGCTCGATTTTGAGAGATCGTCATCGTCGATCGTGGCCGTGCCGCTGAGCTTGGTGAATTTTCCATCGACGTCGGAAAGTTCAAGGTGGATCACCGTAAATTGCGCACTCGAATGCGTGGGGTCGATAGTCCACTGAGACGTGGCGGCCAGCGATGGAGATGCAAGCGCCGCCGCTAAGCAAAGTGCCACGGATAGTCTTTTCAAGTTCTTCATATTCGGCCTGCGCAGAAGTGGGCGGCGCTAGGCGTCCGGTGGCTTTCCGCCGCCCAGGCCGCGCAGCTTGCCTTTCATCGCCATCGATCCATATTGCTTCATCATTTGGCGCATTTGCAGGTACTGCTTCACCACCTGATTGACGTCTTGTACCGTGGTGCCGCTGCCGCGCGCGATGCGTTTTCGGCGCTTGCCGTCGAGCAGAGCGTGATCGGCGCGCTCGGAAGAGGTCATGGAGTTGATGACGGCCTCGACGCGTTTCAATCGCGATTCATCGATTTGCGTATCTTTCGGAAGATTCGCGAGCGGGCCGACTTTCGGCAGCATGCCCAGCACTTGTTCGAGCGGGCCCATCTTGCGCACCTGGCGCAATTGGTCGCGGAAATCTTCGAGCGTGAATTCGCTGCGGCGGAGCTTGCGCTCCATTTCCGCCGCTTGCTTTTCGTCCACAGCGTGCTCAACGCGCTCGATCAGCGAGAGCACGTCGCCCATGCCCAGGACGCGTGAGACGATGCGGTCGGGATAAAAAGCGTCTAGCGCGTCATATTTTTCGCCGGTGCCCACGAATTTCACGGGCGCGCCGGTAACTTTGCCGATGGAAAGCGCCGCGCCGCCGCGCGCATCGCCGTCGAGTTTGGTGAGCACGACGCCAGTGAGGCCGAGGCGGCGATGAAATTCTCCGGCGGAGCGCACGGCGTCCTGACCGGTCATGGCGTCGGCCACGAACAGGATTTCGGACGGCGTCAGCTCGCGCTTGAGGTTGCTCAACTCGACCATCAGTTCTTCATCGATATGCAGCCGCCCGGCCGTGTCCACAAGGATCACGTCCGACGCGGACAATTTTGCTTCGCGAATCGCGCCGCGCACGATTTCAAGGGGCTTATCGGTTCCCGCGCCGGGCCAGATGGGCGCGCCAATCGCTTTGGCTACCTGGGCCAATTGTTCGCGCGCTGCCGGGCGATACACGTCGGTGGAAACCACCATAGGGCGATGGCCGTGGCCTGCCAACCATTTGGCGAGTTTTCCTGTGGTCGTTGTTTTGCCAGACCCCTGCAAGCCAACCATCATCCAGACCGAAGGCGGGCGCGAAGCAAATAGCGGCTTGGCATGTTTGCCCAGCAGAACGAGCAACTCATCGCGAACGATCTTGATGACGTGCTGATCGGGCGAAAGTTGCAGCAGCACTTCCGCGCCCAGCGATTTTTCGCGGATGTGCGTGAGCAGCTCATCGGCTACGGCGACGTTGACGTCGCCTTCAAGCAGCGCTTCGCGGATGCCCACCAGCGCTTGATCGAGATGTTCCTCGGTGAGCTTGCCCTGGCCGCGAAGATTTTTGAAAACGCGCTGAAGTTTGTCTGTGAGGTTATCGAACATGCTTGTCTCAGGCTTGTCCCGGGCAATTATTGTAGCAGGCTGTTGGCGAAGCACAGCGTTTGGTTGCAAACCGATCAACCGCCGGGAAACGACCCGGGCCCGATTCGCATCTTACGTACGGAAGACGTTAAGGCCCGCGCCCAGCAGCGAGGCTACCTTGCTCACGGAGGATCTGCGCCATGGCCCGCACCAAACGAATACTCGGATTGATCTTCTTGGCGTCAACGCTTGCGCTGCCCGTGATCGCCACCACCGGCTGCGGGGCGCGCGTCGGTTACTCGGTTTACGATCCCTATTACGGCGATTATCACTATTGGGACAACGGCGAAGACGTGTATTACCGCGGATGGATTTCCGCCAGCCACAGGCCGTACGTGAAGTACAACAAACTGTCGGCCGACGATCAAAAGTCCTATTGGAATTACCGCCATGCTCAGCCGGATCATGGCAACGGTCACCCGACCCCGGACAATAGTCACCACTAGATCGAGTTCGTACGCTTAGCCCGTTGCGTGTCGCGGCATTTGCAGTGGCCGCGACACGCAAGGGTTCACCCCCGCCTTAGACAGACTTTCCCGGGATCGAAATATTGTCCGGCGTTATTCGTCTCAAAATAGAGGGGCGCGACGTAGCGCGCCTAAGTTGACCGGCCGCGCGTGGTCGCATACACTCATGGTTTTGAATTGGTCCGCTGAGGCGGACCGAGGGGGCCTTCTTGCCGAAACGTACCTTTCAACCCAAAGTGCGCCGTCGCCATAAGACGCACGGCTTCCGCGCGCGCATGAAATCAGTCGGGGGACGCAAGGTGCTCGCGGCGCGCCGCAAGAAGGGACGCCATAAGCTCACGCCTATCTGAGCGCAACGCATCCGCCGGCGGACTCGGCTTTCCCCGGTCCGCGCGCTTGTTGCGGCGCTCGGAATTTGAGGCCGTCTATCGCGGCGGCCAAAGGCGTTCCAGTCCGCAGTTTGCAATTTTTTATCGCGCGAACAGTCTCTCGCGCAGCCAGTTTGGCATCAGCGTGAAGAAAGCGCTGGGGAGCGCGGTGGTACGCAACCGCATTCGGCGCCGTATTCGCGAAATTCTGCGGCGCAATCGATCGGAGTATCCGACGGGATGGGACATCGTGATTCACCCGCGACGCTCGGTGGCGGATTCTCCGTTCGCGCCGCTGGAACTGGAGCTGCGGAATCTGCTGCAGGGCGTGGCGCGGAGCTCTCCGCGGAATCCGCCGCCGGCTTCGCCGCCCCGCGCGACGCCGCACTGATTCGCCCGGATTGGAAGGCGCGAATTCTGCTTGGCGCGATTGGCGCGTATCAAGCCGTGCTTTCCCCGCACATGGTATCGGCGTGCAAATTTCATCCCACCTGCTCGCGTTACGCCGCTGAATCCATTCGCATGCACGGCGCGCGCAAAGGCGCGTGGCTCGCGCTGCGCCGGCTGGGGCGCTGCCATCCGTTCACTCGCGGCGGCTTCGACCCGGTCCCTGAAACCTTCGATATTCCGCACACCCACCAATCGCATCCGGCAAGAAGCGCCAATGAGGCGCGGCCGTGAAGGAAACCTCAGATCACCAGCGCGTCGTTTTAGCGGCAGCGCTATCGCTTATCGTCATTATCGCTTCGTCGTATTTTTATAAGGCGCCGCCGCAGCCTCAGCAAGGTCCGCAAGCGCCACCGCCTTCGGCGGTTGCGTCCGCGACAAGCTCCGTGCCACAGCCGAGCGCCGCGGCGTACTCCGCTCCCACAGTTGCCGTGCACGCCGCCGCTGGCGAGCAGAGCGTGATCGTCGAGAGCCCGCTTTACCGCATCGAGTTTTGGAATCGCGGCGGCGTGGTTCGTAGCTGGCAACTCAAAAGATATCAGGACGATAACCAGCCGCCGCAAACCCTCGATTTGGTTCACACCGATTCGGCTCGGCAGGAAGATGCCTGGCCGCTTTCCGTCACGTTAAGCGATCCGCAGCTTGAGGCCGCGGCCAATTCCGGTTTTTACCAGATCACCGCGGGCGGCGCTCCCGCCACGGGCGTGCTTGAAGAACCGGTGGAGCTCGACATGGTCTGGAGCGACGGCCATCTGCAGGTGACCAAGACCTTTAAATTTGGAGACGATTACATCGTCGAAGCCAACGTCAGCGTGCAAAAGGACGGCCAGCAACTGCCTGCCGGACTGGCGTGGCGCGGCGGATTCGGCGATCCCACCGTACACATCGGGTACCGGCGCGGCTCGCTCCCCGTGCAAGTTTTTTACAGTCAGGCGGACAAGCTCACGACGCTCGCGGTAAAGAACTTGGGCCAGCCGAAGCAGCCGGATGTGCGCGCGGCGTTGGCCGGACCGTACGACTTCGTCGGCATCGAAGATCAATATTTCGCCGCGGCGTTTTTGTCGCCGGAAAGCACGGGGGGAAGCGTTTCGCCGGACCTTACGCTAACGCATTGGGCCCCCAGTCTTGACGTTCAGCAGGCCGACAAGGTTGTGTCGCTGCCCATCGCGGAAATGTCCGCCGGCGCCACGGGCAGCGGACCGCTGGACGTGCGCATCTACGTTGGCCCGAAGAGCATAGATACGCTCAAAGCCGTTCGCCCGCCGCTCAGCGATATTTTGCAGTTTGGTTGGCTTACGTTCCTTTCGGAGCCTCTGTTTTACGCGTTGCGCTGGGTACACGGCTTCGTGCCGAACTGGGGTTGGGCCATCGTAGTGCTTACGATATTCATCAATATGCTGCTCTATCCATTGAAGGCCAAGGGCATGCGCTCGGCGCAGAAAATGCAGAAGGTTGCGCCGGAGATGAAGGCCATCAACGAAAAATACAAGAAATATGGCATGCGCGACCCGCGCCAGCAGAAAAAGAACGAAGAAGTGATGGCGCTCTACGCGCGCGAGGAGATCAATCCGTTCGGCTCCTGCTGGCCCATGCTGGTGCAATTTCCCATCTGGTTCGCGTTCTATCGCATGCTGGCCTATACCATTGACTTGCGGCACGCGCCATGGGTTTTGTGGCATCTCTATCTGCTGCACGATCTTGCGGCCCCCGACCCGCACTACATTTTGCCGATTCTGTATGGCGTCACCGCATACCTGATGCAGAAAATGACGCCCACACCCTCGGTGGATCCGGCGCAGCAGCGCATGATGGCGATCATGCCCGTGATGTTTTCGGTGTTCTTCATTTTTTATCCGAGCGGCCTTGCGTTGTATATTGTGACCAGCAACCTTGTCGGCATGGGCCAGCAGTGGTATCTGAATCGTACGATGCCCATGCCCAAGGCCGGCCGCGGCCGCGGTCCCAAGAAATCCTAGAAGCGTTCGAGGAACACGGACCGCAAATGCCCCAGCCGAAACCACCATTCTCCGCCTCGCCGCTCGCGCGCGAGGCGCGCATCGACCGCCCGGAAGTCTCGGCGGCGCTGGCTCGCTGTCTGGATGAATTGCTGCCTGCGGCGCATTTTGAATTGTCCTATGAAATTCGCCAGGAACCGGAAGCCACCGCGCCGGGCTTCGAGCATCCCGAAATCAGCGTGATTTTCACCGGGGCGGACCAGGGACTATTGCTCGAGCACAACGCCGAATTGCTGAAGGCGCTCGAATATATCGCATTACGATGGATTCGGCTGGATCCTCAACTGTTTGATCGCGTGCGTTTTGATTCGGCCGATTATCGCGCGCTGCGCATCGAAGAATTGCGCCTTTCCGCGCGCGTGGCCGCCGAGCGCGTGCGCGAGACCAAAGCGCCGTTTCGCTTCAATCCGATGTCCGCACGCGAACGCCGCATCGTGCATTTGGCGCTGCAGGAGCACGGCGGAGTGCGCACCGCGAGCGAAGGCGACGGCGAAGAGCGACAAGTGGTTGTTTATCCGGCCGCGGCCCACTGAAGTTTCCGTCGAGCCGCGTCGCGTGCGACGGTTCGCGACGCCTGCTTAACTCCCCCAAATAGGATTCTCACGCGCGTCAGTGAGCTAGCGGAGCCCAGTCCGCGGACGCGGCTTTGCCTGCGTGATCGAACTTAACTTCCATCGTGAAGTTTCCCGGCCCGGAATGTGCAACCGCGTTTTGCACCTGGTCGGTCGTGCGCAGAAATTGCAAATCGGAAATATCCAGCACGCGCTGGCCGTCGCGGTCAGTGGAGCGGAACCAGGGGAATCGCGCAAACCACAAGTAGACCTGCACCGGATGCAGATCGGATGCCTCGCTGATCGCGCGTTTGCTTCCAGTATCGGCGTAAAAGATGGTGGCGGGCATAGTTGCGTGGCGCAAATTCATCGGCAGGCGGTAGACACCGTCCGGCGTGCGCACCAAGCCATCCCAATTAGCGGCGGAGGGAGGCGCCGGCAACGCGCCCAGATTTTCGACATGCAAATGTCGCTCCGCAGCAAACTGCTCCGTGCGCGCAAGGGCCGCGCGATGCGCGATTCCCGCCAGAGCGATGTATGCCGCAACCAGGATGAAGCCGACGCGACACCAAGTCGATCGCTTCACGCGTAGTCCCCAACCATCTATGCCCGGAATGCCCACCGCGAGCGCCACAAGGGCGCTCACTAGACCTACAACCCAGCGAGCGAACGGAAAACCCGCAGCCGCCGCAAGACCGTAGATTCCGAATGCTGCGAGCGTGCATGCGAGCCACACACCGATTGCTCGCGCGATTTGTTGAATCGGCCGTCGCAAGCTCCAAGCCACCAGCTGCGGCACGAGTGCGAGCGCGACCAACGTGAAATCCACGATGAACATCCAATCCCAAGAGACGCGAGTGTAGCGAATGGGACTCCACACCATCGTGCCGAACGAGGTGATCACGTCGAGAAAAACGTGGCTGGCCAGGCCGACGGCGTAAATTAAAAATAATCGCGGCGCCGACGGCGAGTGCCAACGTCGCCAGCGCACCAACCCGCGCGTCAGCAACGCCAGCAAGAGCGCCCAGAGCGGCAGCATCACCAGCGAGTGCGTGATATTTCGATGCCAGGTCATGATCGCGAGCGAATTGTGCGCGAGAGGGCCGGCGAAAGTATCGATATCCGGGAAGATCGCCCCGAGCGTCGTCGCCAGGATGGCCGCGCGGGCGCCCTGATCGCTTCGCGCGGGCTGACCGTTAGCCGCCGGCTGATCGCGCCCGGCGAAAAATGCTTTGCCGATCAGCGCGCCGACGATGCCGTGGGTGATTGTGTCCATGACGCGGAGCAGAAAGACTTAGATGCGTGTGGATACGCCGACGCTACGACCGGTCGGCTGCACGGCCACAGAACCATGAGGGCCTAAGAGGATTTCGCAGCGCCGCGACCGCGCACTGAGCGAATCGGAATGGTGATCGGCCCGGCAGCTTCGGATGCAGCCAGCATGTGGCATTGACCGTCAAAAATGCCGCCTGCCTCGATGACCAGGCAAGGGGCGTGAATCTCGCCTGTCACCACGCCCTTGGCATGGATCTCGACTCTGCCCTTCGCGAAGATCACGCCGTCGAAGTGGCCGGAGATGGCGATGTGGTTCCCTTCAATCTGCCCTTCCACTCGCGCGCCTTCGCCCAGAATCAGGCTGTGGTTCGAGACGATGTTGCCCTTCACGGCGGCGTCCAGGCGAAACGTGCCCGAGAGCTCCAGCGTGCCTTCGAGTCGAACGCTTTGGTCGAGAAAACCCGTCCATTCGCTGCCGCCTTGCGCGGAACTTCGTTTTGAAAATGGCCAACTCACGATTCACCTCGGGCGGATTTCGCGAAGCATGTTGCGCTCGCGGACCTCATTTTGCGCCGCTCCTTAGAGAGGCGGCAAGATGACCGCCGATTACGCGGCGCGAAAACAGAACTACTACACGCATAGTTATTTCATGAGTTTTTCGTAAAATCCCGACAGCTGCGCGTCCTCGTAGTATTCGATGCGCAGTTGGCCGGGAAACTTGCTGCTCGGCGGACGCAGTGAGACGCGTGTGCCCAAGTGGCGCTGCAATTCGTCGATGGCCGCGCGGATGTTGGGGTCGGCAGGCAGTGCGTCCTGTGCCCGCGCCGCGTTGCGGACGCGGCGTGAGGCGATGCGCTCGATCTGGCGTACAGTGAGGCCGCCGCGCGAAGCCCGCGAGGCCAGCGCCGATCGCAATTTCGGATCGCCCACGCCAAGAAGTGCGCGGCCGTGGCCGGCTGTGATCTTGCCATCCTCGATCGCTTCGAGCACAGGTTTTTCGAGCTTCAGCAGGCGCAGGGAGTTGGCGACGGTTGCGCGATCCTTCCCGGTACGTGCAGCCACGTCTTCTTGAGTGAGATGGAATTCAGTCAGCAGGCGCTCAAACGCGCGAGCCTGTTCAATGGGATTTAGATCCTCGCGCTGAATGTTTTCGACCAGCGTGATTTCGAGCGCGAGCTCTTCCGGCACGTCGCGCAGAATCGCGGGCACACGGCGCAATCCGGCGCGCTGCGCTGCGCGCCAGCGGCGCTCGCCGGCGATCAATTGGTAGCGCGAGCCCATAGGGCGCAGCACAAGCGGCTGAATGATTCCGTTCGATGCGATCGAGCGCGCCAGTTCCTCCAGCGCTTCCTCGCGGAAGCGCGTGCGTGGCTGATACGGGCTCGGCTCGATCAGGTCAATATCCACCATCTGCTGGCCGGACGCGCTGGGCGGCGCCAGCGAGAGCGTTGGCGGCGGTGCGGCTATGGCGATCGGTGATTCAGCTGGCTCCGGTTCACGAATGAGAGCTCCCAGCCCCTTGCCCAACGCGTTTCTGGGCATTAGCAATTACCTCCCTGGCGAGTTTAATGTAAGCTTCCGCACCCTTACTACTAATGTCGTAGATGAATATCGGCTTCCCATGGCTGGGTGCCTCGGCCAGGCGCACGTTCCTTGGGATCATTGTCTCGAATACTTGCGCACCGAAAAAGCTTCGCAGGTCGGAGGCGACCTGGCGGGAAAGCGTCGTGCGATCGTCGTACATCGTCGGCAAGAAGCCTTCGATTGCCAGCTCGGGGTTGAGGGTTTTGCGAATACGCATCAGCGAATCGAGGAGCTCCGATACTCCTTCGAGCGCGTAATACTCGCATTGGATCGGTACGAGCACGGAATCGCTGGCCACCAGGCAGTTCAGAGTGAGGAGGTCGAGGGCCGGCGGGCAATCCAGGATGATGAAGTCATAGCGCCCCTTCAGCGCGTCGGTAATGGATTTCATGCGAAATTCGCGATACTCCGCGGAAACCAGCTCAATTGAGGCGCCAATTAGATTTTTCTCGGAAGGGATAAGCTCCAGGCGGTCAACCTGCGTCTTCAGAATGATCTTATCGGTCGATTCTCCGAGAATCAGTGCGTGGTATAGGCTTCGGCGGGAGGGATCCTTTGGGAAGCCTATTCCGGCCGTGGTGTTGCTTTGAGGGTCGCAATCCATCAACAGAACATGCTGCTCGGATGCGGCAAGCGAGGCAGCCAGATTGATGGCCGTAGTTGTCTTGCCCACGCCACCCTTCTGGTTGGCGATGGCTATGACCTTGCCCAATTGTCCCCCTGACCATTTAGGACTGTAACAGGTAGAAATTGCCCCTGCAAGATGTTTCACGTGGAACAATTGTTCGTTCCGTCTGAAGCCGATGGATTTCGTGCAATTAGTCGCCGTAGATGGGCGAATTATCTGTTCTGCGAAGAATCGGAATTATTCGCGCGCCGCAGCTCGAAAGGCTCGTGACCGGACAAAATGCGCGTCTTGGGCGCCAGAATCAGTCCGTCGGGGGCCGGACGCGGCAATTGTTCCACGTGGAACATCTATTCGTTGGGCGTGAGGGCTGGCGATCCTATTAGGACCTGGCGCTGGCGGCTTAGGGGTATCCGCTCGGGATTCTCCCATTTCCATCCCGGCCTCATTTGCAAACGATTGCTTTCGTCGTCGCCTAGCCAAAGGATCAACTTTCCAGAGGGTCGGAGCGTTTCCGCTGCCCAGCTCATCAGGAACGAATAGTGCCCCAGCGCGCGGCTGGTTACAAAATCGAGACTCTGTGCTGGCGGGCGCCAGTCCTCAAATCTTTCCGCGATCACGTTGACGTGTTCCAGGCCGAGTGAGCGAACCACTTCGGCAAGAAACGCGGATTTCTTTTTATTCGACTCGACCAGAAATAATTCTAAATCCGGATATATTATCTTAATTGCTAACCCTGGAAAGCCGCCGCCCGTACCAATGTCGGCTAGCCGACCGCTCTGGAGCGCCACAAGACGCATGACGAATAAACTTTCGCCGAAGTGGCGGGCCACGATCTCCTGCGGATCGGAGAGCGCCGTCAGTCCAACCTTTTCGTTCCACAGTACTAAAATGTCAATATAACGCCGAATGGACTCGACCTGCGCGGCCGAGGGAGCGATCGCGAACGGAAGAAGCGCGGCAAGTATCGCGTCGGCGGAGCAACCGCGGCTTCGACCGTTTGACATTAGTAGTTAGTTAACATATCTATTAGATTACTACAGCGAAACCGCCCGCGGCCGGCCCATCGGGGGCTGGCGTACCGGGCGAGCCCGTGCGCAGTGCGCCCACGCCGGATAAACCGGAAATCAGATCGAAAATCAGGTGCGCAAGCATTGCCGGCAACAGGCTCAGCGTCCATGCGCGGGTCAGTGCGAAAAGCGCACCCAGAATAAACGTCATCACGACGCCTTTGCGACCTTGGTAGGCGTGTGCGGCAGAAAAAATCGCGGACGAGGCCAAGATCGCAATTGTGGCCGAACCCCCAGAAACCAGTGAAAAGGCCGCAAAAGCGAAGCCCCGGTAAATCAATTCCTCGCATACCGCGACGGTGCATGCCAGCGCGAAGAAAACCAAGGATTCGGTGAGATTCTGCGGCAGGATCTTCTCGCGGAATTGCTGCTGGCGCGCGTCCAGAATCCCATTTCCGCGGCGAAGCTGTCTAAGCGCTTGCCATTGAACGATCGTCAGGCAGGCGGTCGTTCCGACGGCGACGGCGATGGTCCGCGAGGAGTTTCCGACCACCAGGCCGAGTTGCAACGCCGTAAGCCCGCGTGCCGCGGCGCGCCAGAGAATCACGCCGGTGGCGATCCATTGGAACGCGATGGTCGATGCGTAAAGCGCCAAGCGCTCGCGCGTCCCAAGATTGGGCCGACTGAGCAGCCGGCGAATGCGCACCGCGCCGCGCCACGGAATGAATACCGCCAGCGCCAGCAAAATCGCCGCGAAATCCCAGGGAATACCGAGAATGCGCATACTCCGACAGTCTAGGCATCAGAGGCCGCTGTGAGCAAGCGCACGACGCATGGCAACGTCGGCGCGCCCACTTTTGTTTCTGCGGCGCCGGTTGACACGATTGCGCACGGCGTTTATCGTGAGATCGCGATGAAGATTCTGGTTCTGGGAAGCGGCGGCCGCGAACACGCGTTGGTTTGGAAGTTGAAGCAATCGCCGTCGGTGGAATTCGTTTGCTGCGCGCCGGGAAACGGCGGCATCTCCGCGGACGCGGAATGTTTGCCGGCGCAATTGGACGACGTCGAATCGCTTGTCTCGCTCGCGCGCAACATCGGCGCGGACATCACCGTTGCTGGTTCGGAAGTCCCGCTGGTTGCCGGAGTTGCCGACACATTTGCGGCGCACGGTCTGCCTTTGGTTGGTCCATCGAAGCGCGGCGCCGAACTCGAAGGCAGCAAGATTTTTGCCAAGGAATTCATGGCGCGTCACGGCATCTCGACCGCGCGCACCGTCGGAGTCTTTGACTCCGCTTCGCAGGCGATCGCGGCGCTCGGCTCCGATTGGCCGGTGGTGATTAAGGCCGACGGTTTGTGCGCGGGAAAGGGCGTGCTGGTCGCCCAGGATCGCGGAGCAGCCGTTGCGTTCATCGATCGCGCGCTCGTCGAGCACGAATTCGGCACAGGCGGCGCACAGATTCTGATCGAAGAATCGCTCAGCGGTCCTGAGCTCTCCTACATCGTGATGACCGACGGGCAGAATTTCGTTCCGCTCGTGCCCACGCGCGATCACAAGCGAGCGCTTGATCAGGATCGTGGTCCGAACACCGGCGGCATGGGCGCCTATTCCGCCGACGGCCTGCTTTGGCCCGAGCTGGAATCGCAAATCCAAAAGACCATCGTGCGTTCTACGCTTGAGGGCCTCGCGCAGGAAAATCGACCCTATCGCGGCTTCCTCTATTTCGGGCTGATGCTGACTTCCGCCGGACCGAAAGTGCTGGAATTCAATTGCCGACTCGGCGATCCTGAGACCCAGCCGATCGTAATGCGCATGGATTTCGATTTAGCCGCGGCATTCGAGGCACTTCTCGCCGGCGAATTGAACCGATTCCATGCTACTTGGAAATCGGGAGCGAGCGCCTGCGTGGTGATGGCATCCGGCGGCTATCCCGGTCCGTTCGAGACGGGAAAGAGGATCGAGGGCCTGGCCGAGGCCGAGGCGCAGGGCGGCGCGAAAGTTTTTCATGCTGGCACGAAGCGTGAAGGGAAAGCTTACTACACGAGTAGTGGCCGTGTGCTTGGCGTCAGCGCCGCAGGTAAGGATTTGACGACAGCACTTGCCAACGCCTATTCCGCCGTCTCGCAGATTCACTTCGAAGGCGCGCACTTCCGCCGCGACATCGGAACGTCGGCTCCAATGCGCGCTGAGAGCGGTGTTTCCAAAGTAGCGGCGGCGGTGGCCGAGCGTTAGGCGCAGCACAATTCACAATCGATTCAGAAAATCTAGAAAATTCGAGGAGGCGCGGTGGGAAGCGAGAATAGCGGCAAAGACGGGGCAGCGCCCGCGGTTGGAATCATCATGGGTTCGGACACGGACCTGCCGGTAATGAGCGAATCGGCAAAGATGCTGGACAAATTCGGCATTTCGTATGAGGTCGAAGTGATCTCCGCGCATCGCTCGCCGGCGAAGACGCACGAGTACGCCTCGACGGCCATCGCGCGCGGGCTAAAAGTAGTGATCGTGGCCGCCGGAGGCGCGGCGCATCTGGCCGGCGTGGTGGCGGCGCTTACGACGTTGCCGGTGATCGCCGTGCCGATGGCGACGACGGTGCTTTCCGGAATCGATTCGTTGCTTTCAACCGTGCAGATGCCCGCCGGAGTTCCCGTGGCGGCGATGGCCATCGACAAACCTGGCGCGATCAACGCGGCCATTTACGCCGCGGAAATTCTTTCGATCTCGGATCCGGCGGTGGCGCGGCGCCTGGTCGAGCACAAGGAAGGACTGGCGCGTTCGGTCGAGGAGAAGAGCGCTCGCGTGCGGCTGCAGTACGGAAAAAAATCCGACTGAACACCGGTCGCGGCGGCATGCTGTGCGCGGTCCTGCGCGCGGATTCCGTCAAAACCTAGTGTTTATAGAGCGTCGGAGCGTCCGGCTCGCTCTTTTCGCCAGGCGCCGCAACCGCGGCGGTGGAAACCGGCGAGCCCGCAACCCATACCACATCCCTCAGGTTCGTGATTTCGACCAGCGCCACGCGAGCCTCGGCGCGCGTCACCACGGGCATTGCGGCGCGCAGAAAATCGGCATCGTCATCGGCGTTCGATTTCTGGCTTTCGCCAACCACAATTTGCGCCGCCGATTGATTGAGCTTTGGCGACGCGTCGCGGATGCGCTGGAGGCCCGGATCGTCGCTCTTCAGCCGGTCGAGCAGCGTGGGATCCGCCGCGGGCGGGTAGCGCACTTCGATCAACGTTCGCGGCTGACCCTTTTCCGGCGGATAGAGTTGCGTGTAATCCGGGCGCGAGACCGTCGTCATCCAGTAATCGTTGCCCAGCAATTTCTGCTTGATGTTGTAACGCACCAGCCAGGCTTCAAAGCCGTAGCCATCCACGTAATCCGCGACGATCAATTCCACCAGCGGTTCGTCGGCGCCAAGATCGATCTTGTGATGAAAACTCTCCGCTTGCGCGCGAATGCGTTCCAGCAAGGCGATGCCGAGCAATTCGATGTCGCCGGCCTCATCGCCGGCTTGGGCGGTGCCGGCGCCCGGTGCGACTTGGCCCACCGTAGCCAAATCCCGCGCGAAATTGTCGGGCGGAGCCTGCGATCCCGGCTCCGACCATTCCACCGCGCCCAGCAGTATGCCGATGCGGCCGGTGCCGAGTTGAAAGATTTCCGGCGGTTGCGAACCCGGCTCGATTGGTTCATCGCCCGTGGCCACCAGTAGAGTGTATTTGGCCGAACAGACTTCCACGCGCCCAGCGGCGAAATTGGCTACAAGATCGCGCGCGAGCTGTTGCTGCTGAGCCGAGATTTGCGGCACGGCGAAACGCGCGGCCGCCAGCGCGATGAATATGCAGATCGCCGGGAATGCGCCGCGTCGAAACGTCATCAGCATTTGGCGCCCGTACCGACGGCGGGCGCGGCGCGTTTGCGCGCGATGGCCTGAAGCGCCGTGATGGCCACCACGTTCACAACGTCTTCGGCCGTGCAGCCGCGCGACAAATCGTTCGCGGGACGATCCAGGCCTTGCAGAATCGGACCGATGGCCGTCGCACCGCCGAGCCGCTCGACGAGTTTGTATCCGATGTTGCCGGAATCGAGATCGGGGAAGATCAGCACGTTGGCGCGACCTGCTACCGGCGATCCTGGCGCTTTGCCCGCGGCGATCCCGGGCACGAGCGCGGCGTCGGCTTGCAGCTCGCCGTCGCAAAGAAGTTGCGGCGCGCGCTCGCGCAGCAAGCGCAACGCTTCACGCACGCGCTCGACGCGCGAGTGATTGGCAGAACCCTTGGTGGAAAACGAAAGCAGCGCCACGCGCGGTTCAAAATCTAGAAAAACTCGCGCATTTCCCGCCGTAGCTCGCGCGATTTCCGCAAGCTCGGCAGGCTTTGGATCAGGAACTACCGCGCAATCTGCAAAAAGCATCGGATCGGCTTGCCGTGCTGCGTGGTCCGGCAAAATCATCAGGAAAAAACTGGAGACCAGGTGCGCATCGGGCGCAAGACCGATGCAATGCAGCGCGGCGCGCACGGTTTCCGCCGTGGTGTTAACCGCGCCGCCCACGGTGCCATCCGCATCGCCGGAAGCCACGGCCAGCGCGGCGAAATAAAGCGGCTTGCGCGCGATCTCGCGTGCCTCGTCAAGAGAGACTCCGCGCGCGCGCCGACGCTCGTGGTAGAGCTGCGCGTAAAGCGCAAGCTGCGAGCTTGCGTTCGGATCAATCAGCGCCACTCCCGCCAGCGAAAGACCCAACGCGCCGGCGAGCTCCGCAATTTTCTCAGGCTGGCCCAACAGCGTAGGTCGCGCAAATCCTTCCGCCGCAATCGTCGTCGCGGCCTGAATGATGCGCGGGTCTTGGCCCTCAACCAGCACGATGCGCTGCAAATCTTCGCGCGCCCGGTTCTTGAATCGTTCGAGGAGCTCCATGGAAGCGCCGCGCTCCGCGCGGAAGGTCTCGGCCGAAGTTACCACAGTTTCCTTCGATCATCGGCACGCGCCACTTGGCGGGATATACCGCAAACGCTGGCCCAGTTCGCGTGCTTTGAGTACAATCCCTTGCTGGGTTTGCGAGCGGGCAACGAGGAGAGCGATGGGTCTGTTTGGCGGATTGCGAAGTCAGAAATCGGTGAAGCACAACGGCAAGCGCGTGAGCGAGATTGTGGAAGCCAATCGATTGGATCACCTTGGCGAGCCGGGCGGCCAGCGCGCCGATCTTTCCGGCGCTCAGCTTTCGCGCGTGGATTTCGGCGGCGCCGATTTGACCGACGCTAATTTGAAGGGCGCGAAGCTGGACGGCGCGAATTTCCGCAAAGCCAAACTATCGCGCGCCGATTTTTCGGGCGCGAATCTGCGCGGCGCAGATCTGCGCAGCACGGATATGACCGAGTGCGTGCTGCCCGGCGCCGATTTGACCGAAGCGCAGGTCGCCGGCGTTGAGTTGTTCCGCTGCGACCTGACGAACGCGATTTTTCACAAAGCCAATTTGCGCAATACCAACTTCCGCGCCTCAAATATCCAGGGCGCGCAGTTCGCCGGCGCCGATATGGGCGTCACTATCCTGCGCGAAACCGATCTCACCGGAGTCGATCTTTCGGGCGTTGACCTGAGCACCACTCTGATGCCCAAAAAGCCCGGTCCGCCCGACCCCGCCAACAAATAGCGCGCAGCCTGCAGCACCTCGAATCGAATTCGACATTTTAAGATTTGGACCCAGCGGCCGGTGCGCGTGAGACGGCTATTTTCCAGCAGATTCCGCGACGGCGGGTTCAGCGCTGGCGCGCGTGCGGCGGCGCGTTTCGATTCCCAGGCGCTTGATTTTCTGATTGAGCGTTGATAGCGGAATCTGAAAATGTTCGGCGGCTTCGGTCTGGTTCCAGCCGGTGCGCTCGAGCATGTCTGTGACGATGCGCCGCTCGACTTCTTCCATGATCTGAAACAGCGAAGCCTTGGAGCTATCCGCGCCGGTGCGCGCTCCCGGTTCGCCCGGCAGCGGCGGCACGAATTCCGTGAGCTGCAAGCGCAGTCCGCGCACAATTTCGCGCGTACGCACATTTTCCGGCAGCAGCTCCGGCGCAATGGCCTCTTGCGTCGAGAGCACGACGGCGCGCTCCACAACGTTTTCAAGCTCACGCACGTTGCCCGGCCAATCGTAATCCATCATCAATTTCATGGCCGCGTGCGTGAATTGGTGCGTAGGCCGCCCGTTTTCCTCGGAAAAGTGCCGCAGGTAATGCGTCACCAGCAATGGAATATCTTCCTTGCGCTCGCGCAACGGCGGAAGCTGCAGCGCGATCACGTTCAAGCGGTGATACAAATCCTCGCGAAAGCGCCCTTCGCGCACCAGGTTCAGCAAATCCACGTTTGAGGCCGCCACGATGCGCACGTCCACTTTGATCGTGTCCGTGCCGCCCAGGCGCATGAACTCGCGCTCCTGAATCACGCGCAGAAGTTTGGCCTGCGTCTCGGGCCCAATCGTCGAAATCTCGTCGAAGAAAATAGTTCCCTGGTCGGCGACCTCGAACAATCCCTTCTTCGAGGCCACCGCGCTAGTGAAGGCGCCCTTAACGTGTCCGAACAACTGCGATTCCAGCAGATCAACGGGAATCGAGCCGGTATTGATCGGCACAAAAGCCTTATCGGCGCGCGGCGATGCCGAATGAATGGCTTTCGCGATCAATTCCTTGCCCGTGCCGCTTTCGCCCGAGATCAGCACGGTCGAACGCGAAGCCGCCACCTGCGTTACCAGGTCCAGCAGCGTGAGCATTTTCTCGCTCTTGCCGATAATGTTCGGGAAGTTGTAGCGCTGCTTCAGCGCGCGCTTCAGCTGCACGTTTTCTTCGCGCAGTTGCCGGCCTTCCACGGCCTGCGCCACCTGCGCCAGCAATTCGTCGTTGGACCACGGCTTGGTGATGTAATCCTGCGCGCCATTTTTGAACGCCGCGCGCGCCATCTCGATCGATCCGTAAGCGGTGATCAGCACGATGGCCAGTAGCGGATCGCGCCGGTGAATTTCCTGCAGTAAATCGAGCCCATTGCGGTCCGGCAGGCTCACATCGAGAAGCACCAAATCGAATGGCCGTTCTTCCAGGCGCGTCAAGCCCGCTGCGGCCGTCTCTGCGGACGTCACCGCGTAGCCTTCCGAGCGCAGCAACAGCTCCAGGCCTTCGCGAATTTCCGCTTCGTCATCTACAACGAGAATGGAGCCTTTAGGCATGGACGGTCTTTCGCGCCGTCGGGAATTCCAGGTGGAACGAGGTGCCCTTGCCGGGAGTCGAACGCACCTCGATTTTTCCCGCATGCTCTTTGATGATTCCGTAGCTCACCGAGAGGCCCAGGCCGGTGCCGCGCCCCGAGGATTTGGTGGTGAAGAAAGGATCGAAAATGCGCTGCAAATTCTCGCTGGTGATGCCCAGGCCCGTATCGGTGATTTCCACTTCCACGCTGCCGTTGTGCGAAGCCGTGCGCACCTCCACCATTCCGCCGGCCGGCATGGCGTCACGCGCGTTCATGAAAAGGTTCAGGAAAACCTGCTGCAAGCGGTCATTCGAGCCCAAAACACCGGGCAGATCGCCCTGCAGATTGCGGATCACCTGCACGCGCGCCGTGCGGAACGGATGCGTGACCAAAGAAAGTGTTTCTTCGACGACTTGATTCAGATTGACCTCGGAAAACTCCGTGGGCGCGGTGCGCGAAAAATTCAGCAGGTTGTTGGCGATTTCGCTGGCGCGGAAAGTCTGCTTCACGATTTTTTCGATCAATCCCTGCCGCGGATCTTCGCTGGGCAATTGTTTGGCCAGCATCTGCACGTAGTTTGAGATTACGGCGAGCGGCGTATTCACTTCGTGGGCCACGCCTGCCGCCAGCAAGCCCAGCGAAGTGAGCTTTTCGGTCTGCACCATTTGCTGCTCGAGGCGCACGCGCTGCGTAATGTCGTCCATCAAGATCAACCGGCCGATGCGCTCGCCCGGCTTGCCCACCAGCGGCGCGATCGAAACGTTGATCACCAGCGATTGCCCGGCGCGATTGTGCAGATGAAATTTGTAGAGGCTCGAGACGTGCCCGTCGCCGGCGCGCGCCTCGATCTCCGCCACCAAATCCGCCGGCAACACCTCTTCCAGCTTTCGCCCGATGGCTTCTTCTCGCGGCGCTCCGATCAGATGCTCCAGTTGCGGATTCCAGGATTCGATGCGCCCGTCGAGATCGACCGCGAGTACGCCCACGTTCAGCGATTCCACGATGTTCTCGGAGAAATCCTTGAGCCGCTCGATCTGCACCGCTTTTTGCTCGAGCGAAGAATAGAGCTGCGCGTTATCGAGCGCGATCGCCACGTAGCCCGCGATCGTGAACAATAGTTCGATGTCTTCGCTCGAAAGGTAATCGCCGTCCACCGTCTTGCCCAGGCCGAGAACGCCCACGGTGTGGTCGCGAATGCGGCACGGAATGAAGTAGTTCAGATCCAGCGCATCGAGCGTGCGCCGGATCGAAGCGTCGGGTTCGCGATTATTGCGCGGCGATTCGTAGAACAGGCAGCCGCGCGAGAACGAAAGCCGTTCGGCGTCCAGGAAGCGCAGATCGAGCGGTTCTTCGGCATGAATTCCCAGCGAGCGCGCCAGGCGATAACTCCCCGCGGCGCCGGGCGATTCCAGAAACACCGCCAAGCGATCCACCAGCAGTGTTTGCGAGATGCGGTCCATCACTGAGGCCAGCATCGGTTCGAGGTGAACTTCATTCGTCAGCGTGCGGCCGAATTCGATCAGCGTGCGGCGGTAGTCCAAACGGTCCCGGTAGAAAAAGCGATCCAGCCGGACCTGAATCCAGTCGCGAAATGGCTGAAACAGGAATGCCGCAACCACAATGGCGATGACTTCCCCCAACATCCCGGAAGGCGAGGCCGTGTGGAACAGCGCGCCCACCACCGCTACAAATGCGATCCATA
>Ga0182015_10002138_pt1 | contig 24550 bp, 24 predicted proteins | sample 712P3MmetaG_FD_120478 | JGI IMG/M metagenome (GOLD analysis project Ga0182015, IMG submission 120478) | Permafrost microbial communities from Stordalen Mire, Sweden - 712P3M metaG | ecosystem: Environmental > Terrestrial > Soil > Wetlands > Permafrost | place: Sweden: Stordalen | collected...
AGCGGGCTGCCTGCAGGGTCGACGAAGTCTACGGTCACGCTCGTCGCGTCTTGGCGTATGCCGCTGCAACGGTGTGCAAGCGTGATAGCGTCGGCGCCAAGCCGCTCGCGTACGGCGTCGACGAGGATGCCGTGGAGGTCCGCCCGGTGAGCCGAGATTTGCGGGGCCGAGTGGCCGGCGGCGCGCCCGCGGAGTTCGCGGTCGACGAGCTGCCCGTGACTGGTGTAGAAGCACACCTCGCGCGTTTCGACTCCACGCTCGAGGAGAGCGTCGGCAACCCCCAGAGCCTCGAGGGTGGCTACCGCGTGCGGCAGGATGTTGATCCCCACCCCGATCTCTTTCAAGGTCTGCGCGGCCTCATAAACGTGGCAAGGGATACCAACTTGTTGCAGGACGAGGGCCAGACTCAAGCCGCCGATGCCACCGCCGATGATCAAGACCGCCATGTAAATTCTTCACCAAAAAGAGACATTTCCAAGTGGAAGCATTTTGTCTTCGGCGGCCCGAGGGGCTTCCCCTCGCCGTGGCGGATAATTCCAAATGGAAAAGAAGCAAACGGAAACGCAGTCTCCGCACGGCCGGCGCGGATCGGTCGCGTATCTCGGCTCAGCCGCAGGGCAACCGGGTGCCGCGTTCAAGGGGTTTGTTGACGCGATCTACGCCGACCCGCACCTGGACCCGAAAACGCGCGAACTCGTGTTTGTAGGTGTCCTTACTGCGCAAAATTTCGAGGCGGGCATCCGAGCGCACGTGCCTCGTGCCCTGGCTGCAGGTGCGTCGCGCGATGAGATCGTGGCGACGATGATGATTTCCGTGGTCAATGGCGGCGCGGGCGGAGCGCTGCGCTTTGTCCCGATCGTCGACGAACTCGTCGCAGGAGCATGACGGGTGGTCTATGATGATTTTGCCTCTGCGGCGTGGCGTTGAGGATCGTGCCGAGTGGTGGCTCGACGGAGATCGCATTTCCGTGCAGGAGCGGTGCGGGGCACCGATCGGCAGCGGATCCTCTCCCGTAAAGATACGTAAGCTTCGGATCGGCGGCAGACTTTTCATATTGCTCGATAGCCGTGCCGACGATCGCGAAACAGCTGATGATCGCGAGCGCATCGCCGGCTATATCGACAGCAATTGGGACGATCGCTTCGGGCAGGGCGCGGAAGTCGCATTTAGGCGATTCGAGATCGATCTATGAGCATTCTTTCCATCTGGAGGTATTTACCATCAAGTGCGAACAAAAACTTAGGATGGCGAGTGATAGTGTTGCAACGCAATCGGTACCGAATCTGAGATTCAGCCACCTTGGCATTTATGTGCAGGATCTGGAACGGATGGAGGCCTTCTACACGCGTGCGCTTGGCTTCACCGTGACCGACCGCGGAGATGCCTCGGCACAGGGGATGCGCATGGTCTTTCTTTCGCGCAGCCCAAACGATCATCATCAAATCGTGCTGGCAAGCGGGCGGTCAGACGAACCGAACGCGGGATCGCGGATCCAACATATCTCCTTCCAGATGACGTCCCTAGACGATCTGCGCGGAATTCTCCAACGGCTCGAAACCGAGGGCGCATCACGCATCTTCCCGGCCAACCATGGGATAGCGTGGAGCATCTATGCGCAGGATCCCGAGGGCAATCCCCTTGAGTTTTTCATCGACACGGAGTGGTACATCAAACAGCCGTTCCTGGTACCTCTCGATTTGACGAAAACAAACGATGAGATTGCCCGGGATACGCAAGCAATGTGCGAGGGCCGCGAGGCGTACGAACTCTACGATGCCTGGCGATCGCGCATGGCGGCCAAAATGACGCAGTTCGTGGAGCGCTAATCCTTCTTAGAGCCAGGACCGAGACATTTCCACTCGGAAGTATTTAACATTTCCATTTAGAAGTATGACGCCGGCGCTTTGAGAAGCCGCGCGGCCTCCCCTTTTGCTCATTACTTGCCGAGCCCTATTACGATAAGGTCCGGCTTAGGAGACATCACCAATGCATCGTCGAACATTCATGCAGCTCGGCCTCAGCGTACCCGCTATGGCCGTTCTTTCCTCGCCGGCGCGAGCGCAAGACGACTCGCAAGTGATTCGCGTTGGGGCGCCGGCAACCGAGGATTCGACGAACATGTACTACGCGGTGAAGGCCAACCTGTTTAAACCGGCCGGCCTGGACGTACAACTCTTACATACGACGAGCGGCAGCGCGGCTGTTGCAGCGGTCGTTTCGGGCGCATATGAGATTGCGGCCAGCGGCCTGTTGTCCATCTTGAACGCGCATCTTCGCGGAATCCCGCTCGTTGTCGTCGCCCCCGAAAACATGTACGAATCGCGTGACGCGCTTTCACTCCTTCAGATTCCGATCGATTCGAACGCAAAGAGCGGCGCCGATTTAAACGGGAAGACCATCGGCGTTCCTGCGTTAAACGATGTAAATAGCGTGTCGGTGCGAGCTTGGGTCGACAAAAACGGCGGCGATTCGCGAAGTTTGCAGTTTGTCGAGATCCCAAATTCAGCCCTCGTTCCCGCGCTTCAACAGCACCGCATTGACGCAGCGCTCATTCAGCAGCCGTCGCTCTCCATATCACTCGCCCAAAAAACGACGAAGACGATCGGCGACGCCTTAGGTGCGATTTCCCCCAGGTTCTTAGTCGCCGTCTACGTCGCCCGTCCTGATTGGGCAAGCCAACACCAGAGCGCGCTGTCGCGCTTTAACCGGGTGTACGTCGAAGCGACGAAATACGTAAACGCTCACCTTTCCCAGACGGCACCAATTGTGGCGGAGTACACGGGCATTACGTTATCCCAGGCACAGGAGATGCGGCGAACCAAGAACCCGACGACCCTGGATGTCACGCTCCTTCAACCAATGATCGACGCAGCGGCAAAATACGGTGCAATTTCCCGTGGATTCCCGGCAAGTGAGCTGTTGCCTCATGCCTGAACTCCAACCATGAATCTTTGTCGATTCGATAACGACCGCTTAGGCGTCGTCGAAGGCGAGCGCGTCGTTGACGTCACGGCCGCCTTGGATGTACTGCCGCAGTCGTCGTGGCCATTTCCGAACCACGATGTTGTTATCGAACACTTGGTTCGCATTCGCGAGCGCATTGCAGCGTTGACGCAGCCGAAGAAGACGTTTGCGCTCGCTGACGTTGCGCTGCATAGTCCCGTCGCAAATCCGGGCAAGCTCATCGCAGCTCCCGTCAACTATCGTGCACACGTCGCTGAGGCCACCGCCGACCGCGAAATCAACGTCATGCCCGATCGCCCGATCCTTACGATCGGCGACGCCGGACTGTTTCTCAAGGCGACGTCGTCGTTGGTGGGTCCGGCGGCCGGCATCGAGCTGGAATTTCCAGCACGACGAACGGACCACGAGGTCGAACTCGCGGTCGTCATCGGCAAGAAATGCAAGGACCTCGACGAGGCGGAGGCGCTCGGCGTCGTTGCCGGGTATTGCATCGGACTCGACATCACCGTACGCGGCTCGGAGGATCGCAGCTTCCGCAAATCGGCCGACACCTATTCGGTTCTCGGACCGTGGCTGACGACCGCCGACTGCATACGCGATCCGGATGCGTTGGCGCTCGAGCTGAAGGTCAACGGCGCGGTTCGACAGTCGTCCAATACGTCGCAATTGATCTACGGCGTGGCGAAGCTTATCGCTTGGGCATCCGAGTGGTACACGCTCTATCCCGGAGATGTGATTTTCACGGGCACGCCCGAAGGCGTCGGCAGAATCGCCGCCGGCGACGTCATCGACGCCTCCATCGAGGGAATCGGATCGATGCAAGTCCTCACGCGAGCGGCACGTGGCTAACAGCACGTACAATGTGTTAGGGATTTGCGGAAGTCTGCGCGCCAAGTCGCTCAACATGCTAGCTCTGAGAGCCGCCGGGAAGTTTCTGCCGGAGACGTGCCGGCTCACCATTGCTGACATCAGCGCCATCCCGCATTACAACCAAGACGTCTACGATGCCGGCTATCCGCCCAGTGTGGAGGAATTCAGGCAACAGATCCGAGACGCCGACGCGTTGCTGTTCGCCTGTCCGGAATATAACTTCACGCTCCCGGGCATTCTCAAAGACGCAATCGATTGGGCATCGAGAAAAAGGCCGGACATGCCCTTGACAAATAAGCCGGCCGCTATCGTAAGCGCGACCACGGGACTACTCGGTGGCGCTCGCGTGCAATACGATCTACGTCGGATCCTGAGCGCTCTCCATGTCAGCGTCCTGGTGCAGCCCGAAGTGTTTATCGGCGTTGCGCAGACGAAGTTCGATGATCAAGGGGAGTTGACCGACGAGGCGACAGCGCAATTCTTGCGCGAGCAGATGTCGGCGTTCGCAACGTGGATCGAGCGTTGGCGTAGTTTCCACGCGCACAGCCCGCAGGCGGTGAGATCATGAGATGGGTAACCCGGGATTACGTTCACGCCGATCGCGTGGCGTCGCCGTGGCTAATCAAGCGTTTCGTGGATCCCGAGGCAGAGTTCGTCTTCGTTCCCTGGGGTTGTGAGGATCAGCGCCCGGCGGATGCCATCCCATTTGCGCTACCGGGCGCGGAACTGGGGCCACATGATGCCTCCGGCAGCACGTTTCGCAAAGTGCTCGTCAAGTATGGGCTCGAGGAGTCAGCGCTTCACGCGATGGCCCGGATCGTCGAAGCGGCAATCGCGTTCGTTCTTCACGGGGTTGAACCGCAGACGCTGGAAACGAAGCCGGCGATCGGCCTTTTGACGATATCGGAAGGCACGATGCTGCTTGAGGATGATGACGGCGCCATCATTGCCCAGAGCATGCCGATGTACGACGCCATCTACGCGTATTTGACCGCACACGAGCTCGCGCTGACAGGCGGACAACCCCTGCCGGCGGCCGACGGAAAGGGCCCGACGCGGTCGACGATGTTCTTGCGTGACCTCCTAACGGCCGCGGGAAAACGCGAGCGCACTCCTACGTCGTGAGCGTCGAATACGCGAAGATGTCCGTGAGCTCAACGCGCTGCGATATCAATCTCTGAGTGTACGCGTGCGTAGCCGCCGCCGCGCTCCGTCGGAGCGGCGGTCGACTCCGTCGACTTCCGGTGGGTAGAACAAGATCGCGTCGATCGTACGGTCCATGAGCATCGCCGCCAAGCTTGATTCGGACGGCACGTACGTTAAACGAACGCCTTCCGGCGGCGTGAAACCGGTCGCCCCACCGTGGCTCGCGGCCGGCCGGCGCTCCATGAACCAATCGAGGTCCACGTCTCGTATGCCGAACTCGTGCTGCAGCGCACCACGAATCCAGACGGCGGCCGTTTGCTGATACTCGAGCACGCCGACTCGCCGGCCACGCAGGTCTTCCGGATGCGCGATCGGGCTGTCCTCGCGTACGAGGATACCGGTGTGGAAAAACTGGCGCGTGGTGAAGATGGGGAGTGCCCACCACGCCGAGGGACCGCGCAGCGATGCAATCATCAACGATGAGAGCGAAAGCTCCGACACATCAAACTCGGCATACTTCAGCTGCCGAAGAAACATTTCGCCTGGAGCGAGCGCGATCGGATTCAGTGCAATTCGGTCGTCGCAGACCGTCCCGTCCAGAATCTTCCGGGTGCGCTCGTTCTCGACGAACGCCGAGCGAACTTCAATCATACGCCACGAAGCGGAACCATTAGCCGGCCATCGTAGCTGCGGTAATGCCATGTCGATCGAGATCTGCGACGTGGGGAAGAACCTTGGATTTGAAGAGCTGCATGCTCCGATTCACCGCTTCGTCAGGTAAATTTCCAACCTTGAGCATGAGACTGAAGATGCCGTTACCTAGCTCGGAATGCACACGCTTTATCTGTTCCACGACGGACTGCGGACTGCCGCAGAAGATCGCCCCCCCGTCGATCAAACGATCGATCGAGGGCACGCGTTGAGCCGCGAGTCGAGCGATATGCCCTCGTGCTACCGCCGGGTCGTTGAAATAGGCCGTGTCTTCAATCACGCTGCGCTGCGCAACGCGTAGGGGGCCGGTGAGCATGCGATTGAAGAAGCCGAGGGCATCGAGCATTAGGCTCCGCGCCTCCTCGTCGGTTTCTGCGATGACGGCCGATTGGCCGACGATAATGTCCGCCGACGTCGGTGTCCAGCAGCAACGCAGAGCTTCATCGCGATAGACCGCGATATTGGCCTTGGCGGCCGACAAGTCGCCAATGAACGCCATCCCGATGATTGCATGTTGTTGCGCTGCAAACGCGGCCGATTCTGCGTTGGTACCGGAGAGAACGATTGGAGGGTGTGGCTTTTGCAGTGGCTTCGGCCAAATCGAAACCGCATCGAAGTCGTAAAACTCCCCATGCCATGAAAACGGCTCGTTCTCGGTCCAGGCTTTGCGGATAAGTGAAACCGCTTCGCGCTGCCGGCCCCACGACTCGTTTGGGTCCACATTGTATGCGAGATATTCGTGTGCAACACCGCGCATGAATCCGGCGATTAGGCGCCCTCCGCTCATGACGTCGAGCATCGCGTATTCTTCGGCGACGCGGATAGGATTGAGGATCGGGACGAGATTGCCGCACACGGCAATCCGTGCCGTCTTCGTCCGATTGATCAAAGCAGCGCCGATGAGATTCGGATTCGGCATCATGCCATACGGGCTGAAGTGATGCTCGTTGCTGATGATCCAGTCGAATCCGTGCGATTCGGCATCAGCCATGCAAGCGAGGTAATCGTTGTAAAGACGATGTGCTCGCTGCGGGTCAAAGGACGCAGTCGACGCGGGCCATGGCAACGGTTCGCCAGGCTCTGTCCACGGCATCATATGAAAGAATCCGAATTTCACGCGCCACACTGCCTAACGAGGAAGCCACCGAAACGGTTACTTTTATGTGGAAATAACCGCAATCCTTGGAGCGCGTCGGGCTCCGACGCTGGGCCAGTTCGCGGAGAAGACCGGCATCGCGCGGAATCGGAAGCCCCTATACCTTACTTCAGGGTCGGAAGGCGAATTGGCAACGAAGAAGCCGGCGAAAGCCGCAACTCCTAAGAACGGCGGAGGACGCAACGCCCCCAGCGAGGCCCTCGGTACGATTGCCAAGGCGACGATGTTGCTGGATCTTTTCAGCGACAATCGTACCGAGATGTCCCTCGCCGAGCTGGCCGGCGCGTTGCAGATTCCGAAGCCGACGGTGCATCGGATACTGGCGGCGCTCAAGAACCGGGGATACCTGCGTCAGGATCGTGCGGCCGGACCATACGCTCTTGGCCCGCGCACGCTTCGTCTCGCCGCAGCCTATCGGGCATCCCAACCGTTATCGACGATTGCCCTTCCGCATATGGAACTACTTCGCAAAGAAGTGAATCAAACGGTCGCGCTCTACGTTCGCAGCGGAGATCACGAAAGAACATGCATCGAACGGCTGACCTCGGCGCATCCGATGCAAGTCGTCATGTCGATCGGCGAGTCGATCCCGCTCGGAATCGGCGCCGGTGGTCGTGTCCTTGCAGAAAAAGCATATAGCGCCCGCGATATTGCCGCGGTCGTTACCTACGGCGAGAGGGTGCCTAATGCTTGCGGAATCGCCGCGCCAATCGTCGACGATCAACTGCACGTTATTGCCGCACTCGATATTTCCGGGCCGCTCGATCGCTTTCCCAAGTCCGTTATCTCTCGCTTCAGCAAGGCCGTTCTGCGAAGTGCTAACGCCATTTCTCGTGGTCTCGGCGCGCGCTTAGAATAACACTGCGCTCGTTCTGAATGCCGCCGCACGCCGAAGGACTCGCGCGTGGCTGGTCAGAATTTTGCTAAATGAACGGAATGACGTTCCAAATAGTGGAACGATGAACGCAACTGCTCCGCTAGCCGGCGTGCGCGTCCTCGAGCTTGGAAGCACCGTCGCCGGACCCGCCGCTTGTCGACTTCTTGCGGACTTGGGGGCGACCGTGTATAAGGTCGAGCCTCCTGAAGGCGATCAGCTTCGCACATGGGGTACGATTGCGCCAGACGGGACCGGCTGGTGGTTCAAATCGCACAATCGCAACAAGCGTTTGCTGACGTTCAACCTGCGAGACGCGAAGGACGCGGAAATCGTCAGACAGATCGCGCTGCGGTGTGATGTCGTCGTAGAAAATTTCCGCCCCGGCTGGCTCCGGGCCATCGGCCTTGGCGAGAGCGAATTGCGTACCGAAAAGCCGGAACTGATATACATCTCGATCAGCGGCTACGGTCAGACCGGCGTCCTCTCGCAACGGCCCGGATATGGAAGCATCGCCGAGGCAATGGGCGGCTTTCGATATATCACTGGGGAGCCGAGTGGTCCGCCGATGCGCATCGGCATCAGCATCGCCGACGAGATTGCCGGCCTGCACTGTGTGATTGGCGCGCTGGCGGCGCTCTACGCTCGACGCGGCGATGGACGCGGCGAGTCGGTTGACATTTCCTTGGTCGATAGCGTCCTCAGTCTGATGGAAGGCGCGCTTCCCGAGTACGGTCAGGCCGGCGTCATCGCAAATCGCACCGGAAATCTCCTAGCGACCTCGGCGCCGACCAACGTCTATCCGACGCGCGACGGAGAATGGTTCGCCATCGGCGCAAACGGCCAAAGCATCTTTCGACGCTTCGCGCAGTTGATGGGAACGCCCGAACTCGCCGGCGACGAGCGGTTCGCGACAAACCAAGCCCGTATCGCGAACGTCGCCGTGCTCGACGACATTATTGCTGCGTGGACCAAGCGCCGAACATCGCAAGAATTGGATGATGAACTCGGTGCTGCGGCCATTCCCGGCGGTCCGGTATTATCGATCGAGGGTATCGTGCGACATCCCCATTTTTTAAGCCGCAACTCGTTCGTCGAGATCCCGGATGGTGAGGGGAATATGGTGACCACCTGCGCCCCGGTCCCGCGTCTCAAAGAGCATCCGGATGCAATGCGCCAGGCAGCGGGCGCCATCGGTCGCGATCAGCGCGAGAGCCTGCAGGAACTCGGGATCGAGCTCGAGGCGATAGCATGACTTCGACGCTACCGGCTGGGGCCGATGTCACCCTCGTCGACGTGAGCATGCGCGACGGCCTTCAAGACGAGTCAGTCATCGTGCAGACGAGCGACAAGGTCGCGATGGCGGCGGCGCTCATCCGCGCCGGCATCTCCAGCATCGAAGCAACATCGTTTGTTCACCCGAAGTGGGTTCCACAACTGGCCGATGCCGACGAACTTACGTATTTGCTGCCGAAAGGCCCGCGATATTCGGCGCTTGTGTTAAACATGCGCGGATGGCATCGGGCCGCGGCCGCATTCGATCGCGCCGATTTTGCACGCGGGAGCTACGACCTCGTCTTCGTCACGTCTGCGAGCGAGCGTCATGCGAAGTCGAACAATAACTCGACGATCGATGAAACGCTGAGCGCGTTCGACGACATCGCGGCCGCATCGCGCGCCGCGGGAATCAGCCTACGAGCGACAATTGCCTGCGCATTCGTCTCCCCTTGGCCCGATGAGGTCATCGCTGCCGACCGCGTCGCATCGATCGCAGCGCGATTCGCAGGCGGGGGAGTGCGGACCATAACGTTGGCGGACACGGTCGGCCGTGCCGATCCGTTTGTCGTTGCTCGACAGATCTCCGAGACACGATCAGCAGCGCCGGCCGCGACGCTAGGACTGCATCTTCACGATTCGCTGGGTTACGGGATCGCCAACGTGCACGCGGGCCTGCAATTGGGCATCCGGACGTTCGAAGGCGCTTTGGCCGGCCTCGGTGGCTGCCCGTTCGCACCGGGCGCGCCCGGCAATCAGGATATCGTCGCGCTGGCCGAGTTCGTTGAAGCATGCGGGTTCACCACGAACGTCGACAAGGCCGCGCTGATTGAAGCAAGCGATTGCATCCGACGGATTCTTGAAAACACGGCGATCTTTCAGGGCGACCGAGATTTGGCTACATCCTCATGAGCGCATTCGTCGCCAATGGTCCGCGTAGCGGCCAAAGTTACTTCGACAAAGTCTGGGCACGGCGAACGATCAAGGAACTTCCGGGGGCGAGCGCCCTGCTATTCGTCGATCGCGTCGTCTTGTACGAGATTCTTGGCGCCCGAGCGACCTTGACGATCGACGAACGGTTCGGAGGCCGTCTCTACGATCGTAGCCGCATCCTTGCCGTGACCGATCACATTGCGCCGGCGAAGGATACCGACTCGGCGATTCAGGCGCATACGCTTCGAAAATGGGCCAAGCGAAACGACGTTCGCATGTTCGACATCGGAGACGGCGGTATCTGTCACGTCGTCGTCGGTGAACGCGGTTACGTCGTTCCCGGATCGGTCGTCTGCTGCAGCGACAGCCATACATGCACGCTTGGCGCATTCGGCGCGATCGCTTTAGGCGTTGGCACGACGACGCTTACCGGTGCGATGCTCTCGGAGGCGATCGTTGTCCAGAAGCCGCGCATCATGGAAGTCCGCGTGACGGGTTTGCTAACTGCTCCCGCGACGGCCAAAGACCTCGCGCTGTATGTTGCCAATCGGATCGGATTCCGCGGTGGCGTGGGATACATGCTGGAGTATACGGGCGAAGCGATCCACGCCTTGACGATGGACCAGCGCCTCACGCTATGCAACATGGCGGTAGAGGCGGGCGCAACAAGCGGCATCATCGCGCCGGACGCCACGACGTATGACTATCTCCGGGTAGCGGCAGTAGAGGTACCGGCCGACTCCCACTTTAGCGCGGACAGCGACGCGTACTACGACGCGGTCCTCGTCATCGATGCGAATGATGTAGCGCCGATGATCTCCTGGGGAACGAATCCGGGCGAGTCCGTTCCGATTACCGGTAGCGTTCCGATTGACGCCGACCGATCGTCCTTGGAATACATGGGCCTTGCGCCGGGCGAGAAGCTGCATGGCTTGGAGATCGATCAAGCGTTTATCGGTTCATGTACAAACTCGCGGCTCTCCGACTTGCGCGCGGCGGCAGCAGTCTTGCTTGGCCGGCGCGTTCAGGTTCCGACAATTGTCACTCCGGGTTCCGAGCGCGTTCGTCGCGCGGCCGAGGCGGAAGGACTGCACGTGATATTTCAGGACGCAGGCGCACTCTGGACGCACGCGACATGCGGCGCATGCTGCGGGCTTTCGATGGGCGTTCTGGCGCCAGAAATGCGGTGCGCGTCGTCGTCGAATCGGAATTTTCCAGGCCGCATGGGAGAGGGCGGACGTGTGCATCTTGCATCGCCCGAAGTCGTCGCCGCCAGCGCGATTCTCGGGAGGCTTGCGACCAGCGCCGACCTTCCCGCATTGACGGTCGCGTCATGATCATCGAGGGTATCGTTCTGCCAATCGATCGCGCGAACGTCGACACGGATCAAATCGCGCCGTCTCGATCGCTTGTCGCGCTCGATACCGCCGGCATCGGCGCGGTCGCGCTCACCGGCATGCCCGATGCAGAAGCGCTGTTGAAGGATCACGACGACGCCGTGATCCTCGTGGCGCGCGAAAACTTCGGCTGCGGCAGTTCGCGCGAACACGCGGTTTGGGCCCTGATGGCGCGCGGCATCAAGGTCGTCATCGCGCCCAGTTTTGCGCGCATCTTCAACGAAAATGCCTACAACAACGGTTTGGTTCCCGTTGTCGTTCCCGACGCGGAAATAGACGGATTGCTGCACGCCGGCGTGCTGTCAATAGACACCGAAGCCGAGCGCATCACCGTTGGCGATCGGCAGATAGTGTTCGCGCTGGACCCGTTACGTAAGACCTACCTTGCCGGCGGCTTTCTCAAATTTATGGATGAGGCCATTCCCGATGTGCGTGCTTGGGAAGCAATACACATACCGTAATTCGGCGACCTCGATGTCGTAGTACAACCCCGTTCTCGTGCCCCCTCACACTCACGCCGCCGTCGACGCCTTCACTCCAAGGCGACCTAGCGCGTTCGATAACGTTCCAATATCGGACACGTCCGGGCTTCGCGGCTAAGATTGAAAAGAAAAACGAGAGCCGAAACCCTCGATCTTCCGGCTAACGGTGGGACCGCTGACGCGGCCCCGCAATGCCCGACAAGCGGGAAACACGTGCAGTATAGAGCCTCACCGCTGGGGTGTCAAACGGATTCTCGCCGCGAAACGTGCGTCAATGATTTGTGGGCGTGCCTTATCAAGTATTCTGCCAGCAAACCGATACGCGGAGGGCCTCGTTTCCAGAATCATGTCGTAGTTCTTTTGCCGATTCCGTCCATCGCGGCGCAAGCAGTCGTACTAAGGGGGCATTTCTATTACTCGCTCCCGCCTTGCGGTATGTCCGCTGCATCCAATGCTTCCCGACCTGATCGAGGCCCCGTCGGTCAGCCGCGTGGCCGGCTAAGAGGTGCGCCCCAGCGATCGCCGCGGGTGCAATGCCGCTCCTGCCAGTCGCCACGCGAGGAGCCGCAGCCATCGGACACGCTGACGCGTTCTGTCATGTACACGGGAAGTTCTCGCTCGGAGCGCGGATGCCACAAAAGAAGACGCCGGCCCCCGACATCAAGTCGATTTCGGCCCCCTCGGTGCCAATCAGTTACTACACGATCTACACGGGGTTCTGGCCGAAGCCGCCGGCGACCGAACCTCGTCCCGCTCCGCGGCCGTAGCGCCGTGTTGACGCTTAATCGCAATGCTCTATTTAACGCTCGCCACGCTTACGCACCGCCTGACCTGCTCTTCGTCGGCGAGGTGCTTAGCGTAACCGTATAGTCGTCATTGCACAGCAGATTGGCTCGCAAAGCACCCCGGTCGAATGCATTCGTTCGCGCGCGTTGGCCGCATCGTCTCGCACTTATTGAACCCCTGTGAACGACGACGCCCTAACTGATAATGCCGACGAGATCGGAAGAAGACGAAATGATGTGCAAGCGAAAGAGTGGAAGTGACGCGAGGACAGTCGCCCGTTCGTCTGCTGGTCGATCTGTTGCCGTTTTCGCAGCTTTCGTGAGAGCACTTTGAAGCGGCCGTGCGGGAGCTGTTTCGCCGCCTCCCCGAATCCCGAAGCTTCGTATTCTACGGCGTTCGCGGCGATCACCAGGGCATCGCGGCCGTCAGGCTCCAATTCTTACTCGGATGGTTGGGCAGCCAAACAAACCTTTGAGATACGAATCGGCCCGACCACGGCGATCGTGGGTAAACCCCGGCCGGCACCGGTCGCGAATTAAGATGGAAGCCTGATTCACGCAGCGAGCCTGGTTACCAAATGATGTATCTCTTGCAGAACGAAAGAGAAGCCATGCCGCAAGCAAAACCGGTCATCGACATCAAGTGGTCGCCGTTTCAAGAAGGCTATAAGGGATCGACGGAAGCGCTTCCACCGATGCGCACGGTGCCTGCAACCTCCGTTCTAACGAAACCACGCTTAGTGCCGGTCGCTTACACAAGTGATACGTCCGGGCAGAAAACCGCGACTTGAAAACCCCGCGATATCGCCGCGCTCAGTACGAGATGGTGGCAGTGGATGCCAGGGTTTTCGGCGGCGGTTTGCAGGAGCGCTACTCGCATTCGCAATCGGCGTCGCGGCTTTAGGGGCAACGTATGCCTTACCTCAATTCAGAAGGACCGCTAGGCTTCACTCCCACGCTCAGCAGTCTGCTCCCATTATCACGCGCGGCCGAGGGTGCTTAGCGCAACGGTGTAGTCGCAATCGCGCAGCAAACGGGTTCGTAAAGCACCGTGGTCGGGTAACGCATTTCGCGAGAGCCTCAGCGGCGTCCCTTGGGATAGTTTGCCGGCGCTAGAGACTCAGGGCCTCTTCTGCGGCTCGTCCGTGGTCGAGCTGTGCTCCTTCGGCCACTAGCTCAGCCAGGGCCTCCGGCGAAAGTTGCTGCTGCAAGGACGTCATCAGGATGTCGTGGCAGGTACGCGCAACCACCCCTCCGTGTTGCCCGACGTCGCTGTGAACCTCGACAAAACCAAAGAGGCGCGCAGCAAGTTGCGGGCGTCCCCGACCGGCCACGACGGCGGCCCACGACAAAAGTGAATCCGTAAAATGACGTAGATTGGAATGCGACATCTTAATTGCTTCGCGCGCCGCACGCTCGGCAGCGTCGATATTGCCCAGCTTAAGGTAAGCTACACACAGGCCGTTCTGGGAGTCGGGTGTCCTACTAAACGGTTGAGCGATCGATGCTTCAAAAAGTTCCGCCGATCGTTGGAAGTTTTCGTCTGCTAACTCAATATTCGCCTCTCTATTGAGCGGAACGTAGGCGTCATCTGCTTCAGGCATCGTGCGCCGAAGTCTGCCCGCATGCGCGAGATCCGCTCGTGCCTCTGTGAGCCGTCCAGACCGGAGATGAACTTCGCAGCGAAGTTGGAGGATCAAAACGTAGGTAAAGGTCTGTTGGAGCTCCTCTCGATCGGCAAGCGCAAAGGCCTTCGCAATGAACTCATCCGCTTCGTCAAACACTTCAAGGCGACTCGATTCGTTTGCTAGCGTCGCAAAGAGCATCGTGAGGCCTTGGTGATCGCCAATCTGTTCGAAAGTGGGCACTGCGCGCTTGCCGGCTGTCAACTTGGCGGGGCCAAACGAGGCCTGTACTTCAGCGCGCATGACGCGAGCCGCGACGATCGGATGTCGCGCGATGTCCAACCGGCCTAAAACGGACGTACTCCACGCTAGACACTCGGCGTGGCTGAACCGGTGAAGCCATAGCGTCCGCAAGCCGCCAAGGATGCGTGCGCCGATGACAACGTCCGTCTCGACGCTACCGTTAAAGCACCAGTCCAATGCCGAGCGCACGTTGTCGATCTCCGGCCCAAACTCCCTAAACCATTGCGCTCGAGGAATCTCGAGCAGCACGTCGTGCGCACGGTCAGCGACCGTGGCTAACCATTGAGCATGCGCACGTGCAGCCGCATCAAATTCGCGACCTTCTCGGAGCTTGGTGGCGGCAAATTCTCGAACCGACTCCAGCATGACGAATCGCGGCCGCTCGCCGATCGTTGGAAAGAGCAATGACTTATCAACGAGGAGCGCCGCAACATCCGGAACAGCATCGGCGCTGACGGCTTCATCGCCGCAAACTGCGGCCGCCGCTTCCAGTGTGCTTCCCCCGCGAAAGACCGCGAGCCGCCTGAGAAGACTCTGCTCCTGCGGACTCAGGAGTTCGTAGCTCCACTCGATCGTGGCAAGCATCGTCTGCTGGCGCTGTGGGAGATCCCGGGCGCCGGTCATCGTCAGGAAGTGACTCTTCAGTCGTTCGTTCAATGTATCGAGGCCTAGGACCGGTAACCGCGTGGCCGCTAACTCGAGTGCTAGCGGAATGCCTTCCAGCCGCTGGCAAATTTCTGCAACGGCTTTGAGGCTCGTCGCGGTCAGCGGAAATCGCTGGTCGCTCGACTTTGCCCGGTCCATGAAGAGGCGGAATGCGTCGTAGGTGCACGCCTCCTCAATCGTCGCAGGAACGCCGCCCGGCACGGGAAGTGAGGGCAAGCGGTAGACGTGTTCGCCGTCTATCGCTAGTCGCTCGCGACTCGTTGCTAAGATCGTGATGCCTGGGCACGCACGCAGAATGATCCCCGCTGCAGCGGCAGCGTCGTTGATGACGTGTTCGCAGTTATCGAGGATCAACAGCAAGCTGCGCGTCTTCAGCCGGGACGCAAGCCATGGGAGCGGTTCCGGAGCCTCTGGTAGCGGAACCTCAAATGCGGTCGCGATCGCGCTCGCGACGAACGTTCCATCTTCAAGCGGTGAGAAATCGACGAAGCGCGCTTCCGGAAACCGATCTCCCAAGAGGTGCCCGGCCGCTTCGACCGCGATCCGCGTCTTGCCAACGCCCCCGGAGCCGGTAACCGTGACTAGGCGATGTTCGGCCAGGAGCCCCGTGAGTTCGGCGATCTCTTCGCTGCGGCCCACAAACGACGTCAGCCGTGTCGGTAAGTTTTGTTCTGGCCGCGGCGCGTCCTCAACGCGAGGCTGTCTTCCTCGTGCCCGGTCAGCCGCAGCTTCGAGTTCCGTCTGTTGGGCAGCAGAAAGACCTAACGCACTGGAGAGCTGCGAGACGGTTTCGCGATATGGAGCGCGGCGCGTGCCCCTCTCCAACGTGCTGATCGCGTCAGCGCTAAGGCGGGCCCGCTCCGCGAGGCTCTCCTGAGAGATGCCGGACGCAACGCGATGACGCTTGAGAAGCTCGCCAAATGGCGTTGCCCCCTTGTCCATGCCGAGAGCGTAGCACGCGCGACGCAACCAATCCAGCGAAAAGGGGACCGCAGTTCATGCGAGCCCCTTTTCCTTACCCTGTTAAGCCTTGTCGACGTCAATTATGGCCTTTGCGAAGGCTGCCGGCGCCTCTTGCGGCAGATTGTGCCCTATGCCGCCGGTAATGGTGCGATGCTCATACCACCCGACGTACTTCTTGGCATAGGCGCTCGGGCCGGCATGTAGAGCGCCGTTCGCGTCGCCTTCCAATGTGATCGTCGGACAAGCGATCGTTGGATAGGTCGCGATCTTCTTTTCCAAACCATCGTATTTTCGCTCACCGGGCTCCAGACCCAAATACCAGCGATAGTTGTAGAGTGAGATGCGAACGAAATCCGGATTTTCGAACGCCTTTGCAGAGCGCTTGAACGTCGCGTCATCGAACGTCCATTTCGGCGAGGCTTGATGCCAGATGAATCGGTTGAAGTCTGTCGCGTTCTTGGCGTAACCAACCTGACCGGGATCTGTGGCGAAATAAAACAGATACCAGAATGCGTTGACAGCGGCTGGAGGCAGCGGGGTCTGGGTGGCGGCCTGGCTGCTAACGACATAGCCGCTCACCGCTACCAGCGCCTTGACGCGCTCGGGCCAAAGAAATGCCAGAAGGTTGGCGTTTCTGCTACCCCAGTCCATTCCGCCCATAATTGCCTTATCGATCTTGAGTGCGTCCATGAAGTTGATGGCATCGACTGCGACTGCAGCCGGCTGAGCGTTGCGCGGGGTCGTCGCGGAGAGAAATCGCGTTTCGCCATAGCCGCGCAAGTACGGGACAAGAACGCGGTAGCCAGCCGCCGCGAGTATCGGTACGACGTCGACGTAGCTGTGAATGTCGTAGGGCCACCCGTGGAAGAGCACCACCGGTTGCCCATCGGCAGGCCCGGCTTCGGCATAAGCGATACTGAGTTCGCCGGCATCGATATGTTTTAGAGCGCCGAAGGAGCCTTTCGAGGCCCCCGCCGGCCCCGACGCGGCGATATTATTGTTGCCGCTGTCTTGCGCACCGGCGCTTGCAATCGTGCTGAGATGGGCAGCCACGAGACCGGCTACTGATGCTCCTAAAAAGGTCCGACGAGATTTATAGATATCTTTCGACATCTGTTGCTCCTTGTGATGATGGGTGATTGCTCTGGATAGCTTGATCGCACACACGGGTAAGTCGCATCCATGTCTCACGCTGCGAATTGCCGATGGCTTGCCGCGTCGTGAGATACATTTCGGGAATCGCCAATTGGAACAACGCCAACGCGTTGAGTGAACTCATCCGTAAGGCGGCGATCAAGCGTGATAGCAGCTGCGGAGATACGCGAACTGAACGCCCGGCTTCAAACGAACGGTACCAATCAACGGTGACTCCAATGAGTTCTGCAACTTCGCCCCGTCGAAGACCGGGAACGCGACGCCGCATCGTTTGCGGTAGGCCGACGTCGCTCGGGCCTAAGCCCGCGCGTGCAGTCTTGAGGAAGGTGCGCAGCTCGTGCCGGCGCGCTAGGTCGAGCTCCGGCATGTCCGAGGCCAGGTCCGGCGACAGGTCGATCGTGGTGCTATCCATCGTGAACGCATCGTAACGTCCAGCCGGCCACCACTCCACCGACGGCTCGGACAGATTCCCGGACAGTTAGGGCAAGCTAGAGTCCTCACAGTGTGCTTTGCGTAACCCTAGCGTCGACATCCCAGAGCAGACGGGATCTTAAAGCACACTGATCGCGTTTATAATTCGCGAGGACCTCAGGAGCGTCCCTGGTGACGGCGGGCCTATGCAATCGCCGGCAGGTGTCAGTCAGTTATCTCAGATTTGTCCCGGCGGACACGCGTCCGCTAATGTCCCACTTATCGAGGGCTTAAGGCCGCGGTTAGTATCCAGCTCCATTTATTGCTTGAAAAGAACGCCAAAAAGCGGTCGGCCGATACTCATGGCCGCTTCTCTTTTGCAGGGCCCGGGACGAGGATCGTGCACGGACAGACCGAGACAAGCCGCAATGACAAGTTGAGGTGATAGCGGGCGGCCAGCCCACCCACGATCGCGGCCAGCAGCGCGGCGCAGAATGGCTGAAGTGAGAGCGACTTCCCTAGCTAACCGAACGTGAACGAATACGTTGCAATGCCCGAATCGAGAAACTCAATTTCAAAGGTTCGATCGGCGATAGGTCCGCGTTGACGAATGAGCTGATAGAGCCGAGGTTCTGTAACCGTTCCATACCCGGCCGCATCCACGTCGCTTCCATGAGCGTCGCCAGCGGGCCGGCCGTCGATCAGCACGCGATAACGTATCGAGGTTCCCGGAACAACCGGTCCCATGACGAGATGCAAATCTCGGGCGTGAAAGCGATATGCGATCCCGCCGATGGGGTGGTTGAGGACAGTGGCCTGCCGGCATATCGTCCAGTCGCCCGAAAGAGCCCACTGATTGAGACGCAACTGCGCAGGTGCCGTGTACACGTGACGTTTGCCGCGAATCACGCCGTCGGGGGATGCAAATTTTTCGGTACGTTCGTAACCGACGTAGTTTTCCGACGATTCTAAGTCGGCCCAATCGGCGGGTGCCTCCGCGCCATTAGCCCGGACCGAAACCCTGGTGTCTCCGAGGCCGCGGAATCCAGCCTCAGCCAGCAATTGCCGTATGATGGGTTCCGCGCCTTGGTATCCGCCCTCGCCGAATTCATGATGCCGAATCCGGCCCTGCGCATCGATGAAATAGAGCGCCGGCCAATATTGGTTCTTGAAGGCACGCCAGACCGCATAGTCGTTGTCGACCGCGATCGGATACGTAATGCCCAGCTCCGTGGCGGCCCGCCGAACATTATCGACGTCGCGCTCGAACCCGAACTCCGGGGCGTGAACGCCGATCACGACCAAGCCGTCATCTCTGTATTTCTCGTTCCATGCACGGACGTACGGGAGCGTGCGGCGCCAGTTAATACAGGAATAGGTCCAAAATTCGACGAGAACGACCTTTCCGCGTAGGTCGGCGGCCGACAACGGTGTCGAGTTGAGCCATTCGGTCGTGCCTGTCAGCGAGGGGAATTTCCCTTCGACCGGCAATTTGACGGCAGCGGACGCTACGTTCTGTAAGACGTTGTCGTTCTTGGCTGAGGCCTCAAACGGAGACCCGACGGCGCTGGCGAGTATCGCGGCAAGCAAGACATGATGGGCTTTCGTGACGATCGCTTCCATGGGTGGTCTCCTTTTAACGGGAGCAGCGGACGCGAGGGCAGTCGAGAAAGGCCCGCTGAACGATGAGCCTCCGTCCATTGCCCGTCGATCCGGCGTAGCCTGAGTCAACGGAACGCACCCATAGCCGGCTTTCGTATCCCGAAGCGGCCAGCGGATACATCCGCTCGAAACCAAGCTCGATCAGAGCATTGCGGTTGTCGGTAGGCACGCATGGCAGGCGCATTGCGAGCCGTTCGATCTCTTCTCGGGTGTGACAGAGAGCGTCCATGGCCCTACGCCGCCGATTCCGCAGCAACTCGCCGCGTGGCAATATACATTTCCGGAATAGCGAGCTGGTAGAGGGTCAGCGCTTCCTGTTCGCAGAGTCTCAACGCGCCGATCAAGCGTAAGACGAATCGCGGAGATACGCGAATCTGGCGCCCGCCTTCAAACCAGCGGTACCAGTCGCACGTGACACCAATGAGTTCCGCCACTTCGCCGCGGCGAAGACCGGGCACGCGACGTCGCGTCGTATGCGGCAGGCCGACATCGCTCGGGCCTAACTGGGCCCGGGCATGCATGAGGAACGTGCGCAGCTCCCGCCGGCGCTCTTGATCGAGCTCCGGCGTTTCCAGGTCGAGGCTGTAGGCTTTTACATCGAGTGAAGTGCTGGCCGTCATGGTAGCATCGTAATCCTAGCCGACCACGGCCCCCAGCGACGATTCGGACAGTTTCTCATACAGTTCCGATTTGCAGTGATTTACGAATCGGGCCGGAGCCGGTGAAGAAGCCGTCACTCCCTGCGGTTCCTGAGCCGCGTTGGAAGAGCTATCCGGGATAGTGGCACTATCTTTGGGATAGAGCGCAAAGATCTCCGGACTAACTGCCGCGCCGATTCCACCGGAGCGTTATCGGGGAAGTACTACTTCTCTTCTACGGTACGGCTTGAGACGGTACTGTTGGTGCATCAGCAGAGAAGCTCCAACACAGTCATCAATAAAAGGAATTCGCCGATGAATACGATCACAGGCGGCTACCCTCGCAGCCGCTTCCTAGGTACTGCGGCAATGGGCATTGCCGCCGTCCAACTCACGATGCTTGCGCCCGCGAAGGCACAATCGAGCGCGTGGTTCGGACCATTGAAGTATGTCAATGCCGGCGTTCTTCGTGTCGGATATGCCGAAGCCGGCCCCGCTGCCGGTCCGCCCGTCATTCTCCTGCATGGCTGGCCGTATGACATCTACAGCTTCGTTGATGTCGCGCCGCTGTTGGCCGCCCGAGGCTACCGTGTCCTCATGCCATATGTGCGCGGCTGCGGCGCCACGACGTTTCTCTCGAGCACGACGTATCGCAACGGCCAACAGGCGGCAGCTGCCGTCGATGTGATCGCCTTCATGGATGCCCTCAAGATAGAAAAGGCGGTCATCGGCGGGTTCGATTGGGGCGGGACGACTGCCGACGTCATGGCCGCCATCTGGCCGCAGCGCTGCAAGGCGCTGGTTTCGGTTAGCGGCTACCTTATCGGGGGTCGCGAGTCCTACAAGCAGCCCTTACCGCCGGCGGCCGAGCATCAGTGGTGGTACCAGTTCTACTTCGAGACGGAGCGTGGACTACTGGGCTACACCAAATACCGGCACGATTTCAACAAGCTCATCTGGCGGCTCGCCTCACCGAAGTGGAACTTCGACGACGCGACGTTCGATCGGACGGCGGCATCGTTCCAAAATCCGGACTTCGTCGCCATCGTCATCAATAACTACCGCTGGCGGGTTGGTCTGTCCCACGGAGAACGGCAGTACGACGAGCTCGAGGCTCGCCTCGCGACCAACCCCGTTATTGGTGTCCCGACGATCACCATGGAGGGCGCTGCAAATGGAGCACCGCACGATCCGGCTGCTGCTTATCGTAGCAAGTTTTCGGGCAAGTACGAGTACCGGCTAATCTCGGGTGATATCGGGCACAACCTGCCTCAAGAAGCACCGCACGCCTTTGCGAAAGCCATCATCGACGTTAGCGGATTTGCATCTTGAGGATCCTCGCACCGTCACTGCCCGTTATCGCCGACACCGGCGATGATATCAACGAAAACAGCATCGTTGCGCCATGCTCGACTGCTAAGTACCAATGCATTCCAAACTGCAAGCTCATCGCTCTGCGGTGATAAGGCCTTGTCAATGCAGCTCGGTCAGCAAAACCTGCACGTCGGCCCTAGCGAAAGGCTCCCCGCTACTCCAGTGCACGCAGTCGCCGGCGATGAACTCCCTCTCGCGCAGCAACCGTTGGACGAACAGAATCGATGGGCCATTGAACTCCAACTCACCGCTCGCACCGACGAGGACACATAGGCGCGACCCGCCATCGGCGAGCATGGCATAGAAGTCGCCATCGGTCCGAACGCTCAGGCGTTGCGTTCGCAGAACCGGCGGGTCGTCGCTGGAGAGGACGGAGCCGCGCGGCACGGCGCGGCTCTGCACCAGCGATTCCCACAGGCGCACGACCGCCGCGCTGTCCCCACGGAGCGAGTTCAGCGCGGCCGTCGCCCGAGGGTAAGAGGACGATGTCAATCCCGATTTTCCGTTTCCAGAGCGAAAAGGGGCTGAGGTATCCAGCGGCCTAGTATTGAGCCGTGGACAGAGCCGCCACGAACGCGTTCGGTGAATTGCTCCGGCGTCATCGGCTTTCCGTCGGCCTTTCCCAGGAAGCGCTGGCGGAACGAGCACGTATCAGCACGTCCGCCGTCAGTGCGCTCGAGCGCGGAAGTCGGCGCGCACCGTATCGCGAGACCGTTGCGCTTCTGGCGGATGCGTTGCAACTCACCCCCGCTGACCGCCTCGCATTTGAAGAAGTCGCGGCGCGCACACGCAGCCGGCGACGGAGCGCGGAAGCGTCAACGATTCCCGGAAATAATCTCCCGGTTCGCCTGACATCGTTCGTCGGCCGAAACGACGAAATTGAGGCGATCAAAGCTCTCTTGGGGAAGCAACGTCTGCTAACCGTGACCGGTTCGGGCGGCGTGGGCAAGACCTGCACGTCGCTGGAGGCGGCAAAGCAGCTCTTGCACGACTGGCCGCACGAAGCACGGTTTGTGGATCTCTCGGCACTAACCGATGGAAGGTTTGTCGCAAGCGAAGTCATGACGGTGCTCGAGGCCCCTCTCAGCGACTCCGTCGATCCACTGATTTCGCTCGTCATGAGGCTGAAGTCGCGTTCGATGCTGCTGATCCTCGACAATTGCGAACACGTCATCGCGGATGTAGGAGCGCTCGCGGGCGCACTCTTGCGAGGCTGCCCGCAGGTGAAGATCTTAGCGACAAGTCGCGAGCGTCTCGCTATCGATGGAGAGCACGTCTACCGGTTACCGTCGCTCTCGGTTCCGCCGGCGGAATCGCGCTCCGTTGATGAAGCACTGACATATGCGTCCTTTCAGCTCTTCATGGATCGTGCGAGGGCGATTGACGCGCACTTCCAACTTAACCGCGAAGACCTCCGGATGACTGCCGAGATTTGTCGCCGTCTTGAAGGGATTCCGTTGGCCGTAGAGCTGGCGGCAACTCGCGTGCAGACGCTCGGGCTCGCGGTGCTAAATCAGCAACTGCGAGAACAGGTTGCCGTCGGCATCGGCCATCGTGACATTCCGCAGCGTCAGCGAACGATGCTCGCGACGATTGCTTGGAGCTACAATCTGCTGAGCGAGCCAGAACGACGGCTTCTCCAGCACCTAGCGGTCTTTCGCGGCGGTATCCCTTTCGAAGCGGTCGAAGCTATCGGTGGCGATTCCGATGTGATCGCGTCGCTCGTCGGAAAGTCACTTCTGACCTCGACATCGCGAGACGATACGGTGCGGTTCTCGATGCTTGAATCCGTTCGGGCATTCGCCATGCAAGAGCTCACCGCGTCCGGCGAGTTTGAGGGAGCGGCGCGAGCGCAGGCAACGTGGTTTGCATCCTTTGCGGAGCGAAATCGAGGTCGTTGGGCGGCAGCACTCGGGCAGTGGATGAATGAGGTCGGAGCGGAAATCGACAACGCTCGTGCTGCGCTCGACTGGATCCTTTCTAACGCTCGCGCCGAGGACCTCAAACTGGCCGTGCAGTTTCTCCCAGACATAAGTCGCTTTTTTGTGCGCGCGATGCGCGCCGGCGAATTGCGCAGGTGGGTTGCCGCCGTGTTAAATCGCATCGACGCTGCCGAGCACCCGGATCTCGCAATGGCTTTGGTGTCGCTTCAGCTGTACATCGTGGATGGCCCTGAAAGGATCGCTATTGCCGAGCGGACCTTGCCTCTGCTCGAACGCTTCCTCGAGCGTAAGATGCTCATTTACCCTCTAATGGCCGTCGCTTATGAATATGCGAAGCAGCGCATGCCGGGAGAGGCAGAACAAATGATCGCGCGGGCATTTGCGCTGGCCGAGGACTCGGCAGCGGCGGATGCTCAGATGCTCGTGCATCTGCTGGAAGTCCGCTGTGGGATTCGCACGTTTGCTGGGCGCACCGCGGAAGCGCGGCTGGATCTTGCCGAGGCGAAACGGCGCGCGGAACTGTCCGTCACGAGCAACAGCGGCGGATATCAGCGACTCCACTGGGAAGCCGCAATTGAATTCCGTGACGGCAATATGGAACGCGCTGCCGGCCTCCTGCGGACTGTCGTCGACATCCAGCGAGCACAGCTCACGACCCCATGCGAAGCATTGGCCGCTCTCGCTTGCACATACCTCGTCCTCGGCAACATCGACGCGGCCTTCGCGACGGTTGAGGAGTTATTTGAAGCGGTGCAATTTGACCCCGACAACGTTTGCGAGGCTATTTGGTATTTTGCTCCTATTGCGGCGCTTCGCGGCGCACCCGATATCGCTGCTCGCCTCGGTGGCTTTGCAAAGGCCGACTTTGCACGACAACATCATGAGCCGGGCTTCATCGAGACCGCCGGTCAGAAGATTTTGGCAATGTCGCTAAGCGCCCAGCTTCCGAGCGACCGGATCGAAATGCTCGAAGCTGGTGGTGCGCTGCTTTCCGTCGATCGAGCACTGGAAGAAGCGCTCGAGGCTCTGGCCTCCGTAGCGGTCGTCCCTCGCCCTTAGCGACGCCTCCGCCGGGGTCCGAAACGGTGTAGTTCCTATCGCGCAGCAGATCGCTACCATACCGCCCGCATATCGCTTCCGAGCGAATGTACGGACGACCAGAGCCGTCTGATGCGGACCCGAAGAGCCTCAAGCTACTCCTCCCAAACTCCCCCGTC